>Ga0160421_1000052_pt1 | contig 110718 bp, 100 predicted proteins | sample TAMARWmetagpilot_FD_108195 | JGI IMG/M metagenome (GOLD analysis project Ga0160421, IMG submission 108195) | Phycosphere-associated microbial communities from TAMU algal ponds, Corpus Christi, Texas, USA - TAMU ARW-7 10/27 metagenome pilot | ecosystem: Engineered > Artificial ecosystem >... | reverse complement strand
CATCGCCACCAGAGAGAACATTTGCAAAGCCATTGCCGTAGAGAATGTCGGCTTGCGCCGAGCCCTCCACATTCTCGATGCCGAACAGGGTATCGCCCTCGGCTTCGCCACCGGTGCCGGTGCCGTTGCCCAGGTTGATCGTCACGCCCTGTGCCGATTGTGTGTAGGCGGCCGTGTCGGTGCCTTCACCGCCAATCAGCACATCGGCCTCGTCGCCGCCCTCGAGCCGGTCATTGCCACGGTCGCCGGACAGCACATCCATGCCTGTGAAGCCGAACAGCCGGTCCGCCTCATCACCGCCAGAGAGAACATTGGCAACTCCGTTGCCGTAGAGGATGTCCGCTTGTGCCGAGCCCTCCACATTCTCGATGCCAAACAGGGTGTCGCCCTGGGCTTCGCCGCCGCTGCCGGTACCATTGCCCAGGTTGACGGTTACGCCCTGAGCCGACTGTGTATATGCGGCCGTGTCAGTGCCTTCACCGCCGATCAGCACGTCGGCATCGTCCCCGCCCTCGAGCCGGTCATTGCCGCGATCGCCGGACAGCACATCCATGCCGGTGAAGCCGAACAACCGGTCCGCCTCATCGCCACCGGAAAGCACATTGGCAAAGCCATTGCCATAAAGGATGTCCGCTTGTGCCGAGCCCTCCACATTCTCGATGCCGAACAGGGTGTCGCCCTGGGCTTCGCCACCGGTGCCGGTGCCGTTGCCGAGGTTCACGGTGACCCCTTGTGCCGACTGGGCATAGATCGCGGTATCGATGCCATCGCCGCCAATCAGTATGTCGGCATCGTCGCCACCCTCGAGCCGGTCATTGCCGCGATCACCGGACAGCACATCCATGCCGGTGAAGCCGAACAGCCGGTCGGCTTCATCGCCACCGGAGAGAACGTTGGCAAAGCCATTGCCGTAGAGAATGTCGGCTTGCGCCGAGCCCTCCACATTCTCGATACCGAACAAGCTGTCGCCCTGGGCCTCGCCGCCGCTGCCGGTGCCGTTGCCCAGGTTGACGGTTACGCCCTGAGCCGACTGGGTGTAGGCGGCCGTGTCGGTGCCTTCACCGCCGATCAGCACGTCGGCATCGTCGCCGCCCTCGAGCCGGTCATTGCCGCGGTCGCCGGACAGCACATCCATGCCGGTGAAGCCGAACAGCCGGTCCGCCTCATCACCGCCAGAGAGAACATTGGCAACTCCGTTGCCGTAGAGAATGTCGGCTTGTGCCGACCCCTCCACGTTCTCGATGCCGAACAGGGTGTCCCCTTGCGCCTCGCCACCACTGCCGGTGCCATTGCCCAGGTTGACGGTCACACCCTGAGCCGACTGGGCATAGATCGCGGTGTCGGTGCCCTCACCGCCGATCAGCACGTCGGCATCGTCGCCACCCTCGAGCCGGTCATTGCCACGATCGCCGGACAGCACATCCATGCCGGTGAAGCCGAACAGCCGGTCGGCCTCATCGCCACCGGAAAGCACATTGGCGAAACCATTGCCGTAGAGAATGTCGGCTTGTGCGGAGCCCTCCACATTCTCGATGCCGAACAGGGTGTCCCCTTGCGCTTCGCCACCGCTGCCGGTGCCGTTGCCGAGATTGACGGTTACGCCCTGAGCCGACTGGGTGTAGGCGGCCGTGTCGGTGCCTTCGCCGCCGATCAGCACGTCGGCATCGTCGCCACCGTCGAGCCGGTCGTCGCCGCTATCGCCGGACAGCACATCCATGCCGGTGAAGCCGAACAGCCTGTCGGCTTCCCCACCGCCCGAAAGCACATTGGCAAACCCGTTCCCGTAGAGGATATCGGCATGGGCAGAACCTGTTACATTTTCGATGCTGAACAGCGTATCGCCCTGGGCTTCCCCGCCCGTGCCGGTGCCGTTGCCCATGTTTACGGTCACGGCCTGAGCGGAGCGGTAGTAGGTAGCGGTGTCCGTGCCCTCGCCACCGTTCAGAATATCTGCGCCGAGCCGTCCCTCGAGAACGTCATCGCCGTCGAGGCCGAACAGTTCATTGTCAATCTCGTTGCCAGCTACCGTTTCTCCGTTCCCGGTTCCGTTGAACTGGACGCGGTTTGAAATCTGGAATACCGCACCGCTGAGCGAGACGACCGAAAGGCTCGGATTGCTCAGAACGACTTCGAAACTCTCTGTCGGTTCGACAATGTCGTCGCCCTGGATGGTCAGGACGACATCGACGGAAGACTGGCCGGCTGCAAAATTCACGGTGCCTGAAGGCAGGATGCCATTGAGGAAATCCGCGGCATCGGCGGCATCGGGCGCAGCCCCCTGAACGGCATAGTTGACGCTCATCGCACTGGTGGCGTCGCCCGCGCGGACAATCGATACGGTCAACTGCGCAGTCGTGCCGGAATCGCCCTCGAAAACAAAGCCGTCGATCGAGTTGACACTCAGCGCGATGTCGCCGTCATCAATGACGACACCGGACTGCGCGACGCTGGAACCGCTGCGGAAAGTTGCGCCGGCGCCCAGGTCCGCCTGGACCAGAAGCGTCTCGTCCAGCTCGACTTCTTGGTCGTTGAGGATCTGGACCGTAAAGCTTGCCGTGGTCTGGCCAGCTGCAATGGTGACCAGTTGGCTCGTGTCGGAATAGTCGGTGCCGGCCGTCGCGGTCCCGCCGAGGATGCTGAACTGAACACCGATGCTGGTGGTGGCTGCCTTGGCAAGGGTAACCGTAAAGGTGGCTTGCCGCGCGACATCGGAGGTTTCCTCGTCAATCGTTACCGTAGGCGGCGAAAGGGTCGCGAAAATGCTCTCCTGCATCGTGGCGGTATCGATGACCACATCGTCGAATTGGATCTGTTCGACATTGATCAGGCTATCGGTCCCCACCTTGACGACACCGCCGTTCTTGACGACCGAACCGAAGCTGGACCGGGTGCCCGAATAGACCACCACATCAAGCCCGGCACCACCATCGACGAGATTGGTGCCAGCCCCGCTCATGGTGATGATGTCATCGCCGCCATAGGTGAAGATCTGATCGTTCTGGGCGCCGTCGGTGACCTGGTTTGAGACCTCGTTTCCGTTGATAATCGAGTTGAAAGCGCCAAGCACCGAACCCAGGAACGAGGTCTGGCCCACGGACAGTTCGACAACCTTCGTGCCGTTGGCGGTCTGCTTGATGATCTCTTCCTGGCCGGTCGTGACCTCCTTGGTCACCGTGCTCATCGGTCGGCCGTCATTGAAGATGACGTCAAAAGTCACCATATTCTTTGCGGTCCTGGTGACTTCAAGCCCGCTGATGGAGCCGGTGATCTGGAGGCCCAGGGGATCCTCGACAAGCTGGTCGGGTAGAATGGTATCAACCAGAACGCCATCGAGCTTGACCTCGATGCGGTCGATAACATCCTTGGAAACGCCGGCTTTCTTGAACTCGTCAATCAGGTCGGCCGGGTTTGTCAGCAGAACCGCATTGTCGCTGTCGATTGTGTTGAGCGATGCCAGGTTGGCGCCGTTGCCAATGCCATAGGCACGGACTTCCACCCGGGTCCCGTCGCTCAGTTGCTGCAGGTTGGCGCTGGCGCCGGAACCCTGCCCGTCTGAGAGGAAGAAGGCGATGTTGATCGCGTTCTGGTGATCGGTCTGGCTGTTGAACCATGATTCCGCCAGGCTCAACGCTTGGGTAAAGCTGGTCCCGCCACCGGCGCTTAGTGCGTTGACCGCGGCAATGGCGCCCTGCGCATCAAGCGTGCCGGAGCTCGTGGCGCCGCTGTTGAACGGGATAACCACGAAATCGCTGAAATCCGCCACGCCACGGCTGATTAAATCCTGCGTCAGCGTCTGATAGGCTTGCTGGGCAATTTGAAGCTTGCTTCCGAGCATCGAACCGGACTTGTCGATGATATAGGCAAAATTGTAGAGCGATCCGATGGCGGAGCCGGACAGGGTGAACGTGTAATCGATGTCGCCATCGAACATCCATGCGGGCGCTTCGAGAGTGGCGGCCCCGACGGTGGACGTGCCGTCCACGCTCTTGATGTCACCGGTTTCCTTGGTGTCCGGCCCGTCCTCTATCGGCAGCGGAACGATGAAGACCTCGGTGTCGGAGGCGTTTGCCTTCTCGAAGATTGCAAACTCGAATTCCTTGAGACTGTCGGTGCCCTCGTCCAGCCCGTCGCCGGCATTGCCATCGGTGAATGTGTAGCTGCCATCGGCATTCTCGGTATAGGTGAAGTCCTTGAACTCGCCCGCGAAAATGGCCTGGTCGACACCTGCGCCGCCTTCCAGCCGGTCATCCGCTCCGCCGCCGCGGATCTGGTCCTCGCCGCCCTGGCCGATGATGCGTTCTTTGCGATAGGTGCCTTCGATGACGTCATTTCCGCCGAAGGTCAGGAATGAATCCGTACCCACGATGGTGTTTTCCGGCAATGTCGCCGCGCCGGCCCCGTTGGTGTCGACACGGATGTTCTCCATGAAAGCGTCATAGAGATCCTTGGTTATCAGGACACCTGCATTTACCCCGCCACCGTTTTGAAACACATTGTTGGTGCCCCAGTGGTGGATCGCCGCGACAAGTTCTACATTTTCTCCAAACAGATCGCCGTCATACCAGACCCCGCTCCCGCTTTGGCCGCCTTGCGTGTCGACACTTTCGTCATAGGTGATGCGAAGGTCGCCTGACTCCACTCCGTCAACTTTGCCGGTTGCGCTGTACAACGTTCTCGCAGTGTTGTCGTCGTTGCGCCCGTCCTGTGTGCCGTTGGAGAATGTGCCTGGGTATCCGGCTGTGGTAATCGTTTTCCCCTTGATATCGTCAGCGTCGAGGAAAACGACCAGTCCCATCACGTTCTGCGCAGAGGCTATAGCTGTGTTGGTTTTCAGCAACGCAATGTCAGCTGTCGAAGGCCCGCCAGCTGCGGCATTGTATGCTCTTGGAAAGAAAGGAGCGCTGGTTGCGTTAAGACTTGCTGGTGCCGGCGTGCTGGCACCATTGGCAGTATGAACCACCCTGGGGCCCAAACCCGGAACATTGCTGCTCAAATTCACGCTTGCACCGGCTGTCACTTCCGTCACGCCACCGTTGTTCCGTGCGACAACATGTGCAGCAGTAAGGAAATGTGATGGTCCGATCGCAATACCCGAGCCGACACCATTGAAGCTTGTGCTTGCATAGGTCGAATCGATAGAAACAACGGCGCTATACGAGCCGGAAAAACTTGTTACGATTGTTCTATCTTCGTTGTTCATTTTGAATGCCCACTCTCATAGAAACTCAATTCGACATACGATAAGCGTAAACACTATTTCCGCTTTGGCTGTCATGAACTGCAGCAAACAGATTTTTATCATTGACGGCGACAGAAACGGTTCCGGCGCTAAACCGGTCGACCTGCTGATAACCGACCGGCGCCATCAGATCTTGGTAGTAATGCAGCCATGTTTCCGGCTTGGTTTGTGAGTGCCCGCCGAATGGTGACTCTGCGGGCGCAGCCATAACTGCCAAAACCCCGCCGCTGGCTGCAACCACGCCTCCCGGCGCGATAAATGCCTCAGGCGCCGCTTCGTCATCCTGGTCCAGCCGGTAGACTTCGATCGGTTGTTCTTCGCTGGCGCCACTGACAAACAAACGAGGCCAGGTCATGGAAAGCGAATTTACAGCTGGTCCGGCTGCCAACGCTTCCTTTGTGCGTTTCAGAAACCCCTGTTCCCGGAAATTGAGGTCCTCGATCAAGACCTGACCAGCTTTCGGTCCCGATAAAACTGCGACAGCCAAATGACCGGCATCAAGGGCTATTATGCTTCCGAGCTTGCGCGATGAAGCATCGTCGAGACCCACGGCCCGCTTGAACCCTGCATCAAGAGAGAAAATGCCGACAGCGCCCATTCCGCGCCGGGCAGGCTCCCAATCCTGCAGCCCCGCGGCAATGAAATTGCCATCGGTGGCGATGTTGACGCCGAAAAGATACTCCACGGACAAGGATTCTGTTGAAAGCAGGACCGGACCAGATTCTGCGTCTTGAGCAGGCAGGGCATAGATGGCCGAACGGCGAAGGTAGCCATCGCCTCCCGGCACTCGATCGTCGGCTGCCTTTGCTGAAAGATGAAACCCGCCGATCCCAATCAGGCCGCCCTTGACCGCTACCGAATATCCGAAGCCGGGGCGGTCGGGACCGAACTGGGCATCATCGGCCGGCGGCTCGATGACAGCCGACCGGCGCCATTCTCCGTTACTCTGCTGGAATACATGGACCCTGCTGGCGCCGGGTTCGCCGACGACAAGAACGTCCCCGTCCGCAGCGATCGCTGCGCCAAAGGTCGCGCCGGCATCGGGCGCCAAATTGCCGATATTCTCACGCTGCATGGCTGCCGCCGAAGCGCAGAGATAAAGAAGAAGCGCGGCAAACACTACGCCGACCGAGGCAGTTCGGGATAAAAAACGCCATACATCAATCCCAATCACGGCTCTTATGCTCCCCGGAACACAACTCCTAACAAGAAGTAAACAGCAACCGGGAATTGAAGGCAAGCAATAATTGCGGATAATTTCTTATAGGGGTCAGGGTTGCATCAGCGGTGGGCCGGATTGGGCGGAAACGCCTGCGCCATGTTCTTGGAGAGAATGTCCACGCCTTCACGTCGGTCGGCATCCATGAAATCCGGACCGTGTTGCTTGAGTTCACGATGAAGGAGACCGTAGCCCGGATGGGAGAGAAACAGCCGGGCATATTCCATCTTGTGGGCCTTGAGGCCTTCAAAGTGATGGTAGGGATTGTGATAGGGAAACGGACTTTGAAAGTCGAAAATCACGACATGTCCGCCATCCGCAAGCACCCGGTCGACTTCCGAAACCACACGGAAATGCAGCGACGGGTCAACGAGATACATGCAGAAACCCACAATCACCATGTCAAAGCTGGCGTCCTCGAACGGCAGATCGTCCGCGGTCGCCACCCTCAGGTCAAGTCCGGGGAACCGGCCTGTTCCCTCCTCTATCGCCTTGCTGGAGGGGTCGATGCCACTGCAGTTCGCACCCATTTGCTGCCTGAACCAGGCCAGCCGCCACCCGTTGGCGCTTCCGATCTCGAGGATTCTTGAAGGCTTGAGGCCCAGCCGCAATACGCTGGCGCAGACCACGTCCTGGGATGCCTCCTGCAAGGCGGCGGCATTTCGCTCATACCATTTGTCGGCCTCGCCTTGCCGAAATGTCTCAGTTTGAAAACCCGACATCACTACTGCCCTTTGCTGCACTGCCGGCCGCTTATACCCTGTGTCGGACGAGGCTGGAACCCCGCAGGTCATCGCGGAGCGGGCCTTACTTACCCGGACACACTCGCGAGACACGCAGGCTCCACTCGATACTCACCAAAGGCCTGTACTTCGCAGGCAACGCGCGTCTTTACCTTATGTTAATAATAGGTTTGCGGCCCGCAGATATCCTTGTTAGCGTAAAACGAGCATTGTTGAGGCGTTAAAAGGATACCGGGCGTGAGCAAACCCAGGTGGCGAATCTTGTCATTGAGAAACATCGCCGAACTCGGATTCCTGTCCCTGTTCCTGAATGCACTTATGCTTGTCGTTCCGCTCTACATGATCCAGGTCTATGACCGGATAATTCCGTCAAACTCCCTGGAGACTCTGGTTTACCTCTCGATAATTGCCGCCGTGGCGCTGGCGCTGGCCGGATTTCTCGATTATGCGCGACTGCGTTATTCGAGCCGCTTGGCCGCACAACTCGACACCCGCCTCGGGGAGCCCGTCTTCCTGGCATCGCTTCGCACTGGAGAGGGCGCTTCTGGCGACGTCCAGCCGCTCAGGGATCTTGCAAGCCTGAAGGCCTTCGTCGGGTCGCGTGCCATCGCGGCCCTGTTCGATCTGCCGTTTGCGCCGTTGTTTCTTGCTGCCCTGTGGCTGATCCACCCGGATTTCTTCCTGATAACTGCGTCGGGTCTGGCTCTTTTGATCGCGATAGCGTTGATCAACCAGCGCCTGTTCGCTCCACCGGGCGCCGAGGCCGCCCGATTGTCGCGCGATGCCTTCGCCGCTGCCCAGGCTTTCGCCCGCAATACCGAACTCATCCGCGCCCTGGGCATGAAACGCAACGCGGAAACCGTCTGGGGTGAGACCCAGGCAAATTCCGCGGCCATTGGCGACGATGCCGCCGGGATCAATGCCGGCCTTGGCGGTTTCTCGAAGGCGCTACGGTTCGGATTGCAACTGGCGATCCTCGGCTTCGGAGCCTATCTGGTTCTTCGCCAGGAAATTTCGCCAAGCATGATCTTCGCCTCCTCGATCGTGGCAGGACGCGCCATCCAGCCGATCGACCAGCTGATCGGAAGCTGGCCGCAGCTGGTTGCGGCACAGCAGGCCCGGCAACGTCTGAGCGATACCCTCGCGTCGGATCCGCTGGATCGGGAAAAGTTCGAACTCGCGCCACCCGTCGGTGCTCTCGCACTGGAAGATGTCTCCTATACCGTCAATACCGGAGGGACACGCAAGTATATCCTTCGGCGCATCACATTCTCGATCAAGGCAGGGTCGGTTCTTGCCGTTGTCGGACCGAGCGGATCCGGAAAATCCACGCTTGCCAGGCTTGTTGCGGGTGCAATCGAACCCGCTTCCGGGGTTGTGCGGCTGGATGGCAACGACCTGCGCAACATCGACGAGGAATTCCGCGGTCTGCACACCGGCTACCTGCCCCAGTCGGTCGAGCTTCTGCCCGGCACCCTCGCACAGAATATCTCGCGCTTCGAGCCGGACGCGCCTGCCGAAGAAATCCGGAAGGCCGCCGTGAACGCACAGGTTGATGCCCTGATCAAGCAACTCCCGGAAGGCTACGATACCTGGGTGTCCGGCAGCGGCAACGAGTTGTCCGGCGGGCAGCGCCAGCGCATCGGATTGGCTCGCGCGTTCTACCGCAATCCCGCGCTGATCATTCTCGACGAACCCAACTCAAGCCTGGACGAGGAGGGTGACAAGGCGCTTGCGCGTGCGGTGGGCAACGCCAAGAAGTCGGGCGCCACCGTGATCATCGTCACCCAGCGCCTCAGGATCACGTCGCTGGCGGACAATGTGCTTGAAATCATCGATGGCTCGATATCGGAAAAAGGGCCGCGTGACGAGGTACTCGCCCGGATCGCCGAGCGAATGAAGGTGCAGGCGGCCAAACCGGCCCGGCCGGACGGGAAAGGCGCGAACCCGGAGGCCGCAGCTCTGGCGGGGTCTGAAATCGCATGAGCCGGATTGAGAGTGACATTGCCTCCAAAGCCCTTTGGTGCCTTGAGAGGCACCCAAAGAACGCGCCCTCCTCGGTTCTCGATCGGACTTCTCCATGAACCGCATGACCGATTTCCCCGGGAGCCAGCCATCCGGTCGCCTTCCCGACTCGCTCGCAATGCTCAATGACAAAGCATTGCCGGATCCGAAGCCGTCGTGGCAATCGCGTATACCGACATCGACCCGAGGCTTGATGGGACTGACCGGCGTTGTCCTCACCTTGTTCATTGGCGGCTTCGGCTACTGGGCGGCCTCCGCCCCCCTCACTTCGGCCGTCATTGCGTCCGGAGTGGTCGCCGCGTCGGGGAAGAACATACCGGTACAGCACCTGGAGGGGGGGATCATCGAGGAAATCCTGGTCCGCGAAGGGGACCAGGTCGCCCGGGGTCAGGTCCTGTACCGCATGAACACGGTAGCAGCCAGTGCTCTTCGCAACCGATTGGCAAAGCAGATTCTGGATGCGGAACTGCGCGAGTTGCGCCTCAAGGCCGAAAGGGATGACGCTGAAACCCTGAGCGTTCCCGTCAACCTCCGGCGCCGGGCCGAGGAAGAGGGCTTGCTGGAACTCGCCAACGAGCAGGTCCGCGAGTTCACCATCCGACTGGAGCGATATCAATCGGAGATGCTGATCCTCAAACAGCGTGTGCAGATCCAGGAGGAAGCCATCGCGGGCCTGATGGCGCAAAAGTCATCCCTGACCACAAGGATCCGGCTTCTGTCCGAAGAGCTCAAGGACAAGCGCGGCCTGCTCGCGCAGGGGCTCACCAACCGCTCGGACGTAAGCCGGCTCGCCCAGGACGAGGCGGAACTGATAGGCCAGGCCGGCATGATCGATTCACAGATAACGGTTGCACGAAGCAAGATCGTCGAGGCCCGCGAGCAGGAGAACTTTGCCCGCGCACAGAGGCTGGAAACAGCGATCGCGGAACTCGCCCAGTTGCGCAGGGTCAAGGAAGACCTCGTGGAGCAGTTCCGCGCCAGCCAGGACACGCTTGCGCGCGGCATGGTGACCGCGCCAGAGGATGGCGTCGTTCTCGAAGTACGGGTCAACACTCCGGGAAGCGTAGTACAGCCGGCAGCCGTGCTCCTCGTGTTGCTGCCCACGAGCAAGAGCTTGCTTGTCGATGCGCGGATCAGTCCCAACGACATCGATTCTGTCCATCTTTCCCAGGAAGCAAGGCTGAGGTTTGTCACTGCCGGAAATGGCGAAACACCCGCAGTCGAAGCGAATGTGACCTACATATCGGCCGACAAGCTGAACGACACGATCAACAACACCAGCTTTTACGCAGTCCGACTGGCGGTGCCGGAAGAACTGCCGGAAGAACTGCTTGCAACCGGTGTTGTCCCCGGCATGCCGGTCGAAGTCCTCATCAGGACGGGGGAACGAACGTTCCTGGAATACGTGATGCGCCGTCTGGTCGATTCCACGCAACGGGCCTTCCTTCAGGAATGAAGCCGGCCTTCCGAAGCAAGCCGCTCCACCACCTTCGCCACCGACTCCCGCCAGTCCGGAAGCACAAAGCCAAATTCCCTTTCGAACTTCGCAGCATCAAGCCTCGAATTCGCAGGACGGGCTGCCGGAGCTTTCAGTTTTTCGCTTGTAATCGGCTTCACCGTGGCGCCTGGACCGCCGCGACGGACACTTTCGGCGAGAACCTGCCGCGCCAGAGCCGCCCGGTCGGTCCATCCGGTCCCGGCAACGTTGTAGATGCCCCAACCCGAGAAGCCGGCTTCGAGCGCAAGCCGGGCCATGAAGATCAGCGCGGCAGCAAGATCATCGGCCGAGGTTGGATTGCCGCATTGATCGCAAACCACCTCCAGCTCGTCCCTCCTACCCGCTGCGGCAAGGATGGATTTGACGAAGTTGCCGCCATGGGCGCTGTAGACCCACGCCGTGCGGACAATCAGGTGACGGCCATTCGCTCCGGCCACCGCCGTCTCTCCGGCCAGTTTGCTGGCGCCATAGGCTGACAGCGGGTTCGGTGGATCTGTTTCGATGTAGGGATCCGGCTTCGACCCGTCAAAGACAAAATCAGTCGAAATCTGTATGATCGGGATTCCGAGGTCCGCCGCCGCCAGTGCGAGGGCTTCGGGACCCGTGGCATTGATTGCAAACGCGAGATCGGATTCGGTTTCCGCCTTGTCGACCGCGGTATAGGCTCCGGCATTGACGATGATGTCCGGCCGGACCGAGGCAATCGCCGGCGCTATCGTTTGGGGCCTGGCGAGATCCAGATCGGAACGCGCAATCTGAACCAGATCAATGTCCGCGAATTCCGCGGCCCGTTCCCCGAGACATGTCGCCACTTGTCCGGTCTGACCTGTAACCGCGATCCGCATGGTCTATTTCACACCGACGCCAAGCCGGTCGCCGGAATAGTTCCGTTCCCGGATTGGCCGCCACCACCATTCGTTTGCGAGATACCATTCGATCGTTCTGGCGATGCCGCTGTCGAAACTCTCAAGCGGCCGCCAGTCAAGCTCGCTTTCAACTCGCGACGGATCGACCGCGTATCGCCGGTCATGACCCGGCCGGTCTGTCACCATGGTGATCAGATCCTCATGACTCCCGCCGCCAGGCCGCTGCCGTATGCGATCGAGATGGCGGCAGATTGTGCGCACGACATCGATATTTCTGCGCTCGGAGCGGGCGCCGAAATTGTAGCTCCGCCCCGGCTGGCCACGGGAGGCTACCGTTTCAAGCCCCGCCGCGTGATCATCAACGAAAAGCCAGTCACGAACATTCTCGCCTTTTCCGTAGACCGGCAATGGCCGGTCGTTGACGGCATTGAGAATGACCAGCGGAATCAGCTTTTCCGGGAACTGGAAAGGTCCGTAATTGTTCGAACAGTTCGACACCAGTACCGGAAGGCCGTAGGTTTTCCCCCATGCCCGCACCAGGTGGTCCGAGGCAGCCTTTGTGGCCGCATATGGCGATGAGGGAGCATAGGGGGTTTCCTCGGTGAAGAGCTCGTCACCGAACGGCAGGTCCCCGAACACCTCGTCGGTCGATACATGCAGGAAGCGGAACCGCTCCCGGCGGTCGGCGGGAAGCGCTTTCCAGTAAGCAAGGACTGCCGCAAGGAACCGATATGTCCCCACAATATTGGTTTCGACAAACGCCTCCGGTCCGTCGATCGAACGATCCACATGGCTTTCTGCCGCCAGATGGATGACAACATCGATGTCCTCTTCCTCCAGCACGGTCCCAACCCTTGCGCCGTCGCGAATATCCGCTTTGACGAAACGGTAGTTTGTCCGGTTTTCAATCTGCTGCAGCGAAGCCAGATTGCCTGCGTAGGTGAGACTGTCGAGATTGACCACGCGATGGTCCGGGTTCGCCGCCAGTCTGCGGCATAGCGCCGAGCCTATGAATCCGGCGCCTCCGCTGACGAGAACCCTCATTTTGTTTCAGCTTTCATGGAATACAAATCCGGTTTCGGTTTCGGCCAGCGTGGCTGCATTCCTGTCCTTTTCGGACTGAATGATACGATGGCTGGCCATCGGCCATTCAATGCCCAGCGCGGGGTCGTCGTATCGGATGGTCCGGTCATGCTCCGGAGCATAGTCCGATGTGACCTTGTAGAGAAATTCGGTGTCGGGAACCAGTGTCAGGAAACCGTGGGCAAATCCCTCGGGGATGTAGAGCTGGTTCCATTTCTCCGCAGTGAGTTCGACCCCGACCCACTTGCCATAATTGGGCGAGCCGCGCCGGATATCCACGGCCACATCGAAAACGGCGCCACGACTTACCCTGACGAGCTTGGCCTGCGCGGAAGGCGGCATCTGGAAGTGCAGTCCGCGCAGCACACCGGCCTCGCGAGAGAAAGAGTGATTGTCCTGAACGAAGTTCGCGGTGATCCCCGCCGCGGCCCATGCAGATCGATTGTAGACTTCGGAAAAGAACCCTCGCGAGTCGCCATGGCGCCGCGCCGTCACCTCGATCACGCCCGCCAAACTCGTAGGGCGGAAATCTGGCATCAGGCGAGTTCCCTGACGCGGCGCATCAAATAGCTTGCATAATCGGTCTGACCGATGTGCCTGACGCGTTCGAGAACCTGTTCCCCGCTCAGCCAGCCGTTCGTCAGCCCGATTTCCTCCAGGCAGGCAATCTTGATCCCCTGCCGGTGCTCGATGGTGCGCACGAAGCTGGAAGCCTCGTGCATGCTGTCCGGGGTTCCGGTATCCAGCCAGGCATACCCCTGTCCAAGCCGTGTGACGTGAAGGTCGCCGCGGTTCAGATAGGCGAGATTGATATCGGTGATCTCCAGCTCGTTGCGTTTGGAAGGCCGGATTTCCCTGGCGATATCCAGGACGTCGTTATCATAGAAATACAATCCCGTTATCGCCCAGTTGGATTTCGGCGTCTTTGGTTTCTCCACTATTTCCAGGGGCTGTCCTGTCGCCGCATCGAAGGTGACCACACCGTAGCGCTCCGGATCCCGGACATTGTAGGCAAAGATTGTGGCTCCCTGTGACCGGGTCGCTGCACTGGACCCAAAACCCGACAGATCCGGCCCGTAGAAGATGTTGTCTCCGAGAACCAATGCACAACTGTCGAGGCCGACGAACTCTCGCCCGAGAATAAAGGCCTCCGCCAGCCCGTTGGGGGCAGGTTGGACAACGTAGTCCAGTTTGATGCCGAAGCCGCTTCCGTCGCCGAGCAATTCACGGAAAAGCGGCAAATCACGGGCTGTTGAGATCACCAGGATTTCGCGAATACCCGCCATCATCAGCACGCTCAGCGGATAATAGATCATGGGCTTGTCGTAGATCGGCAGCATTTGCTTCGATACGACTTGTGTCATCGGATAAAGCCGGGTGCCGCTTCCTCCGGCCAGCACTATCCCCTTCATGTACCCATCCCCATTGGTTGCCATGGTCTAGTTGCGTTCCGGGACCCGCTTGGATCCAACAAACCGAAGTCGACCGAGATCAGCTTGTTCGGATTCGGGCACATTCCGACGCGACATAACCAGCCACTCCCGGCCTGAGGGTAAGGACCAGCAACGTCATCCTATGACCGATCTATCTCCCGATTCGGGGCGATTGATCAAATGCGATCCCATTCGGTTCCAATCCATACGACCCAGCGGCCAGGGCGCAATCAAATGCAAATTTGGGGCCGACGGATCAGGCCAGGAGAAAATCCCGAAACAACAACAATGTACTCCAAGAAATGGCGGAGATTAGCGGAGACATTTCGAACCCGAGGGTTCGCAGGGCCAAGGGCCGTCCGAGCTTGTGCGAGGCCCCGACTGGAGCAAAGCCCGAAGGGCGACAGCGCGAAGTCAGAAAATGGCGGAGAGGGTGGGATTCGAACCCACGGTGGAGTTGCCCCCACGCCGCATTTCGAGTGCGGTACTTTCGACCACTCAGCCACCTCTCCGCGTCTTTGGTCGGCGCAATATGCTGCGCGGGCGCTTCCATACTAGCCATCAGCGGCTGAGACAAGCGCAAAATTCGCCCCCGGCCCGGACATTGACGCCGCAATGCCGCATTCCGCGTGAGAGAAGCTTGACTCTTGGGCCCGCCTCACGTATCCCGCGAGCCGAATGCGGCGTGGGGCTTCCTGCGCCGTTCGCCTTTGGCATGCGGCAATCAACAACGCTGCGGTCCGGGGTTCACCCGGCAGATCCGGTTTCGGTGAAGCCATAACGTTTCCGACTGGCAAAAAGACGGCCCGCCCGCGTGGCGAGAGCCGGAAGAACACGAAAGGACAAAAGATGTTCGCAGTCATCAAAACCGGCGGCAAGCAGTACCGCGTTGCAGCCAATGACGTTCTCACCATCGAGAAGCTCGAAGGCGAAGCCGGCGACACCGTCGAATTCGGCGAAGTTCTCATGGTTGGCGAAGGCGCCGGCGCAACCGTTGGCGCTCCGTTCGTCGACGGCGCGATGGTCGTCGCCGAAGTGGTCGAGCAGGGCCGTGCGCGCAAGGTCATCGCCTTCAAGAAGCGCCGCCGCCAGAATTCGAAGCGCATTCGCGGTCATCGCCAGCACCAGACCGTCGTCAAGATCACCGACATCCTGACCGGTGGCGCCAAGCCCTCGAAGAAGGCTGCGGCCAAGAAGACCGATGCGCCCAAGAAGGACGACGCTCCGAAGGCTGCCGCGAAGAGCGAAGCCGCCGCCGCGCCGATGTTCAGCGCACCGGAAGGCGATGGCGACAACCTGACCAAGATCAAGGGCATCGGCCCGGTCGCGGCGGGTCAGCTCAACGAGCAGGGCATCACCACCTTCGCCCAGATCGCCGCTCTGACCGACGCGGAAATCGCGAGCATCGACGAAGCCATGCCCTTCAGCGCCGACCAGATCTCGGACTGGCGCGATCAGGCCAAGGACCTCGCGAAGTAATCAACCGCCCGTTCGGGCCCTGGCGGCCGAAAGCCGCAAACAGACAATCGCCCTGAGGGGCGGAACAGGAGCACACCCATGGCACACAAAAAAGCTGGCGGTTCCACACGCAACGGCCGCGATTCCAACTCCAAGCGCCTCGGCGTGAAGAAGTTCGGCGGCGAGACCGTCGTTTCGGGCAACATCATCATTCGTCAGCGCGGAACCAAGTGGCATCCGGGCACCGGCGTCGGTATCGGCAAGGATCACACCATTTTTGCCGTACAGCCGGGCAATGTTGACTTTCGCAAGACAGCCAACGGCCGAACCTATGTCTCCGTCGTGGCGAAAGCCGAAGCAGCGGAATAAGCCGGATCCTTTTATCAGCCGGCGTCTCATCGACCCGGCCGAAACAGGCATCCTCCGGATTACCGGATAAAGGCAGGGGAGATGGAACGCCATCTCCCCTTTCTTTTTGTCCTCAAACCGGAGAATGACCATGAGAGACGACCCTGAAAGCAGCGAACACGGCACGCTCGATCTACCGCCGCCCGGCAGTCCCGAGGCCCTGAGCACCGACGCGAGACCGCCCACGGGGGTTAGCCCCCACTGCCCCGTTCTGCTCAGTGAAAATCTCGTCCTGCGCGCGCCCCACGCCGAGGACATCGACGCCATTGCCATTCTCGCCGACAATCCGGCGGTTGCCACCATGCTCTCGCGCATGCCGCATCCCTACAACCGCACCGATGCGAAGACCTTCGTGGAAGCCTCGGCCAAACGCGGGAATGGCAATTGCGTCTATGCGATCACCGATGCCGACAATGGCCGATTTTTCGGGTGCTGCTCGCTCGAGACCGGCGCGGACGAGAAGTCTGTTGAACTGGGCTATTGGATCGGAGAGCCCTTCTGGGGCCGCGGCATCGCGACCGAAGCGGTTCACGCCTTGATCGCCATGGCGTTCAGAACCCGCGATACCGACCATATCGATGCCCGTTGCAGGGTCACCAATCCGGCGTCGCGCAGGGTGTTGCAGAAGAGCGGCTTCCAGTTCCAGGGCACCGGCATGCATGCGATCCTTTCGCTCAACGCCTCGGTGTCGATGGAATGGTTCCGGCTCGATCGCAAGACATGGATGTCGCTGATCAGCTGGGCCAACCAGCAGCGCTGATCTGAACAAACAAGGCATCGGACTTGCAGGCGCGCCATCGCGGACCCCAAAATCCGCGATGGCGCGGCGATCGCCGATCCGGAACAGCTGCGCTTGCGTACAGGACCACGAAGAACCGGAGCCAATCCATGACCCGATCCATGATGACGCCCATGAACATCATTCGTTGTCTCACGCTCACGATCCTTGCCGTTCTGCTTGCAGTCCCGGCGCTGCCGGGCAGCATGGCCCAGGCGCGCGATGGTGAGCGCAACCTCGTGCTTGAGGATTTCTTCCGCGGCAAGACCTACGCCTATGGCAGGTTCGGGGCCATCAACGGCACCACGCGCGAATTCCGGGTCGACCTGACCGGCACCGTCCGCGGCGAAGTGCTGAGGCTGCGCGAGGACTTTATCTATGAGGATGGCGAACGCGACACCAAGACCTGGATCTTCACCCGCACCGGACCGAACACCTATTCCGGCACCCGCGAAGATGTGATCGGCGAAACGACGGTACGGGTGTCAGGCAATGTGGCGCGCTTCACATACCGGGTCGATCTCAATCCCGGCGGAAAGCCCAACATCGTCCGCTTCCACGACAAGCTTGCGCTGCAGAGTGACGGAACGCTGCGCAACACCGCGCTGGTGACCAAGTTCCTGCTGCCGGTGGCGAGAGTGAAGGTGAATTTTGCGAGAAGCCTGAAGGCGGCAAAGGCCATCCGCCCGTAAGACGACGGCTTGATAACGGCGGAACCGGAGCCGCAAGGGTCTGAAGTTGCGCGATTCGCCGATAATCTTTGACCTTGCGTGCGCGGACAGCTAACGATGCCCGCAAAGCCGGAGGCGCTCGCCTGTCCGGCCGCATCGCGTTTGAAAGCCCGGATCGGTAAGCCAGATGAAGTTCCTCGACGAAACCAAGGTCTATGTCCGTGCGGGCGATGGCGGAGCCGGCTCCATCTCGTTTCACCGCGAGAAGTACATCGAGTTCGGCGGACCTGATGGCGGCGACGGCGGCCGCGGTGGCGATGTCTGGGTGGAGGCTGTCGACGGGCTCAACACGCTCATCGATTTCCGATTTCAGCAGCACCACAAGGCCAAGACCGGCGTGCACGGCATGGGCCGCAACCGCACCGGCGCCAAAGGCGCGAGCATCACCCTGAAGGTGCCGGCGGGAACGCAAGTTTTCGAGGAAGACAACGAAACGCTGATCTGCGACCTGACCGAAGTGGGCCAGCGCTACCGCATCGCCAAGGGCGGCAATGGCGGTTTCGGCAACGCCCATTTCAAGACCGCGACGAACCAGGCGCCCCGCCATGCCAACCCCGGATTGCCGGGAGACGAGAAAACCGTCTGGCTCCGCCTCAAGCTCATCGCCGACGCCGGACTTGTCGGCCTGCCCAATGCAGGAAAGTCGACCTTTCTCGCCTCCGTGACCCGGGCGCGGCCGAAGATCGCCAACTATCCCTTCACCACCCTGCACCCCAATCTCGGTGTCGCCACCATAGACGCCCGCGAATTCGTGCTGGCCGACATTCCCGGCCTGATCGAGGGCGCGCATGAGGGCGTGGGCATTGGCGACCGCTTTCTGGGCCATGTCGAACGCACCCGCGTGCTGCTGCACCTGGTCTCCGCGCTCGAGGAGGATGTCGCCGAAGCCTACCGGGTGGTCCGCCACGAACTCGAGGCTTATGGACACGGCATTGCCGACAAACCCGAGGTCGTTGCGCTCAGCCAGGTCGACGTCGCTGATGCCGAAACCCGGGCTGAAAAAGTCCGCGCGCTGAAGAAGGCCTGCGGCAGTGCTCCGTTTGAACTCTCTGCGGTCACCGGAGAAGGCATGACCGGGGCACTGCGGGCGCTCCGCGATGTCATCGTCGAGGAGCAGGCAAAGCAGCCGTCACCGCCGCCCTTCACGCCAGAGGGCAACAGCGCGGATGAAGACGAAGACACGGACCGGACGGACGACTGAGACATGACTGCCCACCGCAAGACTCAGTCCGCGCGCAGGCGCCCCCTGTCCGCCCACAAGCGCATTGTCATCAAGATCGGGTCGGCACTGCTGGTCGACCGTCAGTCCGGCCTCCGCGCCGCATGGCTGGATGCGCTGTGCGCCGATATCGCAGCACTCAAACAGGCCGGTGCCGACGTGCTGGTGGTGTCCTCCGGCGCCATCGCGCTTGGCCGCACCGTGTTGGGCTTCGCGCCCACGGCGCTACGGCTCGAGGAAAGCCAGGCCGCCGCCGCCATCGGCCAGATCGCGCTTGCGCGCGCATGGTCCACCAGCCTGTCCGCCCATGATATCGTGGCGGGCCAGATCCTGCTCACCCTCGGCGACACCGAGGAGCGCAGGCGTTATCTCAATGCCCGCGCCACCATGGGCGAACTGATGCGCCGCGGCGCCGTCCCCATCATCAACGAGAACGACACGGTCGCCACTTCCGAAATCCGCTACGGCGACAATGACCGGCTTGCCGCCCGCGTCGCCACCATGGTTGGCGCCGATCTGCTGGTGCTGATGTCGGATATCGACGGGCTCTACACCGCCCCGCCCGCCTCCGACCCGGATGCACGGCTGCTTGAGGTCGTCGAGGCCATCACGCCCGACATCGAGGCCATGGCCGGCGATGCGGGATCGGAGCTTTCGCGCGGCGGCATGAAGACCAAGATCGACGCCGGCAAGATCGCCACCGGTGCCGGCTGCGCCATGATCATCGCCTCGGGAAAAATCGACCATCCGCTCACCGCCATCGACAATGGCGCGCGCTCAAGCTGGTTCAAACCCTCTGGCACGCCCCAGACAGCGCGCAAGACCTGGATCGCCGGGCAGCTCGAACCTTCCGGCCGCCTTGTCATCGATGCCGGCGCGGAAACCGCGCTGCGCTCCGGAAAGAGCCTGCTGCCCGCAGGGGTCGTCAAGGTTGCGGGGGAATTCCAGCGCGGCGATCCTGTCGCCGTCTGCGACGCATCGGGCCGGGAGATCGCCCGTGGTCTTTCCGGCTATGATGCGGAGGAAGCCCGCCGGATCGTTGGACGCAAGTCGGGCGAGATCGCGGAAATCCTCGGCTATTCGGGCCGGGCGGCGATGATCCATCGCGACGACATGGTCATGGGCTGAGACCTGTCACGCGCGCCGATGGACCGCCGCAAGCTGCGGCTTTACGCCATCGCGGCAATTGCGTAAGACAACCGCCTGATTGCCAGCCGGGAGACCCGTGATGCTTGACAAGACCGATTCGCAGGCGAACATCGCCGAACTGATGGCCGAAATCGGCCGCCGGGCGAAGGCTGCCGCGCGTCCATTGGCGATTGCGGGCCCGGAAAAGAAAAATGCAGCACTTGAGGCCATGGCCTCGGCGATCGACGCCGGTCGTCAGTCCATCCTCGAAGCCAACCGTACCGATGTCGAAGCGGCTGTCGCCGGAGGCATGGCCACATCCTTCGTCGACCGCCTCAAGCTTGATGATGCCCGCATAGACGGCATCATCGGGGGCATCCGCGCCATTGCCGCGCTCAAGGACCCTGTAGGCGACGTGATCGCCGCCTGGGACCGCCCCAACGGGCTGAAGATCGAGCGGGTGCGCACGCCGCTTGGAGTCATCGGCGTGATCTATGAGAGCCGACCCAACGTCACCGCCGACGCCGGTGCGCTCTGCCTCAAGTCGGGCAATGCCGTGATCCTGCGCGGCGGCTCGGATTCGCTCTATTCCTCGCGGGCAATTCACGCCTGCCTGGTTCAGGGTCTGGAGCAGGCAGGCCTTCCCGCCGACGCGATCCAGATGGTGCCGGTAAGCGACCGCGCTGCCGTCGGCGAATTGCTGACCGGCCTCGGTGGAACCGTGGATGTCATCGTGCCGCGCGGCGGCAAGAGCCTTGTCGCCCGCGTCCAGTCGGATGCCCGCGTCCCGGTCTTTGCCCATCTCGAAGGCCTTTGCCACATCTATGTCGACGCCTCCGCCGATCCCGAAATGGCGCGCGCCATCGTGGTCAACGCCAAGATGCGCCGCACCGGCATTTGCGGCTCCGCCGAAACCCTGCTTATCGACCGTGCGCTTGATCGCGATGTCGCGGCAAGTCTGCTGGATGGCCTGGCCGAGGCCGGCTGCGAAGTCCGCGGCGACGCTGATGTCTGCTCGCTCCTGCCCGGCGCCACCCCGGCCTCGGAAGAGGACTGGCGGACCGAGTACCTCGATGCGATCATTTCCGCGCGCTTCGTCGACGGCATCGAAGGCGCGATCGACCATATCGGGACCTACTCCTCCAACCATACCGAGGCCGTGATCGCGGAAGATCCTTCCGTCGTCGACAGGTTCTTCACCGAAGTCGATTCAGCGATCCTGCTTCACAACGCCTCCACCCAGTTCGCCGATGGCGGCGAATTCGGCATGGGCGCCGAGATCGGCATCGCCACCGGCAAGATGCACGCCCGGGGCCCTGTCGGCGTCGAACAGCTGACTTCGTTCAAGTATCGCGTGCACGGCACGGGCCAGATCCGGCCCTGACGGTGGAGCACGCAACGCTGCCGCCATTCCTGAGAATGCCGCATGTCGAGAAGGGCATGACCGTCGGCCTGTTCGGCGGATCCTTCAATCCGCCGCACCAGGGCCATGTGCTGGTTGCCGAGATTGCGCTGAGAAAGCTGGGGCTCAATCAGCTCTGGTGGATGGTCACGCCCGGCAACCCGCTCAAGAACCATGCCGAGCTCGCGGGTCTTGAAGAACGGGTCCGGCTCAGCCGCGACATCGCGCCCGGACCCAGGGTCAAGGTGACTGCCTTCGAAGCCGCCCACAAGCTTCGCTACACCGCCCAGACGCTGGATTTCGTCAAGGCGCGCAATCCCGGCGTTCATTTCGTCTGGATCATGGGCGCGGACAATCTCAAGCATTTCCACCGCTGGCAGAACTGGCGCGGCATTGCCCAGACTTTCCCGATCGCGGTCATCGACCGGCCCGGCTCGACGCTTGCCTATCTGTCGTCGAAGATGGCCAAGACCTACTCCCATGCACGCATCGACGAGGATGACGCAGCGGTGCTGCCCTTCATGCGCGCCCCCGCATGGACCTTCATTCACGGCCCTCGCTCGTCGCTGTCCTCCACCGCGATCCGGCGTGACCGTTCAGACCTGTCAAATGGCGCGTCTTGAAATTGCAACATGTCCATGACTATCTTTGGGTAGCGGCTCACGTAAACCTGAGTCGTCCATCGGTCTGTTCAGGAAAAGGAAGGAACGACTCTGAGAACAGCACACGAAAAGGGAACCGCGACGAGCGGCTTCTCACAAGCGGCGGGCAGCGGCGAACAGGCCGCTTTGCGCCAGCTTAAACTGGTCCGCGAAAGCCTTGCGGACTCCAAGGCAGAAGACACCGTTTTCATCGACATTGCGGGCAAATCGGCGCTTGCCGATCACATGGTTGTGGCTTCCGGCCGCTCGAACCGCCATGTGACAGCCGTCTGTGACCGCCTGATCAGCGAACTCAAGGATGCCGGTTACGGCACGCCCCGGGTCGAGGGTCTGGCAACGGGCGACTGGGTGCTCATCGATGCAGGCGATGTCATCGTCCATGTCTTCCGGCCCGAAATCCGCGAGTTCTACAACATCGAGAAGATGTGGCAGACACCGGAGATCGCGGACGAGAAGCTGCATTGACCTGACTGCGCCTTAGCCGGCCTTCAGGTTGACGGATCGCAGGTGAATCCGCTCGGCAGTGCAACGCCGGGCGATCGGATAGCTTTGCTGGTCAATTTTGCCAAAAGGCGCCATCACGATGCGAGTATCCCTTTTTGCAGTCGGGCGGCTCAAGGCCGGTCCGGAGAACGAGCTTTTCGCCCGCTATCTCGACCGGTTCTCGAAATCAGGCAGCGCGCTCGGACTTGATTTCGCCCGCGTGATCGAGGTGGCCGAGAGCCGCGCATCCACCGCCGAACTGCGCAAGCGCGAGGAAGCCGCCCAACTCGAGCGGCACCTGCCGGAGGGCGCGGCGCTCATCTTGCTCGATGAACGCGGCAAGACACCCGATTCGCCGGGGTTTGCGGACATCCTCGCGCGGCTGCGCGACGACGGCAGACGTGATCTTCTGATCGCCATCGGCGGCCCCGACGGACTTGATCCGGCGCTCCATGACCGCGCCGATGCAATGATCTGCTTCGGTCGGATGACCTGGCCGCACCAGCTTGTGCGCATCATGGCGGCCGAACAGCTCTATCGCGCCGTCACCATCCTGGCTGGGCACCCTTATCACCGCACCTGATTCGCACCGCCTGCATTGGGCCGCTTGCCACCCCGTCGGAAAAACCGAACTCTTGATCCCGCAGCCGGGTTCATGATGGCGCGCAACCGGTCCCGGGTCGCAAAGAAGTGATGCGGCGGCCATCATGGTTCATGGAGGTTTAACGCCGGATTCGCTAATATGAGAGGATGATTTGCATGCCCGAACCATCGGCTGTCGGCAAACACTCCGAAACGCCCGCACTGCGGCGGCGCCTTGGCGCGCGCGGATGGATGCGCACTCCGGTCACGGCGTTGCTCTGGCTTAGTCTCGCATTTCCGGCTCTTGCCACCGATCCGAATGAGCCGGGCGATCCCGACGAACCCGGCGCGTCGATCGCCGCCAGCGAACTCGAGGCGCAGCGCGAGGCGAGCAATCTCGAACTGAAATCCGTGGAAGAACAGGCCGAGGAGGCCACCCGCGCGCTTGCCGCGCTGGAGCACGACATGGAGGCGCTGCGCAACGACCAGCGGGACCTCAACAACCGGATCGACGCCGCGGCCGCGCGCCGGGCCGAACTGGACCAGAGCATCGCCGAGGGCGAGGCCGCCATGGCCAACCTCTCCGAGCGCCAGGACGCGGTGCGGCTATCGCTCATCTCCCGCCGCGCTGTTCTGGCCGAGGTGCTGGCGGCGCTGCAACGCATCGGCCGCGACCCGCCGCCTGCCCTGCTGGTCAGCCCGGAAGACGCGCTCTCCTCCGTCCGCAGCGCCATCCTTCTGGGCGCCGTCGTGCCGGAAATCCGGGCCGAAACCGAAGCCCTTGCCGCCGATCTGAAAGAACTGGCGGCACTCCGGCAAGCCATCGCGCTTGAGCGCACAGCCCTTGCGGCCGCGCTTGAGGAAAACGCCGAAGAGGAACGGCGGCTTGCCGAACTGGCGGTGGAAAAAGCCGCACTGCAGGCCGAAAGCCAGCGCCGGCTCGAACGGGAGCGCAAACGAGCGGAGGCCCTGACCATTCGCTCCGCCGAGCTCGAATCGGTCATCGCGTCGCTCGCCGGCGAGATCGAGGAGCTGCGCCGGGCCGCAGAAGCCGCGCGGATCGCCGAGGCAGAGCGCCAGCGCCGGATTGCCGAGCAGCTTGAGCGGGCCCGCGCCTTTGCCGCCACGGCAGTGCCCGACAAAAACCGCATTGCTTCGGCATATGCGTTTTCGAAGTTGACCGGAACGCTCGCGCGCCCTGTCTCCGGTGAGCCGGTCCGCTTTTTCGGAGCGGATGACGGCACCGGTCACACGCTCGCCGGAGAGGTGGTGGAGACAAGCCGGGGCGACATCGTTCGGGCTCCGGTCGATGCTTGGGTCTCTTATGCCGGACCGTTCCGGAGTTACGGTCAGGTGGTGATACTGGACGCTGGAGAAAGACATCACGTGGTTCTTGCCGGAATGGAAAGAATACAGGTCGAAGCCGGGCAATTCGTGCTTTCCGGCGAGCCTCTGGCCACCATGGGAGAGACAAGATTCGCGGGCTCTGCGGCTTTGACGCTGGCCTCGGAGCGTCCTACGCTCTACATTGAATTCAGAAAAGACGGTCAACCGGTCGATCCCCGCGCGTGGTGGAAAGACCCGATGTCTTCGGGAAAGGCAAGCAATGATACGTAAGGTCACACTTCTGGCGGTCGGCGCCTTGATGGGAGCCACGGCGGTAAGCGCAGTAAATTCCTTCGGCGGCTCGGCCGAAGCGGCCGGTTCGGCGACCTATCGCCAGCTTGCCATCTTCGGCAACGTATTCGAGCGCGTCCGCGCTCAATATGTCACGCCTCCCGAAGAGGACAAGCTGATCGAAAGCGCCATTAACGGCATGCTGACCTCGCTGGATCCACACTCCGGCTACCTGAACCAGGACGCCGCGGACGACATGCGGACCCAGACCCGCGGCGAATTCGGCGGCCTTGGGATCGAAGTCACCATGGAAGACGAACTCGTCAAGGTGATCACCCCCATCGACGAAACCCCGGCCGCACGGGCTGGCGTTCTGGCCGGCGACTTCATTTCCGAGATTGATGGCGAACCGGTTCGCGGGCTTTCGCTTGGCGAGGCGGTCGACAAGATGCGCGGGCCCGTCAACACCTCCATCGAGCTGACCATCCTGCGCGAGGGCGCCGATGCGCCGATCACGCTCAAGGTCGTTCGCGACATCATCGCGGTCAAGGCCGTGCGTTCCCGCGTCGAAGGCGATGTGGGCTATCTCAGGGTGATCTCGTTTACCGAGAAGACCTATGACGACCTCTCCGATGCCATCGACGAGATCACCGAGGAAGTCGGCGAGGACGAGCTCAAGGGCTTCGTTCTCGATCTCCGGCTCAATCCCGGCGGGCTGCTGGACCAGGCAATCAGCGTCTCCGACGCCTTCCTGGACCGCGGCGAGATTGTTTCGACCCGGGGCCGCAATCCGGAGGAAACAAGGCGCTTCAATTCGCGTCCCGGCGATCTGACGGGCGGCAAGCCGGTGATCGTGCTGATCAACGGCGGGTCGGCCTCGGCCTCCGAGATCGTCGCCGGCGCCCTGCAGGACCACCGCCGCGCGACGATTCTGGGCACGCGCTCCTTCGGCAAGGGGTCGGTCCAGACCATTATCCCGCTGGATTCCTCGACGGCGCTGCGGCTCACCACCGCGCTCTACTACACGCCATCGGGCACATCGATCCAGGGCACCGGCATCAGGCCGGACATCCGTATCGAGCAGCCGGTTCCGGAAGAACTCCGCGGTCGCGTCAAGCCTTCCGGAGAAAGCGAGCTGCGCGGGCACATTCAAGGCGAGAACGAGGACGAGGAAGGCTCCGGCTCGATCGCCTATGTCCCGCCGGAAGCCGAGGACGACGTTCAGCTCGGACTTGCGCTCGAGTTGCTTCGCGGCGAAAAGACCGACCCGGCCTTCCCGCCGAACCCGGATCAGGCAGCCGCCAAGAACTGATCCCCTGAGCCTTTCGTCCGCCGTCATGTTCGTGCAAGCCCGTCTTGCAAACATGGCGGCGGACTGATTCTGTGCACTCAGGCATGCGCCGGCACGGAAACGGTTCATCGGCCGCGAACCGGGCCGCGACGGGGTGAGCAAGCAGCGTGGACAAGGACATTCATCAACCGCTCGGGACACGCCAGAAGCCGGCTTCCAAAGGGCCGGGCATTGGCAGGTCCTGGGTTCCCGGGCTCGCAGCAGTCGCGGTGGTCGCCGTCGTTATCGGCATTGCCTCATGGATGGCCGTTTCGGCCTCCCGCATCGAGCGGAGCGAAACGGTGGTGGCCGCGCAGAACCTCCGCACACAGGATACCGCATCCGAAACCGATGGCGATCCCGCTGAAGATGCTACAGCGTCCGCCGGTGCCGGGCAGCAGGGATCTTCTGACACCCAATCCGGCGCCGGTTCGCCCGTGCAGAGCCGGAACGGCCAGTCGGGCGGCCAGTTCGACACCACCCTCGATGATCAGGGCAACGAAATCACAAAGGTGACACCGGTCCAGAGGCAGGACCAGCGCCCGGCGCTGCTCACACCGCCCGACCGCATCGGCCAGCACCCCAGACTTGCCCATTTGCCCGATCCTGCGATTGCCGAAGACACACCGAATGGCGTTCTGCCGATCCGCGGGGAGAACGGTGAAAGGGCCTTCGATATCTATGCGCGGCCCTGGTCGGGCGCGCGCGGCACCCGCGTTGTCATCATCGTCGGCGGTCTCGGTCTGAGCCAGACCGGAACCCAGGAAGCCATCGCAGCGCTTCCCGAGGAAATCACCCTCGCCTTTGCGGCCAACGGCAACAGCCTTAAGCGCTGGATGCAGGAGGCGCGGCGCGAGGGGCACGAGATCCTGCTGCAGGTGCCCTTCGAACCCTTCGATTATCCGGCCAACGACCCCGGTCCGCGGACCCTGACGGTGGCAGCGGGGACGCAGGCCAATCTCGAGGATCTGCATGCCGCCATGGGCCGAATTACCAATTACACCGGCATCACCAATTTCATGGGTGGGCGCTTTCTTTCCGATCCCGAGGCGCTTGAACCGGTCATGCGCGATCTTGCCGATCGCGGCCTGATGTTTGTCGATGACGGAACCTCGGCGCAGTCCCTGACCGATCGCTTCGCCAGGACGCTTGGAATTCCCTTCGCGGCCGCCGATATGGTGCTCGACGCGACACAGGAGCGCGGTTACATTCTTTCCAGGCTTGACGATCTCGAGCGGACCGCACGCCGCAACGGAACCGCAATCGGCGTGGCTTCGGCGTTCGGCGTCAGCGTCGAGGCAATCGCCTCCTGGGCCAACGAGGCCAAGGCGCGCGGCATAGAAATCGTCTCGGCATCAGCAGCCGCGGACGACCCGGAAAGGTGATCGGCTGGAATGGGAAAGAAAAAGAACACCTCCGCAACGGATCTGCCCTACCGCCTCTGCGTCGGGATCATGGTGCTCAACCGCGACGGACTGGTCTGGGCCGGGCGCAGGATTGCCGAGGGCAACACCGAATATGATGGCTCTCCGCAGCTCTGGCAGATGCCGCAAGGCGGCATCGACGCAGATGAGGATCCCTATCGCGCAGCACTGCGCGAACTGTACGAGGAAACCGGCATCACCTCGGTCGAACTCCTTGCAGAAGCGCCGGACTGGATCGATTACGATCTGCCTTCCCATCTCATCGGCATCGGCCTGAAGGGCAAGTACCGGGGGCAGCGCCAACGCTGGTTCGCCCTGCGCTTCACAGGCGACGAGAGCGAAATAAGGATCAATCCGCCGCCGGAGGGAAATCACGCCGAATTCGATGCCTGGGAATGGAAGCCGATGGCAGACTTGCCCGGCCTCATCGTTCCCTTCAAGCGTACGGCCTACGACAAGGTGGTCGCGGCCTTTTCCCATCTCGCGGACGTTCCATCTGCCCCGATGGAGGCCCGTCAATGACTTGCACCGCAAAAGCCCCCGTAAGCGTCTTGCGCGCAGCTTGGCACGGCCGTGGGGCAGCAAGGTGCAGCCATGTCTGAAACACGCGGCATAGCCTCACGCGCCGTTTACAGGCCATCCGCGAACACCGATCACGACGCGATCCTCCAGATCGAGACCCTGAGCTACCACCGTGCCGGGAACGGTTTGTCGGAAAGCCTGCTGGACGGCCCGGAACGCACCCTGTCCTTTGTCGCCGAAATGGGCGGGCGGGTCATAGGCCACGTGCTGCTCACGCGCATCGACGGACCGGACCGGGCACTGGCGCTGGCGCCACTCGCGATCTTGCCGGACTGGCGCGACATGCAGATCGGCACATCCCTCGTTCGTTATGCCCTTGCAAACGCCCGCGATGACGGCTGGCAGGCGGTGTTCGCCTATGGCCAGCCCGATTACTACTGCCGTTTCGGGTTCAAGTCGCACCTGGCCGATTCCGCTGCCACCTCGTTCCAGGGACCGCGTTTTCTCGCTCTGGAACTCGCACCCGGCGCACTCTCCGGCTGGAGCGGGCCGCTGAACTTTCCCGAAGGCTACCGGGCGATTTCCGACGCCATTCACCGCTGATCGCCTGTCAAGCGTGACTGCCCACATCGCGCGGCGTATCTGAACAAACGAAAAAGCGGCCCGCAGGCCGCTCAATCTCACATTCGATGTGTATCCCGGCTCAGGCCCCGGGCAGCGTTGTCAGGCCGGCAGGATTGCGCCGTTCAGCGTTGTGAGCTGATCGAGGTATTCCTGCGCCTTCTGCTTTCCGGCATCCGTGGTCGCGTCATCGAGATCCTCGCGGGCATCCTGGATCCGCCGCTCCAGTTCCTCGCTGTTGATGTCAGCCACCGAAACCGCGGATTCCGCCAGCAAGGTGCAGCCTTCCGGGACGATATCGGCAAATCCGCCGAACACCACATAGCGTTCGGTCTTGCCGTCGGCGGTTTCCACGCGAACCACACCGGGCTTGATGGTGGTCATCGTCGGCGCATGATGCGCCATCACCGTCATTTCGCCGTCCGTACCCGGAATGACGACTTCGGTAACGCTTGCGGACAACAGAAGCCGCTCGGGGGAAACCAGTTCGAAATTGAAGTTTTCAGCCATGGCCTTCACTTTGTCGTAGTGCCAGACGGGAACCCGCGCCGGCCCTTACGGAACCGGCGCGGTGCGCATTTGATGATCAGGCGACCTCTGCGGCGAGGCGCTGGGCCTTCTCGACAGCTTCCTCGATGGTGCCGACCATGTAGAAAGCCGGCTCCGGAAGGTGATCGTAGTCGCCGTTGACGAGGCCCTTGAAGCCCTTGATCGTGTCTTCGAGATCGACCAGCTTGCCGGGTGCACCGGTGAACACTTCCGCCACGAAGAAAGGCTGCGACAGGAAGCGCTCGACCTTACGGGCGCGGGCCACGGTCAGCTTGTCCTCTTCCGACAACTCGTCCATGCCGAGGATGGCGATGATGTCCTGAAGCGACTTGTAGCGCTGCAGCGTCTGCTGAACCTGACGGGCAACTTCGTAATGCTCTTCGCCGACGATCTGCGGGTCGAGCATGCGCGAGTTGGAGTCGAGCGGGTCGACGGCCGGATAGATGCCCTTTTCGGCAATCGAGCGGTTCAACACCGTGGTCGCGTCAAGGTGGGCAAAGGTCGATGCCGGCGCCGGGTCGGTCAAGTCGTCGGCCGGAACGTACACGGCCTGCACCGAAGTGATCGAACCCTTGGTTGTCGTGGTGATGCGTTCCTGCATGGCGCCCATGTCGGTGCTGAGCGTCGGCTGGTAACCCACGGCCGAAGGAATACGGCCCAGAAGCGCCGACATTTCCGAACCGGCCTGGGTGAAGCGGAAGATGTTGTCCACGAAGAACAGCACGTCCTGGCCTTCGTCGCGGAACTGCTCGGCAATCGTCAGGCCGGTCAGCGCCACGCGGGCACGGGCGCCAGGAGGCTCGTTCATCTGGCCGAACACCAGCGCGCACTTGGAGCCGTCTCCGCCGCCTTCCTTGTTCACGCCGGACTCGATCATCTCGTGATAGAGGTCGTTGCCTTCACGGGTCCGTTCGCCAACGCCGGCGAAGACCGAGTAACCACCATGCGCCTTGGCGATGTTGTTGATCAGTTCCTGAATGAGAACCGTCTTGCCGACGCCGGCGCCGCCGAACAGGCCGATCTTGCCGCCGCGGGCGTAAGGCGCCAGTAGGTCGACGACCTTGATGCCTGTGATCAGGATTTCCGCTTCGGTGGACTGCTCGGAGAAGTCCGGAGCTTCCTGGTGGATCGAGCGGCGCGCCTTGGTCTTGACCGGGCCGGCTTCGTCCACCGGTTCACCGATCACGTTCAGGATGCGGCCGAGGGTTTCCTCGCCGACCGGCACCGAGATCGAATCGCCCGTGTCGACCACTTCCTGACCGCGAACCAGACCTTCGGTCGAGTCCATAGCGATGGTGCGCACGGTGTTTTCACCCAGGTGCTGCGCAACTTCCAACACCAGGCGGCTGCCCATGTTTTCGGTTTCCAGCGCGTTCAGGATGGTCGGCAGTTTGCCTTCATCGAATGTCACGTCGACAACGGCGCCAATGACCTGTGCGATGCGGCCCTTCGCGCCGGATGCGGCGCTTGAGGTCTTTGCTGCAGTCGTCGTGCTCGCCTTGGTCGTCCGTGCCGCGGGTTTTTTCGCCGCTGCAGGCTTCTTTGCCGCAGTGGGCTTGCTTGCCGGGGTAGCTGCCTTAGCCATGAATCTTACCCTCTTTCGTGTGCCTTAGAGCGCTTCCGCGCCCGAAATGATTTCAATGAGTTCCTTGGTGATCTGAGCCTGCCGCTGGCGGTTGTAGCTCATCGACAGCTTGTCGATCATCTCGCCGGCGTTGCGGGTCGCGTTGTCCATCGCGGTCATTTTCGCGCCCATCTCACCTGCAACATTCTCGAGCAGCGCCCTGAAGATCTGCACCTTGATCGAACGCGGAAGCAGATCCTCGAGGATTTCCTCCGCACTCGGCTCGTAGTCGTAGATCGAGGAAGCGCCCGCTTCGGCATCGGCAGTCTCGGTCGAAGCCGGGATCAGCTGCTGCCCGGTCGGAACCTGGCTGATGACGGACTTGAACTCCGAGTAGAACAGCGTGCAGACGTCGAAGCCGCCTTCGTCGAACAGGTTCATGACCTTTCCGGCAACCTCTTCCGCCTGAGCAAAGCTCATCTGCTTGACGTCGCGAAAATCCACCCGCTCGATGATCATCGATGCGTATTCGCGGCGAAGGATATCATACCCCTTCTTGCCGACGCACATGATCTTGACCGTCTTGCCGTCGGCCAGGAGCTCGCGCACATGATCTCGGGCATACCGGGCGATCTGCGAGTTGAAGCCGCCGCACATGCCGCGTTCGGCTGTGCAGACCACCAGCAGGTGCGTGTCGTCCTTGCCGGTGCCGGTCATCAGCTTCGGCGCGTCGTCACCGTCGCCGACAGCCGCGGCGATGTTCGACATCACCGCCGCCATCCGCTCGGAATAGGGCCTTGCGGCCTCGGCCGCCTCCTGCGCACGCCGAAGCTTCGCCGCGGCGACCATCTGCATCGCCTTGGTGATTTTCTGCGTCGCCTTGACGGAGGCGATCCGGTTTTTCAGATCCTTGAGTGAAGGCATCCGTTATCCGTCCTCGGTCTCTTGCCCTCAGGCAAAGGTTTTGGCGTAAGCGTCGATAGCATCCTTGAGACGCGACTTGATGTCGTCGTTCAACGCCTTTTCCTCGCGGATGGCTTCAAGCACGTCCTTGCCTTCGTTGCGCATATGCGCAAGCAGGCCCTGCTCGAAACGCCCGACGGCACTGACTGCCAACTTGTCGAGATAACCGTTCACACCAGCGAAGATCACAGCAACCTGCTCTTCGGTCTTCAGCGGGGAGAACTGCGGCTGCTTGAGCAGCTCGGTCAGACGTGCACCACGGTTGAGCAGACGCTGGGTCGCTGCATCGAGGTCGGAACCGAACTGCGCGAATGCCGCCATTTCGCGGTACTGCGCAAGCTCGCCCTTGATCGAGCCGGCAACCTGCTTCATCGCCTTGACCTGAGCCGACGAGCCCACACGGGACACCGACAGGCCGACGTTCACCGCCGGACGGATACCCTGGAAGAACAGATCGGTTTCAAGGAAGATCTGACCATCGGTGATCGAGATCACGTTGGTCGGAATATAGGCCGACACGTCGTTGGCCTGGGTTTCGATGACCGGAAGTGCGGTCAGCGAGCCCGAACCGTTTTCTTCGTTGAGCTTCGCGGCGCGCTCAAGCAGGCGCGAGTGAAGATAGAAAACGTCGCCCGGATAGGCTTCACGTCCCGGCGGGCGGCGAAGCAGCAGCGACATCTGGCGATAGGCGACGGCCTGCTTGGACAGGTCGTCATAGCCGATCAGCGCATGCTGGCCGTTATCGCGGAAATACTCACCCATCGCACAGCCGGCAAACGGCGCCAGGAACTGCATCGGAGCAGGATCGGAGGCGGTCGCGGCGATGATGATCGAATAGTCCAGCGCGCCGCGGTCTTCGAGGACCTTCACGAACTGGGCAACCGTCGAACGCTTCTGGCCGACAGCCACGTACACACAATAGAGCTTGTCGCTTTCCGAACCGGTCTCGTGGATCGACTTCTGGTTCAGAATGGTATCGAGAATGATCGCGGTTTTGCCGGTCTGGCGGTCGCCGATGATCAGCTCGCGCTGGCCACGGCCGACCGGGATCAGCGCATCGATGGCCTTGAGGCCGGTCGACATCGGCTCATGCACCGACTTGCGCGGCATGATGCCGGGAGCCTTGACGTCGACGCGGGCGCGCTTCTTGGCCTTGATCGGGCCCTTGCCGTCGATCGGATTGCCAAGCGCGTCGACCACGCGGCCGAGCAGCTCCGGGCCGACCGGAACGTCCACGATGGCGCCGGTCCGCTTGACGATGTCGCCTTCCTTGATGTCGCGGTCGGATCCGAAGATCACGACGCCGACATTGTCGGCTTCAAGGTTGAGCGCCATGCCGCGGATGCCGCCGGGGAACTCGACCATCTCGCCCGCCTGGACGTTGTCGAGACCGTAAATACGGGCAATACCGTCACCGACGGACAGGACCTGACCAACTTCTGAGACTTCGGCCTCATTGCCGAAATTCTTGATTTGGTCTTTGAGAATTGCGGAAATTTCCGCGGCGCGGATATCCATCAGCCAACCTCTTTCAGTGCAAGCTTAAGGGTGGAAAGTTTGGTGCGAAGTGACGTGTCGACCTGACGCGACCCGATCTTGACGATCAGGCCGCCCAGCAGCGACTCATCCACTGTGACGTTGAGCGTCACGGTTTTTCCGGTCACGCCCGAAAGCGCGGCCTTGAGTTCTTTTTCCTGTGCCGCCGACAGCTTGTGCGCGGTCTTGACGTCGGCAGTCATCTCGTCGCGTTCGCGGGCGACGATCTCGCTGTAGGCGCGAACGATTGCCGGCACGGCGAAAAGACGACGGTTGCGGGCGACGACCTTGAGGAAATTGGCGACCAGGCCCTTGAGGCCAGCCTTGTCAATCAGCGCCGAGATCGCGCGGGACTGATCGTCGGCGGAGAAGACCGGGCTTTCGATCAGGCGCTGAAGCTCTTTGCTGCCGTCAATGGACGCTTGAAAACTGGCAAGATCCTTCGCCACGGCGTCGACCGACTTTGCTTCGGCTGCCAGCTCATAAAGCGAGGAGGCATAACGTTCGGCGACACCGGAAATAAGCTGGGAGTTATCGGCCACGGTCGGGATTGTCTCTCGTTGGCGGTCAAAAGCCTGCACATCGCCGAAAGCCGGAAAGGCAAGCTATTGATTTTGTTGCGGTAAATTTCAGGATTTTCAGGCTGGAAAGCTTGTTTTTCCCGAATTGCGCGGATCGTCTAGCATAGTGTGTGAGGACTCGCAACACGAAGGGTGCGGCATAAAGCACCTGCTTTAGGATGATATGGCGCTGATCCGGCGCGGTCGGAGAACGCCCAGGCCGCAGCCATGCCTCAGATCATTCCCAGCCCGTAGCCCAGCGGCAGAAGCGCGAGCACGATCTCGATCGCCACCGAGACGAAGTTGAAAAGCGTCGCACCGCGATCCGACATCATCGAGATGATTCGCCCGAAGGCCGTGAACGCCCAGCCGGCGCCAAGCGCCAGATAGACCAGCGGCTGCGCGAAAAGCATCGCGCAGATGCCGACCCCGAGATAAAAGCCCGCCATCGTGGCGCGCGCTTCCGACACTGCCTCCGGATGGTCCGGCAGGGTCTGAAGTCTCAGGATCTGCAGCGACAGCCGCGGCGCGAACAGGCACAGGAGACCGAAGCCGACGGTGATCAGCGCCGAAATCCACGCCATCCATTCCCCTTGGCTCGCCGGCCAGTAAAACTCGATCATCACTCGTCTCCGTTTGCTTTTGGGTACCGGCTTGAGGCCGCCCGACTTGCCTGATTGTCGTGCCACCAAAGCGGTAGGTTCATGAACGCATACACGACGCGAACGATCTGAACGCCGGACCCCGGTGCCCGCATCTTTCTACCACGGTGACCGCGAGCGCCATAGCCCGCGCCTGGCTTACCGACCGGCGGCAACCAGGCGGGCGCGGCGGGCGATCTGCCGCTCCCGGTTCATGATGTAGAACCCGCTCAGGCAGATGACCGCCGCGCCAACCATGGTCCAAAGGTCGGGAACATCGCCGAAGACCAGATAGCCCAGCGCGACCATCCAAAGGATCTGGCTGTAGATGAAGGGAGCGACCTTCGAAGCGCTGGCGAGCCGGCTGGCCTTGACCAGCAGCGCATGTCCGCTGAGTCCGAAGACGCCGAGACAGGCGAGCAGCGCAAACTCGAAGATGCTGTCGGGCATCTGGCCGTAGAACAGCGCCGGCGGGGCCATCAGCACCGTTGCGAAGATGCTTGAATAGAACACCAGGCTCATCTGGTTTTCCTGCATCGCCAGTTTCCGGGTGATGATCGAATAGAGCGAATGGGTGATCGCGGCCATGATCGACCAGATGATCGAAAAGGAGAACATGTCCGTGCCCGGCCGCACCACGATCAGCACGCCGACGAAGCCGACCATGATGGCTGCCCAGCGCCGTGGCCCGGCCCATTCGCCGAGCAGCGGTCCCGCGAGAGCCGTCACGATCATCGGCACGCTGAGGAAAATGCTCACCGTCTGCGCCAGCTGCAGCTCCCTGAGCGCAAGGAAGTTGAACAGCGTCGTCAGCGGCAGCAGCATACCCCGCAGAATCTGCAAGGGACGGTTCCGCATCCGGTACATGTCCGGATGCCGCCATCCCTGGAAGATAACGAAGGAGATCACGGAATGGCTCAGGAACCGGCACCAGACGACGAACACCGCCGCATATCCTACGGTCACCAGATATTTGGCGCCGGTGTCCAGCGCCGCAAAGAACATGAAGGTGCACAAGGCCAGCACCATCGCCGCCGGCGGCATGGCCTCGCGGTCGACATCATGCCGGGCCGGGCGGGAATCGGGAATGGGGTCCAAGGGTCGGCTTTCCTGAAATGACGATGCCGGGCGAACGCGCCGGATCGGATAGCGCCACGCAATCTGCGCAGGACGGGTCTTCAAGACATGCACCGCGACGTCTCTTCTGTCAAAGTGTTAGCGGAAACCTTTTGCACCCGCCCCTGTCAGCCGTGCCAGAGTGCTTGAGCAAGCAAACCCGTCATTCTCGCCGGTTCAGGCAGTTAAGGGCCACAGTGTCGCCAGACGTCAGCCCGCTTAGCCGTCATCCTCGGCCATCGCGCGGATGGTTCTGCCCGCGCTCCGCGCCTCGAATTCCGATTCGCGCACAAGCACGTCGAAATGCTCGGTCAGTCCGGCGATCTGCCGGCTGTCGCGGTAGACCAGATAGAACTGCCCGACATAGATCGCCGCCAGCAGCCGCCCGTAGATCGAGACCGGCGCCGAGAACACCTTCTTCGCATCATAGAAATAGAGCCTCAGCGACGGGTACAGGCGTTCACAGCTCTCGGCCATGAAATCGATCTGTGCGGCCCGCGCCTCGGGCCCCAGCCCCTGCCAGTACCCTTCGCCACGCACCAGCGAACGGATCTTGTCGATCGAAACACAGATCTCGTAATCCGAGCCCGGATTGCGCAGCCAGGCGATCGTCTCGCGCATGGCGCCGCGCGCCTGCTCCGGCGTCTTGCCGCGAAACGCCCCGTATTCCCATTCGAGCACGGCCTCGGTCTTGAGGATGTCCGGCAGCGTCGCCGGCACATGCCGGATCTTGTGCCCAGCCGCCTCCAGATGCCAGGCGATGATCTGCTCGTCGGCCGGCGTGCGCTGCGCGGTCGCCATGGCGAAGCTCGCCGAAAGCACTTCGGCCGCGGGTTCGGGCCGGTCCGACAGTCCCAGCAGCCAGTCCGCGCTGACCCCGAGCGCGCTTGCGCATTCCGCCGCCAGATGCGCGTTCGGCAACCGCACCTCGTCGCCCGACAGCAATTGCGCGATCGTCGAGCGGTCCACGCCGGCAGCGCGGGCAAGCGCGCTTCGGCTCATTCCCGCGGTGGTCAGCCGCGCGCCGAGCCGGGAACGAAACAGGTCTGCGCGTTCATTCTTGTGCATTGATGATTATTTGCATCATTGATGCATTAATTCAACATTCGCGTGTTTATGCAGCGAAGATACAGAATTCCGGCGGATGATGTGGCGCGTTAGAAACGGCCATCTCATCGCGCCGGCGGCATGCCCCGACGGTCTCCATCAACATCCGACACGGAAAGGCAGGCGAAAATCCATGGAATCGAATCTGAGAACCATCATGAAGGCAACGACGTGGCAGCTCCTCGGCCTGCTGACGACAAGCCTGCTGGCCTGGTTTCACACCGGCTCGGTTCTGGGTGCGCTGACATTCGCCCTGTCTTCGGCAGCAACTGGTTTTGCCTTCTTCTTCCTGCACGAACGGCTCTGGGCGAGAGTGAGATGGGGCGCGGGCGAAGAGCGCCGGGTCTGACCCTGCATCTGCATCCCGGACTCTCCGCCCGGGCCTCCTGACCAGCCCTTCAGGTTGATGCATCGCCCACGGACCCTATTCTAACGCTCATAGTCATCGGTCGCGCCCCTACGCGACCGCATTCGAGTGCGTTGGAATTGCAATTCATGCCTTTTGTCTCCCGTTTCCCGTTCCGGGCAGCCGCCTTTTCTCAGATCCTGCTGCTTGCCGCCACGTTCCTGCTCACATTCGGGCCGGTGCATGCGCAGACCCCGCTGGCCGCGACACAACAGGCCACGACTTCAGACCAGGCTGAAACTGGACCAGCCGCGGACAATGCAGTCATAGCCCCCTTGCTTGAAGTCCTGAAAGACGAGGCGGCGCGTCAGGAATTGATCGAGGCGCTCGAGAACACGACCGCCGATACGGTCGAAGGCGACGCCGAGGCGACCGAGCCGGAAGCTCCGGCGACCCTGGCTGAACAGCTTGCCGAGTGGACCAAGACCGCAATCGATCAGACACTGGACATCGCCCGCAAGTTCGCAGCCGACCTGTCCGGGCTTGCGAGCCTGTTTGACGGAAGCGTCGAGACCGACTGGAGGCAGCTCACCGCGGAACTTTTGCCGCTTCTCGCCACTGCGGCCATCGCTGTGGCACTCTACGCCTTGGCGCGGCGGGTGTTTCGCGGGGCTCTCGCGGCTCCCCGGGCAAGACTGGCGGGCCGCGGCATCCTGGCCGCAGTGGGGCTGGTGGCACTGCATGTGCTGGCCGAAATCCTGGCTCTGGCGATCGGCTATTTTGCCGCCGGCGCCCTCGCCGCCACACTGTTTGGCCCGGGCAGCGTGACGATCTACCAGACGCTCTTTCTCAATGCGTTTCTCGTGGCGGGCGTGACTGCGATCATCATTCGCACCGTCACCGGCATCGTCGACGGAGACTATCCGCTGCTGCGCCGGTCCCCGGCGATGCGCCAGATGCTGCGCCAACGCGGCATAAGGCTCTCCGGGCTGCTGGTTTTCGGCATCGCCTTCGTGGTGCCGGCCACCAACGCGCTGGCTTCCTTCACCGTTGGCCGAAGCGTGAGGGTGGTGATCTACACGCTGGCGGCGCTGTACGCTGTCAAAGCAGTCCGCGCCCTTTCAAGCCTGCAGCAGGAGGAAGCCAACAAGCCCACCGCAACCAGGCCGGAACCGGAGGAAGAAGGCGACGCCGCGGTCGACGAGGCGCTGCCCGAACCGGTGCAATCCGCCTTCATGCAGATCTGGCCCTGGATCGCCTACCTCTATGTCGCCGCGAGCTATGTGATCGCGTTGTCGCGCCCCGCCTTTTTCGTGGACTTCGTCGGCGGCGCCACGCTCAAGACCGCGGCAGCGCTCGTGCTCGGTGGACTTGTGCTGCGGGCGAGCGGCTATCTTTCGACCAAGACCATTCATGCCCCCTCCTTCCTGCCGCTCGACAAGCAGGCCTTTTCCTCTCGGTTGACCTCCTTCGTCCCCATAATACTGCGCGTGGTGTGGCTGCTGGTGGCGCTTTCCATTCTTGCCGTGGTCCTCGACGCATGGGCCATTGTCGATATCGGCGCCTGGCTCGAGGGCGAGCGCGGCAGCGCACTGGTCGCAGGCCTCACGAGCAGCCTCATCATCGTGGTGGTCTGCATCGTGGTCTGGGCAGTGGCCGCCTCCTGGATCGACCACCGCATGGAGACCGCGCAAGGCGCCACGCGCGTCAGTGCCCGCTATCGCACGCTCTATTCGCTGCTCAAGAATGCGGTCACCGTGGCACTGGTGATCTTCGGCGGCATGATCGCGCTCTCCGAGCTCGGCATCGATATCGGCCCGCTTCTGGCGGGTGCCGGTGTCCTCGGCCTCGCGATCGGCTTCGGGTCACAGAAACTGGTTCAGGACATCATCTCGGGCGTGTTCATTCAGCTCGAGAATGCCATGAATGTCGGCGACGTCGTCGGCGCGGGCGGGATCACGGGCGTGGTCGAGCGGCTGACCTTGCGCTCGGTGTCGCTGCGCGATCTCTCCGGCGTTTATCACATCATCCCGTTCAGCTCGGTCGATGCGGTCTCCAACTACATGCGCAACTTCGCCTACCACATCGAGGAAGTGGGCATCGCCTACAAGGAGAGCGTCGAAGACGGCAAGGCCGCCATGCACGAAGCCTTCGACCGGTTGATGAAGACGACACACAAGCCCGACATCCTGGAGCCGCTGGAAATGCATGGCGTCACCGGCCTCGGCGACAGCGCCGTGCTGATCCGTGCCCGGATCAAGACCGCCCCCGGCAAGCAGTGGGACGTCGGCCGCGCCTACACTGAGCTGGTCAAGGAAGTCATGGACGAACGCGACATCGAAATCCCGTTCCCCCACACCACGCTCTACCTCGGTCGCGACAAGCAGGGCCGCACCGACGAACTGCCGATCCGGATGGAGAATGCGGGCGCGAAGAAGGAGAGCGGCGAGTGATGGCGAAGGGTGCGGTGCAGACCCCGACCCGGAGGCCTGGCATTTCGCGAAGAACCGCCATTTCAACGACTGCTTTGCGCCCCCAATTCGACTACGTATGCCAGACTTCCATTGTCCAGATGCAGACACTGCAAACTGAGAGGCTGCAACCTGAAGAAGAGACTGACAGTTGCGGCTTTCGTCCTGTGTCGTTTGACACCAGGCGGCTCCCCTCTATAGTCACAAGCACCATATCGGGCGACGGCTATCCGTCCGGACAATCGGCGGCCAAAGTCAAAACAGCGAAGACTCTGCCTGCATCGTACCAGCCTTCAGGCTGACGCTGCTTTGAGCCGCAAAACACCATCGGAGATGATATGACACGCCCGCAAGCAGCACGTGCGGCGGCATCGGAAGAACCATATGCCCCGCCAACAGACCCCGCCGCCCTCGAGGCCATAGCAACCGGCGAGCACGGCGATCCATTCTCCGTCCTTGGAAAACATCCGTCCAAAGGCGGCTGGGCCGTGCGTGTATTCGCACCAGGCGCAGATGGCGCCGAGGTGGAGGACGGGTCCGGTGAGCGCCGACCCATGGCGAAACTGCACGAGGCTGGCGTCTTTGGGGCAAGTTTCACTGATCAGCCTGGGACCTACAGCGTGATCGCGCACAACGATGCAGCGGAGTGGCGGTTTGTCGACCCCTATCAGTTCGGCCCGGTCTTGGGAGAGATGGACGAGTATCTCATCTCCGAAGGCGCGCACATGCAGCTTTGGCGCAAACTGGGCGCGCACCCGATGGTTCATGAGGGTGTAGAGGGTGTCACCTTTGCAGTCTGGGCGCCCAATGCGAGACGGACTTCGGTCATCGGTGATTTCAACGGCTGGGACGGTCGCAAACACCCGATGCGCCGCCGCGGCACAACAGGCGTATGGGAACTGTTCATTCCCGAACTCGCTCCAGGAACACGCTACAAGTATGAAATCGCGGGCCCCGGCGCTGACATGCCGCATCCCAAGAGCGACCCCGTGGGCTTTCAGAGCGATTTGCGTCCCGACAATTCCTCCATCGTCCGCTCGCTCGATGACTATTCGTGGAGTGACACGGAATGGATGAGCAAACGCGACGCCCGTCAGGCGACAGATGCGGCGATCTCGATCTACGAAGTTCATCTGGGCAGCTGGCGCAAGCGACCCGACGGCACGTGGCTGACCTATGCCGAACTGGCCGAAACCCTGATACCCTATGTCAAAGAGTTGGGGTTCACCCATATCGAATGCCTGCCGGTTTCCGAGCATCCATTTGACGGCTCATGGGGGTATCAGCCGGTCGGGCTTTACGCGCCGACGAGCCGGTTCGGACAGCTCGACGATTTTCGGGCTTTCGTGGATGCGTGCCACGCAGCCGACCTTGGACTGATCATCGACTGGGTGCCTGCGCATTTTCCCATCGATGATCACGGGTTGAGCAAGTTCGATGGAACCGCACTTTACGAGCACGCCGATCCCCGCGAAGGCTTTCATCCCGACTGGAACACGCTCATCTACAATCTGGGTCGCAAGGAGGTCAGCAACTTCCTGATCGCCAATGCGCTCTACTGGACCAAGGAGCATCACATTGATGCGCTCCGCGTCGATGCTGTTGCCTCGATGCTCTACCGCGACTACAGCCGCAAGGACGGCGAATGGATCCCCAACCGTGACGGCGGGCGCGAGAATCTGGAGAGCGTCGACTTCCTGCGCAACTTGAATTCAACGATGAACGGGAATGTCCCGGACGCGATGATGATTGCGGAGGAATCAACTGCGTGGCCGGGCGTGTCGAGACCGGTGAGCGATGGCGGCCTCGGCTTCGGGTTCAAGTGGAACATGGGCTGGATGCACGATACGCTCGAGTACATGGCGCAGGATCCGATGAACCGCGAACACCATCACTCGAAGATGAGCTTCGGGCTGAACTATGCCTTCAGCGAAAATTTTGTCCTGTCGCTGAGCCATGACGAAGTGGTGCATGGCAAGGGCTCGCTTTTCAGCAAGATGCCGGGCGATGCGGCATCCAAGCTGGCAAATCTGCGCGCCTACTTTGCGTTCATGTGGGCACATCCGGGCAAGAAGCTATTGTTCATGGGTCAGGAATTCGGTGATCCGAACGAGTGGAACGCCGAGTCCGAGCTGGATTGGGGCGCGCAAAAGAACCCCGGTCACGCCGGGCTCAGCCGCCTGGTTCAGGACCTCAACGCAGCCTATCGGAAGATACCTGCACTGCACGAGAGAGATTGCACCGAAGACGGCTTCGAATGGATCGACGGCTCGGCGGAGACTGCGAATGTCTACGCCTGGCTTCGGAAGGGCAGGGACGGCACCGCCCCGGTGCTGGCCGTGTTCAACTTCTCGGGCGTTCAGCACTCCGACTGGCGGCTGGGCGTGCCTGAACCGGGCTTTTGGCGCGAAATCCTGAACTCCGACGCCCAAGTCTATGGCGGGGAGGGCCGCGGCAACATGGGAGGCGTGGCCTCCAAACCAGAGCCCAGTCATGGCCACCCGCACTCCGTCACCCTCGCATTGCCGCCGCTGAGCGGCATCTATCTCACACTGGAGACTGCATGATGGAGGGTTCGGTAAGCACCACTGCCCCGGTTGCGCAGAATGTTGCGGCCACCGAGGCCATGATGGAATGGACGCAGGAAACCTTGCAGGCCGGCTATCCTGCCTTCGAGACAGCCCGCATGATTGCCGAGCGGCTGGGCGCCCAGCGTCGAGGCGATGTCTGCGAAGTCATGTTCTGGGTCCCCGAACTGCAGGAAAGCAGGGTATCCGAAGGTGATATCTTCATCGAGATTCTCGACATTGAGGGCGAAGCCAATCTGGTGCGCTCGCGTCAGGAAGTGAGTTTTCGCCGCACGCGCGTCCCCATCGGGCGGATGGATGCATGGTGCATGGCGGCGATTGACGGCATGCGCGCGGGCACGCGGGAAAACATTGGCAGTTTCTATTCGCTGGTCTGGCGCGACGGCGACAACAAGTGGACCCGAATCTTCGATCCTCTCTCTGCTTCTTTGCCCTTCGGTCCGTTTGCGCCGGCGGAATACTACGATATCGAGGCCATGCAGGCGGCGCGTGCCGATAAGGACTATTACGCCGCACTGCCACAGGATGCGGTTCACAAGTTCGGCCCGGTGGGCAATATCCAGCAGATTCATGTGCCCACGGCCACAGCGAGCATGAGCCTTGCGGGCCTAACGCGGCACTTCAATGCATTGGCCGAGCGCGTGCGCCAGGGGGCAGAATTACGCCCGGCGGACCGGATATTCTTGGGATATGACGCCGTCCAATTGCTTCCGGTCGAGCCCACGACCGTCTACGAAGCCGGCCCGGACTTCTGGACCGAAATCGAGGATGAGGACGACCGGCTCACGGTCGATATCAGGCGCCCCGACACCACCAACTGGGGCTATGATGTCGTCATCGGAGGCATGGCTGCGATCAACCCGTCGCTGCTGGAGACCGACCGTCCCGACGAACTGGTCGACCTCGCGGCGGCTCTGCACAACTTCCCGGGCAAACCCAAGAAGCTGATTCTTGATGTGGTCTTCGGTCACAGCGACAATCAGGGTCTCAGAGGGCTGAATCATCACTTCTTTGCCGGGCCCAACATGTACGGACAGAACCTGAACTACCGGAACCCGGTAGTGCGGGCCATTTTGCTGGAGATGCAGCGCCGCAAGGTGAACTTCGGCGCGGACGGTGTCCGCGTCGATGGAGCCCAGGACTTCAAGTGGTGGGACGCCGATACCGAAACGATGCGCCACGACGACGATTATCTTCAGGAAATGGCCGATGTCGTTCAGGAGGTGTCCGGGCGCAAGTACCGGCCGTGGTTCATCTTCGAGGATGGCCGCCCGTGGCCGGAAGCGGACTGGGAGTTGAGTTCGGACTATCGCGCGGTGATCGAAAAGCAGCGCGACGATGACGTGTTCCAGTGGGGGCCGCTGACATTCGCGCACAACACGCCGTTTCTCTACACGTTCTGGCTCAGCAAGTTCTGGCGCATTCAGGAGATCCTGCGCTGCGGTTCGAACTGGATTTCGGGGTGTGCCAACCATGACACCCTGCGCCGTGGAACACAGATCAATCCCAAGCTCAACATCAACACGAGGCTTGGCGACACGCGGATGGAAATCCTCGACAAGGCCTATGACCATCCGGCAGCACAGATGTTGACCTATGCTGCCTTCCCGGGCGTTCCCATGGACTTCCTCAACGCCATGGCGCGGGGGTCCTGGGGCTTTATCCGGAATCAGGACGACAAGTACGGGGTCAAGGTTGTTGCCGAGGAGGCGATCTCGCTGAACTGGCAGGTCGATGCCTACACCTATTCAATACCGGGAAACTTCCGGCGGCTCAAAGAGCTTGGCTTCGAAGACCGCGACAGTCTGGGAAGGTTCTTCGTCATCCTGCCGGCTCTCGTGGAGGCGACCGATTATGACCTTGTCGTCATGTCGAAGCTCTTGAACGAGGTCGACCCCCCGCTCCAGGGCCCTACGCCCTACGATGCCGACGCACTCAAGCGCGTCGCACGGGCCTGGATGGATGACATGCACGACTATTGCAACGTCACCAACTATCTCGATGTCCTCGGCGAAGCGCATACCGACTACATGCTCAAACTCCGCGAGTTCAGGGCGGCGCGCCCGTGGCTGCGAAACAATTATGGCCCCGGCGATGTATTCGACTACGAGACGCCGACAAACGGCACGGTTGCCTTCCGCTCGCTCCGGCACGGACCGGACGGCGAGCAGATTTTCTCCATCGCCCATCTCGAGGGAAAGCCGCTCCTGGACATCGATCCGACTTCATTGCCCATTCCGGGGCTCGAGGGCGGTGGCTGGAAAGTGGCGCTGCGCTCGCCCACCATCGGCGCAGACTATGAGGGCGGGCCGATCTCACTGCATGACAGCATGGCGTTGCTCTACACGCGCAACAAGCCGTCTTGAAGTCACCCGCTGGTGTCCGAATTTGCCTGTCTCGGACACCAGAGCCCCTCGTGATTCTGGACTGCCACCAAACACGCAATCCGGTTTCGGGGTCTGGTTTGCCGGTCTTGCGGTGGACGCAATGGTCAACCCGTGGCGCAGACGAAGCGTGACGGCATCAACCGATTTTCCGGAACACTGGCCGCCGGCACACCTGCATAGCCTGCAAGATAAGCCGCCAACCCTGTTGCTGCGGCAAAGCCGAAGATCTGAACGGGCAGGCGTCGATCGTGAACGCCGCTTCGGACACGCTCATCATCATGCCGAACCTCGCCTGATCTTTGCGGTGGGGCATTTTGACAGGATTATTGTTTTCAATCCTGAGTTATAATTCGAGAGCATGGAAAACGCTCGGCGCGAGCGGACTTCTACAAAAAGCTCTGCGGGTCGATGTCCACCTGCACCTGCACCGAGCCGCGCGGCTTCGGCCCCTTGGCGAGCATCTCGCGGACGAAACCCTGCATGTCGTTGCCGCGCGCGCCGTGGACGAGCAGCCGGAAGCGGTGGCGGCCGCGGATCAGCGCCAGCGGCGCTTCCGCCGGTCCCAGCACCATGATGCCGGTCGATGCGGGTGCGGCCGCACGCAAGCCCCGCGCATGCGTCTCGGCCTCGGGCCGCGTCGCCGCCGAGACGATCACCGAGGCAAGCCGTCCAAACGGCGGCAGCACCGCCATCCGCCGCTCGTCGGTTTCGCGCTCGTAGAAGGCCTCCGGATCCCCCGATGCAAAGGCCTGCATCACCGGATGCTGAGGCTGGAAGGTCTGGATCAGCCCGTGGCTCTTGCGCCCCGAACGCCCGGCACGGCCTGTCACCTGCGAAAGCAGCTGATAGGTTCGCTCGGCAGCGCGCGGATCGCCGTTGGAGAGCCCGAGATCGGCGTCGACCACGCCGACCAGCGTCATCAGCGGGAAATTGTGTCCCTTGGCCACGAGTTGGGTGCCGATGACGATGTCCGCCTCGCCCTTTGCGATGGCCTCGAGCTCGATCCTCAATCGCCGAGTTCCGCCGGCCATGTCGGATGACAGCACGATCACGCGCGCATCTGGAAAATGCTTGTCCGCCTCTTCGGCGATGCGCTCGATGCCGGGGCCGCAGGCAACGAGATGATCCAGCGTCCCGCAGGCCGGGCAGGCCTGTGGCGTCGGCTCGTTGTGTCCGCAATGATGGCACTGCAACTGCGCCCGGAAACGGTGTTCGACCAGCCAGCTCGAACAATCGGGGCATTCGAACCGGTGCCCGCAGACCCGGCACAGCGTCAGCGGCGCATAGCCACGGCGGTTGAGAAACAGCAGCGACTGCTCACCGCGCTCCAGCGTCTCGGCCATCGCCTTCAACAGCACCGGCGACAGGAACCCGCCCCGCGCCGGCGCATGACGCCTCAGGTCGATCAGCTTCAGGTCGGGCAGGTTTGCATCGGCATAGCGGCCGGAAAGAACGAGGTGATTGTAACGCCCCTGGGCGGCGTTGACCCGGCTTTCGATCGAAGGCGTCGCCGAGGCGAGAATGGCGGGAATGTTGGCCAGCCGGGCGCGCACCACCGCCATGTCGCGGGCATTGTAGAACACCCGGTCCTCCTGCTTGTAGGCCGGGTCGTGTTCCTCGTCGACGATGATCAGCCCGAGATCGGCGAAAGGCAGGAACAGCGCCGAGCGCGCCCCCGCGACCACGCTCAGCCGCGCCTCGGTCACCTGCCGCCACACCCGCTCGCGCGTCCGGGGGGCGAGTTCCGAATGCCATTCGGCCGGCCGCGCGCCGAAGCGGTCGTGAAACCGGTCGAGGAACGCCGAGGTGAGCGAGATTTCCGGCAGCAGGATCAGCACCTGCCGGCCCTGGCGGATGGTTTCGGCGATCGCCTCGAAATAGACCTCGGTCTTGCCCGAACCGGTCACCCCGTCGAGAAGCGTAACCGAGAACCCGCCCCTGGCGACGGTTTCGCGCAGCATGTCGGCCGCCGCCATCTGCCCCGCCTCCAGCCGCGCCGGATCATGGTCCGGATCGGGCGCGGGCACCACCGGCGGCGGCGGAAGCTTCACCGGCTCGAACACGCCCTGATCCCTGAGCCCGTCAACGACGCCGGGAGACACGCCCGCCGCATGGGCAAGTCCGCTCTTGGTCCAGGCAAACCCATCGCCTGCGTGCTCAAGCACCCGCTCGCGCGCAGCCGTCATCCGTTCGGGCCGCTGGTCGGTCAGCTTCAGCGCATCGATCAGCGGTTCGGGATCGAAGGCCGCCGGCGCCCTCAACGCCATGCGCGCCACCAAACCCGGCGGCGACAGCGTGTAGGCCGACACCCAGTCGATGAAACGCCGCATCGGCTCTCCGATCGGCGGACAGTCGAAGATCTGCTCGACCTCGCGCAGCTTGTCCGGATTGACCTGATCCGCCTCGCCGTCCCAGACCACACCCGCCACGAGTCGCGGCCCCAGAGGCACCTGCACGATCTGCCCGGGAACAGCCTCCGCCCCCTCCGGCAGCGCGTAGGAATAGGCCCGCTCCGCCGGCATCGGCAGCAGCACGGGAACCACCCTGCGCGGGAACAGCCCGCCTTCGATTTGTCGCGAATCTTTGGTCATGCGGCGTGACCTTGCCTCCGCTTTGGGCTAAAGGGAACCCGGATTTGTTCACAGACGCCGCGGATGATCCCGCTGGCGCGAGTTTGGAGGCTCAAATGAAATTCTTTGTCGACACCGCCGACGTCAGCGAGATTCGCGAACTCAACGAACTGGGCCTGATTGACGGCGTGACCACCAACCCGTCGCTGATCATGAAATCCGGACGCGATATCCGCGAGGTCACCAAGGAGATCTGCGATATCGTCGACGGACCGGTTTCCGCCGAAGTCGCGGCCACCGACTACGACGCAATCATGAAGGAAGCAGCGGTTCTCGCCAAGATCGCCGACAACATCTGCATCAAGCTGCCGCTGACGCTCGACGGGCTGAAGGCCTGCCGCGCACTGACCTCGGACGGCCATCAGACCAATGTCACCCTTTGCTTCTCGGCCAACCAGGCGCTGCTTGCCGCCAAGGCCGGCGCCACCTTCATTTCGCCCTTCATCGGCCGGCTCGACGACATGGGCATCGACGGCATGGATCTGATCCGCGACATCCGCCAGATCTACGACAATTACGGCTTCGAGACCGAGATCCTCGCCGCCTCGATCCGCACGGTCAATCACGTCAAGGAAGCAGCCCTCATCGGCGCCGACGTGGCGACGATCCCCGCCTCCACGATCAAGGCGCTGGTCAAGCATCCGCTGACCGACAAGGGTCTCGACGCGTTTCTCGCCGACTGGAAGAAGACCGGCCAGACCATCGTCTGACCTTCTCGTTCCCTGTTGCGAAACAATTGGTGACGGCCCGGTTGATCCGGGCCGTCCGTCATTTGTGCGCAAGCCGCGGGATGAGCCCGGAATTGACAGCGGTGCGAAACCCGATCTAACCTCGGCCTGGCCTGGTGGCGGGGCCGCCGGTCCGCGGAAAGATCAGCACGCCACCCGACGCATGGCGCAAATGCGCCCACATCATCCGATTCCCGCTCGATCCGGAGATGCGGACACTGGACGACAACCGAGTCCGGGGGTCCCATGACCGATGAAACGCGCCAGGCGCAACCCTTTCCGCTGCTCAGTGAAACCGATCTGTCGCTCGATCTCGACCGCCAGCGTCACCTCGCAAAGAAGCTGCGTGACGCCATCCGCGCCGGTGATCCGGAGGCATTGGCACGCCTGGCCGCCCGCCATCCACGCGCCGCCCGGCTCAAGGGCGCAGAGATCAGGCTGACCGACGCGCAGCTCGTCATCGCCCGCGAGGCGGGCCTTCCAAGCTGGCCGGCGCTCAAGGCCCATGTCGGGGAGATCGAAGCTGCCCGGGCCGCCATCGAGGCGGGTGGACGCGCGCCGGACGATGACGTCAGCACCCTGCACATCCGCTGCGGCAACGACATCGAGCAAGCGTTGACGCGCGCAGGTTTCACGGGCGACTTCCTGATGGTAGCCGATCCGGTTTGCCAGGGACCGGTTTCCGACGGCGACACTGCACTCGCCGAACGTGCCCGTTTCATCGCCAGCGAATATCCCGGGGAGGACGAGGCCGAAACGCTTCGAATGCTGCAGGTCACCGAAGACCGATTGCGCAACGCCGGCTCTTGTGGGCGAATCGTGCTCTGGTTCGAACACGATCCCTATGACCAGCTGATCCTGGCAAAAGTCCTTACCCGACTAAAGAACAGCATCGCAGTGCGGCGAAAGGTCGAGATCGTGACCCTTGACCGTTTCCCGGGCATCTCAAAATTCATCGGCATCGGGCAAGTGTCGCCCGCAGCGCTCCGCCAGATCTACGGCAGGCGACGGGCCGTGTCCGACGCCGACTATGATCTCGCGGTCAGGGTCTGGGACGCGCTGTGCGCGCCGACGCCGCTGGCGCTGCACGGGCTTTCATCCACGCCCGGTTCGGCGCTGCCCTACATGTCGGCCGCGATCGGCCGCGATCTCGCCGAACTGCCGGGTCTTGGCAACGGTCTTTCCTTCACCGAAAACGCGATCCTGAAAATCCTGCATGCGGAACCCCTGCGCTGGGGCAAGATCTTTGGCCGTTTCATGCGCGAGGTCGATCCGCTGCCCTATCATGGCGACCTGATGTTTCTCGGCACGATGCTGCGCCTGCGCGACGCCCGCAACCCGGCGCTGGCGAGCACCCCCCACGACCTCGCCGAAGCGGATTGGGGCAAGCCCGTTTTCAGCCTGACACCGACCGGCCGGGAAATTCTGGCGGGTGGCGCGGACTGGAGCGACTGCGGACCGCGTCCGCGGCACCATGGCGGGGTCGAGTGTTTCGCGGGTGAGGACTGGCGCTGGGATTCGGCAAACCGGCGTCCGGTTGCGCTCAAGGCATGACCGCAGGATAGGCCCTTGGTCGAGCCCTGAACCTCAGTCGACCTGGCACTGGCTCCAGCCCTCGGGCGCGGCCCCGAACGGCCGGTCCGGGTTTTCGGCCAGGGCGTGAACGGTATGGTACTCGAGCGCCTTCACCGCCTCGGCGGGATCGCTGTCGAGCGTATCCGGCATGATCGGATCGCCGACAGTGAAGCGGAAGGTCTGGCCCTTCTTGTTGAGCAGTTCGTGAAACACGGTCATGTCCCGCAACTCGGTCGAATGCTTCGAAAGCCAGTAGAACAGACCCGAGTTGCGGGCCGAGATGTTCACCGGCACGATCGGCAGGTCATGCCGCCGCGCCAGCGTCATCGCCGACACCTTCCAGGGCCGCTCGGTCAGCCGCCCTTTGTGCCAGAAAGCAATCCGGCCCGACGGAAACAGCACGGTGGCCTTGCCGTCGTGAACCGCCCGGTTGGTCAGTTGCAGGGTCTCCCGGGTCTTTTCACGGCTCTTGAAATCCTCGCGCCATTCGACGGGGATGATGATTTCGTCGAAACGCTGGTTGACGCGGATCGCGTCGCGGTTGGCGAAAAACATCATGTCAGGCCGGGTGCGGCTGAGGAAATCGAACATGGCCACGCCGTCCGCCATACCCGTCGGATGGTTGGCAACGAGCAGAAAGCCGCCCTTGGCCGGGATCTTCTCTTCGCCTCGGGACTGGATGTCGAGTTTGAGGATGTTGCTGAGGTACTTGAACGCCTGCTGCCCCGACATCGGCGCGATGTCGTCAGCCATCCGCACGGCGGCGCTGTAGTTCAGGGTCGCGTAGACAATCGGCCGCATCAATGGCCATGCGGGATGCTGGACGAGCCGCCCACCCCGTTCGGCAATCAGCTTGTCGACAACATGACCCGGGCGTCCGTGGGTGAGCACGTGCAAACGGTCTGAGATATCCGCCACATTCGCCATGGAACCGACCCTTTTCAAACCCGCTGTCCATCACCCCTATGGCAAGCGATTGTGATGCCGTGATGACATTCAGCCAGCCATTGTTTACTCCCCGCTAAGCCAACAATGCAATAGTCGACCCCGGATTCCAAGCTGCACTGCGGCAGCGATGAATGGGAAAGACATGGAAAAACCGCTGGTTATCGCATCTCCGGAGGTTTTACGGGAACAGCAGCGATGGCTTGCCCGCCTGGTTGAGGAACGCCGCCTGGCGGACCGGACCGCCGAGGCCTACGAACGAGACCTGCGCCAGTTTCTCGGTTTCCTGACCCGGCATCTGGGCGGCCCGCCGCGAATCGCCGATCTCGCCGATCTGAGACCGCTCGACCTGCGCGCCTTCATGGCGGAACGCAGACGCGAGGGCGTGGGCGCGCGCACGCTTGGCCGCGGGCTTGCGGGCATTCGCTCCTTTCTGCGCCATCTTGAACGCCAAGGACTTGCCAATGCCGCCGGTGCCTCTGCCACGCGCGCACCCAAGCAACCGAAATCGCTGCCCAAGCCGCTGAGCGCCCGCGACGCCGGTCGGGTGGTCGACGCCGGCATGCAGCTTTCGGAGGAACCCTGGATCGCCGCGCGCGATGCAGCCGTTCTCACCTTGCTTTACGGCTGCGGCCTGCGCATTTCAGAGGCACTCTCGCTCACACGGAACGACCTTCCCCGCGATGGCGAGACCCTCAGGATCACCGGCAAGGGCGGCAAGATGCGGATCGTGCCGCTGCTTCCGGTCGCCCGCCAAGCGATTGAGGCCTATCTGGATCTTGCGCCCTTCGCTCCGGCAATGGATGCCCCCATGTTTCGCGGTGCGCGCGGCGGGCCATTGCAGCCGGCCATCGTGCAGAAGGCGATGCGGGCCCTGCGCTCGTCGCTCGATCTGCCCGATACCGCGACGCCACACGCGCTCAGGCATTCCTTCGCCACCCATCTGCTCGCCGGTGGCGGAGACCTGCGCACGATCCAGGAACTGCTCGGCCACGCCAGCCTCTCCACCACCCAGGTCTACACCGGCGTCGATTCAAGCCGGCTTCTGGATATCTACGACCGCGCCCATCCACGCGCATAACTCTCATAAGCACCGGGAAGAAACCTGCCGAAGCCGTTGCAACGGCGATCATGCCCTGCTTCAAGGGACACCGAATGTGGCTCGACATCCGGGCTTCCACCGGTGACCGTCCGAAAGGGTAGTATGATGTCCGTTGTCGAGATTGTTGCGTTGGTCCTGCGCTTTGCCCTCGTGTCCGCGGCAATCTATCTCGTGATCGCCACGGCCCTGGTGCTGTCGCAGTTTCCCTCACCGCCCCCTGCCGGCAAGACGCTGGATTTTTCGACCCTCTCCGGTCGGTCCGGCAACACGGACGAATCGAAATACCAGGCTGCGCCGCTGGAATTCTACCAGGCCCGCGATGGCGCGCGACTGGGATTTCGCCGCTACGAGGCCGCCATCAACGCAACCGCTGAAGGCACCGGAGAAGCTGCTCCCGCGCCCCTTCTGGTGTTCATTCACGGCTCGGGTTGGCATGGCGCGGCCTATGACGGACTTGCCCGGGAGCTTGCCGCGACCGGAAGGCTCACCATTCTGCTTCCCGATCTCCGGGGCCACGGCCCGGATCCGGAGAGCCGGGGAGATATTGCCTATATCGGCCAGTTCGAGGACGACATCGCCGATCTCATCGCTCTGCAGCGCAAACCCGGCCAGAAGCTCTTCATCGGCGGGCATTCCAGCGGCGGCGGCCTTGCGGTGCGTTATGCCGGGGGCGATCACGGCAGCGGCCTTGATGGCGCAGTTCTCGTCGCACCCTTTCTGAAGCATGATTCCCCGGCCACACGCCCCGCTTCGGGCGGCTGGGCAAAGCCGCTGACACGGCGGATCATTGGCCTGAGCATGCTCAATTCCGTCGGCATTACCGCCCTGAACGGGATGATCGCGATCCAGTTCCGGTTTCCGCAAGAGGTCCTTGAAGGGCCGCAAGGCTCTACAGCGACACCCGCCTATTCGTTCCGGCTCAACACCTCGTTTGCGCCGCGCGCCGATTACCTGGCCGACATTGCCGCCTTGCCGCCCTTTCTGCTCGTCGCGGGTCAGGACGACGAGGCCTTCATTGCGGAGGCCTATGAACCCACCATGCGGCCGGTCAATCCGAAGGGCCATTACCTGCTGGTCGAGAACCGCTCTCATCTCGGCATCGTCAATGCCCCCGAAACCGCAGCCGGCATCCTGTCGTTTGTGGGGACGGCTCTGCGTTGAACCACGCCGAACCCACGGGAATGCGGCATTCCGCCTCGAAGTGAGGGGAAAATCGGGGATGCGGCGGCGTCTCGCGTTAAGGCCGCATTTACCATCAGCCAAAAGCCCCGAGGCACAATTAACCACTTTCTGGCAGGCAGGCCGCTAATCTCGATCCCTGATACCAAACCCACTGCCAGCCACGGGATTCACCATGCGTCAATCGCCCCACCATCCGCCGCTGCCGGCCATCTGGTCGCGATTGCCCCGGCTGGTCCTGTTTGTTGCCGCGTCCTTGCCGCTGCTGCTTCTGGCCATGCTTGCGATCGGTCTTGCTGCCGGGTCGGCGAAGGCCAAATCCGGCTCCGGACAGGTGGATGAAACAGCCGGTATTGTCTGCGCCGGAGAGAACCTGACCAAGAGGCTGAGCGCCAGCGACCCCGAGGCGATGGCCGAGGCCCGCGCCGAAGCGGCCGCGGTTCCAAACGGCAAGGGCCGGCTGTGGAAGCTGGAGAAGCCCGGCGTGGCGCCGTCCTGGCTGTTCGGCACAATGCACGTCACCGATCCCCGGGTTGTCACCATGCCCGAAGCCGCCCGCGACGCATTCGACACCGCGGACACCGTCGTTATCGAGACCATCGACATTCTCGATCCGGCAAAGGCCCAGGCGGCGCTGCTGTCGCGGCCGGAACTTACGATGTTCACCGATGGCAGCACGCTTGTCTCGTTTCTCGATGAGGCCGACGCCCAGCTTGTCGAGGAGGAGCTTGCCCGGCGCGGCATTCCGCTGGCGCTGGTCTCGCGCATGAAGCCCTGGATGATTGCCGGAATGCTGGCCATGCCGCCCTGCGAACTGGAGCGGAAAAACGAGGGCGCAGCGTTCCTCGACGTCAGGATTGCTGAAGACGCCAGGGCCGAGGGCAAGACCCTGCGCGGCCTTGAGAGCATCGGCGAGCAGATGACGGCGATGGCCGATCTGCCGATGGAGTTTCACGTGCGCGGCCTGGTCGAGACCATTCGGCTGGCGGACCTCATGCCGGACATCATGGCGACCATGACCGAACTCTATCTCGAGGGCGAAATCGCCCTCATCATGCCCACCATCATGGCTGCCGGCCCCGAAACCGATGAGGGCGACACCGACGGATATGCTCAGTTCGAGGAGCGCATCGTTCTGATGCGCAACCGCGTGATGGCCGAACGCGCCGCTCCGATCCTCGCCGAAGGCAACGCCTTCATCGCCGTCGGAGCTCTCCACCTTCCCGGAGAGGAAGGTCTTGTCTCGTTGCTGCGCGATGCCGGATACACGATCTCTGCGGTTCGGTAACACATCGTGACATCCCGCGGGCCAAAACGCCGGAACCGATTCGCAGCATAGAACGTTCTCAGACCATTGCAGACAAGGAGATCTGAAATGGCTGATTACTATTCTGACAATCGTGTTGATCCCGCTCGCCCCAGCGATGACGGTCGCCGCGCGGGCCCGGCCCGCAGCGCCAACGCCGTCAGGTCAGGCAACGCCACCGGCCCCCTGGCCGCCATCGTGATCCTGATCGTTCTCGGTCTTGCAGGCTTTGCCCTCTGGACGACCCCCGAACCGGGTGACACCACAGCACCTGCCGCGAGTGTAACCGAGCCCGCCGCACCAAGCGCCACCACCGAACCCGCAGCGGTGCCCACAACCAACGGCTGATACGGACACCATGGGGCAAAGCCGCGATAGTTTCCCAGCCGTCCGGCATCCACCGGGCGGCTGACGGCCGCGCTCCCGAAATCCGAACAGGGAGTGATGATGCGCAATTCTGCAACAGACCGGAACGGCGGGGATGTGCCGCCGGACGCCGGTCACCAGAATCTTCTCAATGAACATGTCCGGAAAGCCGGCAATCCCGAAACGCGCCGTGGCCGCGGGATGATGACCGCCGCAGGGCTTGTGGCCCTCGTCGCACTCGCAGGGTTCATCCTGTGGGCGTCGCCGGACGGCAACCAGGTCGATTCGTCAGGCAGCATCAACATCGAGGCAACGGTCATGGACAACGTCCAGGAGCCGGTTCCGGCCCCGCCAGTCGAACCGCCCTCAACCGACTGACCCGGCCCGTGGCAGCCAGCCACCGGCCGGCCCCGCCAGGCCTGCTCAGATGAGTTCCCTCAGATGTGGAGCGGTTTCGCGAATGTCGCAAGCGCCGCCTCGCGCACAGCTTCCGACATGGTCGGATGGGCGTGGCAGGTCCGGCCGAGATCTTCCGACGAACCGCCGAACTCCATCAGCACAGCTGCCTCGTGGATCATCTCGCCAGCGCCGAAGCCGACGATGTGAGCGCCCAGCACCCGGTCGGTTTCCGCATCCGCGAGAAACTTGACGAACCCGTCGGGCACCTGCATTGCACGCGCACGGCCATTGGCCGAGAACGGAAATTTCCCAACCTTGTACTTGACGCCATCCGCCTTGAGTTCTTCCTCGGTCTTGCCGACAGCCGCCACTTCCGGCTGGGTGTAGACAACGCTCGGAATCACGCCGTAATTCACATGTCCCGCCTGACCGGCCATGATTTCGGCCAGCGCGACGCCCTCGTCCTCGGCCTTGTGCGCGAGCATCGGCCCGGCGATCACGTCGCCGATGGCGTAAACACCCGGCACGTTTGTCTGGTAGTGATGATCGGTGCGCACCCGGCCACGCTCGTCGAGAACCACACCGGCATCCTCAAGCCCCAGACCCTCGGTATAGGGCTTGCGGCCGGTCGCGATCAGCACCACGTCGGCTTCAAGCGTCTCGGTATCGCCGCCCTTGACCGGCTCGAAGCTGACCTTGGCGCCCTTGCCCGCGGTCTCCACGCCGGTCACCTTTTGTCCGAGCTTGAACTCCATGCCCTGCTTGGCAAGAATGCGCTGGAACTGCTTGGCCACATCGGCATCCATGCCGCCCAGAATGCTGTCGAGATACTCGACCACGGTTACCTTCGCGCCGAGCCTCGACCAGACCGATCCCATCTCAAGCCCGATCACGCCGCCGCCGACAACGATCATGTGTTCGGGAACCTTCTCCAGCGCGATGCCGCCGGTGGAGGAGATGATCACCTTCTCGTCGATCTTGACGTCGACGCCGGGAATGCCGGCCACGTCGGATCCGGTGGCGATCACCACGTTCTTGGCCTCAAGTTCGGTTTCCTTGCCGTCCGCATCCGTGACCGAGACTTTGCCCTCGCCCAGAAGCTTGCCGGTGCCGATGAAGCTTTCGATCTTGTTCTTCTTGAACAGATAGGCCACGCCCTCGACGTTGGATTTCACCACCGCGTCCTTGTGCTCCATCATCTTGCCGAGATTGAGCTTCGTCTTGCCGGTTTCGACGCCCAGGCTCTCCATTCCGTGGCTGGCGTGAGCAAAAACCTCCGACGCATGCAGCAGCGCCTTGGACGGGATGCAGCCGATGTTCAGACAGGTGCCGCCGAATGTCTCGCGCTTTTCCACCACGGCCACTTTCAGTCCCAGCTGTGCGGCCTTGATGGCGCAGACATAGCCTCCGGGGCCCGATCCGATAACGATGACGTCGTAGCTCATGGTCTTTTCCTTTCGCTTTCAGGCCGGACAATCTTGCCCCGCGCCTGTTCGATTGCGTGCAGAACGCGGCGCGCGCGTCCAGCTGAAATTCTATCGCCCTGGTTCAATTCCGCGAGACGCGATTGCTCCCGGAACAATACGAGCGGTGATCATTCCTGGCACCCCGAGATCTCGAAAAGTTCAGCCGGCCGGTCCTTCGGTCCGGCGCCGTCGAACTGAGGATTGCCCCAGAGAGCCGAGGCCAGACCGGGCAGCATCAGGGTTTCTGCCGCATCGTTCCCGGTGACGGGCAGACCCGTAGCCTTTGAATCCCGGTCGATCGCATAAACCGGGCCTTCATAGACAAGGCAGGCCGCAAGCTCCGCGCCTGTCACGTCGCCCTCCGGGCAGTTGAGAGGCAGCATCGCCACGGCCTGATCGAGCTCGTCATCATGGGACAGATAGATGGTGACCGGCTCCACTCCGGCAAAGATCAGCCGCATCTCGGAATGCATACCCGCGCCGCCGCCGGTGAACTCCAGAGCGCCGATTCCGTCTGCGCCCCGGTACACGGCCAGCTCCTGCGGACAGGCTGCCATTGCCGCCACTGCAGTGCCGAACAGAAGCGGCAATGGCAGGAACACAGTGGCTGCAACGCGGGCAATGGCCATAAGGCCGGCTCCTTACAGATCGAGAACCAGGCGCTCGGGATCTTCCAGGCTGTCCTTGACGCGGACCAGGAAGGTCACGGCGTCCTTGCCGTCGACAATCCGGTGGTCATAGGAGAGTGCCAGATACATCATCGGCCGGATCACGACCTGACCGCCGACGGCCATCGGGCGTTCCTGGATCTTGTGCATGCCCAAAATCCCCGACTGGGGCGAATTGAGGATCGGCGAGGACATCAGCGACCCGTAGACACCGCCATTGGAGATGGTGAAGGTGCCGCCCTGCATGTCGGCCATCGACAGTTCGCCGTCACGCGCCGCCCGTCCCAGCCGTCCGATCTCCTTCTCGATCTCGGCGATGGACATCTGGTCGGCATCGCGCACCACCGGCACGACGAGACCCTTGTCGGTGCCGACGGCCACGCCGATATGGCAGAAGTTCTTGTAGATCAGGTCTGTGCCGTCGATCTCGGCATTCACCGCCGGGATTTCCTTGAGCGCATGGGTCACCGCCTTGGTGAAGAAGCCCATGAAGCCGAGCTTGACGCCGTGCTTCTTCTCGAACAGGTCCTTGTACTTCTTGCGCAGATCCATCACCGCGCTCATGTCCACCTCATTGTAGGTGGTCAGCATCGCAGCGGTGTTCTGGGCTTCCTTGAGGCGACGCGCGATGGTCTGCCTCAGGCGGGTCATCTTGACCCGCTCCTCGCGCGGTGCGTCATCCTCGGAAGAAGCAGGGCGTGCCGCGGCGGGTGCTGCCTGGGACTTGCCGCCCGATCCGCCCTTGCCGATGGCGTCGAGCACGTCACCCTTGAGCACCTGGCCGCGCTTGCCCGAACCGTCAACGTCGCCCGCGTCCATCTTGTTTTCGGTCATCAGCTTCTGTGCGGACGGCGAAGCAGGCATGTCGGAACCGGATGATTTTTCCTTCGGCGCTTCGGCCTTCTCAGACTTGGCTTCCGATTTGGATTCCGACTTCTCGGCAGGTTTTTCCGCAGGCTTGGACTCCTGCTTGGCGGGAGCCGCACCCTCGCCTTCCTCGATCTGGGCCAGAAGCGCATTGACCTCGACGGTCTCTCCATCCTTGGCGAGGATTTCGCTCAATGTGCCCGCAACCGGGGACGGCACTTCTATGGACACCTTGTCGGTTTCGAGCTCCACCAGCGGCTCGTCCACCTTTACGGTGTCGCCGGCCTTCTTCAACCAGGTGCCGATGGTGGCTTCGCTGACGGATTCGCCAAGGGTCGGGACGCGGACTTCAGTAGCCATGATTTGTTTTCCGTTCTTTTCAGTCAGACAGGGCGCGGGGACATGCGATTGGTGTTGAACTTCGCACCGGGTGGCCTCAGCCCCCCAGCGCATCCTCAAGGAAGGCTTCGAGCTGCGCAAGGTGGCGCGACATCAGGCCGGTGGCGGTCGATGCCGAAGCCGGGCGTCCGGTGTAGCGCACGCGCTGGTACTTGGCGTCGATATGGGCCAGCACCCACTCGAGATAGGGATCGATAAACGACCAGGCGCCCATGTTCTTGGGCTCCTCTTGGCACCACACCATCTCGGCGTTGCGGAAGCGCGACAGTTCGTTGATCAAGGCCTTGGCCGGGAACGGATAAAGCTGTTCCAGCCTGAGCAGGTAGATGTCGTCGATGCCGCGCTTCTCGCGCTCCTCGTAGAGGTCGAAATAGACCTTGCCCGAGCACATCACGACCCGCCGGATCTTGTTGTCCTTGACGAGCTTGATCTCTTCGTTCTTGAGCACCTCGGCATCGTCCCACAGCAACCTGTGGAAAGACGTGTCGCCCGACATTTCGCTGAGTGTCGAGACGGCGCGCTTGTGCCTGAGCAGGGATTTCGGCGTCATCATGATCAGCGGCTTGCGGAAATCGCGATGCATCTGCCGGCGCAGGATGTGGAAGTAGTTTGCCGGCGTGGTGCAGTTGGCGACCTGCATGTTGTCTTCCGCACACATCTGCAGGAAGCGCTCGAGGCGGGCGGAGGAATGCTCCGGACCCTGGCCTTCATAGCCGTGAGGCAGCAGGCAGACGAGTCCCGACATTCTGAGCCACTTGCGTTCGCCCGACGAGATGAACTGGTCGAACAGCACCTGTGCGCCATTGGCGAAATCGCCGAACTGGGCTTCCCAGAGGGTCAATGCGTTGGGTCGCGCCAGCGAGTAGCCGTATTCGAAACCGAGAACAGCCTCTTCCGACAGCATCGAGTTGATCACCTCGTAGCGTGCCTGGTTGGGCGCGATGTTGGCGAGAGGGATATAGCGTTTCTCGGTCTCCTGATCGTAGAGAACCGAATGGCGCTGCGAGAACGTGCCGCGTTCGACGTCCTGGCCCGAAAGCCGGATCTTGGTGCCCTCATGCACCAACGTTCCGAAGGCCAGCGCCTCGCCCATCGCCCAGTCGATACCTTCTCCGGTCTCGATCATCTTGGCACGATTGTCCATGAAGCGCTGAATCGTGCGGTGTGCCTTGAAATCCTCGGGCACTTCCGACAGCTTCTTGCCGATTTCCCTGAGCGTCTTCAGGGGCACGCCGGTCTTGCCGCGGCGCTGCTCATCCTGGTTGTCGGCGGTGCGCAGGCCCGACCATTGACCATCCAGCCAGTCCGCCTTGTTCGGCTTGTAGCTCTGGCCGATGTCGAATTCGCTCTCCAGATTGGCGCGCCAGTCCGCCTTCATCTTTTCGAATTCGCCGTCGGAGATCACGCCTTCCTCGATCAGACGGCGCGCATAGAGCGTCACCGTGGTCTCGTGGCTGCGGATCTTCTTGTACATCTTCGGCTGGGTGAACGCCGGTTCGTCGCCCTCGTTGTGGCCGAAGCGGCGGTAGCAGAACATGTCGATGACCACCGGCTTGTGGAAGGTCATGCGGAATTCGGTCGCCACCTTGGCGGCATAGACCACCGCTTCCGGATCGTCGCCGTTGACGTGGAAGATCGGCGCCTCGATCATCTTCGCCACATCCGAAGGATAGGGCGAGGAGCGCGAAAACCCGGGGTTGGTGGTAAATCCGATCTGGTTGTTGATGATGAAATGCACGGTGCCGGCCACCCGGTGACCGCGCAGGCCGGAAAGGCCCAGAATTTCGGCCACGACGCCCTGTCCCGCAAAGGCCGCATCGCCATGCAGCAGCAGCGGCATCACCTTGACGCGTTCCTTGAGCGGGATGATGTCGCCGTCGAATTCGGTCGCGATCAGATCCTGCTTGGCGCGCGCCTTGCCCATCACCACCGGATTGACGATTTCAAGGTGCGACGGGTTGGCTGTCAGCGAAAGGTGAACCTTGTTGCTGTCGAATTCGCGGTCGGAGGACGCGCCCAGGTGGTACTTCACGTCGCCCGAACCCTCGACATCATCGGGCTTGAACGAACCGCCCTTGAATTCGTGGAACACGGCGCGATGGGGCTTGCCCATCACCTGGGTGAGGACGTTGAGACGGCCGCGGTGGGCCATGCCGAAGACGATCTCCTTCAGCCCCATGTTGCCGCCGCGCTTGATGATCTGCTCGAGCGCCGGAATCAGCGATTCGCCGCCGTCGAGGCCGAAGCGCTTGGTGCCCTTGTACTTGACGTCGATGAACTGCTCGAACCCTTCGGCCTCGATCAGCTTCTGAAGGATCGCCTTCTTGCCGTTTTCGGTAAACTCGACGCCCTTGTCCGGCCCTTCGATGCGCTCCTGGATCCAGGATTTCTCTTCCGGATTGGAGATGTGCATGAACTCGACGCCCAGCGTCGAGCAATAGGTGCGCTTGAGAATGTCGAGCATCTCGCGGATGGTCGCGTATTCCAGACCCAGCACGTGATCGATGTAGATCGGGCGGTCATAGTCGGCTTCGGTGAAACCGTAGGCCTCCGGCGAAAGCTCGTTGTAGTCGTTGTCGGCCTGTTGCCCCAGATCCAGCGGATCGAGTTTGGCGTGCAGGTGACCGCGCATGCGGAAGGCACGGATCATCATGATGGCGCGGACCGAATCGCGCGTCGCAAGTTCGATGGAGGCAGTGTCGACGGGCTTGCCGGCGGCCTTGGCCTTGCCGTTGAGCTTGTCGCCCATCACCTTTTCGACAGCGCTCCAGTCACCATCCAGCGCCGAGACAAGCTCGCCATTGGCGGGCACCGGCCAGTTCGGTTGTTTCCAGGAGGCCCCGGCTGCAGACTTGCGGACCTGGTCCGGATCATCCTTCAGTTCGGAGAAGAACGCCTGCCATTCGTCGGGTACGCTCGCCGGATCATCCTGGTAGCGCGCATACATCTGTTCGATGTAGGGCGCGTTTCCGCCGTACAGGAACGAGGTCTGCGCCATGATGTCGTTGGCTTCGTCGTTGCGTGCCATGGTTTTCACCTTTATCGCCGGACCGGGTTAGCGGCCCTTTCCCTAGACTTTGAGGCTTGTGCGACACTCACGCCGCGGCAAGCCTACCCAACCCGAGCCCCAGCGCAGCCGTGTCGCTGAAAACCTGGTACCTGATGATCTTTTCGTCGCGCATCGTGAACATGTTTACGGTCTCGGTTCGCACCTTGCGCCCGGTCGCCTTCACGGTCCATTCCCCCCTGAGCACCGTAATCACGGTGTCACCGGCAAAATGGACCGCCAGCGGTTCAACCGCGTCGATGACCAGATGGTCGCCCACGGTGGCAATGAACCTCTCGAAGCCGTCAAACCCGCGCCAGTCCCCGGCCCAGGGCAGAAGCCCCTCGGGCGCCGGGTAATGGACTTCGATGTCGTCGGCAACGACGCCGCGCAGACCCGCCCTGTCGCCCGCCTTCAGCGCGGCGTAGTAGCGGTCCAGCGTTTCGCGCACGGCGTCGCTCATGGGTGCAGCCTTCGCGTTTGCCCCGGGCGTCAGCCCTTGAGCACTTCAACCAGTGTCTTGCCAAGGCGCGCCGGCGATGGCGACACCTTGATGCCTGCGGCTTCCATGGCCTTGATCTTGTCTTCGGCGCCGCCCTTGCCGCCCGAGATCACGGCGCCGGCATGGCCCATGGTGCGGCCGGGAGGCGCGGTGCGGCCGGCGATGAAGCCCGCCATCGGTTTCTTGCGGCCTTTCTTGGCCTGCTCGATCAGCCACTCGGCTGCGTCTTCCTCGGCCGAACCGCCGATTTCGCCGATCATGATGATCGATTCGGTTTCCGGATCGTCGAGATAGAGATCGAGAATGTCGATGAACTCGGTGCCCTTGACCGGGTCGCCGCCGATGCCCACCGCGCTCGACTGGCCAAGGCCTTCATTGGTGGTCTGGAACACGGCTTCATAGGTCAGCGTGCCCGAACGCGACAGGATGCCCACCGAGCCCTTCTGGAAGATGTTGCCCGGCATGATGCCGATCTTGCACTCGTCCGGCGTCATCACGCCGGGGCAGTTCGGGCCGATGAGGCGCGACTTCGACTTGTCGAGCACGGCCTTGGCGCGGATCATGTCGGAGACCGGAATGCCCTCGGTGATGCAGACGATCAGCTCGATCTCGGCCTCGATGGCTTCGATGATCGCGGCCGCGGCCCCTGCCGGCGGCACATAGATCACCGACGCACTGGCGCCGGTTTCGGCCTTGCCTTCAGCCACCGAGGCGAAGATCGGCAGCTTCTCGCCGCCCGAGCCTTCCCAGGTGGTGCCGCCCTTCTTCGGGTGGATGCCACCGACCATCTGCGTGCCGTGATAGGCAAGCGCCTGCTCGGTGTGGAAGGTGCCGGTCTTGCCGGTGAGCCCCTGAACCAGGACCTTGGTGTCTTTGTTGATCAGAATGGACATGGTCTCAGGATCCCTTCACCGCATTGACGATTTTCTGTGCCGCGTCGTCGAGATCGTCAGCCGCGATCACGTCGAGGCCGCTTTCGTTGATGATCTTCTTGCCAAGCTCCACATTGGTGCCTTCGAGCCGGACCACCAGCGGAACCTTGAGGCCCACTTCCTTGACCGCCGCGACCACGCCCTCGGCAATGACATCGCACTTCATGATGCCGCCGAAGATGTTGACGAGGATGCCCTTCACCGCCGGATCGGCCGTGATGATCTTGAACGCCGCGGTGACCTTCTCCTTGGAGGCGCCGCCGCCGACATCGAGGAAGTTCGCCGGCTCCTGACCGTAGAGCTTGATGATGTCCATGGTCGCCATGGCAAGGCCTGCGCCATTGACCATGCAGCCGATGTTGCCGTCGAGCGCGACATAGGCGAGATCGTGCTTGGACGCCTCGATTTCCTTCTCATCCTCTTCGGTCAGGTCGCGCAGCTCGACGATGTCGTCGTGACGGAACAGCGCGTTGTTGTCGAACGAGACCTTGGCGTCGAGAACCCGGAGCCGGCCATTCGTCATCACGATCAGCGGGTTGACCTCGAGCAGCGCCATGTCCTTTTCGACAAACGCCTTGTAGAGGATCGGAAACAGCTTCTCGCCATCGCTCGCAGCGTCACCCTCGAGCTTCAGGGCGCTGTTGAGCGTCTTGAGATTGTCCGCCGTCACGCCCGCTTCCGGGTCGATGGCAACGGTGATGATCTTTTCGGGCGTTTCCTCGGCAACCGCCTCGATGTCCATGCCGCCCTCGGTGGAGACCACGAAGGCAACCTGGCCGACGGTGCGGTCCACCAGGATCGAGAGATAAAGCTCGCGGTCGATGTCGGCGCCGTCTTCGATGTAGAGCCGGTTGACCTGCTTGCCGGCGTCGCCGGTCTGCTTGGTGACAAGCGTGTTGCCGAGCATTTCCCTGGAATTGGCGACCACCTCGTCGACCGACTTGGCGAGCCGGACGCCGCCCTTGGCGTCAGGTCCGAGTTCCTTGAACTTGCCCTTGCCGCGGCCACCCGCGTGGATCTGGCTCTTGACCACGTAGAGCGGGCCGGGCAGCGACTTCGCTGCGGCTTCCGCTTCGTCTGCGGAGAAGATGGCGACCCCTTCGGCCACCGGTGCGCCATATCCCTTCAAGAGGGCCTTGGCCTGGTATTCATGGATGTTCATGGGAACTCCTGGATTGAATGGGCGGCGTCGCCGCGCTTACTTGAGGTTCGGTGCGATGGCGATGCAGGCCTCGCAAAGCCCGGCAACCGATTCCACCGACTTGTCGAAGGCCTTCTGCTCGGTCTTGTTGAGCTCGATCTCGATGACGCGCTCGACACCGCCTTCGCCGATCACGCAGGGCACGCCGACATACATGTCCTTGACGCCATACTGACCCGACAGATGCGCAGCACAGGGCAGAACCCGCTTCTTGTCCTTCAAGTAGCATTCGGCCATCAGGATGGCGGATGCAGCCGGCGCGTAATAGGCCGAACCGGTCTTGAGCAGCTTGACGATCTCCGCGCCGCCGTCGCGGGTGCGCTGGATGATCTCCTCGAGCTTCTCCTTCGAGGTCCACCCCATCTTGATCAGGTCAGGCAGCGGAATGCCGGCCACCGTCGAGTAGCGCGCCAGCGGCACCATGGTGTCGCCGTGACCACCGAGCACGAAGGCGGTCACGTCCTCGACCGAGACATTGAACTCTTCGGCCAGGAAATGGCGGAAGCGGCCCGAATCGAGCACGCCGGCCATGCCGACAACCTTCGCCTTCGGCAGGCCCGAGAACTTCTGCAGCGCCCAGACCATGGCGTCGAGCGGGTTGGTGATGCAGATCACGAAAGCGTTCGGGGCGTATTTCTTGATGCCCGCGCCAACCTGCTCCATGACCTTGAGATTGATGCCGAGAAGATCGTCGCGGCTCATGCCGGGCTTGCGGGCGACACCGGCGGTGACGATGCACACATCCGCGCCCTCGATGGCCGAGTAGTCATTGGCGCCGGACATGCGCGCATCGAACCCTTCGACCGGCGCGGACTGGGCGATGTCGAGGCCCTTGCCCTGGGGGGTGCCTTCGGCGATGTCGAACAGGACGACGTCACCCAATTCCTTCAAGCCGGCCAGATGGGCGAGCGTGCCGCCGATCATTCCCGAACCAATCAATGCAATCTTGTTGCGCGCCATACAGAAAGCCTCCGCGGGTCAATGGACAAACGGAATCGAGCTCTTACCCGGCCCCGAGTTCGACATTTCGCATAGACTGTATGCCGGAAACTGGCAACTCAAACTTTCGATATGTTAGATTTCAATCGGTTAGCTTTTAAAGTTCTTACGTAAACGTCAATACGATCAGTCCTGATCCTGCAAAGCGCCGTCCTGATTTGCCCGGCTTGCTTCAAGATAGGCCTCGCTTTGCATCTCGTTGAGGCGGGAGGCCGTGCGAGCGAATTCGAACTTCTCGGTGCCCCCGGGCGCATCATAGAGCGCCTCCGGTCCGGCCTCGGCGGACATGAACAGTCGAGTCTTGCGGTCATAGAGCGTGTCGATCAGCGTGATGAAGCGCTTCGCCGCGTTCCGGCCGCCCTGGTCCATGACCGGCACCCGGTCGACAAAGACCGTGTGGAAGCGGCTTGCGATCGCGGCATAGTCGGACGCGCCGAGCGGGGCTTCGCACAGCTCTTTGAAGCTGAAGCGCGCAGCCCCGGCTGCGGCCCTGGGGACCGGCACCGAGCGGCCCTTGACCTCGACCGTCGACGGAGCCACCTGCTTGCCTGCGGTCACCCGCTCCCAGGCATCGTCCATCGCCGAACCGTCGTCGCCAGCGTCCAGTTGATGATAGACCGGAAGCCGCGTCGCCGCCTCCATCCGGTAATCGGTGCGCGCATCGAGATCGAGCACATCGACATGCTCCTTGAGGATGTCGACGAAAGGCAGGAACAATTGCCGGTTCAGCCCGTCGCGATAGAGGTTCGACGGCTCCACATTCGATGTCGCCACCAGCACGCAGCCGCGCTTGAACAATTGCTCGAACAGCCGCGACAGAAGCATCGCATCCGCGATATCGGTGACCGAGAACTCGTCGAAACACAGCACCCAGGCCTCGTCGATCAGATCGCTGGCAACCGGCGGCACCGGATCGGTTTCCTTGGTTTCCCCGGCCTTGAGCTTCTGGCGATGGGCATGGATGCGGGCGTGGGCATCGGCCATGAAATCATGGAAATGGGCCCGCCGCTTCCGCTTCGCCGGGACCAGCTCGAAGAACATGTCCATCAGCATGGTCTTGCCGCGTCCGACCGCGCCGTGCACATAGAGCCCGCGCGGCGGTTTGCCCGATTTCGACTTGCGCGCAAACATCCAGCCGAGCGCGCTCGACTTCTTGGCAAGCCTGCGATTGGCGACTTCGCCAAGCAACTCATCGAGACGCTTGGCAAGCTTCGCCTGCGCAGGATCCTGCGAAAGCTCGCCGCTGGCAATGCGCGAGGCATAGGCCTCGGCGACAGTGGCGTGATGTCTCCATGGCATTTGGGTCAGACCCTGTCAGCTATCGGGCGCGGCAAGCCCCGGGGCTTACCGCGACAGCGAGATCGGCTGGCCCGATGTGGTCGAGCCGTCATAACGCTCGTTTGCCGACTGGTAGAGCCGTGCAACCTGGTTGCCGCTCGAATCCGACAGGATGACCTGCTTGCCCTGCACGTCCCAGGCCGAAATCGCAGCTGCGTCGCCGACGCAGCCGCGCGAGGCCGCGCGGTAACCACCGGTCCACTTGGTCAGGGACAGGAACACATCGCAGCTGGTGCCGCCCGTGCCGGCCGACCAGCGGCCGATCAGCGCTTCGCGGGTGAGTTCCGGCGCGTTGGCCGAAGCCACCTGCGTGTTGGTGTTGTCCGGCGCGGTCGGCGCGGTCGGAAACTGGGCCGTTCCGTCGGTGGGCGGCGGAGGCAGTTGCCCGGACTGGACACCTCCGACGGGCGCAGGCATCAACGGCGCGGGGCGGGACTGTGTGTTCAGTCCGCCAAACGATGTCCGCTGACATCCCCCCAGGGCGGCGGTGACCGCGACCGCGACCAGCAAGGTGTGCATTTTCATAGGCTAGCTCCGATTGCGCGAAACAGGGTTTCGCTTTTTGTCCCTTTAACCCGCATAAAATGTCGAGACAATGGAAATTGCAAGGCAAACCGGGCATTGGGCCGCCGGGATGCAGGATTATGGGACAATCTGCGGGTTTTTACCGGTTATACTTTGGCCCGGATTGGGACTGTTTAAGTCCGGATTGCGGCGCTCGGTGCCCAGATATAGCCCTCGGGATCGACGATGTGGCACTCGCGCAGCCCGTGCGGCTTGTCCATGCTGCCCGAAAGCACGTGATCGCCGCGCGCCCGCGCCCTGCTCTCGGCCTTGTCCGGATCGAGCCCGTAGACCCGGATTTCAACGCCCGCGCCACGGGTTTCGGCGCCGGCAACCACGCCCGACAGCGGATGGCTTGCATAGGAGTGATCCGCATGCAGCATGAACACGGATCCGCAGAGCTCGATCGCGGCGAAATCCTCGTCATCATGAAGCACCATGGCCCCCAGGCAATCCCGGCAGAACGCGACTTCCGCAACAATGTCGGCGACCAGCAGATTGACGCCCACCCCGCGCGGCAGCGAGCGGCCGAAATCGTCGGCCGGCATCCACGGTTCCCTGCTGCGCTTCATGACCACGCGATTGCCTCCCGAAATCCCGCATTTGCGCTGATCACAATTGCGGGGCGAAGCTCAGGGAGTCAATCCACGGCTCGTTTCGCTCCGGACGAAAGTGCTGAAAGCGCCAGTCCTCCAGTCCGTCAGCTCTTCTCGAGGCCGTAATTCGCCGCCGAGCCCCACAGCTCTTCGACCCGGCTGTCGCGGCCGCAGCCGTAACGGTAATAGCGGTAACGGATCGGGTTCTTCTTGTAGTAATTCTGATGATACTCTTCCGCCGGCCAGAATTCGCTCGCATCGACGATCTCGGTCACCACCGGCTTGCCGAGCGCGTCCGCGGCATCGGCTTTGGCCTCCTGCGCCGCTTCGGCCTGCGCCGCATTCACCGTGTAGACCGCGGTGGTGTAGCTGAAGCCGCGATCGCAGAATTGACCGCCGTCATCGGTGGGGTCGACGGTGCGGAAGAAGGTCTTGAGCAATTCGTCATAGCTCACGGCCGAGGGATCATAGGTGATCCGCACGGCCTCGCGGTCGCCGTTCGCCACATGGGTCTTGTAGGTCGGGTTGTCTTCCTCGCCGCCGATATAGCCGGACACCGTCTCTTTCACGCCATCGACCTTGTCGAAATCGGCTTCCACGCACCAGAAGCAGCCACCGGCGAAGATCGCAACGCCGGTGTTCGCGGCGGAGCTTTCGTCAGCTTCGGATTGAGCTCGCGCCTGGACCGCGAATGCAGCCAGAAGGAACATGCTCAGGCAGATTAGTTTTCTCATCGCAAACAGGTCTCCTTTGAGGACAAAACCTAGTTCAGCCGCCCGGCAAGGCAAATCACGCCGTTGCACATTGCCGTGACCCCGCGCCGGTCCCTTCTGGCGACATTGCTCGAAAGGCAATCATCCGTGCGTCGGCCAGACACGGTGCTCGTCGTCAATCACGAACGCATGGCGATGACGCCTGCCATGCCCGGGATGCTGACGCAGATGCGGGTGGTTTGCCGGCAGGTCAGAATGCTCGTGATCGAGCACGAGCGGATCCTCCGCCGGCCAGACCGCCAGCGCGGCGACACATCCGGCAAGCGCCAGGAGCCCTAGGATCAGCATGGCGGCGGGAAGGCCGAATTCGATCCCGACCCAGCCCGCCAGCGGATAGGTGACAAGCCAGCAGGCATGCGAGAGCGTGAACTGGGCGGCAAACACGGACGGACGGTCCTCCGGATGCGCGGAGATCCGCAACAACCGCCCCGACGGGGTCAGAATGGCCGAGTAAAACACGCCGCTGAGCGCCCAGGCGGCAACGAAACCGGCCCAGGCCGGCCAGCCGTTGCCGATGAGATAGACCGCATGGCCAAGCGTCAGCAGCGCCAGCAGGAACCCGGAGCGGACCATGACGATCCGGTCGGCAAGCATCTCCAGCAATCTCGGCAGCACAATCGCCGAAAGCATCGATCCCGCGCCAAAGGCGGCCAGTGCCACGGCAACGGCCGTCTCCCCGGCCTGGTATTCGCCACGCACGATGACCACGGTGTTGACCAGCACGAAAGCGCCGGCGCTGGCCGCGGCCAGGTTCAGGGCCAGCAAACCCCTCAGCCGTGGCGTGGCCAGATAAATCCGCACACCGCGGGTCACCCGCTCGAAGAACGGCCTGCCGGTCCGCTCGGCCTTGCGGGGCGGAACCGCGGCCATCCAGACCAGAAACGCCGAACCCAGAAACCCGGCCACGGTGCCGCCAAACAGCCAGTGATAGCTGATCAGGGTGAGGAGAACCCCCGCCAGCGCCGGGCTGAGCAGGTTTTCGAGGTCATAGGCAAGCCGCGACAGCGACAGCGCATTGGTATAATCGCGCTCGTCGGTCAGAATATCGGGAATCGTCGCCTGGAACGCCGGCGTAAACGCCGCGGATGCGGCCTGAAGAACGAAGATCAGCGCATAGATCTGCCAGATCTCGGTGATGAAAGGCAGCATCAGCGCCACTGCCCCGCGTATCATGTCGGCGCCGATCAGCAGCACCTTGCGCGGCCAGCGCCCGGCAATGGCGTCGGCCAGCGGCGCCAGCCCCACATAGGCGATCATCTTGATCGCGAACACGGTTCCCAGCACCGCGCCGGCTCTTTCACCGGCGAGATCATACGCCAGGAGCGCCAGCGCCACGGTCAGAAGCCCGGTCCCCGCAAGCGCCATCACCTGGGCGGAGAAAAGCCGGAAGTAGGATCTGTTTTTCAGGACTGAAAGCATTCACTCACATCCGGCTTTGAATGGCGGAGACCGTTGACCTGCGCAAAATTCGCTCCGGCCTACGGCTTTTTCACCGCACCGGTCTCGATCATCTGCTGGAACATGTCCGTCGCGGCCTTGCTCACGGGGCCGTACTCCAGTCCCAGTTGCTCCCTGGATTTCGAATTGTCCGCCTTCCAGGGATATCCCATATTGCGCGAAATCATCTTCCGCGAAAGCGATCCGTCAACAAGCGGCCCGACAAGCCAAAGCAGCCACTTGGGAAGCTCGCGCCTGGGAAACGGCCAGTCATCGCCGAAATGCGCCCGCAGCATCTTCGCAAGATCGAGAAACGAGAAGGTTCCCGCCGATGCGATGAAGCGCCCGTCGGCGTGCTCCACGAAGCCCGCGCGCATGTGCGCCTCGGCCACATCGCGCACATCCACCATGCCCAGTTCGAGCGGAGGTGCGCCGGCCTTCAGTGTTCCGTCGCCCAACCGTTTGACCAGCGAATGCGATTCCGAGGTCGACTTGCCGGAAAGAGTGGGGCCCATCACCAGTGACGGATTGACCGTCACCAGCCTCCAACCGTTCTGGGCGCCCGCGATTTCCCAGGCCGTCTTTTCGGCCTGTACCTTGGAGAAGGAATAGGGCTGATGATCGAGTGACGAAGTCTCATTCCAGTTCCGCTCGGTCAGGGTGCCGTCCGGAATGTTCTGGAGATCGGCATTGTCGCCATAGATCGCCGCAACCGAGCTGGTGACGACGACGCGCTTCACGCCCTCGGTTTCGTTGGCCGATTCAAGCACGTTGCGCGTGCCCTTGACCGCCGGGTCGACGAGGTCTCGCTGCGCATCGTCAAAATCACTGGTAAATGGCGAGGCCGTGTGAAACACCACGCCGCAGCCCTTCATCGCCTCGCCATAGCTTCCCGGATCCAGAAGGTCGGCCTTGAAGAACACGATGCTGCCCGGCAATTCGTCGGCAAGCCGTTTGAGATGGGCCGTCTTCTTTTCGTCGGAAGGGTCGCGCACCGGCGCATGCACCGTGATCCCCTCTTCGAGCAGTCTTTTGACCAGCCATCCGGCTACGAAGCCGGTGGCGCCGGTGACCATAACGGGGCGGCTTGTCGAATAATCGGCTTCTGTCATGTCATGTCCTTTTGGGTTGTTGAACTCCCGGCCCGGATTTTCAGTCTGGGTCGGCAGGACACGAACCCGGTGGGCCGGTCTTTGCCGGACCTTTCCCGGGTTCTGTCCTGGGGTCAAACGCAATTGTCGCCGCGGTCCGGGGGCAAAGCCTCCAAACCTTCGGCAAGGGATCTCCAACCCCGTCAAGTCCCGAAGGGGCGTGTAAGTTCCTTCGCCATGAGATCATAGACCAGCCGAACCCGCCTGCTGGTGTGCACCTCGCGGTGCGCGACGAGCCAGACGGGGATGCTCAGCGGCTCGAGATTCGGCAACACCCGCGTCACCAGCGGCTCCCGGTCGCCGATGTCTCCCGCCATCACGCCGATCCCGAGACCGTGCTTGACGTGGGTCCATTGGGTCAGGTGCCTTTCGGTGACAATCGGAAAGTTGCGCTGGCTGAGCGTCAGACCGAACCGGCCCATCGCGGCGATGAATTCGCCGGAGCGGTTGAACCCGATGAAATCCGCCCGCGAAACCGCTTCCGGGGTGACCGGATTTCCAAGGCTTTCGAGATATCCCGGCGTGGCATAAATGCAGCCTTCGATCTCGCGGATCTTGCGGGCAACCAGATTGGGCTGGGTCGGGCGGTAGTTGCGGATGGCGATGTCGGCCTGCCTCAGGCGCAGATCGCTTTCGGTGTTGGAGGCGACGATCTCGATATCGATGCCGGGCGCAATCTTGCGCAGCGACGCGACGATGCGCGGCAACCGGAAGGCCGAATCCACCTCGCTCGCGCTTATCGACACCGTGCCCTCGATCGCCTGCGCCTGACCGGACGCAGCCAGCGACATCCGCTGCGCAGCCTCCCCCATGGCACGGACATGGTCGACAAGCTCGAGCCCGCTCGGCGTCAGAACAAGCCCCCGTCCCACGCGTTCGAAAAGCGCCACGCCGAGTTCTTCTTCAAGCGCCGTGACCTGGCGCCCCAGCGTCGGCTGCGCCATATCAAGCGCCCGCGCCGCCGCCGACAGCGACCCTTCTTCCGCAGTGACCAGAAAGGCCCGCGCCCGGTTCCAGTCAAATTTCATCGTGCGCCAATTCATGCATTTTCGCATATCATATCGGCAAATTTGGTCAATTCACTCTGCGATCGCGCATGGATATAACCTCATCACCACCGGAGACCAGACACATGAACGCCACCATGAAAGCCATCGCCTACACCCGCTACGGCGGCCCCGAGGTTCTGTCCGCCATAGAGACACAACGGCCGGAGCCAAAGCCGGACGAGGTGCTGGTGAAGGTTCACGCCACCAGCGTGACTTCGGGCGACTATCGCGCCAGAAGCCTCGACATGCCGCCGGGATTCGGACTGATCGGCCGGCTGGTGTTCGGCCTTTTCAGTCCCCGAAGGACCGTGCTCGGCACCGAGTTCGCCGGCACCGTCGCGGCGATCGGGGCCAACGTGACGCGCTTCAATCGCGGCGACCGGGTATTCGCCTATCCCGGCGCGAATTTCGGCGGCTATGCCGAGTATGCAGTCATCCGTGAGGATGCGGCCATCGCCCTCGCCCCGAGCGACATGGAGCTCGACCAGACGGTCGCACTGTCTTTCAGCGGGGCGACCGCGCTCAACTTCCTGCGCGACAAGGCGGGCATAAAGCCGGGCGACCGTCTGCTGGTGATCGGTGGCGCCGGCAGCGTCGGCAGCGCGGCGGTGCAACTGGCGAAAGCCTTCGGCGCCCACGTCACTGCAACTGCATCGGCGGCAAAGCTCGACATGGTGCGCGGTTTGGGCGCCGATGCCGCGATCGATCACCGCAACAACGATCCATCACGCAACCGGGAGGCCTATGACATCATCCTCGACACCAGCGGAACCGCGACATACGCTAAGTACGGAGCGGCTCTCAGGCCCGGCGGCCGACTGATGCTGGTCTCGGCAAATCTGTGGCAGATGCTCGGTTCGCTGATCGCCCGCAAGTCCGGCGGCCGCAAGGCATCGGGCGGCTATGCGCCCGAACGCGCCGAGGATCTGCGGTTCCTGGCTGATCTCGCCGCACGAGGCAGGTTCCGCCCCTTCATCGACAGGCGCTTCGCGCTCACGCAGGCCGCCGAGGCCCACCGGTATTTCGAAGCACCGGAACGGAAGGGCAATGTCGTCATTGTCGTGGACCCTGTTCGCGGTCAGGCCTGACCGTTGAAATCCGGCGTGGAACTGCCTAGAGATCAACGCGACGACAGGACGCGCGGGCGTCCCAAAATCTGGTGAAGCCGCCAGGGAAAGACCGGTGCACATGACCCTCCCCAACGAACTCAAGGCCGCTACGCTTGCGGCGCAGGCAGGCGGCGTGATCGACATGCCCTCGGGCGGCGTCACCCCGCCGATCCAGCCCTCGACCACCTTCGTGCGTGACGAGGCTTACGAGCTGGTCAACCCGGACAACATCTATTCGCGCGACAATTCGGACATCGTCCGCATCGCCGAAAATGTGCTGGCGCGGCTTGAGGGTGCAGAAGAAGCGCTGCTGTTTCCCTCCGGCATGGCGGCGATCGCGGCCCTGTTCCGCACACTGCCGAACGGCGCGAGCATTGTCGTCCAGTCCGGCATCTACTGGGGCACGACCAAGTGGCTGCGGGATTTCTCCGCCCGCCGCAACATGATCCTGCACGAGGTGGAGGCCAGCGATCCAGCAGCGCTTGCGAAGGCATGCAGCGACCATACCCCCGGTATAGTCTTCATCGAGACGCCCTCCAACCCCTGGCTCAAGACCGTCGACATCGCCCACGCGGCCAGTTGCGCACACGATGCGGGCGCCCTGCTCGCAGTCGATTCGACAGCCGCTACGCCTGTGCTGCAAAAGCCGCTGGAGCTTGGCGCCGACATCGTCATGCACTCGGCCACCAAGGGCATCAACGGCCATTCCGATGTGCTCGCCGGCGTGCTCGCCATCTCTGCGCCGGCGGCTCAAGCCTGGACCGACATCAAGGCCGACCGCCACGACGCCGGCGCGGTGCTGGGCCCGTTCGAGGCCTGGCTTCTGCTGCGCGGCATGCGCACGCTGCCGCTCCGCGTCGAGCGCATGAGCGCCAATGCGCTGAAGATTGCCACTTGGCTGAAAACCCACCCGAAAGTCGCCGACGTCTTCTATCCCGGGCTTTCGCATCATCCCGGCCACGAGATCGCCGCACGGCAGATGTCCGGCGGCTTCGGCTGCCTGCTGTCGTTCCTGGTCAAGGGCGGAGGACCGGAAGCGCTTGCCGTCGTCGGCAGGCTCAAGCTGTTCCATCGGGCCACGTCTCTGGGCGGTGTCGAGAGCCTCGTCGAGCACCGCCACACGATCGAGCCCCACACCGGAATTCCGGAGAGCCTGATCCGCGTTTCGGTCGGCATTGAGGATGCTGACGATCTGATCGCGGATCTTGAGCAGGCTTTGGGGTAGGTCCGCAACGCTGCCTCCCCAATCTCCCCCCTTGCGGGGGAGATGTCGGCGTAGCCGACAGAGGGGGGTGACGCCGCACACACAGAATTCGCCGCCTCTACCCCCTCTGTCACTTGGTGACATCTCCCCCACGAGGGGGGGATTGGGGACCGCCAGGCCTCAACCACAATCGGACATAAAAAAGGGGCGCCTCACCGCCCCTACCATCCGTCGTCATCCTCGGGCTTGACCCGAGGATCCAACCCGAAACGCCGCAGAACCAATGCTGTCGATAGTACGATCACGGAGTGGATCCTCGGCTCGGAGGCCGAGGATGACGAAGAGAGAGTAACCCACCCCTGAAACGAAAAAAGCCACCCGCGCAGGTGGCCTTTTCCCGAATGCGGTGGTTTTGCCGCCGCTAAACCCGGCGCTCGACCATCATCTTCTTGATCTCGGCAATCGCCTTGGCCGGGTTCAGGCCCTTCGGGCAGGTCTGCGCGCAGTTCATGATGGTGTGGCAGCGGTAGAGCCGGAACGGATCTTCAAGATCGTCGAGCCGCTCGCCGGTGGCTTCGTCGCGGCTGTCGATCAGCCAGCGATAGGCCTGCAACAGCACGGCGGGGCCGAGGTAACGGTCGCCATTCCACCAGTAGCTCGGGCACGAGGTCGAGCAGCAGGCGCAGAGAATGCACTCGTAGAGCCCATCGAGCTTGGCGCGGTCCTCATGGCTCTGCTTCCATTCCTTGGCGGGCGTCGGCGACACCGTTTTCAGCCACGGCTCGATCGAGCGGTGCTGGGCGTAGAAATTGGTCAGATCCGGCACCAGGTCCTTGACCACCGGCAGATGCGGCAGCGGATAGACCTTCACCGCCCCGTCGATCTCGTCGAGCCCCTTGGTGCAGGCGAGCGTGTTGGTGCCGTCGATGTTCATCGCGCAGGAGCCGCAAATGCCCTCGCGGCAGGAGCGGCGGAGGGTCAGCGTCGCGTCGATCTTGTTCTTGATCCACAACAGGCCGTCGAGCACCATCGGACCGCAATCATCGACGTCGATGTGAAACGTATCGATGCGCGGGTTTTCAGAATCATCCGGCGACCAGCGGTAGATCTTGAATTCGCGCGTGTTCTTCGCACCTTCCGGCTTTGGCCAGGTCTTGCCCGGCTTCGGCTGCGAATTCTTCGGGAGTGTGAGTTCAACCATGTGCTCTGTTCCCTATCAATACACCCGCGCCTTGGGCGCGATCTTGGCGATGTCGATGCCGTCTGCGATCAGTTCGGTGTGAACCGGGCGGTAATCGAGCTTGACCCCGCCCTTCTCGTCGACCCAGGACAGCGTGTGCTTGCGCCAGTTCTCGTCGTCGCGGCCGCCCATCGGGCCGTCCTTGTAGTCCTCGCGGGCATGCGCGCCGCGGCTTTCCTTGCGGGCCTCGGCCGAAAACACCGTTGTGATCGCATTGGCCATCAGATTGTCGAGCTCCAGCGTTTCCACCAGGTCCGAATTCCAGATCATCGAGCGGTCGGAAACCTTGACGTCGGGCATCTCGGCCCAGATCGCGCTCATCCGCTTGCAACCGGATTCGAGCGATTCCTGGGTACGGAACACGGCGGCGTCTTCCTGCATGGTGCGCTGCATCTTCTCACGCAGTTCCGCCGTCGGCGTCGAGCCGGAGGCATGACGCATGGTGTCGAAGCGGGTCATGATCTTTTCGAACGACGCCTCGTTGACGGCCGGGATGCTGGACTTGCGGTCAATCACCTCGCCGGCGCGGATCGCAGCGGCGCGGCCGAACACGACGAGGTCGATCAGAGAGTTCGAGCCAAGACGATTGGCGCCGTGCACCGAGGCGCAGCCGGCTTCGCCGACCGCCATCAGGCCCGGCGTCACCCTGTCCGGTTCGCCTTCGGTCGGGTTCAGCACCTCGCCCCAGTAATTGGTCGGGATGCCACCCATGTTGTAATGCACCGTCGGCAGCACCGGGATCGGTTCGCGGGTCACGTCGACACCGGCGAAGATCTTGGCACTCTCCGAAATGCCCGGAAGCCGTTCGTGCAGCACCGCCGGATCCAGGTGATCGAGGTGCAGGTAGATGTGGTCCTTGGCCTTGCCGACGCCGCGGCCCTCGCGGATTTCCATGGTCATGCAGCGCGAGACGACATCGCGCGACGCCAGATCCTTGGCCGATGGCGCATAGCGTTCCATGAAACGCTCGCCCTCGGAATTGACCAGGTAGCCGCCCTCGCCGCGCGCGCCCTCGGTAATCAGGCAGCCTGCGCCGTAGATCCCGGTCGGGTGGAACTGCACGAACTCCATGTCCTGAAGCGGCAGGCCGGCGCGCGCAATCATGCCGCCGCCGTCACCGGTGCAGGTGTGCGCCGAGGTGGCCGAGAAATAGGCCCGGCCGTAACCGCCGGTGGCCAGCACCACCATCTTCGCCGAGAAGCGGTGAATGGTGCCGTCATCGAGGTTCCAGGCCACCACGCCGGTGCAGCGGCCATCCTCTTCCATCAACAGGTCGACGGCAAAATACTCGATGAAGAATTCGGCATTGTTCTTCAGCGACTGGCCGTAAAGCGTGTGCAGGATGGCGTGACCGGTCCGGTCGGCAGCCGCACAGGTGCGCTGCACCGGCGGGCCTTCGCCGTAATTCTGCATGTGGCCGCCGAAGGGGCGCTGGTAGATCCGCCCGTCCTCGGTGCGCGAGAACGGCACGCCGTAATGCTCGAGCTCATAGACTGCCTTTGGCGCTTCCATGGTCAGGTACTGCATGGCGTCGACGTCGCCGAGCCAGTCCGAGCCCTTGACGGTGTCGTACATGTGCCACTGCCACGAATCGGGCGTCATGTTGGTGAGCGAGGCGGCGATACCGCCCTGGGCTGCGACCGTATGCGACCGGGTCGGGAACACCTTGGAGATGCAGGCGGTGCGAAAACCTTGTTCGGCCATGCCCAGCGTGGCGCGAAGCCCGGCGCCGCCGGCGCCCACCACCACCACGTCATAGGCGTGATCGACAATCGAATAGGCGCGTTCGCCAATGTTGACGCTCGACGTCATTACCATGATCTGTCAGCCTCCGAAGCCGAGTTTGAGGACCGCAAACAGCGACACGGCGCCGACTGCCACGGTAAAGAATGTGTTGAGGAGAAGCAGCGCCACCTTGGCGCCTTCGGCGTGGATGTAGTCCTCGATGATCACCTGCATGCCGAGCCGCATGTGGACAAGGCCGGAAATCACCACGAGGCCCATCAGCACTGCCACAAGCGGATTGGACAGCGCGCCGGCAACCACTGCATAGGGCTCTCCATTGTAGGCGATGATGAAAAGGATGAAGAAGGTGATCAGCGGCACGTTGGCCACCGCGGTTACCCGCTGGCGCCAGAAGTGATCCGTGCCTTCCTTGGCGGAGCCGAGACCGCGAACCTTCGAAAGCGGCGTGCGCATGTTGTTCATGTGAAGTCCCTCAAATCCGGCGCTCAGAAGCGCGTCGCGTAGCCGGCGATCCAGATCAGCACCGTCAGAATCACGGAGCCGGTGATCGTCGCCCAGGCCATCTTGGTCGATGTCTTCGGATCCATGCCGTGACCGGTGTCCCAGATGAAATGGCGAATGCCGCCGAGCAGGTGATGCACCAGCGCCCAGGTGTAGCCGAACAGCACCAGCCGGCCGATGATCGAACCGAAGATGCCGTTGACCCAGTCGAAATACTCGGGCCCCGAGGCAGCCGCGATCAGCCACCAGGCCACCAGGATGGTGCCGGCATAGAGCGCCATGCCGGTCAGCCGGTGGACGATCGACATCACCATTGTGGGGATTTGCTTGTAGATGCTCAAATGCGGCGATAGAGGCCGGTTCTGCGTCACATTGGTCATGCTGACCTTGTCCCTTTGTTTCCCTTGGCAGTTGCACGCCGGGTCGGTCGCGCAACAGGGCGCCGAAGCGTCTTGCGTCTGCCGCAGGACGGCTTATCCCGCAAACGGTTTAAGAAATCCTGCACCCTCATTTGCCAGCCGGCGCCGCGCGAAAGGCGCAAGCCTGTGGCAGTGCGGTGGTTTTAGTGCGTTATGTGCACCGCGTCAAAGCCCGGATCGGCCCTGACGCCACGCCTTTGGTCGAAACCGGGGCGCCGTTTTGTCACCGATTGACGGTTCAATCGATTCAATGGGCAGTTTGACGGCACCATTGCGGGCGCGACAAATGCGCCGCGGCTCACCGCGAATGGTCGAACCGCATCTCCCAGCTGGAAAAATCGGCCTTGGTGGCGAGCTTTTCATAGAGCTTGCGCCCGTCTTCGGGCAGCCGCGGCGCGTTGAGAATGATTCGCGACCAGCCGCGGGCGTCGCTTTCCTCCGCCAGCATGTCGATCATCGCCTGGGCGATGCCCATGTTCCGGTGCAGGTGACTGACATAGAGGTGGTCGACCTGCGCAAGCCGCATGCCGGTGATCGGGTCGGGCAGATCGTAAAACATCACGAAACCGACAAGTTCCCCGTCAAGCCTGGCGCCGAACACCTGCGCCGCCCTGTCCTGCAGAAGCGTCTCTGCATAATAGTCATCCGGCCGGCGCGGCGCGCCGCGCTTGAGCGACTGCACGTAGTTCGCCAGCAGCGGGGAAAACTGGTGCGCATCCTTCAGCCGCAACGGCGAAATGTCGACGGTGACGGGCGTGTTCTTCGGCTCTGGATCGGGCTGTGTCATGCCGCCATGTTTCGGACAAAGCGCCACTCCGGTCAAGCCTGCCAAGCAGCGATTGCGGCCGTCGCAGCCCACCTGTCCGAACGGCAACCGGATCAGACTTTGAACAGTGGCCGGGGCCGGGTTCGGAACCCAGGTCCGGGACCGGCGTTCAGCTCTTAACGTTAACGCAAGGTAAGCCCCCGCCTGCCGTGACTTCGCCACAGCTCCGGGGCAGGATGGAGCCATGTGTCAGGAACAAGGACAATGATCATGACCAGATCCGCCACACCGATGCGCCGCTCCGGCCCGCGCCTTCGCGCCGGCCTTCTGACGGTGAGCATCGCAGCAAGCTTCATGCTGCCGTCCCTGGCCCCGGCCTCTGCCGATGACGGCCCGGTTTTCAAGAAGCGCCGCGACAAGGACATTACCATCATCGTCATCGACGAGGATGACCGTGACCGGAAGCGCTTCGTGCGCGAGGAAAACCGCAAGCCCCCCGCCCAGCGTTCGATTGAGCGTCCCGACGACGATCTGGTGATCAAGCTGCCGCGTCACGACCGTGATCACAATGGCTATGACGGCGACCGCCATCGCCGCACCTCAGGCACCAGCGACGGTGTCGACGAGGAGCGCTTCTGGGGCAATGACAGCGCCTCCACCGGCAATGCGCGAAAAGGCAGGCATGACGGCCCGAAGGTGATTATCGTCGACCGCAACTCGAGCGCCTGCGAAGGCTCGGGCGTCTGCGTCATCCGGCCCTGACCGAAGCAGCCAAGTCCCGCGCACTGCGTGGATCGGTGATCGCTCGCCCGACAAGGCTGGAAACGGGCGTCCCCGGATGAGCGCGGTTCAGGCCGCGCGTGTCTCGCCCGACCGGCGGGGCGCGGCGAGAGGACTATCCGGCACCTCTGCATAAACCGCGGTCGACCGCTTGTCGCGCTTGGCCTCGTACATCGCCTGATCGGCCTGTCTGAGGAGGCCCTGCCAATCCGTGCCGGGTCGCGCCACCGCCACCCCGATGGAGGGCGCGAGGATCTTTTCGAAATCGCCGAACCCGATAGGCGCGTTGCAGGCGATCAGGATCCGGTCGCAAACCGCACGCGCCGCAGCGCCCGGAACGTCGTCGAAGATCACGCATATGAACTCATCCCCGCCCAGCCGCACGACGCGGTCCTGCGGGCGGATCGCGTCCCTGAGCCGCTCCGCCGTGACCTTCAGGGCATGGTCGCCGTGCTCATGGCCGTGCGCGTCGTTGAGCGCCTTGAAATCATTGAGATCGATGTAGATGACCGCGACCTGTCCCGTCTCGATGCGCGCGCGGGCCGAGGACGAGGCAAGCATTTCGTCGAGTCCCGACCGGTTCAGCAGACCGGTGAGCTTGTCGGTCGACGCCACCACCCTCGCATGCTCGAGCGCCCTGCTTTGCAGGTGAAAGTAGCGCGCTGCGAAAACGCAAATCGCGAAAATGCCGAAACACACAAGCAGCAGTCCGGGCATGACTTCGCTGCGCAGCACTGTCCCGACATTCTGATGCGACCAGACGAGGCGGGCAACCGGCTTTCCGTCGGGGCCGGGAAGGTTGATCCCGGGTTCGGCCAGCGGGTTCCCGAGCGGCGTGATCGCATAGCCCGTTCCCTTGGTCAGCCGTGCGATCGACTGGAGCGCATCGTCGGAGAGCAGCTTGACGCCAAGCATGATCGGCAGGGGCTGGTCGTCAAGCCGCGCAAGGTAATCCGGCGTGATCCAGCTTGCGGCGATCGCGCCATGCACGCCGCCGATCTTTCCGATCCCCGAGACAGTGGCGTAGTCGGCCGGTTCGGTCTCCCGCAGACGCGCAAGAAAGGGCGCGATGTCGGCGGGGTCGAAGTGGGCTGCCGCATCGTCGGCCAGGTTCTCACCGAAGACCTGCTGCACGCGCCCCTCGCCATCCAGGATGATGATCCGGTCGAACAGGTCGCTTTCCGTCGCACCGGTCCCGATTTCGGCACGGATCTTCTCCGCATCCCGCGCGGTGACGGCCTCGTAGGCAAAATCCCAGTAGGCGTAGTCGGCGGTGGACAGCTCCATCCGCTTGACCTTTTCGGTCACCAGCAGATCGACGATGCTCTCGCTGCTGTTGCGTTCGAGCTGGTCGAGGCGGTCGGTCAGCCAGAACACGCTGCCCAGGATCACGCTGACGGCCACGACGCCGAGCAGGAACAGATATCCGAAAATCAGTCTTGGCCGTCTGCCGGTTACCATGCGCAGGTCCACCCTTCTCCACAGCCGTCATGGATGGCACGAACGTACTTAAGGAACCTCGAATGGAGAGGCCGCACAGCACCCGGATGCGCCAATTCGGGGCGTCAAAGTGCGAACAGGGTAAGTGGAAGGTAAACGGGAAGTCGCCGTGCTCCCCAGGCCGACTCGGGCTGATCCGGCACAGTCCGCGCCTTCAATTCTCCTTCCCGCAGCGGGATGCTGTCCTCTCGGCGGCGGCTGGCCGGCTTCATGGGCTGTTTCACGGGATCCGTCCTGGAACGGCACGGATTGGCTCCAGATCGGGACTGCGCTTCACCTGATGCTAACCGGTTTGCGGGCTTCAGCGTGACCATTCTCCGGGATAGGCGGAAACTGTCTCCATCAGGTCGAAGGAGGCAGTCACATGCGATCAACAGCCTGGAATACGCCGCTGACCATCGATGATCCCGCAACAGGGCTTCGCCGGACGGTGAAGACCGCACGGCAGGCGAAAAACCTGCTGCACCGGAACTGGCCCAACAAGCACGGCAGCCGCTATCACGTCGCCGAGCAGGCCTGCGAGGAGGTGATCCACGGATCGGCCCCGCCGCGCAAGGCCCGCCACGCCCTCATCGCCGCAGCCATCGAGGCACACCTGCATCTGAGCTGACATGCAGGCTCCGATCACGGCACGTCTCGGATCTATGCTCCCGAAACGAACGAACCCGCCGGGCGACCGGCGGGTTCGTGTGTTTCAAGCCTGAAGCCGGCCGGGACCGGTCAGTTCCACTCGCGAATGTCGACGAAGTGCCCGGCAATCGCGGCCGCCGCAGCCATGGCCGGCGAGACCAGATGGGTGCGGCCCTTGAAGCCCTGACGGCCTTCGAAGTTGCGGTTGGACGTCGAGGCGCAGCGCTCGCCGGGCTTCAGCCGGTCGTCGTTCATGGCAAGGCACATCGAGCAGCCCGGCTCGCGCCAGTCGAAGCCCGCATCCTTGAAGATCTTGTCCAGACCTTCGGCTTCCGCCTGTGCCTTGACGAGGCCAGAGCCCGGAACGATCATCGCGTCGACCTTCGGGTTGACAGTCTTGCCCTCGACCACCTTGGCGGCAGCGCGCAGATCCTCGATGCGGCCATTGGTGCAGGAACCGATGAAGACCCGGTCGATGGCAATGTCTGTGATCCTGGTGCCGGGCTTCAGGCCCATGTAATCGAGCGCCCGCCATTTGGACGTGCGCTTGGATTCGTCGGCAATGTCGTCCGGGTTCGGCACTTCGCCGGTGACCGAAATCACGTCCTCGGGCGACGAGCCCCAGGAGACGATCGGCGGCAGTGCGGCGGCGTCGAGACGGACCACCTTGTCGTAATGGGCGCCCTCGTCGGTGACGAGCGACTTCCAGTAGTCGAGCGCCATGTCCCAGGCCTTGCCCTTGGGCGCGCGCGGCCGGTCCTTGATGTAGGCGAAGGTCTTCTCGTCGGGCGCGATCAGGCCCGCCCGGGCGCCGCCTTCGATGGTCATGTTGCAGACCGTCATGCGGCCTTCCATCGACAGGGCGCGGATCGCGTCGCCGGCGAATTCGATCACGTGGCCGTTGCCGCCGGCGGTGCCGATCTCGCCGATGATCGACAGGATGATGTCCTTGGCGGTGACACCCTCGGGCAGATCGCCATTGACCTCGACCAACATGTTCTTGGCCTTTTTCTGGATCAGCGTCTGGGTGGCGAGCACGTGCTCGACTTCCGATGTGCCGATGCCGTGGGCCAGCGCGCCGAACGCGCCGTGGGTCGAGGTGTGGCTGTCGCCGCAGACGATGGTGGTGCCGGGCAGCGTGAAGCCCTGCTCGGGGCCGACGATGTGGACGATGCCCTGGCGCTTGTCGTTCTCGTTGTAATATTCGACGCCGAATTCGGCGGCATTGTTGGCCAGCGCCTCCACCTGGATGCGGCTTTCCTCGTTCTTGATGCCGAGGGCCCGGTCAGGCGAGGTCGGCACATTGTGGTCGACCACGGCGAGGGTCTTCTGCGGCGCGCGCACGGTCCGGTGCGCGGTGCGCAACCCCTCGAAGGCCTGCGGGCTGGTAACCTCGTGAACCAGGTGGCGGTCGATGTAGAGCAGGCAGGTGCCATCGTCCTGCTGGCTGACAACGTGATCGTCCCAGATCTTGTCGTAAATCGTGCGTGGTGCGGTCATGATGTGTGTCCGTTCGATAAGCTGTGAAGTGGCGTGATGTCCCAGGCGGGCGCATCCGGTGTGATGTTCGCGATTTCGAGGCGAATGATCAGGCCGGGCCGCGAGCCGTGAGTGCGCCGGAAACGCGCGCGAAGAACCGCGCCGGCAGGCGCTTGCGGTCCTGCAGCACAAAGATGTGGGGCGCCAGACATCTGAATTTCGATCCCATGGACGCGCTCATACCAATTTTGCCCGGTCCGGGCAATTGTTTTGCATCGGGCGGATCGGGACCCTGGGAGCAACGCCATCGAAGCCCGGGACGGGCATTGGAACAGCCTCACCCCAGCGGCCAGCCGCGCCGCAGCAGGCGGCGGTAATGGTCGCCGCGCGGATCGGTCCGGGCTGCGGGATCGAACGGACCGGCGGCAATGCCGATATCGCGCTTCGTCCGCTCATCGAGCCCCTCGCCTGTCATCAGCGGCCGCAGGCCTGGCCAAGGTAGAAACCGGCACAGCTTTGCCCGGCCGCAAAACCGCGCGATGCGGCCTTGCGAGGCGCGATCAGTTTCGCTCATCGCTCTTTCCTTTTGATCCGTACTGAGGCTAGGTTTGACGCCTGACACCGAGGATTTCCAACGGAATTCCTGTCTGGGCCCATAAAGAGAACTTATCGATGAAACTGTCGCGAAAGGTCCCGCTCAATGCATTGCGGGTGTTTGAAGCGGTCGCCCGCCATGGCGGCTTCTCCCGCGCGGCGGAGGAACTGGGGATGAGCCAGACGGCGGTGAGCTATCAGATCAAGCTGCTTGAGGAGCAAGTCGGCGAGCAGCTGTTCCTCCGCCAGCCGCGCCGGATCGTCAACACGGAGACCGCCGAGCGCATGCTGCCGCACCTGCGAAGCGGGCTCGAACAGATCGGCGACGCCATGCGTGCGGCCGGGGAGGCCGCCAACGAGACGCTGGAGATCCACTCCTCGCCGACATTCGCGTCGCACTGGCTGGCGCGCAACCTGGGCAGTTTTCAGCTCGCCCATCCGGGCGTGGCGGTCAGGCTCAAACGCGTGAGCAAGATCACCGAGTTCAGCCGCGATCCGGCGGATATCGCCATCCGCTGGGGCGTCGGCCCTTGGCCGGACATCGATTGCCACCTACTGGGGCGGTTCACCTATGCGCCGATGCTCAGTCCCGGGCTGGCGGACAGCATCGGCGGCATCTCAAGGCCGGAAGACCTTCTGAAACTGCCGATCATCGGCGCGCAGCAGAGCTCCTGGCAGAGATGGTTTTCAACCGCCGGCTTGGAGACCCCCGACCTCTCGGCACATACAAGATACGACTATATCGAGCAGGATCTGTGCGGCAACGCGGCACTTGCCGGTCAGGGCGTCGCCATCCTCAATCACCTCTACTATCCCGACGAACTGGCTTCGGGCCGGTTGATCGCCCCCTTCAACCACCCCTGCAGCGACGACATAGGCATCTGGCTCGTCCATCCGCAGAACCGCCGCAACACGCCGCGCATCAGGGCCTTCCGCGAATGGATCATCGATGCGGTGGCCGGCGACAGGGCAAGGATCGAACCGGGGCCTTCCGAGAACGCCGGGACGGGACGGAAAGACGGTTAGAGTAATGCCGGCGTTGATGCTGCCCCGCTCAGGCCAGCACCTCGAACACGTGGGAGGTGACAAGAACCTCCGGCTCGGCGATCGCAAAGGCGCGGAACGGAGTGCTTTGTTCGCGTTTACGCCAGACGCCGCGATCGACAAGATCTGCGATGATATCCGCAAATCCGCCGGTGTGGAAAATCTTGTCGCGCACAGTGAAAACGGCAATTCCACCGGGCCGGGTGATGCGGCACAACTCATTGAGACCCGAAGCCGGTGCATGGCCCTCAGTGAAAACGCCGGTGGACAGGAAGGCCGCGAAGTGATTGTCGGCCCAGGGCAGGACCTCGCCCAGCGTTGCGCGCTTGAGATCGTCATAGACGCCTCGAGAGCCTGCGAGGCGAAGCATGTCTTCGGAAAAATCCAGCCCCGCGATGCAGCCATAGCCCAACGCCTTGAGATAGGGACCGGACAGACCCGTGCCGCAGCCGGCGTCAAGGATCGGTTCCCGACCCGGCGGGACATGGCGAGAAACCCAAGCGAGTGTCTGAAACGGCAGGCAGTAACCGGATGCAAGCGTATCACGGTCGTAATCCGCGGCCCAGTTCGCATAGGCCGCGCTCAGCTCGTCCGCCGTCCGCGCGCCATAGACCTGCCCGAGCGCATCCTGCGACCCCTCCGGTTGATCAGCCATAGTCCACCCCCTTCATTGCATCGCTTTCAGACCAGCCGGTCGCTGCACGGCCTCAGCGGTTCTGCTCGATTTGCATCTGGAAATACTGCAGCTGGCGCTCGGGGATCTCGTCGATGTTCACCCGGCCCTTGCGCAGATCGTAGAGGAACCGCGCCTCGGCATTGGGCTGGAATGTGAAGCTCGGATTGAGTTGCGGCGTGAGCATCCGATCGTAGAGCCGGCCGGACCGGATCGCGTCGAGCTTGCGCCCGGTCCCGCCGAAATCGGCCCAGGCCAGCGTCGGCAGCAGGAAGATCCCTGCAAGTGCGGTCAACAGAAGGCGTTTCATGGACTTCATCCTTTCGGGCATTTCCAATGTCTGCGGCGGGTCGCTTGAAGCCGGCCCGGCGTTCAAACTCTCATGTGGGGTTTGCCGGGCTCGCCGCAAGGGGCATCCCCATGGCGGGCGCCGGTTCGGCACGCCTACTGCTTCGGTCCGCCGGAGCGCTCTTCCTGCGAGCGGCGCAGGCGCTTTTCGAGCGCCCTGAGCGCAAGCGACAGGCCGACGGTCAGAAGCAGATAGACGTAGGCCACGACCGAATAGGTCTCGAAGAACCGGAACGAGCCCGAGGCATAGACCTTGCCCATCTGGGTCAAGTCGGCGACGCCGAGCACGGAGACCAGCGAGGAATCCTTGATCATGGCGATGAAATCATTGCCCAGGGGCGGCAGGATGGTGCGGATCGCCTGCGGCAGCACGATGAAGCGGAAGCGATGCCACGGCCCGAGCCCCAGCGCCTTGGCTGCCTCCACCTGCCCCTCGTCGACCGACAGGATGCCGGCCCGGAACACCTCCGAAATGAAGGCCGAATAACCGATTGTCAGCGCGATGATCGCCCGCCACAACAGCGAGACATCGCGCACCAGCAGCTCTTCCATCAGGCCGGCTTCGATCAGCGGCGACATCAGCGCGTTCCATCCGAGCACGAAGCCCGGCGCGCCGACGAAGGCGATGTAGAACAGGAGCACCAGGATCGGGATGCCGCGGATGATCTCGACATAGAACCGGGCGATCTGCCTGAGCACGAGCGACCCCGACAACCCCATCACCGCCAGCAGCAGCCCGAGCAGCGTCGCCAACGCAAAGCCCACCAGCGTGACGAAGATGGTGATCCAGACGCCCTTGGAAACGATCGTGAAGATCTGGCTGTAGAGATCGTTGACCGCGATCTGGACCGCCAGAAACAATGCGATCGCTCCGGCGGCCAGGAGCCACCAAGGAAAGTCCTTCCGGGTCGACGACACGCCCGGTCCGTGCGGTTGATCCGTCACCGGTCAGGCGCCTCGGGCACGGCCATCGACACGCGGTGGAGATAGAACAGGGCGAAACCGGATGCGCGTTCAGGCGCACCCGGTACAACACCCCGGTCCAGGCTCTGGTCGCTGAGTGTCCTCAACGGGGGATCAGCCGCCCAGCTTGTAGTCGAGGAACCACTTCTTGTTGAGCGCGTCGATGGTGCCGTCGGCCTTCATCGAGGCGATCGCCGCATTGACCGGCTCGACCAGCTCGGAACCCTTGGGGAAGATGAAACCGAAATCATCGGAACCGAGCGGACCGCCGACCAGCTTGAGACCGCCGTCGGAGGCCTCGACATAGCCGTTGCCTGCAACGCCATCGGTCAGGACCATGTCGACATCGCCGGTCTTGAGCGCCTGAACGGTTGCGCCGAAGGTTTCCATCAGCTTGATGCGCGGGTTCTGCTCGTCGCCGTCGAGCACGTCGTAGACGGCGACATAGAACGGCGTGGTGCCCGGCTGCGCGCCGACAAGTCCCTTCTCGAAGGCGGCGAAGGATTCGGCGTCATCGAACCGGTCCTCGTCGCCACGCACCAGCATGAACATTTCCGAACGCATATAGGGATCGGAGAAGTCCACCTTTTCCTTGCGGTCTTCCTTGATCGAGATGCCGGTCATGCCGATTTCATACTGGCCGTCCGACACCGCCTGGATCATCGCGTCCCAGGAGGTGTTCTGGTACTCGACGTTGAAATTCAGCCGCTTGGCGATCTCGTTCATCGCATCATATTCCCAGCCGATCTGGTCGCCGGTCTTGGGATCGATGAATTGCAACGGCGGATAGGCGTTTTCGGTGACGACCACGACGGTTTCGCCGCCGAGATCCGGCAGATCCTGAGAGTGCGCGGTTGCGGAGAACGAAACGGCTGCAGCAATGGCGGCTGCCGCCACAGCGGCGGATTTGAAAAAAGACATGACGATTTCCCTCATGAGGTCTCGGGACAGATTGGCTTCGCGCCGGCACGAAGGCGCTGATACGCGGACAGCGATCAATGTGCAATGCCATGGCCCCCGCCGCAAGACCCTGCTGGAGAGGGGTGTCAGGCACGGGTGGTGGATTTCTTTGGATCACTGCCCGGCGAGCTCTCTGAAGAGCTTAACCGGCAACGGCTCCGCGCGCATCGCGCCGGAGTTTCGGGATGTGAAAGTCCGGAGGGCCGCGCGCAGGCTGTGCCGTTCGGAAATTGGTTGGTGTGCATGCCCCGTCAGAAACGGAGACATGCGGAGTGGCGCAAGCTTGCGCGCGGCCCGAAAATCGCCGGATGGTGTCCACATCCGACAGGCAGGGCGGTGCCGTTATCTCACGCCCGGACAGTGGCGCATGAAAGCGGCTTGTGGCCTCGTCCGGCACGGGCTTGGCCTTGCGTTGACAATCCGGGAACGCCAGGGCCGCGGCGCTTGAACGCCGATCCTTTCCCGAATCCGCAAGGCGGCCCGCCACAGGCCCGTTTCCACCCCCGTTCCGGCTGCCAGCCGGCGCAGACCGGCACAAGGAACAGGAATTTGTCCGGTGGCTGGCTTGGTCCGCCCGGCCGTTGTGGCCGTTGAGACTGCCAGCGGAACATGGCCTTGCTCTGCCCCCTCCGTCGTTTCACCGCACGTTACGGCAAACACCGGGAGGCTTTCCTCCCGCCCGGTCCGCAACGTTCGCAAACCTTCCGGCAGCGGGAATGCGGAAAGTATGGCACCGGCGCCGGAGCCGTGGATGAAATAGGGAGAAATTCATGCGAAAAAGCCGGAAGACGTGGGATCGCGTCTGAAGTCTATCCACGCTGGTAGCGCCCTTTCGGGCTGCATTCCTGGCCGTTCAGCGATCGCGGCCGCTGGCTGCGGCGGCTGCGAGGATGTCCCACATGTCGGCGCCGGATTCCAGCGCGGCGGCAAAGGGTGTTTGCAAACGGGATGTGGCAGCCGGGACCAGGGCTTCGGCCCGCGCGGCGCCCTCAAGCTCCTCCTCAAGGCTCGATTCCGCCTTGGTGGAGCCCGCATTCTTGCCGCCCGGCCGTTCGACCGCAAACCCGGTGACAATGCGCGCCATTTGCGGATGTTGCGCGATGACGCCGTTCATGCCCGTGTTGACGATGACTGGAAGAGTCACAGCAATCCACTCCGAAAGCACGGATCCCGGGCGCACACCGGCGGCGCGCAACAATCCCGGCTCGCAAGCATCGAAAGCTTATGGTGAAGACGCTTTGAGGAAGGTTTAAACCGGTCGTTAACATTTTACATATCGGCCGGTTTCGCCCGGCTCTTGCACTGAAAACAAAAAAGGCGCCGGAACAGCCGGCGCCTTGGTCAGGAAATCCCGAAGGATCGTCAAACTTTCTTGAAGCGTCCTATTCGCCCTTGGACTCTTCGGCCGGCGCGTTCGCTGCCGCTGCTTCGGCGGCTTCTTCTGCTGCCTTTTCGGCGGCCAGTGCCTGAGCTGCCGCAGCCTTTTCGGCCTCAAGGTGTGCCTTCTGCTCGGCCACTGCCTGACGCTCGGCGTCGTTGAGCTTGCGGGCGCGGGTGTTGGTGTTTTCGACGATACGGGCCGACTTGCCGCGACGATCGCGCATGTAATAGAGCTTGGCGCGGCGCACCTTGCCGCGACGGACCACTTCAACGGCCTCGACGAGCGGCGAGCAGATCGGGAACACGCGTTCCACGCCTTCGCCGTAGGAAATCTTGCGGACGGTGAAGCTTTCGTTCAGACCGGCACCGGAGCGGGCGATGCAAACGCCTTCGAAGGCCTGCAGACGGGTGCGCTTTCCTTCGGTCACACGGACCTGAACGCGCAGCGTGTCGCCGGCAGAGAATTCGGGAAACTTGCGGGAAGCTTCGATCTTGGCTGCCTGTTCGGCATCCAGCTGGGCAATGATATTCATGGTCCTTGACCTTTCGTTCTTCTCAAACGGTCAGAGCGCTCTCGTCTCGCCTGCGCGGCATGCCCCATCCGGGGATCATCCTTGCGGCTATGCCTGTAAGGGCAGGAGCGGATTCACCATTCATTGTTTGGCAGGCGCCGTGGTGACGGCTGTCGGACTTTTGCCGATCGCGGGGTCGATACACCATCGCCGCGGTTTTGTCACCTCCATGGCCGAGATTTTGTTCACACCCCGGCGGGCCGCGGATCTCGTCCGTTCCCGTGCCGTGGCTCCGGCCCTGAACGTGGCGCACGGGCACGGCTTGAACGCCCGGCATTTGGGTGCTCTAAGACGCCCCTTCGTTCCTGCTGCCGGTTCCCCAATGTCCATCTTCGAAATCCTGCTTCTGTTTTCCGCCGGCTTCCTGTCGAGCGCCGTCAACGCCATTGCCGGCGGCGGCACCTTCCTGACCTTCGGCGCCATGACGCTGGTCGGCGTGCCGCCGATCATGGCCAATGCCACTTCCTCGGTAACCCAGTTGCCCGGCTACGTGACCTCGGCGCTGGCCTATCGCGACGAGATCCGGGCCGCCGGCCGCGAGGCCTGGCTGCTCGCCGGCCTCTCCTTCGCGGGCAGTCTGGGCGGCGCGCTGATCCTGGTCTCGATGTCCAATCCCGAGTTCCGCTCGCTGGTGCCGTGGCTGCTGCTTGCCGCCACAGCGATCTTTGCCGCCGGCCCCTATCTCAGGCCCAAGAACCTGTACCCGGAGCAGCCGGTCTCGCGCTGGGGACTGGTGGGCCAGTTCGTCACCTCGATCTATGGCGGGTTCTTCGGCGCGGGCATGGGCATCATGATGCTCGCCGTGCTCGGCCTGACCAAGGGTGGCGATTATCACCGCCTCAATGCGCTGAAAAATTTCATCGCCGTGACGATCGCCCTGGTCGCGATTCTGGTCTTCGTCAGCGGCGGCGTGGTGGCCTGGCTTCCGGCGCTGATCATGATCCCGGGCGGCGCGCTGGGCGGCTATGCCGGGGTCTGGATGGCGCGCCGGGTGCCGCAGGCGGTCATCCGGGCGCTCGTGGTGGCGATCGGCCTGCTGCTGACCTGGTATTATTTTGCCGGCTAATCTTTAGGATTCCGGTCCCGGTCAATCAGATCGGGTCTGCGGTTCCGAGTCAGTTCCAGTGCCTGTGCCTGCCGCCACTCCGCGACCGCCTTGTGATTGCCCGAGGTCAGCACCGGAGGGATCTCCCGGCCTTCAAACACCTGCGGCCTTGTGTAGTGCGGATGCTCGAGCAGCCCGGTCTCGAAGCTCTCATGGGCGCCGGAGTCCGCGTTGCCCATCACACCCGGAAGCACCCGGATGACCGCATCGAGCAGGATCAGCGCCGCAGGTTCGCCGCCCGAGAGCACATAGTCGCCGATCGAGACTTCCTCGAGGTTGCGCGCCTCGATGACACGCTGATCGACGCCCTCGAAGCGGCCGCAGACGATGACCGCGCCCGGACCTGCGGCGAGTTCCCGCACTCGCGCTTGCGTCAGTGGCCGCCCGCGCGGGCTCATCAGTATCCGTGGTCTGACATCATCCTCGGGGCTGACCGCATCGATGGCGCGGGCCAGCACATCGGGTCTGAGCACCATGCCGGCGCCACCGCCGGCCGGGGTATCGTCGACATTGCGGTGCTTTCCGGTGGCATGGTCGCGGATGTTGACCGCTTCCACGGTGGCATCTCCGCGTTCGAGCGCGCGACCCGCGAGCGATCCCCCGAGATGGCCGGGAAACATCTCCGGATAGAGCGTCAGAACCGTGGCGTGAAAGCCCATCAGTCCCTGTCTCCATCCGGGCCGGCTTCGTCTTCGTCATCGGCTTCGCCGGTGTCGATCAGCCCGGCGGCAACCGGATCGACGAGGATGCGGCCGGCTTCGACATCGACCTTCGGTACGGCTGCAAGCGTGAACGGGATCACCACCGGCTTTTTGCCCTCATTCTTGAGTTCCAGCAGATCGCCGCCGCCGAAATCCAGCACTGCGGACACCACGCCCCAGAAAGCGCCATCCGCATCAAAGGCTTCGAGCCCCTCAAGATCCGCATGGAAATACTCGCCTTCCTCGAGGTCCTCGTCGGGCAGGCTGGAGCGGTCGATGAACAGCTCCGTTCCCTTGAGCGCCTCGGCGGCATTGCGGTCATTTATACCGCGAAAGCGCACCACAACCACGGTCTTGGCGAACCTCAGATCCAGCACCTCGAACCGGCGGCCGTCGGCGGCAAAGAGAACGCCATAATCGGAGATCGCCATCGGATGCTCGGTATAGGGCTTGACCCGGACTTCGCCGCGAATGCCCTGCGCGGCGCCGATGACGCCGATGAGGATGGGATTGGTGAGCTTGGATTGGCCAGTCGACATCACAGCAGGTCCGAATTCTGAAAGCGCAGGAACAAAGCCGCGGAAACCGGAACGCCGACCGCGTTTCCGGAGCCCGCGATGGCTCGGTTGGAGCGGCATATAGACTTTTGCTCTGCAAATCAAAAGCGAGATGCGTCAGGCCCGATGGATAAGTGGATCCGGTCCTTACCGCGTCCTGCGGCCAAATTGCGCGCGGCCGGATGGGCTGCCCCGCGATTGCCCGGGCAACGACGCCCCGGCCGCCGCGGGCTGGGGCGCCACAGTGCGGTCGGCCTTGCGGCGGAAGTCGAAACCTGCCGGCACAAGCGCCAGACCCAGGATCAGCGCGAGGAAAAGTCCCTGCAGGGCCATCGAGACCGCAAAAGGCACGGCCTGTAGGGTCCAGATCTTGATCATGAAGACGCTGAGGACCGCAACACCGGTCCAGGCTGGCCAGCCGATATCCCGCACCCGGGCCAGCACGGCCAGGGCAATCGCCAGCATCGAAACGATGCCCAGCACGCCGACCGCCGCCATGTAGAGCGAATTGATCGCACCGATCCCCGTGGACACTCTCTGCGCCTCGCGCAGCTGGGCCTGATTCGGCATCAGGGCCAGCCCGGGCTGCCTCAGCGCCCATTGCTGGGCGACCTGCCTGTCCATCAACTCCGGCGGCGCCCGGTCGGATTCCGGAAAGGCCTGTTTGTGGGCCCTGTATTCTTCCATCCGCCGATCATGCACTTCTTGAAGATGGCGCCTTGCCTCTGCCCCAAGTTCCCGTTGTGTCAGCCGCGGGACAAGAATGGCAGCATCGGTCTCTTGCGCATCCGAAACGAGGCTTTGCATGGCATCGGTGTGAAGCTTGCCGAAATAGGTTTCCAGCGGCGTCTTCAGGAAATCGGCGGCCAGGATGGCAATGATGATAAGCGCGTAGGGAAATCTCCCGCAGCGCAGGGTTCCCAGCAGGGATCGGGCCATGATCGCGGCACCTCGCTCATTCGTGACAGACCGGACGTGTTCCTGACTGCACCAAAGAGATGAAGATGTTGCTACCTTGGGTTATCAAATATTGGAAACTCCCGCAGAGAGACAGGATCGCCGGCGGGCGCCGAACCGTCCTGTGAAAACACCCCCGCAGCGATGCAGGGGTGCTTGGAATGGTCAAGGCATTCGGCCCGGCGGCACGGCATCCCCGGACCGAGAGCCGGAGACGGTCCGGAGTACGGCCTGCGGCCGGCCGTCTTTCGGCGCCGTTGCTTATTCGGCGGCGGCTTCTTCGGCAGGTGCTGCAGCGGCCTCGGCTGCCGCGGCTGCGGCATCCTCTTCCTTCTGTTTGCGCTCGGCTTCGCGCTCCTGCGCCTTCTTGCCGGGCTTGGCCTTGTTCGGGTTGTTGCGGGCTTCGCGGGTGATCATGCCGGCATCCGCCATGAAGCGCGCGACACGGTCGGTCGCAAGTGCGCCATTGTCGAGCCAATGCTGGATGCGCTCCTGGTTCAGGCTGACGCGGGCTTCATCGCCCTTGGGCAGCATCGGGTTCCAGTAGCCGAGCCGCTCGATGAAGCGGCCGTCGCGCGGGCTGCGGACGTCAGCAACGACGACGTGGTAATAAGGACGCTTCTTGGAGCCGCCACGGGCGAGACGAATTTTCAGTGCCATTTTCTTTTCCTTCGATTGTGAAAGTCTGTTGACTGTTTGGTTGATCTTGGTCGGGCGCCGCAGAGCGCCAGATTGGCTATCTCGCCGCCGCCTGCTTGTGATGCTGGATCACTTCGCGGATGACGAATTCGAGAAACTTTTCCGCAAAATCCGGATCGAGATCGGCGGATTTCGCGAGATCGCGCAGCCGGGCGACCTGTTCGGCCTCGCGGTTCGGATCGGACGGCGGCAGATCCGCCGAGGCCTTGAGTGCGCCCACCGCCTTGGTGACCCGGAAACGCTCGGCCAGGATGTGGATGAGCGCCGCGTCGAAATTGTCGATCGAGCGCCGGTATTCGAGAAGCTGCGCCATGGCGCTTTCCGTATCAGTCATGGCCGCCTCACTTCTTCTTCGGCAGGCCGGGAAGGCCGCCCGATGGCTTCGACCCACCAAGGCCCGGCAGCTTCGGTCCGCCAAGACCCGGAAGTCCTCCCGGGGGCAGACCGCCGGGCATGCCGCCCGGGCCGCCCGGGCCCTTGCCGAGACCGGCGGCTTCCGCCTGTTTCTGCAACGCCTCGAGCTGCTTGGGATCCATCTTCGACAGATCCGGCATGCCGCCCATGCCGCCCATGCCACCGGGAAGCCCCATCTTGGAGGCGAGACCACCCATGGCCGCACGCATCATGCCGCCGCCCTTGCCCTTGCCGCCCATGGCCTTCATCACGTCGGCCATCTGCCGGTGCATTTTCAGAAGCTTGTTGATGGCGGCCGCATCGGTGCCGGAGCCCCTGGCAATGCGCTTCTTGCGCGAGTGCTTGAGAATGTCGGGATTGGCGCGCTCGGCCTTGGTCATCGAGTTGATGATGGCGATCTGGCGGGCAAAGGTCTTGTCGTCGAGACCCGCGGCCGACATCTGGTCCTTCATCTTCCCCATGCCGGGCATCATGCCCATGATCCCGCCCATGCCGCCCATCTTCTGCATCTGCGCAAGCTGGTCGGCCATGTCGTTCAAATCGAACTTGCCGGTCTTCATCCGCGAAGCCATCGACTGCGCCTTTTCGGCGTCGAAATTCTCCGCCGCCTTCTCGACCAGCGAAACGATGTCGCCCATGCCGAGGATGCGGTCGGCAACGCGGCGGGGATGGAACTCCTCCAGCGCGTCCATCTTCTCGCCGGTGCCGATCAGCTTGATCGGCTTGCCGGTGACGGCGCGCATCGATAGCGCCGCGCCGCCGCGGCCGTCGCCGTCCATGCGGGTCAGCACCAGGCCGGAAATGCCCACGCGCTCGTCGAAATTGCGCGCCAGATTGACCGCGTCCTGACCGGTCAGCGCGTCAGCCACCAGCAGGATCTCGTGCGGATTGGCGCGCGCCTTGATCTCGGCCATCTCGGCCATCAGCGGCTCGTCGATATGGGTGCGGCCGGCGGTGTCGAGAATGACGACGTCATGACCGCCGAGCTTGGCCGCCTGCACCGCGCGGGCGGCAATTTCGGTCGGCGACTGGCCGGCCATGATCGGCAGGGTGGCGACCCCGGTCTGCTCGCCAAGCTGCTTGAGCTGCTCCTGGGCGGCGGGACGACGCGTGTCGAGCGAGGCCATCATGACCTTCTTGCGGTCGCGCTTTTGGAGCCGTGCGGCGATCTTGGCAGAGGTCGTGGTCTTGCCCGAGCCCTGCAGGCCGACCATCATGATGACGACGGGGGCCGCGGCATTCAGATCGATGGCGACGCCTTCCTCGCCCAGAAGGGCGACCAGCTCGTCATGAACCAGCTTGACCACCATCTGGCCCGGCTTGATCGACTTGACGATCTCGGCGCCGACGGCCTTTTCGCGCACGCGGTCGGTGAAGCCGCGAACCACCTCGAGCGCCACGTCGGCCTCCAGAAGCGCGCGGCGAACCTCGCGCATGGCTTCCGCGACATCCTTTTCCGACAGGGCGCCGCGCCCGGTCAGGTTGTTGAGGATGGAGCCAAGCCGGTCCTGAAGATTTTCAAACATTGCGTCGTCCTGTTGTTGCCGGGGGTTTCCCGACCCATATGGGACGTGCACAGCGCAAAGCCAAACGGCACCCGAGGGCGCATCGCGCTGTCGGGTGTTGACCTCCGGGATCGATTTTACACCACAATGGGTCCCGGTCGGCGGCTCGGAGTCATGCTCGTCGCAGATTTGCGTGGGGTAAACAGGAAAACGGCGGTGGAGTCAAGGTTGGGGGGCCAAGGCGGACGGAACCAGGCAATGACTTCGGTTTGTCACTGGGCAGCAGGCGGGCGCGAACAATGCCGCAACCGTCCCACCCGCTTCAATCTGTCCTCCCCGACCGGCTCGACGGTTGACGTGAACTCCGGTACCGTAATGCCAAATCATGCTGCTCAGGCGGCAAGGACCGTCCTTCTCACGGCAGCGCTTCAAGGAATCCCATGTACCTCACCAGATCCGAACAGTTTGCCGACGGCAGCATGCATGCCATCGGGGTCACCGGGGCAATCTTCGGGGCGGTTCTGCTGCTGGTCTGGGCCGCCCCGGTTTCGGCGCCGTGGGAAATTGCCGCCGTGGCGGTCTATGCGATCACGCTGATCGCCACCTTCACGGCATCGGCGTTTTACCACCTGACCCCGTGGGAGGGCCTGCGCCCCGCCTTGCGCCGGATCGATCACGCCGCGATCTATCTCAAGATCGCCGGCACCTATACTCCACTGGTGGTGATGATCGGCAGCGGCCTGGCCTATCTCGTGCTCAGCGTGGTGTGGGCGATGGCGATCATCGGGATGACGCTGAAGCTGATGTTCTGGAAGACGCCCGGGCGGTTCGGCCCGGTGCTCTATCTCGTCATGGGCTGGATGAGCATTGTCCTGGTCTGGACCCACTGGTCTGAACTCCCGCTCGGCTACATCGTCGCAGGCGGCCTGCTCTACACGGTCGGCGTGGCCTTCCATACGGCGAAGAACATGAGGTTCTCGTCGGCAATCTGGCACGGCTTCGTGATCTCGGCCTCGGCATGCTTCTTCACCGCCATCTCGCTCGTGGTCACGCAGCCCGCTTTGGCGTGACACTGGCTCAGAACTGCCAGACCAGCATGATCACCGGCACCGCCACGGCGATGACGATGATTTCGAGAAGCAGGCCCATGCGCCAGTAGTCGCCGAACTGGTAGTTGCCCGGCCCCATGATGATGGTGTTGTTCTTGTGGCCGATCGGCGTGAGGAAGGCGCAGGAGGCGGCCACCGCCACGCCCATCAGGAACGGGTCGGGGCTGACCTGAAGCGAATTGGCGATACTGACCGCAATCGGCGCGGCAATCAGCGCGGTGGCCACATTGTTGAGGAAGTCCGACAGTGTCATCGTGATCACCATCAGCGCCATCAACACGGCCCAGGCGGGAAACCCGTCGGTCTGGCTGACGATCAGGTTTGCGATCAACTGGCTGCCGCCGGTCTCCTCCAGCGCCTGACCCACCGGGATCAGGCAGGCCAGCAGCACGATTACCTTCCACTCGATCAGCTCGTAGAAATCCCGGCCGCCGATGATGCCGAGTGCAAGATAGGCCACCACGCAAAGCCCCAGCGCGATGGTCAGCGGCACAAGACCGGCCACGGTCAGCGCGATCGCCCCGGCGAAACTCGCGAGCGCTGCCATCGCCTTGGTGCGCTGGAGCACTTCGAGCCTGCGGTTTTCAAGCGGCAGCACGCCGAGCCAGGCGCTGGCGGCGGCGATGTTGTCATCCGGCCCGATCAGCAGCAGCACGTCGCCCGGCTTGATGGTCAGTCCCCGGACCCGCTCGCGGAACCGCTTGCCCTGGCGCGAAACGCCCAAGAGCGTGACGCCATGGCGCTGCACCAGCCGCATGCCCAGCGTGTTGCGCCCGACCACGCGGGCATCCTCGGGCACGATCGCCTCGACCAGGCTCATCGACCGGCCGATCAGGCCGCCATGCTTGTCCGATCCCACCGTGTCGAGTTCGGCCGCCCCCATGAAGGCCTCGATCTGCTTCGGGTCGCCCTCCAGCACCAGAAAATCGGTCTTGCGGATTTCCCGGCTGCGCGAGAATCCCGGCAGCCGCTTGCCCTGACGCACCAGACCCAGAATGGTGACATCGCTTTCATTGGCAAGCGGATAGAGTTCGCCGACCGTCATGCCCACGGATTTCGACCCTTCCTTGATCCGGGCTTCCGCCACATAGAGGCCGGCGTCGCCCTCGAGCGAGACCGCATCGGGACGCTCGGGGATCAGCCGCCAGCCGATCAGCGTCACATAGGCAATCCCCACGATCGCCACGGCGAGACCGACCGGCGCGAAATCGAACATTGCGAACGGCGCGCCGAGCGCATTGTCGCGATACTGCGCAATGACGATGTTGGGCGGCGTGCCGATCAGCGTGATCATGCCGCCCAGGATCGTCCCGAAGGACAACGGCATCAGCGTGAGCGACACCGCCCGCTTGGCCTTGCGCGCCGCATCCATGTCGAGCGACATCAACAGCGCGAGGGCCGCCACATTGTTGATCACCGCCGAAAGCGCCGCGCCCGCCACCGCCATGATTCCGATATGGCTCGACATCGACCGGTCGGGCCGGATCACGAATCTGGCGATCAGTTCAACGGCGCCGGAGTTCATCAACCCGCGCGAGACGATCAGCACAAGTGCGATGATGACGACCGCGGGATGGCCGAACCCCTCGAACGCCTGGCCCGCATCGATGAGCCCCAGAATCACGGTTGCCAAGAGCGCCACGAAAGCCACCAGATCATAGCGGAACCGGCCCCAGACAAGCATGCCGAAAAGCACGATAAGAATGCCGAACAAGAGCATCTGGTCGGTTGTCATGGATAAGGTCGCTCCTGCCCTCGGGATCAAATTCTCCCCGGGAGGGGTACATGGTCACGGTGTCCGGTCAAGCGGTTTGATCCCGAAAACCACCACGATCCAAACAGCAATCCGGACCGGCCTGCCAACCGGTCCGGCCGTACTGTCGGCTAATCAGCCAGATACTCATTGGTGTACCAACCCGAGACCTCCGGCATCTCTTGATGCACGTCGCCGTTGGCATCGCGCAGGATCCCCGCCTCGAACAGGAAAGCGGTAATGCCGGAAATCAGCTCCGGATCAATGAGGCCAACCGGTTCGCCCGGATCGCGCAGGAATCCTCCATCCACCAGCGCCTGCATTGAGGCGTGCACCAGTTCGGGATTGGACAGCATGCCATCGGTCCCGGCGATCAGCATATCAGCTGCCTCATCCGGGTTGTCTGCGGCGAAGGCATAGCCACGCTGCGCAGCCTGAACGAAGGCCTCGGCCGTGGCGGGATTGGCCGCAAGCCAGGTGGCGTTGCCGCCAAGGAAGGTGGTGTGCTGATCGGGCACGCCGTAATCGGCATAGCTGAACCAGCGCTGCGGGCGTCCAAGCAGCTCGGAATTCACGCCCTCCCAGGTGCTGACCTCCAGGGTGAAATCGACCGAACCGTTGGCCAGCGCCTCATAGGCCGAGGTGCCGAGCGTCACCGTCTCGAATGTGCCCTTGCCGCCATCATGGCGGATGATCGAGGAGATGAGCGCATTTTCCCAGGCGCTGCCAAAGCCTGCATAGGTGAGGCCGTCAAGATCGGCGGGGCGCTGGATGTCCTCGCGCTCGCCATTGAACACCAGCCGTCCGGTCTCGTGCTGCACAACCGCCATCACCGCTGTCATGTCCGCCCCCATGGAGCGCTGGCTGTGAAAGCCCACCGCACTCAGGATCCCGAATTCGGCGACACCGGTGGCGACCAGCGTGCCGGACGAGGTGTCGGTGTAGGGCAGGATTTCGACATCGAGCCCGGCGTCGGCGAACCACCCCTTGGCCTGGGCCACGTAAAGGCCGACATGATTGGTGTTTGGCGTCCAGTCGAGCGCGACGGTGAGTTTTTCGGCGGCCTGAGCCGGCAGGGCGATAAGCAGCGCAAGTGCTGCAAGAACAGGTTTCATGATCGGTCTCCGGTTTGAGTGAGAAGAGTGTCGAGAAGGTCTGCCTCAAGGCGGCCGGCCTCGGGCGGAAGCGGGCTTCCAAGCCTCGGGCGGGGCCAGGGCACATCGAAATCCGCGATGATCCGCGCCGGCCGGCGTGACAGGACGTAGATCCGGTCCGACAGCGCCACCGCCTCGCGCACGTCATGGGTGACCAGAACCGTGGTCCAGCGCGCCTCCAGCCAACGGCGCTCGATGAAGCGCTGCATCCCCGCCCGGGTGAGCGCATCGAGCGCGCCGAAAGGTTCGTCGAGAAGCAGGATCGGCCGGTTCTGCACGATGGTGCGCAAAAGTGCCGCGCGCTGGCGCATGCCGCCCGAAAGCTGTGCCGGAAAATGCCGCTCGAAGCCTTCGAGGCCAAAAGCTGCAAAGAGCGGCAGAACCCGAGCTCGTGCCGCTTCACGGCCCATTCCCTGAACTTCGAGCCCGAGCGTGACATTGTCGATGATCCGCCGCCACGGCATCAGCGCATCGCGCTGCGGCATGAAGGCGAAAGTGTCGTGCCCTGCGCCAAGCATCCGCTCCCCGACCCGGATCTCGCCCCGATCGGGGCGAATCGCGCCGGTGAGCAGCCGGAACAGGGTGGATTTGCCGCAACCGGACGGCCCGAGGATCGAGACGAACTCGCCCTGGGCGACACGAAGCGAAATGTCGGCGATCACTGCGGTTCCGCCCAGGCTGACGGCCAGGTCCTCAAGCGAAAGGGCGCTCATTGCCCCTCCCCCGCATGCCGCCAGCCGAGCACCAGCCGCTGCATGAGCGCGGTTGCGGCGAACAGGGCAAGCGTTAGCGCCGAGCTGATCACCACCGCCGCCAGCATAAGGTCGGGGCGGAAACTGTTCTTGGCGTTGAGAATGACGATGCCGAGGCCGGCGCGAGCGCCGACATATTCGGCAAAGATCGCCGCCACCACCGCATAGGTAATCGAGATCCTCAGCCCCGCGAAGAAATAGGGCATCGCCGAGGGCAGCCTGGCGCGGCGGAAGATCCCGGCGCGCGACGCGCCCATCGAGACGAGCAGCGCCGAGATGTCGCGATCGGTGGACTGATAGCCGTCGACCAGCGCCACCAGCATCGGAAAGAAGGTGACCAGCGCCACCAGCAGGATCTTCGGCGTCAGCCCGAAACCGAACCACAGCACCACCAGCGGCGCGATCGCCACCAGCGGCAGGGTCTGGCTGATGACGAAGACCGGAAACAGCGCCCGCCGCAGCCGGGGGATGAAATCGATAACGACCGACAGCGCGAACGCCACGCTCAGCGAGCAGCAAAATCCGATCAGCGTGGCCTTGAGTGTGGGCAGCGTGTTCGCCCACAGCAGATCGCGGTTTTCGGCAATCTGCGCGATCACCCGCGAGGGCGCCGGCAGCACCAGCGCGGAGATGCCCGACACACGGACATAGATTTCCCAGGCCGCGAGCAGAACCGCGACGCTGAAAAATGCTGGCAGGACACGGCGAAGCCGCGCCGCCAACTGGCGGGACATCAAGCGCGCCATGGGCTCAGGCGATCGAAGGGCTGTTGGCTGAAACCGTCAGATCGATGGTGACATGACCGAGCGGCGGTCCGAAGCGGCAGAAGGCCTCCTGCAGCGTCGCGAACACCGGACCCGAATCGCCGACAAGGCGGGTGCAGAAATTCTTAGACCGGTCGAACGTGCCGCTCTGCTTGAGAAAGTCGATGCAGCCCATGATTTCGGCCATGTGGTCGCCCGCGCCCATCACATAGAGCGAGAACTGCGCCCGGGCCGGCTCGCCGGTCTCAGGCGCATCGCCAATTGCCGCCAGCGCCGCCGTCTGGCGCGATTCGAGCGGTTCGGAGGGGTTGGCGAGCGCATTGGTCTGGCAGATCGGATCGTCCGGCTCGCCCGGGCAGCCGCGTGACAGGGTTGCCCTGAGCACCACGTGATGCCTTGAGGCGGCGGTTGCCACGTAGAGATCGCGCAGCGCCGGAAACAGCACTTCGGGCGGTCCGACGATGAGGGTTGAGATGTCGTCGGTCTCGATCCGGAGCCGCTCACGGTAGGGATCGAGCGCCGAAAGCGACGACAGGATCACGTCCACGAACCCGTCGGTCATGGGGTAAAGGGAAACTTGCGCGCCTGCGAACATCGTGGTTCCTCCTTGCTACGCTGGCATTATCCAGATCAGCTTCGAGGGTCCGTGGGCTTGGCGCCCGCATCTCAGCCGCGGCTCTACGCGGCACCCCTGTGGTGAGGCGAATTCAACAGGCTTTGCATGCAAATGCAAGCATTCTTTTTACGGCACGCGGTTTTCTATAACACTTCGCGGAGGCAGGGCCCGTGTCTTGCCGGCATCAGAAGCCCGACCGGTGCCGGAGCAGCCGACTTACAATCTGGCCCGGCCCCTGCGTGCGCGGCGCTCGGCCGCCTTGCCGTTTTCAATGGGGCCTCCGGTGACAATGCCGCCCAGATGCTCGCCCCAGACGACGTCCGTGTTGCGCCCGGAAATCTTCGCCCGGTAAAGCGCAACGTCAGCGGCCTTTGTGCACTCGGCAAGCGATGTTCCCGCATGGGGCGCAAGCGCGATGCCGGCCGAGAACGTCAATGTGACGTCGTTGAGTTCGGCAATCCGGTGGGTGGCCAGCTCATGACGCCAGCGGGCGCATCGCGCAAGCGCCCGGTCGCGGCCGGCGGACGGCAGCACGACCAGGAATTCCTCGCCACCATACCGGAACGCCAGTTCCGCGCCCTCCAGGCTGTCGCTCAGGATCTTCGCGAAATCCGACAGCACCTTGTCCCCGACATCGTGGCCGTACTGATCGTTGACCTGCTTGAAGTAATCGAGATCGACGATGATCATCGAGACCGGTTCATCTTCGCTCGCAGCCGAAACCAGCGGCGGGATGACGGTGCTGGCATGGCGGCGGTTGAACAGCCCGGTCAGATGATCATGGAAGGCCTGCTGTTCCAGTTGTTCCTGGAGGCGCAGGTTTTCCTCAAGCCGCAGGTGGAGCGCCTGCCCGGCATCCGAAAGGCTCTTCTGCGCGGCTTCGCGTTCTGTGACGTCGCGCAGGACGAGCATCACATTGCCCCGTCGGCCCCAATTCTCCAGCGGCTGGACCGACACCTCGAAGACTTTTTCCATGGCATCGAATTCAACGATCGGCTTGCCGCTCCCGGCTTGCCCCTCGCCTCCGACAAAAGCCATCAGCGGATGGGAGGGGGGCAGTTTCGTACCGACGGTTTCAGCGCCGAATCCCGCAAGCTTCTCAGCCGCGGGATTGGTTTCGAGCACCAGACCGCTCGGCTCAAGCACAACGATCGGATCCGGCAGGATCGAGAAGATGATGTCCCGGGCGATGGGCGGTGCAATGAACAGCTTTCCGCGATGTTGCGCGAAAAGGACAGCAAGCACCGTCGCGCTGAAGGCAATCGGCGTCGGATCGTCGCCGAACAGCCGGAACCCGAACAGGACGAAGGCCGCGTTGAAGGCCCAGGGCGCGAGCGTTGCGATCAGGAGCGCAACCATCTGACGCCTGTGCAGGCGGGAAGCGCGCTTTAACTGGGAAATCGACAGCAGGCAGGCGAGCAGCATGCACAGATACATCCCGCCCAACAACACGTAGAACAGCCATCCATGCGAGAAGGTCGGCTGCTCTTCGTTGAGGATGCCGGTATAGATCCAATGATGATAGCCGTCTGTCAGGGCGGCGAAGCCCCCGATCACGCTGAACGCGAGCATGATGAGGATGGGCACGCGCCTGGTAACCTGGCTGAAACCCGCATGGTCGAGAAGACCTGCCGACCAGAACAGCGGCGTGGCGACAATGCCGAACCAGGCGAGCCGGCTGAACAGGATCTTTTCCGACAGCTCGACACTGTTGAGCCGAAGCACGACCATCGCGATCCACCAGATCGATGCAACGGCAGACAGTGCGAAGGCGACGCGCCCCGGCGCGTCCGGCGACGTGATGATTCGCCAGATCACAAGAATCGCGAGCAGCGCGATCACAAGCAGGATCGGGGTCGAAAAACTCATCATTGATCCTTCAGGCAATACAGCAGAGCGCGCTCAATGCGCGCAGTGCAAGCTATCAGGCGACAGCATAAGAGACGTTTTCCTAATGAAGCTTTTCCATGCACCGCAATATCTCGCCGATAACTTGGTAGGGAACGGCCAAATGCGCGGCCCCATCACCGGGGCATAAATGGTCCCGATCATCCTGGAGTCTGGTGTATGACAGAGGCATGAAGCCCTTTGTTCCGACCTTGATCGGGGGCTTTTTGCTCCCATATCCCTCTCATGAAACGCCGCTCCTTCCTCAAGTTCAGCGCACTCGCCGGCATTTTCGGCCTTGGCGCGTCAGGAACCGCCATGGCCATCGCCCGCGCCAACAATCCCTATTATTCCGGCCCGGTCAGCGATCATTTTGACGGGACCCGGTTCTTCAACCCCGACGGTTCGGCGCCGAAGGGGTTTGCGGATCTCTTGAAATGGCAGTTCGGCGGCGGCCGCGAACCATGGCCGGCAAGCGCGACCAGCCCGTTTGCTCCGGCCAAGCCGGACGCGAAGGTCGAAGGCGACAAGCTCAGGGTCACCATGGTCGGCCACGCCACAATGCTGATCCAGACCGCGGGCCTCAACATCCTCACCGATCCGGTCTGGTCGGACCGCGCAAGCCCGGTGGCCTTTGCCGGGCCGAAGCGGATCATCGATCCGGGCGTGGCCTTCGAGGATCTGCCGAAAATCGATGTGGTTCTGCTCAGCCACAATCACTACGACCATCTGGATCTGGTCACCCTGGCACGGCTTCGCCAGGCGCACGATCCGCTGGTGGTCACACCGCTGGGCAATGACGCCATCATCAAGGACCATACGCCGAGTATGCGGACGGAAACCGCCGACTGGGGCCAGGCGATCCGTTCTGGTCCGGCGACGTTTCACTTCGAGCCCTGCCACCACTGGTCCGCACGTGGCATGAACGACCGGTCCATGGCGCTCTGGGCGGCTTTCGTGATCGATACCGGAGGCGGCAAGATTCTGCATATCGGCGACACCGGTTTCGACAATGGCCGGCCCTACCGGAACGCCCGCGAACGCCACGGCCGGTTTCGCGCCGCGATCCTGCCTGTTGGCGCCTACGAACCACGCTGGTTTATGAAAGATCAGCACCAGAACCCGCAGGAGGCCATCGAAGGGTTTCTGCTGTCGGGCGCAGACTACGCGCTCGGGCATCACTGGGGCACCTTCCAGCTCACCAACGAGGGCCGCGACGCCCCCAAGGAAGTGCTCGAAGCCGCACTGGCGGAAAAAGGCGTCGCTCCGGAGAAGTTCCGGCCGCTGCATGTCGGCGAAGTCTGGGAAGCCCCGGCCGTTGCCTGACCACTGCGGCAGGCTGCGCGCTGCGGCGCGGCACTGGTAATCGGCCGCATTTTCCGCCATATAGACCCCGAAACCTGCGCGCGCCGGAACTGGCGTGATCCCAGCGTGACCGATGAGTTTTGATGGACCCCGCATGACCTCGATGGTTCCTTTCGCCAAGATGAACGGACTGGGCAACGACATTGTCGTCATCGACATGCGCGGCCGGAGCGATGCCGTGACCGCGGAAGCTGCGATTGCGCTGGCAGCCGGCGAGGCCACGGGATTCGACCAGATCATGGCCATTCACGACATTGATCTCGACGGCGTCGACTACCGTATCGACATCCTGAACCGCGACGGCTCGCACGCACAGGCCTGCGGCAACGGCACAAGATGCGTGGTGCAGGCGCTGGCTTCGGAAACCGGCCGCAGGAGCTTCACGTTCCGGACGCTCGCCGGCATTCTCAACGCGCAGGAGCATGAGGATGGCTCCATCTCCGTCGACATGGGGCGGCCGGAGTTCCGCTGGGATCTGATCCCGCTGGCCGAGGAATTCCACGACACCACCCGGATCGAACTTCAGATCGGCCCGATCGATGCGCCGGTGCTGCATTCGCCGTCCGTGATGTCGATGGGCAATCCGCATGCGGTGTTCTGGGTCAAGGAGGACGTCTGGTCCTATGATCTCGAGCGCTTCGGACCGCTGCTCGAATATCATCCGATCTTTCCGGAACGCGCCAACATCTCGGTTGCCCGCGTGCTCGACGACAAGACCCTCGATCTGAGAACCTGGGAACGCGGCGTGGGCCTGACCCGGGCCTGCGGCTCCGCCGCCTGTGCCGCCGCCGTTCTGGCCGCCCGAACCGGGCGCACCGGACGGACTGTGACGGTCAACCTGCCGGGCGGCCCGCTGCTGATCGAATGGCGCAATAATGATCACGTGATCATGACCGGGCCTGCCGAATGGGAATTCTCGGGGACGGTCGATCCTCTGACCGGCGCCTGGGAGCGTGACGAGGCGCTGGCGTGAGCGGGGTCAAGGTCGTCACCTTCGGATGCCGCCTCAACACCTTTGAATCCGAGACCATGCGCAAGGCCGCCGAATCCGCCGGCCTCAACAACGCCGTGCTGGTCAACACCTGCGCCGTGACCGCCGATGCGGTGCGCCAGGCACGCCAGACCATACGCAAAGTACGGCGGGACAACCCGCATGCCCGGATCGTGGTTTCGGGCTGCGCCGCGCAGACCGAACCGGATACTTTCGCGGTCATGGACGAGGTGGATGCGGTGATCGGCAACGACGCCAAGGGCGCTGCCTCTGCCTATCGCAACCTGCCTGATTTCGGGGTGTCCCGATCCGAGAAGATCCGCGTCAACGACATCATGTCGGTGCACGAGACCGCGCCGCAGATGATCGAGGCGGTGGCCGGTCACGCCCGCGCCTTCGTTCAGGTGCAGAACGGCTGCGATCATCGCTGCACCTTCTGCGTCATCCCCTACGGCCGCGGCAATTCCCGCTCCGTGCCGATGGGCGCGGTCGTGCATCAGATCGAAAGACTGGTCGACAATGGCTATCAGGAGGTGGTGATCACAGGCGTGGACGCCACCAGCTACGGCGCCGATCTTCCCGGAAGCCCGAGCCTCGGCACGCTGGCCAGAACCATCCTCAAGGAAGTGCCCGACCTCAAGCGTCTGCGGCTGTCATCGATCGATTCCATCGAGGTCGATGATGGCCTGATGGATCTGATCGCAAACGAGCCCCGCTTCATGCCGCACCTGCACCTGTCGCTGCAGCATGGCGACGACCTGATCCTCAAGCGCATGAAGCGTCGTCACAGCCGCGCCGACGCAGTGCGTTTCTGCCGGACGGTGCGCGAGCTGCGGCCCGGTTTCGCTTTCGGAGCCGACCTGATCGCGGGTTTTCCCACCGAGACCGAGGAGATGTTCGCCCGCTCGCTCGAAATGATCGAGGAATGCGGGATCGCCTTTCTGCACGTCTTTCCCTATTCGCCCCGCGAGGGCACTCCGGCCGCAAGGATGCCGCAGCTTGATCGCAGGCTGATCAAGTCCCGCGCAGCGCGGCTGCGGCAGGCCGGTGAAACGGCATTCAGAAATCACCTCGAGGACATGGCGCAAAAGGCCGGGATTCATTCGACGCTGGTCGAATTCTCCGGCATCGCGCGGACAGAAAATTTCACGCCTGTGGTTGCGCCCGGCGCGCCAAGGGGACAAATGGCGCATATACGGGTAAACGGGCATGACGGTGACAGGCTGACCGGGGATCTGGTTGGTGCCGGGACGCATCATTTGGAATCCACGGCCTGAACCCGGCCCGCAGGGATGATTGCAGGCTCCGGGCCGGTCTTAGACCCGGACCAATCTCAGGAAGGACGACGGCAAGGCATGGCGCTCAACTTCATCAAAAAGGTTTTCTCCTTCGGGCGAAACAAGGAAGACGCGCCTGCGCCGGACACCGAAGGCCGGACCACGCCCGGCGAGGCCGGCGCGGGTGCCGGCTCGGATGCTGGCGCGAGCGCTGCCGAAAAGGCATTTCCGCAGGAGGCTGCGCCGAGCTTTACTCCTGAAACCGTGCCGGATGAGCGCGCCCCCGCGACCCCTGCACCGGAAACCGAAGGGCACGCCGGCGAACCGCCGATCGAAAGCGCAGACCTCGAAGCGGAGACCTCTGAAACCGGGAATGAAGACCATTCGGCGCCGCAGGACCATGTGATGCCGGAAGACCTCGTGTCCGATCCGGTGTCTGAAATCGCCCCGGACCCGGACGCCGAGCCGGTGCCTGCACCCGGGGAGCAAAACAACAGCGGCGCGGACGAGGCCGAAACGCCGACTTCGGCTGACACACCCCGGGACGGTTTCACCGCCCCCGAAGAGGTGGTTTCCGATCCGATGAACCAGGCCGCACCGAACGGTGAGCCTGAGCCTGAGCCTGAGCCTGAGCCTGAGCCTGAGCCTGAGCCTGAGCCTGAGCCTGAGCCTGAGCCTGAGCCTGAGCCTCGAAGGCTGGTTGTCCGGGACACCGTGTCAAGCGCACAAGCGGCGCCCGCCGCGGAGCCCGAACCCGAGCCCCAGTCGAGCTGGTGGCAGCGGCTGCGCCAGGGCCTGTCGCGAACCTCGGGCCAGCTTACCGGCCAGATCACCGGCATCTTCACCAAGCGCAAGCTCGACGAGGAAACCCTCGAGGATCTGGAAGACGTGCTGCTGCAGGCCGATCTCGGGGTGGAAACCGCGCTCCGGATCACCGACACGCTGGCCTCCGGACGCTATGGCAAGGACATCTCCCCCGCCGAAGTACAGAAGGTGATGGCCGACGAGATTTCCAAGGTTCTCGACCCGGTGGCCAAACCGCTGGAACTCGATCTGAGCCACAAGCCGCATGTGATCCTCGTCGTCGGTGTCAACGGCACCGGCAAGACCACAACAATCGGCAAGCTGGCCGCCAAGCTTTCGGCCGGCGGTCTGAAGGTGACGCTGGCCGCGGGCGATACGTTCCGCGCAGCCGCCATCGAACAGCTCAGGATCTGGGGCGAACGCACCGGTTCCGAGGTGGTGGCGACAAAGCTCGGCGCGGATGCAGCCGGCCTTGCCTATGAGGCCATCGAACGGGCGCGGCAGAACAATTCGGACGTCGTCATCATCGACACTGCCGGGCGGCTGCAGAACAAGGCCGAACTGATGGACGAGCTTGCCAAGGTCGTCCGCGTGATCGGCAAGCTGGACCCGGACGCGCCGCACACCGTGCTGCAGACGCTTGATGCCACCACCGGGCAGAATGCCTTGAACCAGGTCGAAATCTTCAGGAACGTCGCCGGCGTCAACGGACTGGTCATGACCAAGCTCGACGGCACCGCCCGCGGCGGGATCCTCGTGGCCATTGCCGCAAAGCACAAATTGCCGGTCTATTTCATCGGGGTCGGTGAAGGCATTGACGATCTCGAACCTTTCGAGGCGAAGGACTTCGCCTTGGCCATCGCCGGAGAACCCGCATGAACAACCAGGACCCCGCACACCGGAGCGAGGCGAAAGACCCGGCCGCCGAGGCGCATCTGTTCGAAAACGACCCCAATGCGCCGGGACGCAAGCACATCAATCCGCTGCTCAAGATGGCGCTGGAACTCGGGCCGCTGCTGGTGTTCTTCTTCGCCAATGCCCGCGGTGAGTGGATTGCCGAACGGGTGCCCTTTCTGGCCGATATCGGCGGACCGATCTTCGTCGGCACCGCCTGCTTCATGATCGCCACGGCAATCGCCCTTTCGGTGTCCTGGGCGCTGACCCGGACATTGCCGATCATGCCGCTCCTGTCCGGCATCATCGTGCTGGTCTTCGGCGCGCTGACCCTGTGGCTGCAGGACGAGACCTTCATCAAGGTCAAGCCGACCATCATCAACTCGATGTTCGGACTGATCCTTCTGGGCGGCCTCGTGTTCGGCAAGTCCTTCCTGGGCTACGTGTTCGATTCGGCCTTTCGGCTCGATGCCGAGGGCTGGCGCATCCTGACCTTTCGCTGGGGCGTTTTCTTTCTGGTGATGGCGCTGCTCAACGAGGTGATCTGGCGAAATTTTTCCACCGACTTCTGGATTGCCTTCAAGGTTTGGGGCAACATGCCGCTGTCGATCATCTTCACGCTTCTGCAATTGCCGCTGATGCAGCGACACGCGCTACCCGAAGAGGGCGAAGCCAAGTCTGAAAGCTGACAGGCGCGAAATTGCGGGTCTGATGCGAGGGAACCGGAACTGCGATGCGGAACGCGACTTTCGGACTTGCGCTGACGCTGATGATCGGCTGGCTGATCTGGATCGGCAAGCCGGTCCTGATTCCCGTGCTCGCGGCGGCGATCTCGGTCTATGTGCTGTCGACCGCGGCCGAAAGCATGCAGAGGCTGCCGGTGCTCGGACGGCTGCCAGCCTGGGCGCGGCGGGTGCTGATCCTGATCGCCTTCGTTCTTGGCGTGGTTCTGCTTTTCGTTCTGGTCATCAACAATCTGACCCAGGTGGTCGCGGCCCTCGGCCGCTACGAGGCCAATCTTCAGACCCTGGTGACCCGCAATGCCAGCATGCTCGGCATCGAGGACGAACCGACATGGGCCAACATCAGACGCGCGACGCTGGACCAGTTCAATTTCGGGTCCTGGATCGCACCGGCGCTGATCTCGCTGCGCGGTTTCGGCAGCACGCTTTTTCTCGTCGTCCTTTATGCCAGCTTCTTCATGGCCGAACGCGGCATGATTGCCCGAAAGGTGGTGACGGCCCTTGGCGGCGAGGAGGGCAACAGGGATGCGGGAACGCGCGCGCTGTCAATGCTTGCGCGCATCAATGAAAGGATCGGCGAATATCTGTTCGTCAAGACCGTGGTCAACCTGATCCTCGGCGCGATCTCCTTCCTGATCATGCTGGCGCTGGGCATCGAGTTCGCGTTGTTCTGGGCGGTGCTGATCGCCTTCCTGAACTACATTCCCTACATCGGATCGCTGATCGGGGTGATCTTTCCGGTGCTGCTCAGCCTGGCGCAATTCGGCACGCTGGGCATGGCCGGCGTGGTGCTGATCTCGCTCACGGCCGCGCAGGTGCTGGTCGGCGCCTATCTCGAGCCGCGCATGATGGGCCGCGCCTTCAATCTGAGCCCGCTCGCGGTGCTGCTGGCGCTGGCCTTCTGGAGCGCCCTCTGGGGCCTGCCAGGCGCCCTGCTGGCAGTGCCGATGACCGCGAGCCTGGTGCTCGTCCTGGCCGAAATCCAGGCAACCCGCCCGGTCGCCATCCTGCTCTCCGCGAATGGCAAGGTGTGAGCGCGCGGAGTGTGTGTTGCCGAGGCGATAACAAGGCAGAAGCCTCGAAAATGGGGGGGCGAGTTGGCTGTAGTGTCGCTTTCGGCCCTTTTGTATGTGTCGGCTGCTATTCGCAATCGAGAAATTGGCACGATTCGGAAATCGCTCATATGTATCCGGCCTGTTGATCGGCTCGCGGGCCGTGGCCTTGATGGGGTTACGCACGCACCTTG
>Ga0160421_1000050_pt1 | contig 112743 bp, 102 predicted proteins | sample TAMARWmetagpilot_FD_108195 | JGI IMG/M metagenome (GOLD analysis project Ga0160421, IMG submission 108195) | Phycosphere-associated microbial communities from TAMU algal ponds, Corpus Christi, Texas, USA - TAMU ARW-7 10/27 metagenome pilot | ecosystem: Engineered > Artificial ecosystem >... | reverse complement strand
ATATACCTGTGTTTAGGCATGTAAAAAAATAGTGCAGCGTATAATTTATAGGTGTTTAGACGTCTAGAAGTGTTTGTTGTGGTAATTTCACGTTGCGCATTAATAAAATTCAGGCGCGGCTGTAACCCTTATTTTAATTAACGCTTAAAGTTACAGTTTTAAAAATTACTGTAATTTTACGGCGAGTTATAGGCACTTATTAATTAAAAAAGCGGTTAAAAGGGAGTGGTTTTTAATGCAACAACTAACAATAATACCTGCAGGCATCTATGTGTTGTTCATCTAGGCTTAGTTACACTGACTTAACTAACTTGATAATAATAAAGTACATTATGTACGGACACTAAAATAAATGAACAAACTAAAAAATCTCATTACTCAATTTATAGTGGCAATGCAAAAGCGACCAGGGCTATTGGCTGTATTGGCGTTTTGCTCAGGTGTTGCAAGCTATGTAATGGTCGATAGAAAAGAGTCGTTCTCGCAGGTTATTGCCATTGTTTTACTGGTGAGCTGGTTTTGGTTGATTATCGACAATTGGCTACGCGATAAAGTACAAGAGCGCTTTGGGGTAGCCGTATCTCCCAATGTAATGCGCTTTGCACTGCAAATGGTGCAGCAAGAAAGTCTATTCTTTGCGTTACCGTTTTTTTTAGCGGCTACCCAGTGGGATCACCCACAAGCACTATTCACATCGCTGATTATTATATGTGCCTTTATATCGGTAATAGATCCATTTTACTATAAAAAGTTAGCTAAAAACCGCACACTGTTTACAGTATTTCATAACTTTGCATTATTTGTGGTTTTGCTTGTTACGTTACCTATTTTATTAAACCTAACTACGAGCCAAAGCTTAGCAATTGCGCTTGTAACCTCAGTGCTTATTACTTTACCTAGCTTAACAAACTTAATGCCTGATGCGCGCTGGTGGCGTTTTCCTATTTTAGTTTTAATTTTATGCGTAATAAGCGCCGGGGTTTGGCAGCTTCGCAGCTTTGTACCGCCAGCAGCCCTGCGTTTAACCGATATTACCTTGGCACATAAAGTAGATGTTGAGCATAAAAAACCACTAGGAAGTATAGATACTCTTGATTTATATACACTTCATCATGAAGGGTTATACACATGGACCGCAGTAAAAGCGCCAAGAGGTCTAAACGAAAAAATATTTCATGTATGGATACACAATAAAAAAGAGGTCGACAGAATTACGCTCAATATTAATGGCGGGCGAAAACAAGGCTACAGAGCATGGACTCATAAAGTAAATTTTCCTCATGATGCTAAAGGCAAGTGGCAAGTAAAAGTGGTAACTGAGTCGGGGCAATTAATAGGGCTTACGAAATTTATTGTTACACCTTAACGCTATAAATACGCTGATAATCAACTAGAGATTTGATACGCTGTTTTTACATTACTTAATGGATGAGTGTTATGAGCATTGCTTTAGATATTGTTATGTGGCTAATGATAGAAACCATTTTAGGGTTTATTTTGTACTCTACCGGCTGTGCAATTTTAAACGTATTCACCTTTGGTAAGTTTAAAGCTGACATTAAAGATTATGTGAGCTTTAAGGCAAATAAAGCTAAAAACGTTTACCTAATATGTTTACTTGGCTTTAGCTTTTACGCAGCGTTAATTGGTTTTGTTGCTTACCTAAGCCAATAACTTAGGTTTATAAGTATATGAAGTTTAATAAGCTATTGGTTATAGCGGGGGTTTTAAGTTTTATAGCGTCACTTTTACATATTGCCTGTATTTTTGGCGGCCCTGATTGGTATCGCTTTTTTGGTGCTGGTGAGCACATGGCGCAGTTGGCTGAGCAGGGAAGTACGTATCCTACCTTTGTTACTTTAATTATATCAGCCATACTGGCTATATGGGGCATGTATGCGCTCTCTGGCGCGGGTGTTATTATAAAGCTGCCTTTATTAAAAACGGCTTTGGTATTAATAACAGGTGTTTATTTACTAAGGGGGATAGCAGGATTAATCGCTCCTTTTGTAACAACCAGTCAGTTTATTCATCACAACTCAATTGTATTTTGGATTGTAAGCTCAATTGTATGCAGTATTTATGGGCTGTTTTATTTATTAGGTACACTTAAACTTTTCCGAACACATACCTCATTAACCTTATAAATTAAAAACAGTGAGCGCTAAAAATAGATTTCTACAGCTCAGGTTAATCAAGTTATTTACTATGTAAGGAGCAACATGAGTCACGATCACAGCCATCATATTAGTCACTATAATCGCGCGTTTGCTATAGGCGTTTTACTCAATCTTATATTTGTCGTGATAGAAGCAGGGTACGGTTTTTTTGCCAACTCCCTTGCGCTTTTAGCCGACGCAGGGCATAACCTAAGCGACGTGGTTAGTTTATTACTTGCGTGGGGGGCAAATGTTTTGGCAAGTAAAGCAGCTACCGACAAGCGCACCTTTGGCTATAAAAAATCAACGGTGTTAGCGTCTTTAATGAGCTCTGTTTTACTTATGGCTGCCCTTGCTAGCATAGCTTGGCATGCCATAGAGCGTTTTGAAAATCCTCAGCCGGTTACAGGCATGACAGTTATAGTGGTTTCGCTTATTGGTGTAGTAATTAACACATTAACTGCGTTGTTGTTTGTGCAGGGGCAAAAGCACGATTTAAATATTAGAGGTGCCTTTTTACATATGGCGGCCGATGCAGCGGTGTCTTTAGGTGTGGTAATTGCCGGCATTGTTATTTTATTTAAAAACTGGCAGTGGGTAGACCCTGTTGTAAGTTTGAGTATTGTCGTGATTGTGTTTATTGGCACGTGGGGATTATTTAAAGACTCGCTTAATTACGCCACAGACGCCGTACCCAAAAATATTAGTATAGAAAAGCTAAAGCAGTATTTTTTAAGCATTGAGCATGTAACAGGTGTGCATGGGCTACATGTGTGGCCACTAAGTACCACAGAGTCTGCGCTTATTGTTCACTTAGTAACTGACAACAACGCATTAAATAACGACTTTTTAATTGAAGTACAGCACCATTTACATGACCACTTTGACATTGAACACGCCACCATTCAAGTTGAAAGCAGCCAAGGCAGCACAGGTTGTATGTTCAACCATGGGCATGCCCATGGTTAAACGTTAATTGGTTTTAAAAAATTAACCCTGATAGTTTGTAACAACTTAACGAAAAAATGAGTAGTAGCACGGGTAATATAACTACATTTAAAAGTGTTGAGTTGGTGTATTTTCCCATGACTGATTTTTGATTCACTAACCACACCAAATATGCGGTAATTATGGGCAGTAGTAATCCATTTGCAGCTTGTGCAAATATAATTACCGCAACAGGGTCAAGCCCGAGTGAGGCCACAAATGCACCAAAAGCTAAAATAGTAATGGCGACTGTTTTAAAACGGGTGTTACTCATTTCGCTTGACCAACCAAGCATGCCACATACCGCATACGCGCCTGCTAATGGGGCTGTTATTGCGCTGGTTAATCCTGCGGCAAATAAACCAATAGCAAAAAAGTAATGGGCTGCTTCGCCAAGTAATGGCTCAAGTTGCACGGCCATATTTGCTGCACTAATTTTACCAGCATCGGTGCCATAAAAGGCAACAGACGCGGTTGATAAAATGGCAAGGGTGATCACCCCACCGAGCGTAATTGATAAACCTGTATCTAAGTTAGTTTGTTTAATAACAGTGTCTTTATCACTTTTAGAATGATCTTGCGCTGCTAAAACACCAGAGTGCAAAAATAAGTTATACGGTACAATGGTTGTGCCAATGAGGGCCAATACCGTTGTAATTGAGCCACTTGGCATTGTAGGTATAAACCCAGCGAGTACTTTAGCCATTGGTGGCGCAGCCATAATTAGGGTAGATATAAATACCAGGCTCATAAGGAACACCAGCAGTATTAATGCATTTTCTACCACTTTGTGCTTACCACTGTATAAAAGAATAGCGCTACATACAGCAATTAACGGCGTCCATATTTGTGCACTTACCCCTGGGAAAATACCAACTAGCCCCATACTTGCACCACTGAGGTTTCCGGCTTCATATGCAGCGCTACCTACACCAATAGCACTTATTACTAAAAAACTAGCAAGCGCTTTAAGATAAGGGGTTTTAATGTGTGCACGTAACGCTTGTGCTAAATCTTGTCCTGTTGCTACTCCTAATCGAGCAGCCATAGACTGCAACAAAATAGTGGTAACAACCGAAAAAAGTAATGTCCAAATTAATGCAAACCCAAAGTTTGCACCGGCAACACTTGCCGTTGTGATTGTTCCGGGGCCAATAAATGCGGCTGTTACAAGTAATCCTGGGCCAAATCGCATACTGTTACCTTAATATTTGCTTTTAAATTTAGAACAACGTTTTATTACGTTGAACCTAGATTGCTGCCACTTTACGTGCCATGCAGCGAGAGCCCCACCTTGGCTAATTAACCTTACACTCTGGGTAATTATTTTAATATGACTATCAAAAAGCCGCGTAGGATACCAACTTATATATAGATTTAAAGAGCCAAACGCTTACCTGCTTGTTAATTGCACAATATGCGCGAGTTATATTTATAAATCAGCCATATGCGTTGTTGGTTTCTCATTTTTATCCTACCTTATAGATTGTAAAATGAGCAAGTTACTTAGTTTTTTAATGATGTGAGCCATTTTTTAAATAAATTGTTTAAAAAGGCATCTTTTTATTGCTGAGCTTCGTTAAATAGCACTATTATGCGCAACTTTTTGGTTTTGGATCTTTTAATGAAAACTAATTTAAAAATCTCTCACTTGATCTGCATTATGTCGCTGGCTTTAGGTACGAGTAAAAGCGCTGCGAATGAATCGCTACACGAGCTTGAGGTAGGTGTAGGCGGGAATATAAAAAGCGTTGCACACCCTGACCACGCAAATGAAAAATTAAATATTCATATTCATCCTTTATGGGAAAGCCATTATGTGACAGAAGGGCGCGATAACTTGCCTGGTAGCGCTTTAGCCTCTATTGCGGGCGAAATAAATTACAATGACTTTACGTTTATCCCTTGGTTAGCAACAGGCACTGATAATGACTACGATGAGCTAAATTTAAATGCGATTTATTCAACTGAGCTTGCAGAGCACCTAACTTTGTATGCAGGTTACAACCATATAAAAGCACGCGAGGAAGGAGTAAATTCCCATGATAATGAGCTTAGCCTAGATATAAGCTATGCATATGATTGGGATATACGTGCAATGGCGAGTATTTACCACTCGTTATCGCTCAGCGGCTCTTTTATAGAGCTGGCAATTACAAAAGAGTATGCATTTAGTGATTTAATGCGATTGGAGCTGCAAACTGCGGCGGGTTTTAATAGTGGTTATGTAAGTGATGGCCACAATGGCCTTAATAACGTAAAACTTGCTGCTAATTTATCTTATCAACTATTAAATAATGTCATGCTATCTGGCTATGCCAGTTACAGCGTTGCAATAAACAAAGATGCTGCACACTATAGCGGTGATGAGCATTTACGCTCCTTATTTTGGGCAGGACTTGGTGCTAGTTATCAATTTAATTAAGGGGAGATTAGGCGTTAGCATTAAAGCGTAAGTGATGGGTGCCAACCTTATTAATTTTTGTTTAGAGTGCTAAAAATTGTGCAAACAAATAAAAGCCTCGCATTTTTAATATGTTTTAGGTTTAAGGTATAATGGGTACAACACTCAATTAAGGAGGCTTTTATGAAATTTTTAGTTTTTTTAGGCACCGTTAGAGATAGCACACCCCCTAAGCCAGCACGATTAGGAGAGCGAGTGGCTGAGTCATGCCTCAAATGTTTAAACCAGCGCTACAGCGAGCACGAGTTTGAACTTATAGACGCGCTCGACTTTCCTTCAGAGGATGTATTTAAACCTCATTTTGCCTATGCAAAAAGCCAAGCTCCAGCACATTTAACAGCCTTAGCAGATAAAATTACCCAAGCCGATGGCTATATAATGGTAAGCCCAGAGTACAATCATAGTATGAGCCCGGCATTAGCTGATTTGCTAAACCATTTTGGCAGCTCGTTGTTCTCGTATAAGCCAAGCGCTATTGTCACCTATTCGGCAGGGCAATGGGGAGGGTTACGTGCGGCAATTAGTTTACGTACCTTTTTATCAGAACTTGGGTGTTTGCCAGTCTCTGCAATGGTTCATGTACCAAAGGCGCAAGAGGTGCTAAATAGCGATGGTTCAATGCAAGAGGGCGAAGAAGAAAAATCGTGGTTTAATTATTATTCGCGTACTTTTAGCCAACTGATGTGGTGGGCCCAGGCGAGCAGCCAACATAGTAAAAACGTAGATCCCCACGCTATGTTAAAAAGTTTTAAAACAGCGCCATCTCAGCGAAATGCACCTTAAAGAATGTATTAAGGTGCGCTTTTATATGTGTACTGTTTTTATATACAGTATTTTGCTCGATTAAAACAATAAGCTAATTGATAAGCGGGCTGTGCGAGGCTCAATAGGATGAAAGTGGTTATCTTCTACACCTTGTGCAGGCTCGCCCGGTAAGCGCGAAGCGTAGTAGTAATCTATATCGTGATCGGTACTATCAAATAAATTCAGTAGTTCAAAATCGACTTTCCAGTGAGTTTGTTTATAGCTAATAGCACTATTAACTACCGTTAATGGTTCAGAGCGAATATCACCAGAGTCAGAAAGCGTACGTTTACCTATGTGGCGTACTCTAAATGATGATTGCCACATTTGACTTATATGCCAATTTAAACCTGCACTTGCAACAACAGGTACTGCGCCTTCTATATAGTTTTTGTCAGAGTTTATATTTAATCTTGAATGAGTAAACGAGGCTTCCATGTCTAGGCTGAAGCGTTCATTAATCCAATAATACGCACTTAGCTCTAGACCATAACGTTTTGATGCATCACTGGGCTCTGTATTACCTGCATCACCTACAAATAAAAGCTCTGAGTCGAGTGTTAGCCACCATAAAGCAGCCGATAAATTAAAGTTGTGATCATCGGCAAAGCGCAGGCCTAGTTCAGCACCTTCACTTTTTACCAGTAAATCTACTTTTTCGGCATTTTGTTGGCTAACAGGGTCAATATTAATGGTAGTGCCGCGGGCATCGTTTGAATGAAAAGACTGCCCCCAGTTTGCATAAGCCGCTAACAACTCGGTAAATTTATAATTTAAACTGCCTTTAAAGCTTACTAAGTCATTGTTTGCTTTGCCCGAATTTACCCGTGTAATACTGCTTACATCGGTATCAAAATAGTCGTACCGCACGCCTGCAGTGGCCTCTAATTTAGGTGTGAAAAGTATTTTTGTTTGCCAATAACTCGAATAGCTTGTTTGTTTTATGGCATCTTGTCTTATTGTATTGAGTCTCTCTCGCGCTTTAGTGTTATAAAGTCCTACCTTGTCTATATCGTCATGGCGAACCTCAAGCCCAGCAGTGTGCTGCATATTTAAACCAGCAGTAAGGGAGTCAAATTGATAACGTAGCTCACCACCATAAATAGTGCGGCTATCCTGTTGGTTAAACTGATCGCCATTTATAGGGTCGTTTAAAAAATAGCTAAAGTTAGAAAACAGCGTTAAATCGTAATCTATGGCATAAATACTGGTTTTTATATGCTTGCCTTGCCAAACACTTGATAGGCTATAGCGACTCGAACTCCCCCCAAGGGTGGTATCAAGCGACCCTAAGGGTGACGTTATATTTTGTGACACTGCGCGCTGTGGAATTTGATCGGCTGATTGCCATGTGTTGTCGTAAGCCATTGCTGTAAAAGATAAATCTCCATTTAAAGCTTTGCCAACATAACGAAGTAGGGCATTTTTTTTATTTACGTTTTCGTTTATATCATCCCATGGGCCATCGTAGCCTTGCCACTCAGCTGCTGCTATTAACTTGGCATTAGATACATCAACAGCACTAAGCACTACTGCACGTGTATAGTTATCTTCACCAATGCTTAGCTCTATTTGCTTGTGCTTTAAGTTATTAGCTAAATTAAATTGCGCACTCCCAGCACTTGAAAAGTCCCCTTGTGTAGCGCTGTATGATCCTTTTTGGTAATTTATAGTTGAAATAGCTTCTGGAATAATAAAATTAAGATCGGTATAACCTTGCCCGTGTCCATGGCTTCGCATATTTATGGGCATGCCCTCAATGCTGGTGGCAAAGTCGGTGCCATGATCTAAATTAAAGCCTCTAATAAAGTATTGATTAGCCTTACCCGAGCCACTGTGTTGTGTAACCGCCATGCCTGGAATAAGCTCTAACATTTCGGCGCTTCTGAGCATGGGGCGCTGCTGTATTTCTCCTTGACCAATAATACCGCTTGAGGCACTGATAGACTCGCCAATTAAACCATCTCTATGTCCATAAACAGTAATGGTCTCTATATTAGCGTAGGTGCTAGTGCTATATAACGTGCTCAGTGTAAGTAAGGCTAATCTATTCATCGCTAAAATCCCTATGTATTTACTATCTAAAATAAGCAGATAGTTTAAATACGGCTTAGCTGATCGATTGGATGCAACATTTGTTAGCAAGGTGTAATAGCGCATATTAAACACTTAGCTAGTGAGCTTTTTATGTATGAGTAAAAACTACTTGGTGAGTATTGTAATCTGCCTATATAACACTAATAATCATCTGGCTAACTCACTATTTAACCCATAAAACAAAGAGCCTGTATTGAAAGCCAAAGAAATTCGCAATTTTTATATTAACGAAGAGCAATCTGTTTATTTGCTGTCACATAGAGATGCCAAAAAACACCGTCAATGGCTTAATATTTGTATTAAACAACTGAGTGCGCTTGGGTATAAAAATGTAGAGATGATTGGCTCAGGCGCGTTTGGTTTTGTGTTTGCTGGCAATGACGAAAATGCCTTACCTTGGGTATTTAAGTTCTCGCGTATAACGCTTGCCCAAAGCGTACGCGACCGCCTAGAAGACGAAGCGTATATGCTCTCGCAAATTAATAACCCGCTAGTGCCCACCTTTTATGCTTTTGAGCGTATAAAAAAGCAAGGTATTTTAATGATGGCCCGCGCCATTGGTGAAGACCTTGAAAAAGTATCGCTAAAAAAAGGGCGTTTTAGTGCCGCCCATATTATGCTATTAGCGGTGCGGCTGCGTAATGTATTAATTGACCTGCGTAATCATAAAAATGGTTTAACCCCTCAACCTATAGTGCATGGCGATATTAAACCTTCTAACTTAGTATGGGATGAGCAAAGCGATGCGCTGTCTTTAGTTGATTGGGGAAGCTCTGTTTACGCACAGGTTGATAGTAAGGGTGAGCCTATAGCCAGTAATTTTATGGATTTAATGTCGGGAGATTTAAGCACTACTAATGCCAGAATGGGCGATGTGTATTTTATAGGTGATGCGCAAATGTCGGGTGAGCAGTCATCACCACGCTTTGATGAACAAGGCGTGGCTTCTACCTTATATGCACTTGCCTCCGCTCAGTCGTGTCGTTTTGGCGCGCAAGCCATTCCTGCAAGCTCACTTGGCTTACCCAAAGAGCTTGCCAATGTAATTGATGGCATGTTGTCTAAAAATAAAACCATACGTGATGGCGCTGGTGATTACTTTATCCGTAACATTACTAAAATGGCTCAGGCGTATTTACCCGAGCTTAAAAAAGCGGAACCTCGTCCTGCTATTCCGTATTGGTTTGGCAAAGGCGATAAGCCAGACACCGTAGTATATAGCTCGCGCAAACAGTTTTTACGACAAGCCGATCATAATCAGCAATTGCTTGATGTAAACGATGCTCAATTAGATCGCTACTACAAAGAGTTTTTGTTTGATACCGGCGATACCGAAAAAGCCTTTTTGGCCTCTATTAGCCGCCTAGCTAAATACCCAGTAGTGGGTGGATTGAGTTTTCATTGGAAAGATGAGTCGTTGTTTGTTGAGTCATCGCTTATTATGCATGATGAAAGTTTAAAAACAGCCTTTACCGATGCCATTAATAATACCGTAATGCTTGCTCAAGCGATAAGTCAAAAAGGTTTATTTAAGTGTTGTTTATTTGATGCGCGTAAAACTATTCAATTAGAGCGAGATGGAACCGGGGCGTTTAAGTTTGATAACCTCCCTGAGCTGGATTATGAAGTTGTCAGTATGAAGGCAAACGAAATTGCACGTCCACATTCTTACTTTGAAGATGGTAAAGATCCTGATGAGCAGCTGCAACTTCCTAAAAAAGTGATTAGATGCGTGTTTGAGCTAAATCAAATTCATCATACTGGCTGTATTATATTTGAAGCCCTGCCAGATAGAATGAAAATACACCATTACTATCGCTTACTCGATGAAAGCAAAGAAGTAGAGTTTAAACGGTTACTTAATAAATTAATGCAGTATGCAGTTAACATTACTGATGTGGGGGTTGCAGGATTTATGAAGCTTCCTTATAAAAACACCCGCGAATTTTCGCTTTGCGAAAAACAACCAGAGAATTTTTTTCCTAAAAATCCAAAATTATTAGCGCAGTAAAAATAAAAAAGGGCAGCTTAATATTAAGTCTGCCCTTGGCTACTTAATTGTTAGTTTAAAACACTGTGCTAAAAGGCGTACGCGGTGTTAAGGCAAACTGATGAGTCATTTTTTGCTGTTTGTTAGTGGCGGTAATGTGGTACTTATTTAAATCAGAGTTTTGACTAAATAACCTAACGTTTAATTTTAGCTGTGCGCTTATATCGGGCACTGTATATCGGCCCGTAATCGTTATGTACTCAATGTTATTAGTATCAGTATGCGACACTTCAGGGTTTAGTAATAAGCCCTCTAAAGAAAACTTATAATGATGATCGTTTAAATAAACCCCTTGCATTATGGTTTTGCTGATTTGCTTTTTATGGGCGTTAAATTCATCCATAGATACTTTTTTATTTAAATCATCATCAAGGTTATTAAATGCAGAAATAGGCAGCGAGAGCACAATAAAGGCATGGTTATCTATCACGTTTAATGTTCCGTGTTGAGTCACCATTAAATGTGCATAAACAACCGGTGCTATAACAATGTTGGCCACTAAAATAAGTGCAACCAGTGCTTTTTTATGTATTTTCATCATACTCACTCTGCCTATAAGTAAATTTATAGTTTGCCTTTAACACAGCGTTGAAAAAACGGATAAGTATCGGTTGCATAGTAATGGTATATGCCTTGTGGAAATTCAGGGGTCACACCAAAGCGCCCGTTACACTCATCTAAATCGCCAGAGCCAGCTACATACTCCCAATCTTGTGCAAAAGTTCCCAGTGGATAAATATCGGTAGAAGGGCGGTTATCGCTTACAGTACTAATATGTTGGTAGCTACCTGTCATCACTTTAAGTGACGAACTTGCATCATCCGCGGTGCTATAGCCATAGCGCGCATAAATAGGAAACCCATCAGCCGCCCATGCAATTAGAGTCATTGTTGAGCTGTTGCCGCCTCTAAGGGAGATAAACCCCTCAGGCATGCCATGATAATGATATGTGCCATCGGGCTGTACGTGTGCGTTGTTATCGTCAGTACCAAAACTAAAGGTATCTTGGCTTAGTGCTTCAATACTCCAGTTGCCACTGTTATCGGCAAGCGAGCAATTATCGCCAGAGTTATCACAACTGCCGCCGGTACCGGCATCAATTTTAACGCCATTTAGTACTATGCCTAACACGCCTCGAGGGCCGCCCATTAAGGTTGCGGTATCGCTTTGTATAGGCGTTAACGTAAAGCTCTCACTCACTGTTTGCTCAGAAATGGTGTTTGGATTATCGGGGTTAGGAAACGTGCCCACATCATGATCGGGAATGCCATTAGCGACTACATCGCGTGTTGTACCTGTGCATGCCCAATCAGCAGAGCTGGTGGTTTGCACTGATGTTGAGTCGTTGTATTCATTGTAACTGTATTCACATAGCACTTGCTCGGTTGAGCTGGTGCCACTTATTGCTGTTGTACTTTCACTGCTTGAACTTGTACTTTCATCAGTGGCGGTTGTTAGGTTTTGCTCATCACTGCCACATGCAACAAGAGAAGAAATTGCTGCGCTTAATAACGAAATTTTTAATAGTTTAACTTTATTACATAGAGTGTGATTCATCATACACTGCCAATTAAGTACTAATTGACGCTATTTTTGATCTTAAATGTGCAAGCAATGTGCAAAAATAAATCAACATTGAGTATGTTTGTTAATCAGGTGATTTTACTTAAGCTGCATGTATTATAAAATCAGTGCATTAACAGCCTAAAGTAAAGAATGGTGTAATGGCAAAATCAAAACCTGAGGTGTCGATTCAAAGTTGTGGGATTTATTCTACTTGGGATAGCAAAAGTAAAGCATTGCCCCAAATTGAGCAGTTTACTACCAATGTAATTGCCAAGCTTGATGTTGAATTTGGTTTAATAATTAATGTTAAAAAAGCAAAAGGCGAAAAACTTCACTTTTGCATCTATCACCCCGATATACCAGACAGTAATGGCGAAATAATGCCGCCCTTTGAAGGCGTTGAATACATTAAAGAGAACGACTGGCAGTTTTATTTAGGTGATACGCTGTGGGAGCCTATTGAAAATAAATTAGGTGATTGGCGAATGACACTCACCCTTAATAATAAAATTATTGCCGATAAAACATTTAACGTTGCACTTGAAGAGCAAGGCTCTGTTAATGATTTTTGGCGTAAACGAGGTTACTAAGTCCTAAAATTGCAGGGCTAAAAAAAGCCAATATACATTGGCTTTAAAAATATAACTTAACCTGAACTCTGGTTAAGAGATAGACCAACATAATTTATCATGATGATCTTTAAGCTTAATTCTCTAGCCAGCGGTTTTCGGTGAAAACAAGGCGAATTTACGCGTCAATAGCTAGCCTATTGCAAGTAAATTCAACGCTGTTAGCGCTGAAAATAGCTGCTAGAGATAGATTTATTATCCAGAGTTGAGGTTAACTTAGTTACCCCACGGGTTAGTTGCATTTGAGCGTTGTTTTCGTGCCCTGGCGCGCTGTTTAGTGGCCTTTTTTTCCATAATTCGCTTTGCATCACTAAAGCTTAATTCGCACGGCTCCCCCGGTTTATGATCAGCAGGAATGACTCTATCTCGTGGCGGTAATTCGTATTGCACATCGTCGGGTTTAGGTAAGTTTTTAAGACGATATAAGTAAAAGTTATCTACCTTTTCTTGTGCCCATTGTGTTTTACGTAAAAACTTAACCGCCGATTTTACATCAGGGTTGTTTTTAAAACAGTTTAATTGCAAATAAGCGTGTAGTAGCTCCCACCCATATTGCTCAACCAGTTCTTCAACCACTTGCTCTAATTTTACGCCTTGCAGTGGGTTATTACTGTAAAGATCTTGGTTGCTCATAGGTGTTGCCTCATTAATAAAAATACAAATGCCATTATAAATTTAATAACGAGGCTTTAATAGATAAAATTGCTTAACTTTGGCAATTAACAACTACGCGGCCGCGAATTTTACCTTCCATAAGTTGCTCGGCATTTTCGATAACTTGTTCAAGTGTAATTTCGGTTGAAATTTTATCAAGGTAACCGGCTTTAACTAAGCTTGCTAATCTGTCCCATGCTTCTACTCTGTCTTTTTTAGGGCGCATAACGCTGTCTATACCAATTAAAGATACACCACGTAAAATAAAGGGCGCTACAGAGGCGGGTAAATCCATGCCTTGGGCTAAACCACACGCAGTAACAACACCACCGTATTTAAGCGATGCACAAATATTAGCAAGTGTGTGGCTGCCTACCGAATCTACAGCACCTGCAAAGCGCTCTTTTTGAAGTGGCTTACCTGGGTTTGAAAGCTCATCGCGGCTAATAATTTGTGACGCACCTAGCTCTTTTAAGTAATCGCTTTGCTCCATTCTACCTGTTGCAGCGGTTACGTTATAGCCCAGCTGATTTAATAAATAAATGGCAAAGCTGCCAACACCGCCGTTTGCACCGGTCACTAATATTTCGCCATCACTTGGAGTGATGCCTTGTTTTTCAAGGGCAATAACACTTAGCATTGCAGTGTAGCCCGCGGTGCCAATTTGCATTGCTTGTTTTGGCGAAAGCGCTGCAGGGAGGGGGATTAACCAATCACTATTAAGCGATGCCTTTTGTGCAAGGCCCCCCCAGTGTTTTTCGCCCACACCAAAGCCATTTAAAATTACATTATCGCCAACAGTAAATTCATCCGTACTTGTTTCACTTACTTTGCCCACTAAATCGATGCCTGGCACCATAGGAAAACTGCGCACAACAGGGCCTTTACCAGTAATGGCTAGCCCATCTTTGTAATTGAGTGTGCTGTAAAGTACATCAAGTTGCACGTTTTGATCTGGTAGGTCACTTTGCTGCACTTCACTAAGCGCCGCAGCGTAGTTTTCGTCTTTCGTAATTACAATAGCTTTAACAGAGTTACTCATAACATATCCTTTTAGACCGATCGGTTTTTAATGGCTAAATAAAATGCGCATTAGGTAAGTAATGCGCGTAAAAACATTTCTGTATACAACGTAAGGGGTTTACTTGATTGGGTAAGTTTAGCTCGCATAACGGCGCCTTCCCAGCCAATCCAAAAATATTCACTCATAAGCTGCGTATCAACAGTTTTAGCAATCGTGCCTTGTTGCTGTGCTTCATTTAAACACTGCTCCACTTGCTGCTGCCATGCTACGTAGCTTTGTAGTAGGCGAATTTTAAATTCATCACTTAAATGATTGAGCTCTTGATTTAAATTGCCGACCAAACAACCGCGTTTGTATTGGTATTTTTGCATGCCCATAATGGCACTTTGTGTAAAGTGAATTAAGCGCTCCAGGGGCGGTGTATTGCTATCGGTTAAATATTTTTTGAGCTTAGTAATAAAGTAGTCATCGTAGGCATTTACTAACGCAATACCAAACGCTTCTTTACTTTTAAAGTAATGATAAAACGAGCCTTTAGGGACGCCGGCTTTTTTTAAAATGGTATCAAGGCCTGTTGCGCTAAAACCAAATTCAGTTAAGGTTTCTAGGCCAACCCTAATAAGGTGCGCTTTGGTATCGGCGTTTTCGCGAGGTATTTTAGGGGGTCTTCCGCGCCGTGCAGGTGCTTGAGCAGTATTCATTATAAGTAACCCCTATTAGCTTTTTTAAAGTTAACCCATATTAGACCGATCGACTTTAATTAATCAAGCATAAATACCAATTGTTTAAAAATAAATCGTTAAAGCTGTTTTTTAAACAAAAGGGCAAATTGCAATAAAATCGTCATGATTACATTTTTGTTTGGAACTTAGCCAAAAAAGCTGTGTCGGATAAATAGGTCGTGTTGATTTTTGCTGGTTAAATTTGCAGTGGAGTTTGGAATTTAGACAAGGCGATAATGCACCATAAATACCAACTATATGCTGCCCATTAGCTGCTTTTATTAAGCAGTTATTTAATCGCTCTAATGGATATATTTAAATCAGCAAAGTAGAACACGCCTTAGCACATAAGTGCATTTAAGCGGTTAGATAGCCGTATTGTAAATTAAAGAAGCAGTAAGAAATGAAGTGGTACGACCACTGTGTTTTTATTAATGTTAAATTTTTTTTGCATCAGCATGTTAGTTAATGTCAAACAAATTAATTAATTTTGCTATTTGAATTTAACATTTTTATTAACTATTCATTAAATGTAGATTTCACTAATGCTACAAAATTTATAATTAAAAAAGGTGAGGATATTACCGATGAAGAGACAAAAAAGAGATCGTTTAGAAAGAGCTCATTCTCAAGGTTTTAAAGCAGGTTTAGCCGGGCGCTCAAAAGAGCTATGCCCTTATCAGCAAATCGATCCTAAATCAGAATGGTTGGGCGGTTGGCGTGAAGCAATTGAAAACCGAAACATGTATAAAACCTAATTCATCAGATAAGAATTAACGTAAAAAGGCCTCCAACTGGAGGCCTTTTTGCATACATTCATTACTAATTTTAGAATGCGCTTGTGTCTTGAAATAAGCCCACTTTTAAATCTTTTGCTTCGTAAATTACGCGGCCATCTACTTCAACTGTGCCATCAGCCATACCCATAAATAGTTTACGCTTAATTACACGTTTCATATCAAGGCGGTACGTTACTTTTTTAGCGGTAGGTAAAATTTGACCGGTAAATTTAACTTCACCCACACCTAAAGCACGGCCTAAACCAGGCCCACCAGACCAACCTAAGAAAAAGCCAACGAGTTGCCACATAGCATCTAGCCCTAAACAACCTGGCATAACTGGGTCGCCTTTAAAATGGCAATCGAAAAACCATAGGCTTGGGTCAATATCAAGCTCAGCTACAATTTGGCCTTTACCGTGCTCGCCGCCATCAGCAGTGATTGAAGTAATACGGTCCATCATTAACATGTTGTCGCTTGGTAAACGGCAGTTACCTTCACCAAACATTTCACCTTGACCACATAGGATCAAATCTTCTTTTGTATAGCTATTTTTAGGTTCCATAACACTTATCTTCGCTTAGAAATTGCCAAGTACTTTAGCGTACACTTGTACGCTAAACAACTCGGAGCAGTTGAAAAAAACACTTTTTTGCGTGATTTATCGCCAATCAGTAGTGGCGATTGCTTTTTGCACTATAAAACCGCGCAATTACAATCAGAAATCATTATAATTACCCCTGACTTATAACCAGTTTAAAGGAAGTTTATGATCCTTTTTGTTAACTCACTAACAGTGATTGATTTTTCTTACTTATGTAACAAACGCGGCGCCGTTGGCGAGAGCTGGATTGTTGACTTAACGTTGCATGGCAAGCTAAATGAAGAGTCTATGGTGTTAGACTTTGGCTTAGTTAAAAAGCAAATTAAAGGCATAATTGACGACTGTTTAGACCACAAACTAGCAATTGCTAAAGGTTTAAATGGCACAGTACAAGAATTTGATTCGCACAAAACGCTCGATTGCACATTTGGTGATAACCACCATTTAGCAATGAGCGCACCACATCAAGCTTATTGCATGATAGATGCACCAGAAATTAGCGTTGAATCAGTGACTGAATTTTTAATCGACACTATTTTACCAAAACTGCCAGGAAACATTGAAAAAATTGAGTTGTCGCTTAAACCAGAGCACAGCCAAAGTTTTTATTATCATTACAGCCATGGCCTTAAAAAGCACGATGGTAACTGTCAGCGTATTATTCATGGCCATCGCTCGCAAATTGGTATTAGTTTAGATGGTATGTCTATGCCACGCTTACAAAAGCAATGGGCAGAAAAATGGCAAGATATTTACTTAGCCACGGCTGAGGATCAAATCTCTGCAAGCGAATTAAAGCACATAAGCGCTAAAAACGATGATGTGTGTTTTGCTTACACCGCTGCACAAGGTTACTTTGAAATGGCGATTAGCGAGTCACGCTGTGACATTTTACCTGTTGATACAACGGTAGAATGTATTGCTCAACATCTTGCTGAGCAAGTTAAGGCAGAATACCCCGACAAAGACGTAAAAATTACCGCATATGAAGGCGTAGGAAAGGGATCGATTAGTTATGCTTAAAACTCTTTTAGCCACAGCGCTTGTAACCACAACTAGCTTTAGTGCATTAGCGCTTGAGCTAAAAGGGCACCTTACGCAGGGCGGCTTAGTGACAGGCAAGCTTGAAAATGTAAAGTCGGTATCACTAGATGGTAAAACATTAAAGTTATCAGACTCTGGCGATTTTGTGTTTGGCTTTGGTCGCGACGCGAAAGCAAAACATGCCCTTACGTGGGTAGATAATAATGGTAAAACACACACTCAAGATTTAATGATCACTAAACGCGATTATAAAATTGATAAAATTACCGGTGTGGCTAAAAAGTATGTGTCGCCTCCTAAAGAAGTAAGCGCACGTATTAGCCGTGAGGCGCAAGCAATACGTAAAGCGCGCGCGGTTAACTCTGATTTACAGTACTTTTTAGACCCGGTATTAAAGCCTGCACAAGGACGTATATCGGGTGTTTATGGTAGCCAACGTTATTTTAACGGCGAACCGCGACGCCCACATTTCGGTTTAGATATTGCCAATAAAACCGGCTCGCCTGTTTATGCTCCGATTAGTGGCACCGTGGTGTTTGCTGACCCCGATTTATACTACTCTGGCGGTACGCTTATTATTGACCACGGCCATGGCGTTACCTCTACATATATTCATTTAAGCAAATTAGATGTAAAAGTAGGCGATACAATAAGCCAAGGCGACAAAGTTGCCGAAATAGGTGCAACAGGGCGTGTAACAGGCCCACACCTTGATTGGCGTTTTAACTGGGAAGGCGAGCGCCTAGACCCAGCATTATTGATGCAAGATAAGCTTGCTAATAAAAAGTAGATACTATGACAGACATTAACCGCGATGCAATTATTGCAAAGCGTATTGAAGACTCAACGACCTCGGTTACTAAAACGGTGTTTCCTGGGCGCACTAATCATCACAACACATTATTTGGTGGCGATGCGTTAGCATGGATGGACGAGGTTGCTTTTATTGCCGCCACTCGTTTTTGCCGAAAGCCGTTAGTGACTATTTCATCTGATAGAGTTGATTTTAAAGAGGCTATTCCAGCGGGCACTTTTGCTGAGCTAATTGCTAAAGTTGTGCATGTGGGCAATACATCACTAAAAGTGGATGTGGATATTTGTTTAGAAACCATGCATAAAGATGATAAGCACTCGGCTATTTCAGGCAGCTTTACCTTTGTAGCGGTAGATGATGATCACAGACCGACACCGGTTGTGTGCGATAAAATGATTTACGGTTTTGATAAGTAAATATTAAGGCAAGCGGCCTTTAAATAAGCACCTTTATTAGGTGCTTATTTAATTATATAAAAAGAACACATCATACTAGTTTGTTATAAAAAGCAATCTTCGCAGCTATGAAGATATATAAATTAGGTCAGCAAAATAGGGAGGTATAAAAAGGCATGAAATACATGCCTTAAAAATAATGAATTATACACTCTATAAGTGCAGAAGTGTTAAAGCACCATAGCCGCAATCCAACCAAATATAAGTAATGGAATATTAAAATGTATAAAGGTGGGGATCACCGAATCTCGTATATGGTCATGTTGACCATCGGCATTTAAACCCGAGGTTGGCCCAAGTGTAGAGTCAGAGGCTGGAGAGCCCGCATCACCTAATGCACCCGCTGTACCCACTAAAGCCGCTGTTGCCATAACCGAGAAACCTAAATCTAAACATAAAGGAACAAATAAGGTAGCTATAATTGGCACTGTAGAAAACGAACTACCAATACCCATTGTTATCAATAATCCCACCAATAAAATAGAGGCCGCAGCGAGGGGCTTATTGCCATCAAATAACGCCGCGCCACTGTGAACTAAACTTGCTACATCACCGGTTGCTTTCATTACTGAGGCAAATCCTTGAGCCGAAATCATAATAAAGCCAATCATCGCCATCATGGCGACGCCTTTACTAAATACGTCGCCGTTTTCTTCCCACTTAACAACACCAAAAACACTAAATATCATTACGCCAACAAGGCCGCCTAATATCATAGAGCCACTCAGGTTCTGTGCAACCAATGATGAAAGCACAGCAAACAAACCCACGATCATCACTTTTTTTGGTTTCTCAATGTCGCTAGCTTTGCTTTGTGTTGTTAACGGTTGCGCTTGGTAGTCACGGCGTTTTGCGTAACTTATAAATACCGCAATAATTAACCCAACCAACATACCGCAGGCAGGAATAATCATTGCCATAGGCACTTGTGTGTTAACTATGTCTAGGCCGTTATCAACTAAGTTTTTATGCAAAATAGAGTATAAGTAAATGCCACCAAATCCATAAGGCAATACCATGTAAGAGGTAGCTAAACCAAACGTTAATATACAGGCAATGGCGCGGCGGTCTAAACGTAGTTGATTAAACACAACCAGCAAAGGGGGGATTAAAATAGGTATAAAGGCTATGTGCACAGGCACTAAATTTTGAGAAGAAATAGCGCAGCCTAATATAATTAATAAAATAAAATAGCTTAAAAAGGTTTCGCTGCCAGCACCTTGTGCATTCACTTTGTTTAATAGCTTTTCGGCGAGGATACGGGTTAATCCCGATTTTGAAATAGCCACTGCAAAGGCACCTAACATTGCGTAACTTAGTGCAATTTCAGCGCCGGCCGACAAGCCAGAATTAAATGCATCAACACTTTCTTTTATCCCTAAACCCGCTGTTAAACCAGCTACAAGTGCACTAATTATCATAGCTACAATGACATTTACACGGGCTAAGGAGAGCCCAAGCATTAAAATAACGCCTATAACAACCGCATTCATAGTTTTCTCTATTTTGAAGATTTAATTAATTTTATCAGATCTTTAGCCTGATTTTTACGTTCTTTAGTAAAAGGTTTTTTAGCGTAGCGCACTTGGTTAAATAAATAGCTAAATTCGCTTAATGGTTCCGCAGCATCAGGGATTTGCTCAGCAAAGTATATTAACTGCTGATTAGGTGAATAGTGACTAGGCGCCGCTATGTCGTTTTTATCTGCCCAGTGCTTAACTGCTTCAAATTCTGAAACTAACGGCGGCCGTTTACTTTTATTGCGTGGCCAATTTAAATAAATAAAGTAAGCAGCAAAGCTAAAAGCAAGTCCTATAATAACCGCTAAAGGTACCAGCCAAAGATGTTTACTACCAAAAAGTGATTTTAAAAAGTTGCTTTGCTTTTCTTCGTCAAAGCCAAGTACCCAGCTGGTCCATTGGTAATCAAGGGTTTCTAGTTTGAGCCTTAACCAATTAACGGCTGCAAAGTTACTTAAACTCACTAAGCCAAAATCGAGATTACTTTTAAATTCATCATTGAGTTCTTCGTTTTGTGAAAGTGAACCATTTAACCGCTCGGGGGCGACCACCGCAGTGGCATCAAAAATTTGCCACTGATTATTAATATACACTTCAACCCAAGCGTGGGCATCGTATTGACGAACCGATAAATAATTATTTGTTTGGTTTTTTTCACCACCTAAATAACCGCTGGCCAAGCGCGCGGGAATACCGGCGCTTCTAAAAATATACGCTGCTGCACTGGCGTAATGGCCGCAAAAGCCGCGCTTTTTATCAAATAAAAATTGATCAATAGTGCTGTCACCGGTCATAGGCTCGGGGGTTAACGTGTAACTAAATTCTTGTTTAGCAAAGTAGCTAAGCAATGCATTATAAAAGTCGCTTTGCGAGGTGGTTGATTGTTTAAGTTTGGCAGCAAGCTTGGCTGCTTGTTGGTTTGTTTGGTTATTTAAGCGTGTGTAATAAGCGGTTTGCCAATCTGAAAGTTGCTCTGTACTCAGTGCTGTACTTGATACCTGATACTGCAAGCTTTTAGCTTGATATTGTTTTTTTCGTAATAGCCCTAGCGCATTACTTTCAACATTTTTATTGTTACTGGTTGCGTAACCAAGCCCATATAACCATTTTTGATTAGCAGGCTCGGCAATAATTGTGTAGGTATTTTGTACTGCAATTTGTTTATTGGGATCAGCACTTTGATTATTATATTTTAATAAATCAGATGTTTTCCACGCTTTACCATCAAAGGTATCGTGTACAAGTGCTCGCCAATAATAAGGTGAGGCGGGCGTGTCGTTATCAAAACGCGCTCTAAAAACCAGTTCATCAGAATTAGACAGCTTTGCAATATCAAACGGATCAACCTGTTCAGAGAGCCCTGTTTTAGCAAGCTTTGGCCCAGGTAACTGCCAAAAAGCAGGCATTTTAGGTAAAAACAACAGCAAAAATATTGCTAAAGGCAAAGCAATAAATAACAGCTTAGCACTTTGTTTAGAGGCTAATTTTAAACTATGAGAAGATTCAATTAAGCTCAATACAGCAAAGTTGAGTAAAAATAGGGCGCTCATGGTTAAGGTGGTTATTATGTTTTGGTTAAACAAATACGCCGATGAAATAGAAAAAAACGTGAGTGTGACAATAATATGGTAATGTTTTTTTGTTTTAGCCTGCAGTAATTTAAAAATACTAGAGAGCAATAACATAGCAACAAACAATATGACTGTATCGCCTATACCTATGGTGTAAATCATTAATATTAAAGCTAATCCAGCCAAAATATTTGCAAGCCACGCGTTAGGTTTAGGGTTGTTAGTCAGTGTTAAGTACACGTTCCAAAGGCATAAAAGCGATAAAACCCCAATAAACAGTATGGGCATATGCGATAAATAAAACGCAAATAAGCAGGCGTATATAAAGCTCATTGCTAAATTAATTGCCCGGTAATTTAATAGCTCAGCCATTAGTTGCTCCGCCGTATTCGCTCAGAAGTGCTAAACACTGTGATTTATCGTGCGTGTCGTTAGTTGCTTTGTAACTTGCTGAGGGCAAAATTAGTGTAAACGGCGTGTTGTTTTCGCATGCATTACACACTAAAAAGCAAAGCTGACTCAAGCGTTGCTCGGTGTTACCCGTTAGCAGGTTAAAATCAAAAACAATATCGGACTTTTTATAATCTATAAATTCTTTTACGAGTAACTGCTGCGATTTAGCGTAATGTTTCCATGAAATTCGCTGCAATCCCATTTCTGGTAAATGCGTAATTAGCTCATCAAACTCTTCGCTGCCGGGCTCTTTAATACTGCCTGTTTGCGTTGTGTGTTCAAACGTACTGTTGTAAGTGTCGTTTAATACATGCTCTGGCGCAGGGTAAACGTAAACAGAGTCATTGGGTTGTATATAACTCCACACGCTTACCAGCCCAAATGGGTAATTACTGTGTATTTTAAAACGTTCAAGGGTATATTTACCGCGGGCATTATAAGGTAGGTTAATAATTAAAGCGCTGTCTTTGGGCGTAACTTGCGCTAAGTGCTTTGCATATTCAGGGTCACTCGAGTAGCTAAGCGATACTGATTGCGTAAGTGTAGGGGCTTTTAAAATAAATTTAACCGAGCCTTTATTTGGTGAGAAGCTGGCAAAACTTTTTATATATTCAACTTTTAGCCCTTTGGCATTTGTATAACCAAGCAGAACGGCAATAATCATCACCACAAACATTAAATAAGCCATCACCAAAATTAAGTTATTTTGATAATTAATGCCCATAACAAAATTTAAAATAGCCACAATAATAAAGTAAAAGCCGAGTTGCGAGGGCACTACATATATATTGTTATGAGCCAGCGTAATGGATTGCTTTGAATGCTTGTTTTTAAGTAGTTTATTAAGTAAACGCTTTTTTAATGCGCCTAATATACTGACCTTTTTGGCTTTTTTTTTAAATAACACGTTAAACTGGCACAGCAACGGTTTTTAAGATTTCATTTACTTGCGCTTCTCCCGACTCGTTATGCAGTCCTAAGCGGTGTTGGCACACACTTGCAAATACAGCTTGTACATCGTCAGGGGTTACAAACTCGCGCCCTTCAATAAATGCCCACGACTTAGCCGCTTTAGCCAGCGCCATACTTGCCCGAGGAGAGAGCGAGCCTGCAAATGCTGCGCTTTGACGAGTATGCGTTACTAATTCAATAATATAATCGATTACAGGGCTACTTATCACAATTTGGTTAATTAAGGTTTGAATTTGTTGTAGCTGCTTAGCGTCTATTCTTTGTGGTAATTTGCTGTAGTCTCGCGGTTTAATGTTTAAAATAAGTTGTTTTTCAGCCTCTTTAGGAGGAAAACCTAAACTTATACGCATTAAAAATCGATCTAACTGCGATTCTGGTAGTGGGTAAGTACCCGACTGATAAAGCGGGTTTTGCGTGGCAATTACAAAAAAAGGATTTAGTAATGTGTACTTAGTACCATCTACTGTAACTTGCTGCTCTTCCATTGCCTCAAGCAATGCACTTTGCGTTTTAGGGCCCGCGCGGTTTATTTCATCTGCTAATACAACTTGGCTAAAAATCGGCCCTTTATGAAATGTAAACGTGTGCTCATTAGCGTTAAATACATTAGTTCCTAAAATATCGGCAGGTAAAAGATCGCTTGTAAATTGTATACGCTGATACGACAGCCCAAGCACAGCAGCAAGTGCATGTGAGAGCGTAGTTTTGCCCATACCGGGTAAATCTTCTATCAGTAAATGTCCTTCACTGAATAAGCAGGTGAGTGCTAGTTTTATTTGTTGTTTTTTTCCAAAAATAACACTCGATAAATCGTCGATAATTGCCGTAACAGTGCTTTGCATACTGACCTTATATTATTCGCTTAGTTCGAGGCGTTTCATAACAGAATTAACTTTTTTAGCGTTAAAAGGTTTTTCTATAAAGCCTTTAGCGCCTAATTCCCATGTGTTTTGCACGTTTTCAAGGGTGTTATGACCCGAGCACATAACAACGTGAGCGTGAGGGTAGCTATCATTAATATGTTCTAGAATATCAGAGCTTTCAGAATCAGGTAAGTCCACATCCAAAAATATGACATTGGGTAATTTTTTATCAAGAAGGGGTTTTGCAGAAAGGTAATCGTTGCTTTCTAAAATATCTTCAAAGCCTAGCTCCGTTAATATTTGGTTTAGGTAGTCACGTATTTCCTTAACATCATCAATAATAAGTATAGGCTCAAGCGGGCGCACAAATTCCATATGTTAATTACTTCTATTTTTTATACATCTAAAGTAATTTAATTTTATGCTAAGCACTGTATAAGCTCAAGAAAGTAAATCAAAAAACAACCAATTAGCGCTTTTACGCGCCTAAACCTGCCGTATTAATTAAACGCCCATACCATTTAATTGGTTAATAAATGTTAAATAACGATCTTCAATAGCCCTCTACAGAACACTTTAAATAAGACTTTAGTCATAACTGGCAATTTTATTTTGGAATTCAAAACTATTAAACCCTTGTTTATAAATGTAAATTTTTATAAGTGCGATTTCATGTAAATGTTTTGTAATAAAAGATGTTGACGTTACATTATTCATTTGTGATTATGCTCATTAGCTGAGCCAATGCCCATTACGAAGTTTAAAAACACATTTAAATAAAATGCCCATTTGCTTTAGCTGCACACTGAAAATACACAACACACTAAATAGAGAGTTCATTATGTTAAATAATAAGAAAGCTAAATTTGCGCTAACTTTAGTAGCAGCAGCGTTGGCGGCGCCTGCACAAGCAGAAATGTCAGATTACTTTGACCGCCTTGACGTTAACTTTCTAGCAATGCAAAACTTTCAGTCTATTCAAGCTAAAGACGGTGCATTTCGTCCTGGAGATGAAGAGCAATCATCAGGTTTTGGGCGTATTAGAGCTAACTTAATGCTTAAGTTTCATATAAATGAATACATTACTGCCGACATTGATATAGCCGAAGAGCCAAACGATTTTGGCGGCGGCGACCGTGATTTTTCGTTCCATAACGACTTTGCAGGTATTGAATTTGATTTACTTGGCTTATACGGCACACCAAACGAAAACGAAAATTTAACGCTTCGTTTAGGTAATATTGGTGCGTCTCCATTTCAGTTTAAAGGTTTTCAAGACGGCGCTGATAACCAAGGTAATGCCTTAATTGGTAACGGCATTAACGACTACGCAACCGCAGAAAACGGTGCACAATTAAGCTACACAGAAACTTTTGACAGTGGTGTGCTTCGATCTTATAACGTAGCGGGACACATTACTACATCAAGCTTTGGCGAAGCATTTCAAGAAGATAGGGGCTTTAACTACCGCTTACAAGGTACATTAGAGTTTGAAGGTGGCTTTAAAGTTGGCTTAAATTACTTACAAGCTAACCAAGGCGACCAACTTCGTTTTGAAAATGGCGTAGCGAGCTTAGATGGACTCACAACAACAAATTACCGTTTTGGTGATGGCGAAAACTATAACTTTTCGGCTTCTCCTTCAAGCGAACGTGATACTCACGTAGGTGTTATGCCAGGGCTTGATCAGTCTATCATTCAATTAAATTTAGCGTATCAGCCATCAGATCAAACCAGCATCATTTTAATGTTGGGTAAATCGTCTGACGATTATACCTTTGCAGACTCTGCAGGTAACGCAGTGGCAGGTATTACCTACTTTGGTACAGATGGCGTGGCAGACGAAAACGGTACTACGTTTGATTCTAACAGTGTAATTAAAGGCGAAAGCTCAGTAGAATATTACGCAGCTGAAGTACAGCAATATATCATTCCTGAAAAACTTTACGTAGCCGCACGCTATGCAGAGTCAGAAAACACTTCCGATTTAATCAGCCAAAACGATAACACCGTTGAGCGCTTACAAGTAGCCGCAGGTTACTGGTTTACAGATTCTACACTTTTAAAAGTTGAGTATGTAAACCAAGAAGAAGGCGCAAACTCAGGCGGCCAAATTGGTCGTGGTTTTGACGGTTTCACCTCAGAAATCTCAGTTAAATTTTAAATAGCTTACTAACTTACTGTTTGGTTTAAAGGTAATTTCAGCGCTGTAAATACGTTGAAATTACTCACCGCTTTATTTACTAAGGCGCTTTACAGTTATTTTTTAAGCGTCATTTAACATATTTATGAGGGTTAACCCGATGAAAACTAAATTATTAATGCTCGCGTGTTCAGTTATGGCTATTAACGTAGCCGCTAAAGAAACCATAACCATTGCCACTGTTAATAATGGTGACATGATCACCATGAAAGAGCTAAGCAATCATTTTGAAGAACAAAACCCAGATATTTCATTAAAATGGGTAACACTAGAAGAAAATATTTTACGTCAACGTGTAACAACCGATGTTGCCACAAAAGGCGGCCAATACGATGTAATGACAATTGGCACATATGAAGTGCCAATTTGGGGTAAACAAAACTGGCTAACTGAGCTTGATAACCTAGGTGAAAATTACGACGTTGATGACTTACTACCGGCTATTCGCAGTGGTTTAACCATAGATAACAAATTATACGCGGCCCCATTTTATGGCGAAAGCTCTATGGTTATGTACCGTACAGACCTAATGGAAAAAGCCGGCCTAGAAATGCCAAACGCGCCTACGTGGAGCTTTATTCAAAAATCTGCAAAAGCGATGACCAATAAAGATGAAGGTGTTTATGGCCTTTGCTTACGTGGTAAAGCAGGTTGGGGCGAAAATGTTGCTTTAATTACTTCAATGGCAAATTCGTTTGGCGCTCGCTGGTTTGATGAAAATTGGAAACCACAATTTAATACCCCTGAGTGGAAAGCCACACTCCAGTACTATGTAGATGTTATGAAAGAGTCTGGACCTGCGGGGTCGTCAGCAAATGGGTTTAACGAAAACCTAGCGTTATTTCAAACGGGTAAATGTGGTATCTGGATTGATGCAACAGTTGCTGGCGCATTTGTAACCAATAAAAAAGATTCTGAAGTCGCTGATAAAGTAGGCTTTGCACTTGCACCAGATATTGGCCTAGGTAAACGTGGTAACTGGCTATGGTCATGGACACTTGCAATTCCTTCTAGCAGTAAAAAATCTGATGCTGCAATGAAATTTATTAGCTGGGCTACATCAAAAGAGTACAGCCAATTAGTTGCCGATAACAAAGGCTGGGCAAAAGTACCGCCGGGTACTCGCGCATCACTTTATGAAAACGAGCAATACATGAATGCAGCACCGTTTGCACAAATAACGCTTGATTCTATTAATTCGGCCGACCCGAAAAACCCTACTGTTAAACCCGTGCCTTATGTTGGCATTCAGTTTGTTGCTATCCCTGAATTTCAAGGAATTGGCACTGCTGTTGGGCAGCAGTTTTCCGCTGCACTTACTGGGCAAATGACTGTTGAGCAAGCGCTTAACACATCACAACGCCTAGTTGAGCGCACAATGCGTAAAGCACGCTACCCAAAATAAATAAGTAGGCGGGTAAGTTTAACGCTTACCTCGTATTTTTCGTCAGCATTAGCATGTTATCTAGTAGCCGCTTGTCGTTGTTGCTAAGGTTAATGCTGACTTTTTGAAGGTCACTGATATGGCAACTACACAGTCTCGTACGCTTGCACGCATAATGCTATTTCCTAGTGTAATTTTATTACTTGGATGGATGATAGTGCCGCTGTGCATGACACTCTATTTCTCGTTTGTAGATTACAACTTACTTATTCCTGGTGAACGTGAATTTGTAGGCTTTTTAAACTACGAGTTTTTTTTAACAGATCCCGCATTTGTTGAATCCTTTTTTAATACCCTTTATTTAGTAACGGGTGTATTAGCTATCACAATTTGTGGTGGTATCGGTTTAGCTGTTCTCCTCGACCAAGCAATATGGGGGCGAAACTATGTTCGTATTATGGTTCTCGCCCCATTTTTTGTTATGCCAACCGTATCGGCTTTGGTGTGGAAAAACATGTTTATGAACCCTGTAAACGGATTATTTGCACACTTTGCAATTTGGCTCGGGTTTGAACCTATCGACTTTTTTGCGCAAATGCCTTTGTTTTCAATCATTATTATTGTTTCTTGGCAGTGGTTACCGTTTGCTGCGTTGATATTACTCACAGCAATTCAATCCCTTGACCGCGAACAACTCGAAGCTGCCGATTTAGATGGTGCAGGACCTTTTAGTAAGTTTTTTTACATCGTGCTGCCGCATTTATCACGCGCCGTTACAGCTGTTATTTTAATTGAAACTATATTTTTACTGTCTATTTTTGCAGAAATTTTAGTGACAACCAGTGGCGGGCCTGGGTATGCATCAACCAATATTACTTACTTAATTTACACCCAATCGTTATTACAATTTGATGTAGGCGGGGGCTCAGCAGGGGGCATAGTTGCAGTAATTATTGCCAATATTGTAGCCATATTTTTAATGCGCCTTATTGGTAAAAACTTAGAGGGTTAATCATGGCTAGTGCAGCAAATAAAAAATCAAAACTAATTTATACCCTGGCAGCATGGACCATCAGTGGGATGATATTTTTCCCAATTTTATGGACAATAATCACCAGTTTTAAAACTGAAGCAGAAGCAATATCAGCCACACCAGCGTTATTTGCTTTTGATTGGACACTGGAAAACTATCAAGATGTGTTAGCCCGCTCGCCGTATTTTGATCACTTTTGGAACTCGGTGGTTATATCACTCGGCTCAAGTTTATTGGGCTTATTAATAGCCGTACCAGCCGCGTGGTCAATGGCGTTTGTGCAAACGAAAAAAACTAAAAACCTACTTATGTGGATGCTTTCTACAAAAATGCTCCCGCCGGTAGGGGTGTTAATTCCTATTTATTTACTCTTTAGAGACTTTGCTTTATTAGATACAAAACTGGGCTTAGTTATTGTTATGACCTTAATAAACTTACCGATTATGGTATGGATGTTATACACCTACTTTAGAGAAATTCCGGGTGAAATTTTAGAGGCGTCACGAATGGATGGTGCAACTATTGGCGAGGAAATATTTCATGTATTACTGCCAATCGCATTACCCGGCATAGCCTCAACATTACTGTTAAACGTAATTTTGGCATGGAACGAAGCATTTTGGACACTCATTTTAACCGCTGCGAATGCCGCACCACTAACGGCATTTATTGCCAGTTACTCAAGCCCAGAAGGGTTATTTTACGCCAAGTTGTCGGCAGCATCTGCCATGGCCATTGTGCCAATATTAATTCTTGGTTGGTTTAGTCAAAAACAATTAGTGCGCGGCTTAAGCTTTGGCGCAGTAAAGTAGGAGAACACACATGGGCAGCATCACACTAAAAAAAGTAACTAAAAGTTTTGATGAAGTTAACGTAATTAAACCGCTTGATTTAGAGATAAAAGACGGTGAATTTATTGTATTTGTAGGGCCATCGGGCTGTGGTAAATCAACATTACTACGTATGATTGCCGGATTGGAAGACACAACCAGCGGCACAATTGAGATTGATGGCCAAGATGCAACACAGACGCCACCGGCAAAACGTGGTTTAGCTATGGTATTTCAGTCGTACGCTTTGTACCCGCACATGAGTGTACGCAATAACATTGCGTTTCCACTAAAACGTGCAAAAGTAAGCCCTGCTGAAATTGAAAGTAAAATAGCAAATGCCGCTAAAATACTTAATTTAACTGATTACCTAGACCGTAAACCAGGGCAATTATCGGGCGGGCAACGCCAACGTGTAGCAATAGGGCGTGCAATTGTTAGGCAACCGTCGGCTTTTTTGTTTGACGAACCGCTTTCAAATTTAGATGCATCACTGCGTGTAAATATGCGCTTAGAAATTTCTGAGCTACACAAAAGCTTAGCTACAACAATGATTTATGTAACACATGATCAAGTTGAAGCGATGACAATGGCAGACAGAATTGCGGTATTTAATGGCGGGATTATTGAGCAAGTCGGTACGCCACTTGAGCTGTATCAGCACCCGGTAAATAAATTTGTGGCAGGCTTTATTGGTTCACCAAAAATGAACTTTATTGAAGTAGATAACGATAGCCATGCACAAACGCATAGTTTAGGTGTGCGTCCTGAGCACTTTGAAATTTCAACTGAGTCAGGAACTTGGCAAGGTACTGTAGGCGTTATCGAGCATTTAGGTTCTGAAAGCTTTTTACATGTAACTATTAACGATGGCAGTACGGTTACGGTAAAAGCAGATGGCGATTGCCCACTACAATATGGTGATACAATTTATCTAAGTGCGCCTGAGCACAAGGTACATAGATTTGATAAAAATGGTTTAACGATTAAAAACCCAACAGTTTAATCGAGCGTTTTAAGCCAATACTTTAGGAATAGCAAATTTACCCTAAAGTATTGGCTATTAAATTAATGTGACACTTCGGCATTTTATAAATGAATGATATATTTGCAAATATTATAAAATGATTTATCGCTAAACTAAGCGGCTTATCAAAATAAGAGGTTTATGTGGCAAAGCTATCAAATACAGAAATACGTAAGCTCGATGATGCAGCTAGAGCAGGGTGGCTCTATTATGTTGCGGGTAAAACACAAGACGAAATTGCCAAAAAGCTCAATGTATCTCGTCAATCGGCTCAACGTATGGTGGCATTATCTGTAAGCCAAGGGCTTATTAAAGTAAGGCTCGATCATCCTATTGCTAAATGTATGGATTTAGCAGAAAAAATTAAAAGCCGTTTTGGCTTAGACTCTTGTGAAGTAGTGCCTAGCGATGGCTCAGATCCAAACTCAACAGTGGGTTTAGCTCAAGCCGGTGCTGCTGAAATACAACGCCATTTAAAATCAGAAACACCGAAAATTTTAGCTATGGGTACTGGGCGCGTATTACGTGCATGCGTTGATGAACTGCCAACGTTAGATTGTAGCCAACACAAAGTAGTGGCGATGCTAGGTAACATGGCACTTGATGGGTCGGCTTCACCTTATGATGTAGTTGTTAGAATGGCCGAGCATATAAATGCAAAGCATTACCCAATGCCGCTTCCTGTATTACCAAGAAGTGTTGAAGAAAAACAGCAATTGCATTCACAACATAATATTACCAGTAACTTAAAATTGGCCACTCAAGCCGACGTAACGTTTGTGGGTGTAGGTAGCCTAGGTGAAAAATCGCCATTGCATATTGATGGCTTTGTTGATGAGCAAGAGCTAAAAGAGCTACAAAATTTAGGGGCTGTGGGCGAAATGATCAGCTGGGTTTACGATAAACGCGGCCAATTAATTGACTGCACTGTAAACCAACGCGTTGCCAGTACGCCATTAAAAATTGAAGGTAATAAACAAATTTACGCTATAGCCGCCGGTGAAGATAAAGTACTTGCGATACTTGGTGCAGTTAGATCGAATATGATCAGCGGTTTAATTACTAACGAATACACAGCAGAACGTATTTTAAGTATGGATTAGCTAAGGTTGTTTTAGGTAGTTTTTTAAAGTCTACGGATAATAACTGACAGAATGAGCCTTTTATTTTTCAAACAGGAAAATTAACAGGCTCATTTAAAATACCAATAAATTTTAATAAATTTAGGCTTTTTAGAAAACGTTTTAAATAGCGCTTTAATAAAAGAGCGCCGCAATGAAAGAACGTTGATGAAAATAGCAAAGCAAAAACTGATGTGGTTAAAATTTTAAAGTAGCCAATGCTTAAAGTTCTTTGTAACTAATATAGCTAGTAAAGTTTAAGTGTAATGGATAATAAAAGCATAATGACCAGGAATAAACTAAAAACACATAGCAAAGTAAGGCTTGATAAAGCTTGGTAAAAACAACCTTAATGTCCGATACCGTCTAGTATTGGACATAGCAAGAGTGTAATACACACTCCTTATTATAATATACATAACTTCCTATAATTTATATTATGTTAAATAGGCTGAGTTAATACATAATCATAGTAACTATGCGTCTATTATTTAGGTATAAACCCCTATTTCTGGTGTTTTGTAATAGTCTTTTAAAGTTGGTCTTTCAGTTAACCGTTTAAATTGTTATGCACAGTAACTTTTAACAACAACTTACGGACTACTTTTTACACTGATATTTTCGCAACTATTTATGTAGCCTTTCAATCTTATAAAACCAAGCAATTACAAATTCCATATAGCAGCCTCTATATTCCCTTTATAAAAATTAATTACCTTTTTTAAACAGGCTCAAATTTTGTAATTTTCGTTTCTATCATTTTATTTAAAGCTAACTTATTGCTACAAGATTTATCTCGCCTCATATCAGGTTTAATTTAAAGCCTTAGATTTAAGTTCTTCAAAACCTAAGGCTTTACTCAAAAATAATATGACTTAGTTACAACCTAGTTCTGACCTTAAACCATACACTGATGATTCAATTGTTTGTGCACTGTTGTACGATAAGTTTGGCATTACATTTATACCCGAGCGCGATTCAACTTCATCAATACTTACCTCGGTATTACAAAAGTTATCACTGCGATTTGCTGTTTGCTCCATAATAAATGCAGATGCTTTAATTGTGCTACCAGTTTGCTGCATAACAATTTTAAAATAGCCACTTGGAATCGTATGGGCTTCGTTAGCTTGTGGTAACTCTGCAAAATAATATTCGTATAATGGACCTGTTACTACATATAAATCATTTCCATTTCCTACGTGATTTCGAACTGCAGATTCAAGCCTAACCCATGGGCCTTGATTTAATGCGGATGATTGCGGCGTAATATTAGAAAGTAAGTTTGTTAGTTTCCAATCAGCCGTATTGCTAAAAGATGCTAATGGAACTTGATGGCCTCTATCGGTATTTATTGTTGCATATGCATCGGTGTAATCACTAGGCTCTAACGTGTAATGTGAGTATAGATCAGGATCGGCTTTCCAACTTCTGCTTCTCGATGGTCCACTCATAGTGCTAGTCGTAACATGGTAAGCCACCCAATCTGCAAACTTTGTATAACGATTATTTTTTAAAGTATAAATACTTCGCTCAATTGTATTGCCATTATCTAAACCTGTTGGGCAACCTTGTAAACAGTTGTCTGCACTTGCGCTGTGTGCAAAACATAAACCTGTAAGTACTATTGATGCCTTTATTATTGTCTTCATTGTTTTATCCTCAATTAAATGAGGGGAAAAATTACCAGTGCATTATTACAGCAATATGTATCTAACTAATTGTTTATAAATACAATAATATCGTCTTAGGCTTTTGGTATTACTAATAAAAGTCGCGAGTATACAGCTACCCTCGCCTTATATTCAACGTAGTAACGTCACTTGTAGACCTAGCGATTAAAGGGGTTTTTATATAACTACACACATTATGTTAAATTAGCTTATTTTTAGTTTCTCATGCGTAATCACCCTAATTTAAAGCGTATACGCACACTTTTAATGTATGAATATCGAGCAATTAATAGCGACTTTACTTAAATGGTTTAATACAAAAAATAGATGAAAACAAAAAAGCCGTTCGAGTAACTAATTATACAAAAATTAATACAGCTCAAACGGCATGGTGTTATATACATGTTAGCCAAAGTGGCTAACTAGGCTTTTAAATTAAGATATTTTAAAACTTTTTATCAGCCAAAAATTCACCCATTAACGAAGTTACTCGTTCTGGTTTTTCATCTATAACCCAGTGCCCTGCTTTTTCTATCCAAGTTAGTGTTGCATTTGGTAAGGTTTGAGCTAACTGAGGTGCATATTTAGGTTTTTGAAAGTTATCTTCATCACCCCATAAAATGAGGGTTTCATGCTTTAAGCTTTTAAGCTCACCGGCAATTGCTTGTGTGTACTCTTTATTAAGTCGGCGCATATTATTGAATAACGCTGCTTTACCTTGCTCATTACTCCATTGCTTTAAATACTGTTTTTTCAGCTCATCGGTCATTATGCTTTTATCGTATACACCTTTTGGCATAAATTCATTTAGCGTATCAACAAACTCATCAACCGATGTTTCTTGCTCTACACCAGGCTCAAGCAAAGGTTCAAACTCGGGTATTGGCCAAGAATCAAAGCAAACACTATCAATTAATATTAAGCTGTTTACTTTTTCTGGATAATTTACCGCCATGAGTTGTGCTATTCCGCCACCTATATCATGAGAGGCAACGTTTGCTTTAGCAATACCTAGCTCATCCATAAATTGACTGATTATTTTGCATTGGGCATTAATTGATACATCGGTATTTTTTGGCATATCCGATTCGCCGTAATTGAGTAAATCAGGTGCAATAACACGATGTTGCTCACTCAGTGTTGGCATAACATTTCGCCATAACGATTTATTAGTCGGAATACCATGTAATAATAGTAGAGGTGTGCCCTCGCCCATTTCTTGATACGCTATTTTGTGGCCTTCAACGGTAATGGTTTGTGTTTTACTCATACTTAATATCCTCATCAATATTTAAAATTTAGCCTAAACCTTTGTATGTATAGTGATGAGCAATTATCATCCCAGCTTGTTTTTAAAATATTTTTTTTGATGTTTTAATAATTACAAAAACCTGAGAGCGTTTTAAAATGCGGTCTGCGGCTATTAATAGTAAGTAGGATTTATTTTGAGTTAAGCGAAAACAATAAAAAATAAAGAGTTATAAAATAACCTTCATTTTTAAAATTATGAAATAAAGTAGCAGCTACATGAAATAATTACTGCCAGTTTGGGCCTATTAAAAATAATAGGCCCTGTGTATTTTACAGTTTTATATTGTTTAATTTGGACTAGCTTAGCAAATGCTTAATTTTATTAATTAATACTTGCTGCTTTACTGGTTTTTCAAGCATGTCGTCAAACCCAAGTTCAACATACTTAGCATTACTATTTGTGTCAGAATCTGAAGTGTGGGCAATAATTTTGGTTTGCTTGTCTGCGTTATGTTTTTTTATTTTAAGCATCGCGTCAGTGCCCGAGAGTTCTGGCATAACAATATCCATTAAAATAATATCGTAATTATTTTGCGACACCATCAACATAGCTTCTATTGCATTGCTTGCATAATCTATTGCTACGTTTTCATCTTTCAGCATGGCTTTAATAACCATTTCTACGAGCGGTTCATCATCAACTAACAACAACGATTTGGTGTTGTTAAATTCTGTATGCGTTGTAGTTACAGTAATGGACTCTTGCTTGTTTGCACTTACGGGTAACAATTCTACGGTGTTAACTAATAACGATAAATTAATAGATGTTGTTTTACCGCGCTCGTGCACAGTAATATTTTTACCGCCGAGCATTTTAAAAATTGAGATAAAAAACCGCAGCTCTAATGTAGCATCAAAATTAATATCGCTTTCAAAAGACTGTTGTTTGCATACCATTTGTAACTGACTATAAAAACTCCCCTGATTTGCTAAGTTATTTATAGAAAAACCCAGCGACAAATAATGTTTACCTTGCTCGTTAATCAGCTCAGAATTTAACGACAATTTGCCTTGATGTGTGCTTTCTATAAGCTCACTAGCAAGCTGAATAATTAATTGCATAATCAGTTTTTCATCACTGCTTATGCCTTTATCTATGGGCATATTGTTATTAATGATTATATTTTTATCATCAGAGTCTTTATTAAGAATATCGGCCGTATTTTTAAGTAAGTCAGCTAAATTAATAGCGCTCATTTTAAGCTTTAATTTACCGGTATCGGTTTTATTTATATTAACTAATTGCTGCACAACACAACTTAACTGTGTGCATGCATTTTCTAACTCATTGTTAAAATTGCCTTTACTGTTTTTATAATTAAGCTCTACTATAGATTGCAGTGAACTAAGTGGTGCTTTTAATTGCATTGCTAAGCGTGCTACAAATTTATCTTTTAGCTGGTTAGCTTGCTTAGATTTTTCTACTACTTGGGCAAGTAATAACTCTTTTTGATGCGCTTGTGTTTCATCTCTAAAGTAACAAACAAAGCCACCAAAGTCGGTATGCCTTTGCACAACGGTGATCCAGCGGCCATCACTAAAGCCGATATCTATTAATTGGCTATGTTCATTAGCTAATTTATTATGCTCTTTATAATGCGTAATAATATTATTTTGTTGAGATATACTCATTATTTGGCTGTAACTTAATTGCTTATTGTTTTGAATAACATGAGAAAACAATTCGTTAAATGCCTGGTTAGTTATTACCGGAAATTCGTTACTATTAAAAATGGCAAAGCCATGCGGCAGCGCATCAAGCGAGCTTGAAAACAGCGATTCTCTATTAAGTATAAGGGTGTTTTTTTGTTTAATTTCGTCATGTAAGCGCCTTGGTAAACGTAAAAAATAATAAACAAATGCAAATATAGCTAAGCTAATTAATGCCAGTTTAAATAAGTCGAACCTAGATACATTAGCAGGCGTTATCGGTTTAATGGGTTGCACATGCAAGCGCCACGTAGCAGGAAAACGGCTACTTGCTGCGCTTATGCTGTTAGGGATAGTTTTAACATTTAGCTCCCCCCTACTTCCTAATATAAACTGAGGGGTTGATATAAATAAATTATAATTTTGCGTATTTAGCTTACCTATTATGGCATTTAAAAACTTACTTAAATCAAAGGCTGTGAGTGTATAAATAGCGCTATTACCCATGTTTATTTCTGAAATTAAAAACGCTGTATCGGCTACAGTAAATACCTCTACTGATTGTTTATTTGCTCGCATTGAAAATGCATTTAGCCAATTAGTAAAGCCGTAAGCTGCTAAATCAAAGTTGTTTTTAGACCATATGGCAAGTTGTTTATAGTCATTATCAAATACAACAAAACCTTTATACGTTAAACTGCTTGATACCTGCGTTTTTACTAAATCACTTAATTGTTGCTGAGTATAACTTTGTTGGCTTTTTAAAAAGCCTGCGACAATTTTATCTTTTTGAGTAATATAAAGTGCTTGGTTGTCAAAACGCTCTAATGCATCAAACAGCGTTTGCCTTAACTGCTGAGTTTGTATGGCATAGGCACTTTTTTTGTCTTTTTTATCTAACGTATATAAAAGCAAAGCCGAGAACGAGCAAATAACCAGCGCAATTAAAAAGGCCACCGGCGCTAAGCTAAATAAGTGAACAAATCTATTCAGTGATTTTGTCTCACTCGGTTTAATTGTCTTAGTTAGGGTAAAATGCTTATTAAGCTGGGTTTGCAGTAATTGCGCAAAAGATACAAATTGCTCTTTTTGAGAGCCAATAAGTGTTTTAGGTGAAATATCGGCAATGATCAGTACGCCAATTAAGCTGTTATCTAAATTATAAATGGGGTATTGAGAGTAAAAACGGACCTGTTGGCAGCGCCCTTTTGTTAGTGGGTCAAATAAGGTGTCTTCAATTATGTAGAGTTTTTCTTGTGTGCACGTTTGTGCCAAGCTATTTAATTCACTGTCGGCTTTGTATGGGTCATCGCAGCTAATAATTTGTTGCGTATACAAGGCATTATAATCAACGAATTTAACAATAGAAACATCATAAAACTGCTTCATTAGGGTCAGTGTTTCGGTTATTTCTTGTTTTATTTCATCTACTTGTGTGTTGTTAAATTCATTTATATTATTTGCATATGAGCTGTTCATGGGCGCACTCCTTCACCTTTCGGCGGTGTAGAAATCCAACGCGTACTGTTAGCACTTGTATGTGATGGAAGTTTTACTCTAAATGGCGGAAGTAAGTTATTTAAAGCAGGTTCGCCTTGTGCATTTAACACCGGCTCTGCCGAGGTTAAATTGAGCGAAGCCTCGCAGTAAGTTACGCCAGGCTCTATGCCAATAAGGGCCAGCGTTTGAATAATTATGTCGTTATTTATTAAATCGATACCTAGCAGCTCAAAAGTTGTTTCTAAAATAGTAAATACCAGTGTTTCTACTATATTTTCATCTTCTTCTAGTTGCGTACCTTGGGGGCAGCAAATACTGCCTAGCTCTACATCTACACTGCTTGCTACACCTATGAGCGCAAGTGCATCAAGCGCGGTTCCTAATAACACTTCAACTTGTGGCAAATATAAATCAAGTATATCGCCTTGCGGCTCATAGCCTGTTTGGCAACTATTGCACGACTGCGATAATTGCTGACTGTCTATGCCTAATAACGGATTACCAAGTGCAGTTACACCAACCAAACAACTACTATCGGCTTGTTGTTTAGCAATTGAAAAGCTTTCGCATGGGTTACCAGTAACTACCTTTTGAGACATATAGCGCGATACAATTTCGTCACCTGTTGCGGGGCACGCTAATGCTGTACTTTTTAGTAATTGCCCCATTACGGAGTTACTTAATTGCCCAATGGCATAATTAGGGCCTTGCTGTAGCGCATTGATATAACTTACATTGCCACTATTAGCGGTGTTACTAACTCCTAAACTATCTGAAAACTCATCACTTAAACTTTTTATACACGGGTTGCCTTGGCAATTAGGCGCATCGTAATAAATGGCTTCTCGTGAGGTGAACCTGTCATCGCGTATCCCAATTAAAGCGCGATATGTTGCATTGACTTGGCGGTCTGTGTAAAAAATTAAAGGGGCCTGGTGCTCATCAAACCCAATGGCGATACCTAAAGGGGTGTTATTAGCATCAACCACTGTTATTTGGTTATCTACTTTTGTGTGATAGCGCTTAATGAGTGCATCGCGCACTAAGATAACACCACCAATTGAGCCAATAATTAAAATGGTAATAATTAAAATCAGCTCAATAGTGAGTATGTAGCCCTGTTGGTATTGTTTATTCATAGAGCGCTCCTATAGCACTTCAACCAGCATTTTTAGTACATTCATTACCTGCAGCGCCGCAGGGAAAAACACCAGTACTAAAAACATAGGAAAACAAATTAAGATAATGGGAAAGGTGGTATGCAATGCTTTTTTATTTACTTTTTTAGCTAATAAAATATTTTTTTTAAGCGCAAAGCTTTCTAATTGTGACTCAACCGCCTGTATTAACGGGGTGCCAAGCTTAGAGCCAATAAGCATTAAATTAGCTAATTTTTTTAAACCCGAGACCCCTGTTCTGTCATATAACGAATTAAAGGCTGTTTCGCGGTCTTTACCGGCACTGAGCTCAAACAAAAATAGTTTAAGCTCTTTATATAAAGGGTGTTTTTTACTTAACCCGTGATCAACCGCTAAAGCAAATGCGCGCTCTAGCGAAAAGCCAGCGCGCATATACACTAACAGCACACTTAAAAAAAACTCTAAGCTATTGTTTATTTGTACTTTACGCTGGCCTTTTTTAAATAAAAACCACATATCAGGCGCAAAAAAGCTAATAAAACAGATAATGGCTACAAGCGGTGTACTTAATACATAACCAGTGATCTCTATGGCAGTATAAGCACAAAATGTGGCGGCCATTTTAAAGCAGTACATGCTCAATAAAATTTTATTCAACTGATACCCTGCTTGTCTAAATTGGCTTTTTGAAATAACAATTAATGGATACCAATTTATATTGGTTTTGATAGGTTGCTGAACCTCAGCCTTTAATGACTGCTTTTGAATATGGATAAATGCACCCATACTTACCAATAAGCCAACAAATAAAAATAGGTCTATCATAGCGTTACCCTCAAGCTTAGGCGAAGCCATAAAAAGCCAAATAACTGGCAAAGCACAGCAACGGTAATAAAGGCCATGCCATTGGGGTTATTTAACAGCGGATCGAACCAGGTTGGATCGGTGTAATTAAATAAAGGCACTAAAGCGTAGGGTAAAACGCCACTAAACAGCGCAGCGTATTTAGTACCAGAAAGCTTAGCTTTGAGCTGCTGGCGATCTAGCGTTCTTAACGACATCATTTTGCATACACTTTTAAGCATGTCAGTTAAATCGCACTGGCTTTGTGTATGAGTAATTATGCTATGTGCAAATAACCGCACGGTTTCGCAGTTGTAGCGTTTAATTAAAGGGGCAAACGAGTTTTGTATATCACTGCCCATATTTAAGCGCTGCAGTAATAAATGACTTTGCGGTTTAATGTATTTATCGGCGTGTTCGTCGGCAAATTGCATAGCCTGAACAAGTGAAAGCCCAGTACTTAAACACGATTGTACGGTTTCTATGTACTCTAAAAATAAGTGCTCAAACCTGGCTAATTTATAGTGCGCTAAATCAATAATCACTATAAAGCAGGTTATAAATACAACCAAAGAAACGATTAATGCACTCGTAGTTGCTTGAGGATAAAAGTACTGTGCAACATACCAAGTACTGGTGGCAAGCGAGCAAGCAACGCTTATAAATAAAGCATTACTGATGTTAATCCCAAGTACCCGCAGTGATACTGTGATAATGTCTTTTTCTTCGAGTACATCGACCTCGTGCTTAGTACTTGCAGCGTGTGTTTTTACTTTAAGTGTTATAAAAACACTCAGTGCTAAAGTAAATGACATAACACTTGCTATGGCCAGTAAGTAATCAAGCTTATTCATAATTACGCTCCCTGTCCGGTTGCAGTAATGCACTTATTTCGTTTATGTTTGCACCTTGGCTTTGCATAAAGCTCACCACGCTTGAGGTACTAATTGCCTTATCATTTACTTGCTCGGTATCACTTACGCTATACAGCGCAGAGTATTGCGCACGTCCATCTACACGCTTTATTTCGCCAATACTTTTTAGGGTTCTTACACCGTTTGTATTTCGAGAAACATGCACAATTAACTGAATGCTTGATGCAATTAATGCGCTGGTGTGGGTGTCGCTTAGCTGCGCGTTATGTAATTGCACTAGCGTTGATAATCGGGTTACCGCATCGCTTGCACTATTAGCATGTACGGTGGTCATTGAGCCTTGATGGCCGCAGTTCATGGCTTGCAGCATGTCTATTACTTCCCCTGCGCGTACTTCGCCTACAAGTATTCTATCGGCGCGCATTCTTAGTGCCGCTTTTACTAAATCACGCAGGGTAACGGCGCCTTTACCATCGCTGTTGGTGTCGTGCGCCTCTAATTGCACCACATGATTATGGTGCAAATTTAGCTCTGCACTTTCTTCTATAGTTACTACCCGCTCGTTAGTATTTATTGAATTAGCCAGTACATTTAATAAAGTAGTTTTGCCTGCGCCGGCATTTCCACACACTAAAACATTAACCCCTAAGGCCACCGCGGTTTTTAAAAAAGTGAGGCAGCTTTTGCTTAAAAACTTATTGTCGATTAAAAAATCATCGTTAATTTTTTTGTGATTAAATTTTCTAATTGAAACAATAGCAGCACTGGTGCATGCCGGGGGCACCACAATATGTACCCTGCTGCCATCTTTTAGTTTGCCATCTACAATGGGAGTCAGTGCGTTAACTTGTCGAGCGCAACTATCAAGTAATCTATCAACAAAACGACGTAAGTGACGTTCATCGTCAAACTTACTGGCTGTACATAGCAGTTTACCTTGCTTATCTATCCAAATATTTTGCGTATCGTTAATTAAAATATCGCTTACTTGGTCATCCAGCATAAATTGCGCTATAGGCCCTAAACCTTGTATTTCGTCGTAAACGGCTTGTACTACTTGAGCTTGTTGATGGCTGTTAAATGATGATTGTGCAAATTCGTCAATATCACTGCAAAGGGCAGATATTTTTTCAAGCAGCGCATCATTAAGCAAAGCACTTGGGTCTTGCTCGTATTCTTCAATTACCGCATCGTGGAGAATTTTTTTAAGTGATTCAAACGTATTTAAATTGGTTTCTACAGACTCTGCTTTACTTGATAAATTAAACATAGCGCCTCACTTAGCCACATAAACAGCTTGGTTTTTAACGCCTTTAACCACTTGAATTGTTCGGCTAGTTTGTAATTGGGAGAAATTTTGTAAGCGACCTTGTTCAATGTCATAAGCACTGTGCACAATTATTGATACCTTATCTTGGGTATCAATTGCGGCTAACGAATACACATCTTTAGGAAGTACAGCCAACACTAATGACACACCCGCGCTGGTTGCCGGCTCTTTTTTTGCTAGGCTGTCCATCACGCCATTTTTTTGCGCTTTACTGCCAGGACCTTTTGAAATGCCAATAAGCTGCACATCGCGCGCAACGGTTCTTACAAGCCGGTTTGTTTTAGCAACAATATCTAAGCGGTCGCCTTTGTGCACCCGCGATAATGGAATATCTAAAGTGGTTAATTTTAATGTATACAGCACTCTGCCTGCGGGGATCGCCTCTGATAAATTTTGGCTTTTAACCTGCATAAAATCTGTTTCAAATAGTGGTTGTTCACCCATTTTATTAGTGGCTAATTGCTTACCAATAAAGGCGCGGGGATTTTGTATACTTAGCGCCATATTTGCATAGTTACTGGGGTTTACATCTTTTTGGGCAATATCGTGCACACTCACTACTTGCCCCGCCGACATATTTTTATTTACCACCCAGGCAGTAATTAAGTCTTGTTCGTTTACTTGTCTGATGCCTAGCGCTGAAGCCAACATGCCAGAGGTGATAAGTAAGGTGAGTGCAGCGGTAGTCGCCCCTTTATTATTTTTACTTTTCATAATTTCCTCCTGACAAATTTCACTGCCACACGGTTGTGGCAGTGTGATTTAGGTAGTTATAAATTTAATTACCTTGTGAACCACCTGCTGCTGTACGTGTCGCAGCATCGCCGCTTGGCGTTGCATTAATAAGTGCAGCACTTTCACTAAAGTCAGAGGCAACAAAAGTAAACGAGCTACCATCACCAGCGTAAACATCTACTGCATCAACATAGCCAGAGCCTGAAATTTCTGCAGTGCCTTCGGCGTTGATCATGCCATCAAATACATAGCTTTGATCTAACGAGCCAATTGCTTCTGCTACATCTTCAAGCTCGCTGGTTACAGAGTCTCGTAAGGTTGATAAACCAATTACCAGCGCTGCCACCATAGAAGTTGAAAGAATAATTAGCTCAGAAGTAAGTACAAAGCCTTGTTGTTTTTTACCGTTTAAGTTGCTTTTCATAGTTTTCATAATGATCACCTTAAATATGTTAGAGCTTATGCCCACTTTGTATATAGCGAGGACCGTGCCATTAATTAAATACATAAAAATCAAAAGCTTATTTTTATAGTTTAAAATATGACTTGCTTATCCTTGTTATGATTTGCATTTTGCAAATCATTATTAAAGTGCGTTACAACGCAAGCAGAGATTAATTAAAAGGCAAGCTGCTAACTCATTTATACAAAGCTTTTAAAAGTAAGAGTGGTGAGCAATTAGATAGGGGGTATTCACAAAGCGAGATAGGTTTAAACAACGACGAGTAAGGCTATTTTAATTGTTTAGGTAGGTACGTTGCTTTTACTTTTTATGAGCGGGTTTAACTAAGGAGTGCGTAGTTTAATAAAATAAAAAGGCCTTGCGGCCTTAACTTTCACAATTACCAAGTACCGAAAGTTTCGCGTAGCGCGCTGTGGCTTGGTTGTGCTGCGCATCATAACCTATTGCCTCATTATAATAATGACACGCCAATGCGTTATCAGGTGTCGCCTCAGCTATTAGCCCTTTGTGATAGTAATAATGGCTTTTACGCGTGCCAAATTTATAGGCAAGCTCTAAATAGTTAGCTGCAATAACATAATGCCCTTGCGCATAATAAATAGACGCCATTTGTAAATACGGTGAAGCCTCAGTACCAAATTCATCAATAGCGTACTGGGCAATTTGTTTTGCTTTGGCTAAATTGCCTTGCTCAATAGCCAAGTTAATACCTAAAGATAGCGCGTTTAAAGGCGGATTAGGTAAATTAAGAAGCTTGTTTATTACCGATTGCGCCTGATTAGCTCGTCCGCTTTTATACAGCGCATAAGCTGATACAGATAAAATAACCTTATTATTTGGGTGCTCAAGCATTAACTGATTAAGCTCATGCACTAAGGCTAAACAATTAACCGCGCTTACCCCTTCACAAGTTAAAGCACTGGTGTTTAATGTATACTTAGTAACAATATCACTTAGCGCAGTATGTGGGTTTACACTGGGCGCATAATCTATATGTGCGCAGCCCGATATACTCAGTAAAATAACGATATATATTATTTTCATAACCCTTGCTCCTGTATAAAACTGGCCATTTGGCTATCTAAATCAACTGTTTGCCATACGCGTAAATTATTAACCGGCTCGCGGACTAAATTAGGGGTAACCACAATAATCAACTCGCGGTTGTTTTCGCTTTTGCTGGTTGTTTCGCTTAATTTACCAAACAGGCTCTCGCCGTTTGCATCGGGTACAAAGTCGTGACTGGCGTTATTATCTGTACTAATTAAGCCACCAATAATTAAAGGTTGCCCGTCTTGTAAACGGGTAGAAGTTTGCATGCTGCGCGTATTAAATGCACTGCTGTTTAAACTGCTGCCGGTGCTTTGTGCTATTTCTGCTGTGAGTGTGGTGTCTGGCAATGAAATAACCGGATTTAAATCAAGGGTTATGCGGTCTTTGTCATCCACTAAAGCACGAACATTGAGCTCAACGCCGAACGATTTAAACTCAGTACCACTAAACACTGAACCGCTATTACCTTGTTGCCCGCTGGTAACGCCTGATGGGCTGTAGCTTGTAGGTACTGGCACTTCGCCGCCTACTTTAAATACCGCGCTTTCGCCTGCAAGTACGGTAAGTGTAGGTCGCGAAAGCGTTCTTGAAATTCCCTCTTGCTCTAACAAAGAAAACAACATATCAATGGCAAATTGCGAGGTTGATAACTGCAAGTTATTTGTTAATTGTCCGCCAATTAATTGCAGTGCGTTTTCTATTGATGCTGAGCCAGACTCACGGGCATTCATGCCTTCTAGGCCAAATAAACCTTGCTCGTTGTTATACCCATTCGAAAGAACACTAATATCTGGACGCCATTGCTTTAAGCGGCGCTGATTAACTTCATAAAGCTGCACCGACACCCTCACTTGAGGTAAGTCTTCTACTTCAATGCTTGATAGCACTTTACCTTTAGCCACCGAAAGCAAAGTTGCCCGCGCTACGTTTGAATTAACATTGCTTAAAGTCAGGCCAGAATCGCCATTTAATAACCCGCCAGACTCATTTGCGAGTACTTCAATAGCGCTTGTTTCGTTTTGCGTTGCACTACTGATAAGCCCGTTTGGATCTAGTGCAGATGTGGGTGCTTGGCTTGCTTGCTCTGGTTCAAATAATTTATTGATGGTATTTAACAAACGCACCAGTTCAATTTGATTTTTAACTGTGCCGCTGAGCATAAACACATCGTTATCATCGTTTGATAACTCATCCACCGAAATACGTTTTACAGTTACTTTGTCCGCCCCCATCGATTTTAACACCTGCGCTATGCGCGCCTCCTTAGGCTTTGGCGCTTGCGTAACTTTAATAAGGTTAATAATCGCAACTTTACTTGAGCTTTGTGCTAAGCCATTGTTTAAATTACCCATGCCCTGTAAGCGCTGCGCTAAAGAATTAAACATTCCTTGGTTAGGCGCAGAGGTAATAACAGGTTGCGCCGATTGCGAGCTACTAGCGTATAAATAGTTTTTTGCCGCTTCGTGGGCTGCATGGCGATAATTAAGCGTAGGTACTTCGCCGCGTAGAACTACTGCGTGTCTATCAGGTGCGATGGTGAGCGCTAAGTTAGGATGAATATCGTTAAGGGCATTTTCAAGTACACTGTAGTCTTCGGTCACGCCCAGTAAAAATGTTTCTGATGTGTTGTCGTCATACCACACCATCATAGAGGTGCGGCCCAACTTTTTAGCTAAAATTAACAGCTCGCGTCCGTTTACTACGTTTACATCGAGTGTGGTTTCGTGGCCTAGCGCAACACGTGCTATATCGCGGTTAAATACAAAGCGAGTATGGGTCCACTTAACTAAGTGGGATACTTTTTTTACTCTGTCGCCATTGGCGTTCTCTATGTAATTTAAATTGCTTTGCTTGGCGTATACACAGCACGGTAAAAAAAGTATTACAAAAATAATGGCTTTAAACATATGCGCGTCCTCAAGTATGCGTTGGTTTAACAGAGCAAGTTTAAGACCAGCAAATATTTAGCTTTAAATTCAATAAATTAAAATGATTGGAGATATAAGCACAGGCGGCTTTAGTATTTTGATTTGCAAAATGCAAATGAAGTTAGGAGAGAAGGCACAAAGCAGTGCGCTTTGTGCCAAAAGTATTAATGCAGTGCGGCAGTAAAAGGAATGTTTTTACAAATTTCAGCTTCAGCGACTAGTAGCTCTTCTAAACGAACATCAACTTCTTCTTTATCAAAGTATTCGTACGCTAACTCTACAAATAAGTTTTTATGTTTTTCTTCTGATTTAGCAATCGCCACATAAAAGTCTTTTTCTTTACCCTCTGGTAATGCTTGGGCAACCAATGAAAAGCGCTCGTGGCCGCGGGCTTCAATAACGCCGCCAACCAGTAATCTATCCATTAAAAATCCATCACGACCATGTCTAAATAAAGCGCGTATTTGTTTTATGTATGGATCTTTTTTGTCATCACCTAAATTAGTATCGCGTTCAATAAGCAGTTTAAGCACTTGTTTAAAGTGTATTAACTCCTCAAGCGCTAAATCGGTCATAGCTTTTACCAGTTTACGTTTGTCTGGGTAATGAGACAGCATAGAAATAGCCATGCCCGATGCCTTTTTCTCAGCAGCAGCGTGGTCTTGTAAAAACGTATTAAAGTCGGCTAAAACCGCTTCGGTCCATTCAAAGGGGGTGTTGTATTTTAATTCAAACATTTTTTGTACTACTTAAAAAATAATGCGGGGATTTTAGCGTATTTAATAGTAAAAATCTTGCAGCGCAGAGCAAAATTAACGCATATAAGGTAAATGCTTATCTATGCGCCCTTTTGCTGTTGAGTCAATTTTTAACGGGTGTTTAATATCGTTCCATGCGGTCACTTTGCCGCCTATGTTCATTTTTTCAAAGTCGCTACGCTCGCTTTTAATGCCTAAAAACGCAGTGAGCTGGGCAAAACTTTGTGGCTTTGCTATATCAATTTCTAAGTAGTCGTTACTGCGGTGCTTAAAATACTCACGCGCGTTTGCTAAATGTGTGTTGTAGCACTTTGTTAAATAATCATCCTGGTTAATATTATCAATCGATAAGTCAGTAAAGGTCGTTAAGTAACACCGTTTTATATGAATATTAAAACCACCGTCTTGGCGCGTTAAATTAGTATGCATTCGCAGCAGCAATTGCCTAATTGAGGCAATCCAGGGTGTTTTTTCGCGCGCTAAATATATAAATTTAGCGCCGGGGTAATGGCTATCTAATGCTGGGTAGTCATTAAATACAGGGGTATCGGCTATGGCTGTGGCGTTTTCAAAACAATGCGAGGTGTACGCAGTGTGCGCCGTGGCAATGCCAAACTCTAAAAAAGCGTGGCATACACTGGTGGTGCCTGTACGCGGAAGCCCTATTATAAATATTTTACTCATAACAGCTATTACTAAATATTGCGTGTTACAAGCAACAAAAAGGCACTAATAACCATCACTAAAAAGGTGGCAATTGTACCAATTTGGCGATACTTAAGGTTGTTTTCAACAATGCCTAAATTGTGAAAAACGCGCCCTATTAATAATGCGCCACCTAAAATATTACAATAATGGCTGGCAAGGCCTTGGTATTCGGCTAAAAAAAGCAAAATAATCGCAAAGGGTACGTATTCCATAAAATTAGCATGGGCACGCACTGCACGTTGTAATTTAGGGTTGCCGTTATCGCCAAGCGACACTTGGTCGCTGCGGCGCACTTTGATCACATTAAAACTTAAGTAAATATAATAAAACGCTAAAAGCGCAGCATACGTAGAAACTATCACGGTGTTGTCCTGTTTTATTTTTGGCAATAATAACATAGTTTTGCACAATCATAAGTTTACTTAGTAACTATGCTACAGTGTGTATTAGTTGAATTTTATAATGCAATGAAAGGAATTTATGTTTGTCCCTCGCAAAGTAGCCGACCGCTATCGTGAAATGATCAACAGCATTGGCTTTTACCCTTCTGTACTTTCGGTTGGTTTTTTACTTTTTGCTGTAATTACCATGTCGCTTGAATACATAGCACCTGTAGAGCAGCTCAAGGCGTTTATATCTGTTGTGCTCGTAGATAGCGCCGAAAATGCCCGCACCATTTTAAGCACGCTAGCAGGCAGTATTATATCGCTTACGGTGTTTAGTTTTTCTATGGTGATGGTGGTTTTAAATTCGGCCAGTGCCAGTTTATCTCCGCGGGTTGTACCTGGGCTTATTACCCGTAAGTCGCATCAAATGGTATTGGGCTTTTATTTAGGCAGCATAATTTACTCAATTATTATGCTCATTAATATTAATAAGCTTGAAGGTGGCGATACCGCTATTCCATCGCTTGGGGTGCTGCTGTCATTGGTGTTTGGTTTAGTATCACTTGGCTTGTTTGTATTTTTTATTCATTCAATATCTAAAGCTATTCAAGTAGATAATGTACTTAACGGTTTATTTAGCCAAACTAAACGCGAAATTAAAGCCATTGTAGATAGGCAATCAGAAAAACCATTCACTGACTTTCCTGATTTTACACAGTGGCACTCAGTTAATAGCACTACCGAGGGTTATTACAAAGGGGTGCATACAGATAAGTTATGCGCCATATTAGCCGAGGAAAATATTCGGGTGTATATCTCGGTAAACCAAGGTTACTTTACAGTTAAAGGCTATCCGTTTTTAAAATGTGATAAAGACATTTCTAACAACGAAGAACTTATTGCTAAAATTTTAGACTGCTTTATTTTTTATATAGAAGAGTACATTAGCGATCATTACCGTTATGGATTAACGCAAATTTCAGAAATTGCCGTTAAAGCAATGAGCCCAGGTATTAATGACCCTGGTACAGCGGTTAAATCGATAGATATGCTGAGTATTTTATTAATTGAGCGCCTGTCGCTTAACGATACAAATTATTCGTTTAAACACAGCGATAACGCCCCGTTACTCTTTATACACGAAACCAGTTTTGATGAGTTACTGCACGATAACTTTACGCCACTGCGTAATTACGCAAAAGGCGATGCGTATGTAATGACGAACGTTTTAGAGGCATTTAAAAATATATTGTTTGTGGCGCATGGCAATGATGCAGCCCGAAACAGTCTATTTAATTACTTAAATGCCATTGTAGATGACATAAACGAGCATGTAAGTAACGAATACGACAGACAAGAAATTACCAACATGCTTAACGCGATTGCCCGCATTAGCAAGCCACAAGGGGATAAACTAGTGGCTCGTTTTACCTGCCAACATACTAGTCAATAAAGTAAACCGCATAGCTAGACGCTGTTACTTTAATTTCTCCAGCATGATACGCATCAGGAACAAAGTTACCGGGTGCGCTATCTGCCACCATCATGGTTTTTTCTGAGCGAGCATAAGGCTGAGCAGGAACGTTCATTGGGCTTAGCGACGCCGTATATAACCCTTTTAGCTCAACGCCGTAATCGGCACTTAATTCTTTGGCGGCTTTACGGGCATCTTGAATGGCCAGTTTTTGCGCCTGTTTGTGCAGCTCTTCATAGTTACTCGCTAAAAATTGAGTTTGGTTTATTTGGTTAATGCCGTTATTTACCAGGTTTTGTAACAGCTGAGGGTATTTTTCGATTTGCGAGAGTTTAACGCTTAACGTGCGCGACACTCTAAAGCCTTTAAACTCTTGCTCGCCAGAGCTTCTGTTGTATTGGCTTTCGCGATTTATAGAAATATGCCCTGCATTAATATTACCGTCTTTAATGCCAAGCTCTTTTACTAATTTGATCGCTTTAGCCATGGTTTTATCGGCCTTGTTTTTAGCATCAATTAGGTCTTTATCTATTTCTACAATGCCTACGCTTAATTGTACGTAATCAGGCATAGTGGTTACGGTTGCTTCACCTTTAACATAAATATGAGGAGCGTTAGGTGTTGAGTTTGCATGCGCATCAACACTTAAGGTACTTAAGGCAATTGCGCTACTTAATAAAAGAATGTGTGTTTTCATTGCATTATCCATTGTATTTTTGTTGTCACCATTAAAGAGCCTACGTGGTTAACAATAAATGAACAAGCACAAAAAAACAGGCAATTGCCTGTTTTTTGTAACTGGCTGTAACGCAACGTACAGCCTTATTTACTTTACGTTACTCAGCGTAATTAAATGCTGCAACGTTTGTAGTTACGGTATTTAGGTAACCAGTAATTTCTATCAATAGCAGCCCACAGTGCATCGTCGCTAATCTCAAGAGCTACGCCCTCTTCAATTGCTTTTTTAGCCACTGCAAATGCAATACGCTTACTTAACGTTTCAATTTCAGTCAGTGCAGGTAATAAGCTGCCTTTACCGGTATTTGCACGTGGTGATGACTCAGCAAGCATTTCGCTCGACATACTCAACATTGCATCGGTAATGCGTGTTGCTTTTGCTGCAATTACACCTAGGCCAATACCAGGGAAAATATAACTGTTATTACATTGTGGAATTGGGAACACTTCACCATTAAACTCTACTGGCTCAAATGGGCTACCGGTTGCTACAAGTGCTTTACCTTCAGTCCATTTAATAACATCAGCTGGGTGTGCTTCAACCTGCTTAGATGGATTACTTAATGGGAAAATAATCGGTTGTTCACAGCCTGAGTGCATAGCGCGAATAACTTGCTCGGTAAATAAACCCGGTTGACCCGATACACCAATTAAAATATCAGGTGCTGCACAGTGCATTACATCTAATAATGAAGCGTATTCGCCGCTGTAAGTCCACTCGCTTAATGCAGCTTGTGGTTGCGCTAGTGCTTGTTGGAAATCGCGTAAGCCTTCCATACCTTCAGTGAGTAGGCCAAAACGGTCAACCATAAATACTTGGCTGCGCGCTTGTGCTTCGCTAATACCTTCAAACACCATTTGGCTAATAATTTGCTCAGCTATACCACAACCGGCTGAGCCTGCGCCAACAAATACCACTTTTTGCTCACTAAGGGTTGAGCCTTTAACACGACACGCAGCTAATAAAGAGCCCACAGTTACCGCTGCTGTACCTTGAATGTCATCGTTAAAGCTACAAATTTCGTTACGGTAGCGTTTAAGTAATGGCATAGCGTTTGGCTGTGCAAAATCTTCAAACTGCAGTAATACATTTGGCCAGCGACGTTTAACCGCTTTGATGAACAAGTCTAAAAACTCATCGTATTCATCTTGCGCAATACGCTTGTGACGCGCGCCCATGTACATAGGATCATTAAGAAGTTTTTCGTTGTTAGTACCTACATCAAGCATTACAGGTAATGTGTACGCTGGGCTAATACCACCACACGCTGTGTAAAGTGATAATTTACCAATAGGAATACCCATGCCACCAATACCCTGATCGCCTAGGCCTAAAATACGTTCGCCATCGGTAACCACAATTACTTTTACTTTGCCTTTGGTGGCGTTACGTAGAATGTCGTCAATTTGATAGCGATCTTCGTACGAAATAAATAAGCCACGTGCACTGCGGTAAATATCTGAGAATTTTTCACAGGCATCACCAACCGTTGGCGTGTAAATAATTGGCATCATTTCTTCAAGATGATCACGCACTAAACGGTAGTAAAGTGTTTCGTTGTTATCTTGAATGGCACGCAAGTAAATATGCTTGTTTAAGTTATCGTTAAAGCTTGAATACTGCTGATAACAACGCTCAACCTGCTCTTCAATTGTTTCAAAACGTGGAGGAAGCAAACCCGCAAGGTTAAAGTTTTCGCGTTCTTTTTTACTAAACGCGCTGCCTTTGTTTAAAAGCGGAGTTTCAATTAGGCCAGGGCCAGAGTAAGGAATATAAAGGTAGTTAGGATCAGTATTAGTTGTCATATTTCCAGGCTTTAACGGAGTCTTAAGTTATGATCTGCCATTATCATTGTAAAAGGTTAAATTGCAATGACAATTAAGCTTGTCAGACCATTGAGAGAAAACACATGCAGGCTTCACTGCCTGCATGGCTATTATACATAAATTAAAATTTGATAGTGGCGTTTTTGTCAGTTAAATCCGACAAAGCAACCCCTTCACGGCGCGGATCAGCACCGCCATACAATTTATTGTTTTTAACCTCTACGGCATGTAAGCCAGAGTTTAAATCAAGTACGCGTACAGCATGGCCGCGTTTAGTTAATTGTGGGGCTATGGCTTCAAGCGCAGTGCCTTTTTCAAGGCTCGTGTAATCGTTACGATTGGTGGTTCTTGGCAGGTTAATCGCCTCTTGCGCCGATAAATTCCAATCCAGCACACCAATAACCACTTGTGCTACGTAATCAATGATACGGCTGCCACCTGGCGAGCCAACCACTAAGCGTAAGCTGCCGTCGTTGTTAAACACCATTACCGGCGACATAGAGCTACGTGGGCGTTTGCCCGCCTCAACGCGGTTAGCTACTAATTTGCCGTCAATGCGTGGCGAAAGCGCAAAATCGGTTAATTGGTTATTTAAAATAAAGCCATTAACCATCACAGTTGAGCCAAACGCCATTTCAATTGAACTGGTCATTGATACGGCATTACCAAAGCTATCTACAATGGATACGTGCGATGTTGATGGCAACTCAAAAGAATCATCTTTTGCGTAGCTTAAGTAGCCTACCGGATTACCTGCTACTGCTTTTGTGTCTTGCTCAGTAATAAGCTTGGCGCGCGATGCAATGTACTTTTTATTTAACAGCTCTTTGGTAGGCACTTGCGTAAAATCTGGGTCGCCCATGTACATATTACGATCGGCAAATGCTATGCGTGAGGCTTGGCTAAAGTAATGAATTGCCTCTTCGCTATTAGGTTTAAGCGCGCTCATGTCTTTGTGTTCAAGCAAGCCCAAAATTTGTAATACTGCTACACCACCACTGCTCGGTGGGGCCATAGAGCACACATTATAAGCACGGTATTTAATACATACTGCGTCGCGTTGCTTGCTTTTGTAATTAGCCAGGTCTGATTCGCTTAATGTACCCGGTGCAATTTTTGAATTTTGCACTGCGTTTACCATTTGCTTAGCGTTATCGCCTTTATAAAATGCATCAATGCCTTGTTTAGCAATGTCTTTGTATAAATTAGCTAAGGGCTGATTTTTTTTAATCGTACCGGCTTTAATTAATTCGCCATTAGGGTAAAAGTACTCGTAAATCACCGGCATACTCATTACACCTGGGTTTAATTGTCGTGCCAATAAACCGTGTAAACGTGGCGACACCTCAAAGCCCTGCTCGGCAAGTTTAATAGCGGGTTTAAATAACTCGCTCCACGCAAGTTTACCGTATTGTTGATGCGCAGTTGCAAAGGCATGCAAAATACCTGGCACACCCACAGAGCGACCGCCAACAACTGCTTCAATCCACTTAACGGCTTTACCGTGTTTATCTAAAAACAGATTTTCGTCAGCATTTTGCGGCGCAGTTTCACGGCCATCAAAGCTTGTAAGTAGGTTATCGGCTTTGTTGTAGTACATCATAAATGTACCACCACCAATGCCCGATGATTGTGGCTCAACTAAGGTAAGCACTAATTGCGTTGCAATTGCCGCATCTACCGCGCTTCCGCCTTTAGCTAAAATCTGTTGTCCAGCTTGTGAGGCATACGGGTTGGCCGCGGCCACCATATATTGATCACCGGTTACTAATTGTTTTTGTACAATTGAGGTGGTGGCTTCTGGCTCGCGAATTTCTAATTTTGCAGGTTCTTTTGCTATTGTTGGCAGCGTTACTGCAAACAAACCAATAGTAAATAATGACTTAAGTTTAAAATGCATAAAAATACTAAAAACACTTAATTACGTAGTTGTATTTGGCATCTTAAAGTTAAACGGGCACAATATGCAAAAATTTTGACTAAAAAAACATAATAAAATGCTTAATTTACCGCTTCAACCTCGTTATTTACTTCCGCCATTATTTTTGATGCTTTTTAGTATTATTTTTGCTGCATTTGATTTAAATAATTTACTTGAATTTAACCGAGCGCTCATTGAAAACGGCGAAGTTTGGCGAGTGTTTACCAGTCAATTCGTACATGCTAACTGGGCGCATTTAGGATTAAACGCAGTAGGCATATTTTTAATTTGGTTACTGCATGGCGAATACACGTCGCCTGCGCGTTATGCCTTTAATGTGTGTTTTTTAGCACTGTGGTGTGGGCTCGGCGTATTATGGTTTTGCCCTGCTATATCTATATACACGGGATTAAGCGCTCTATTGCATGGTGTCATTATTTGGGGAGCGGTGAAAGACATTACCCTGTCGCTTAAATCGGGTTATTTATTATTTATAGGTGTGTGGATAAAAATAATAATGGAGCAAGTAAACGGCCCCGATGCAACTATAGGCCAATTAATTGATTCAACCGTTGCCATTGATGCGCACTTAATTGGCGCGGTGGGCGGCACATTACTAGGCATACCTTTAGCAATTAAATACTTAAAAAATAGCGATTAAGCTTTTCAATATTAATAAAAACGCCGCGTTAGTTAACGCGGCGTTTTTGTTTTTATACTTTAATTTAAAAATTTAAGATTAAAGTGTTTCTTTAAATAATTTATGAATACGGCGGTATTCATCTAACCAGCTTGACGGCTGCACAAAGCCATGCGGCTCTACCGGGAAGATAGCTGTTTCAAAGTTTTGTTTTTCAAGTTCAATTAATCGCTGTACTAAACGTACTGAGTCTTGAAAAAACACGTTATCGTCAACCATAGGTGCGTTAATTAATAAGCGCTTGTTTAAGCCCTCAGCGTAATAAATTGGCGAGCTGCGCTCATACGCTATAGGATCTACATCTGGGTGATTTAAAATATTAGCCGTGTAAGCGGTGTTGTAATGCGCCCAATCGGTTACTGGACGAAGTGCTGCCCCAGATTGAAATAGCTCAGGGGCAGTAAATAGCGCCATAAAGGTCATAAACCCGCCGTATGAGCCACCGTATGTGCCTACTGCGTTGGTATCAACATTTGCGTTTTGCGCCATCCATTTAACGCCATCTGCTAAATCTTGCGTTTCAGGTGTACCCATTTGGCGATAAATCGCAGTACGCCAATCGCGGCCATAACCTTTAGAAGCGCGGTAATCCATATCCATCACTATGTAACCTTCATCGGCAAGTAATGAATGAAACATAAACTCACGAAAATACACAGACCAACCCATGTGTGAGTTTTGTAAGTACCCTGCTCCGTGGTTAAAAATAACCGCTTTACGGGTTTTGCCTGTTTCACCTTCTACATAGTCACTTGGGTAATACACCTTGGCATAAATAGGTTGCTCTGTGTGGCTAGATGGCACGGCAACTATTTTAGGTGCGGTGAGCTTTTTAGCTAAAAATTCATCCGACACCGTATGGGTGAGCTGTGTAGCCGTGGTGTTAGCTTTAGCATCGGCAACAAAAAGCTCTGTTGGCATTGTTATTTTAGAGTGCTTAAGCAGTAATTTACTTTCGTCTGGGCTTAACGTGTAGTCGGTCATACCGTTAAGGTCAGTCACTTGCTCGTTTTTACCTGTTTGTGGGTTAACACGGTAAATTTCGTAAAGGCCTGGGTGTTCTACGTTTGCCTTGTAATAAATAGCGCTATTATCATGAGTTAACGTAATGTCCGATACTTCAAACTGGCCACTAGTTAAAGCGGTTGCTTTGCCGTTAAGCGGTTTTTTGTAAAGCTGACTATAGCCCGACTCTTCTGATAAGTAATACAGGGTGTTTGAATTATGTAACCAGCCAAAATTGTTAAACGCGTAAGCTATCCAAGCATCATCATGCAGGCGGTGCTGCGACACAAGCTCGTTTTTATCAAAGTCGATTGTGGCTATCCAGCGGTCTTTGTTATCCCACGCCTCTAGCATAATGGCAACTTGCGTGCCGTCATCGTTCCACACTATGGGAGCTTGGTTTAAACCCCAATTAGTAATTAAGTTAATACCGCGTGGCGCTTTTTTAGATTTATACGTTTTACCATCACGCGCGTAGTTTTCTTTTTTAACCTCGGCTAAAACATCTTCATCAAAGCCCGGTAGCGTATCAAAGCTCAGTGGCGTTTGTGTTTTATCTATAAGGTTAATGTGTATCACCGATGATGTTTGCTCTTTTGCATCAGCCACACGACGGCGCACTTTTTTAGGCTCAATAGTGGCATCATCGGTGATGTAGTTAGGCATAATATCGCCTTTATCACGCCACGATTGCTGCTTTTGCAGCACAACAATTAAAGCATCACCGTTTGGCGATAGTTGCGCTTCTTTAATTACATTGCCATCACCTAAATAAAAAGCGGTGTTAGCAATGGAGCTATTTTGCGCGTTTATTTGTTCATTGCGTGTTTGTGTATCCTGTTTGTTTTTATGTTGCAGCGCCACAAACTCAATCAGTTTATGCTGCTCTTTTGCTATGTAACTAGTTGGCTCTTGTAAGCCTTTTGGCTCATCGGCCAATTTTAAGTTAGCAAGCTCTGTACTTAGCCCTGTTTTTAAATCAACTTTAAAAAACACATTGCCTTGGCGGTAAACTAAATCGCCATTGTTTAAAAACTGTGGTTTAGACTCATTAGCTGAGGTGGCTGTTATTTGTTTGAGTTCACCCGTTGTTAGGTTTTTAACAAATACATTGCCTTTAAACGTATAAGCTTGAAGTGTTCTATCTGATGAATAAACCGCTTTAGAAGCACCTACAGTATGCAGTTTATCAAGTGAAACTTGCATCGCTTTTTTTCTGTTAATTGGCTGGCTATAAATATCGTTTAAGTTACTGCCTTGCTGCTTTTGAGCATAAATAATGGTGGCTGAATCACTTGCCCAGTACGCATTTTTAGGCTGGTTGCCAATCCAATCAGGATTTGCCATGGCTTGTTCTAGCGTAATATTTTGCGAGCCAGCATCAGCAGGTGTGTTTACAACCGCAGCAACGGGAGTTGCTGGTAAAGCGCTTTGCTGTGATGAAGAGGTATTAGCGGTAGCACTACAACCTGCAAGCATAATGCTAGAGGTTACAGCAAGCGCTACTAATGTTTTTGATGACGATAGGTTAAAAATCATAGTGCTTCTATACGGTTATTATAATTGAGCCGTATTTAAGCAGAAGCACTTGAGTTATTGCAATTTTTTAAGATAAATAACGCATTTTCACGGTAAAGCTGAGTTTACTCTATTAGCAAATCGAGCCACACCAACCGGTGATCGCTCGATGCGTTTCTATCTTTTATTAATCTATATTGCTCGCTGTTTTTAGTGGGCCAAAACACCCCGCCATCGTGTATTTTAAACCCATAGGTAGAGGGTAAAACATAATCTACACGCGCTTGCCAGTTAGCTGTAAAGTGCTTTGCGTATGACTGCGGGTACTGCTCTTTAGCACCGGCGCTTTGCGGTATAAATTGCGAATTTATAAGTGGATTATTTAAAATTTGATTGGTGGTTTCAACCCGTGCTTTATCCCCTTCAGGCGCAGCGTTTAAGTCACCTAAAATAACAAACCGCGAGTTTGCTTTTAATCCGCCTTTTTGGCCGTTATCGTCGTAAATATAGGCTTTATTAGCAACATAATCGGCAATTAACCTAACTTCGTCATGATTACGTTTGCCGTTTCTGTCTTCATCGCCATCAAACACCGGCGGGGTTGGGTGCGAGGCAAGCACATGCACCGTTTTATTGTTTACTACAACAGGTACATCCCAAAACGATTTAGAGCTAAGCCTAAGCGCTTGCCATTCTTGCGTGTTATACCAATTCTCTTTTGTTTTAGGGTCTATTGGCATTTGCGCATTAGGCATATCTTTATATTTAAACGTTTGAAGCGTGCGCAGTTTCTCAAGGTTAATGGGGTATTTAGATAAAATAGCCATCGCGTAATGGCCTTCAAAAAAACCAAAACCTTGAGCATCGCCCATTACAGCGGTTTTTTTACCGTTGTTATCAAGGTCAAACTCAGTAGCAAGGCCTGTATTTACTGGGGCAATAAAGCTGTATGGGTAATCAATGGGGGCTTGTTTATTTTGGCTTACATTTAAAAACTGGCGTCTAAAATAATCTATACCTTGCGCTTTGGGTACGTAGTCAAACTCGTTTAATAAAATAATGTCAGGGCGAACACGCTGAATTATTTCGGCTATATTTTTTATTTGCTGGTGGTTTGATTTTAGTGCATTAACTAGCGCATCGGGGTTAACTTGCTCGCCTTTTGGCGTGTGATTAGTTGCATCCATACTCACATTAAAGGTGGCAATACGAAGGCTTTGGCTGGCTGTAGCATTTAAACTAAATGAAGCGGCAATGGCTAATGCGCCATAAAGTATGTTTAGTTTCATTTTTTTACTTCAAAAAATTAAAAAATAGACTTTACCAGTATTACACAATTAATACCTATTTTTATGACAAAAAAATACCGGCTTAAGCCGGTATTTAATTAGTTAATTGCAGCCTTTACTCACTTAGCATAAGTGCAGTAGCAGCTTTTAAAATGCCGGGGTACGCTTGCTCAGGTAGGTAATCGGTAAGTTGCCCAAGCTTATCGGCAAGGTTATTAATGTTATCTGCAGATACATTAATATGCCCCATTTTACGCCCAGGTTTTGCCGTTTTTCCGTACCAGTGGCTGGTTACATCACTGACTGTTAAAACCTCGGTAGGAATACATCCTTGGCCCAACACATTAACCATGGCGGTAATATGCTTAAGCTCTGTATTACCTAGCGGTAAACCCGCTACAGCTCGCATGTGGTTTTCGAACTGCGAACAATGGCAGCCTTGCTGTGTCCAGTGCCCTGAGTTATGAACTCGCGGCGCAATTTCGTTCACCAGTAAAGTACCGTTTACATCAAAAAACTCAATGGCAAGTACGCCAACATAATTAAGCTCGTTGGCAATTTTTGTAAATGCACTATGGGCCTGCTGCTCAACCAGCGTGTTATTTTTACCCGCAATCGACAAAGTAAGCACGCCGTTGGTGTGCTCGTTTTCAGTAATTGGGTAAATAGCCACATTACCTTGCTTATCGCGTGCACCAATAATAGAGACTTCACGGTCAAACGGGATCATTTTTTCAGCAATAATGCTGTGTGGCGCATCCTGTGTGCCAGAGGCAATAAAATCAGCCATTTCTGACCAAATTTGCTCTATTTGGTCATCTGATTTTAAACGCCACTGCCCTTTACCATCGTACCCTGCTTGGCACGTTTTAATAACCAGCGGTTTGCCTAGGGTTTTAACCGCTGATTCTAAATGCGCTTTTTCTGTGATCAGTTGATACGGCGCACATGCTACGTTTGTTTTATCTAGTAGCGCTTTTTCTAATGCGCGGTCGCCACCGGTTTTAATGGCAGCTTTACCTGGGTAAAATTTATTACTGTTACAGCAAAGTGTAAGTACATCATCGGGGATATGCTCAAACTCTGCGGTAATCGCATCAGCGTCACTAATTGCCTGCTCAAGTGTCGTTGTGTAAATTTCACCGGTTAACGGATGCATAATTTTTTGGCTGCCTACGTCGTACGCAACCACATTTAAATTAAGGGGGGCGCCTGCTAGGCTCATCATTCGCGCAAGTTGGCCGGCACCTAAAATTAAAATTTTCATTTTTACTCTGCAGGATTAGGGTTAGCTAAAATAGTCTCGGTTTGCTCTTTACGAAATGCTTCAATTTTTGCAAAAATTTCTGGGTTTTGGCACCCTAAAATTTGTGCAGCGAGTAAACCTGCGTTAGCAGCGCCTGGCTCACCAATAGCAAGTGTACCTACGGCTACGCCTTTTGGCATTTGGCAAATAGATAACAATGAATCTACACCGTTTAAAGCTTTAGATTTAACTGGAACACCAAGCACAGGAAGCGATGTAAATGCCGCTGCCATACCCGGTAAATGCGCAGCACCACCGGCGCCAGCAATAATCACTTTTATGCCACGATCTGCGGCTGAATTTGCATAATCTGCAAGAAGTTGAGGAGTGCGGTGCGCAGAGACCACTTTTGTTTCGTACTCAATACCAAATTTTTCGAGCATGAGTGCTGCGTGTTCCATGGTTGGCCAATCTGATTTAGAACCCATAATAATGCCAACAGTCATAAATACTCCTCAGTAATGTATTTTAAAAATAGCGGACTTATGTCCGGTTTTAGGCGGGTATTATACCCAAACCAAGTTTAATTGCGACTCACAAAAACAAAAAAAGCCACGTTTAAACATGGCTTTTAAAGGGTTGCAGTTACAAAGTGCTTATACTTCTTTGCTTGCTAGGTATTCGCTGTAGTTGCCTCTAAAGTCGATCACCTGGCCGTCTTTTATCTCCCAAATACGGGTAGCAACCGATGATACAAACTGGCGATCGTGCGATACAAACAATAATGTGCCTTCGTACGCTTCTAATGCAAGGTTTAACGCCTCGATAGACTCCATATCCATGTGGTTTGTTGGCTCATCCATTAACAGTATATTTGGTTTATGCATCATAATTTTACCAAATAACATACGACCTTGTTCACCACCTGAAATAACCTTTACAGACTTTTTAATATCGTTTTGCGAAAACAACATGCGTCCTAAAAAGCCACGAACCACTTGCTCGTCGTCGCCTTCTTGTTGCCATTGCTCCATCCACTCAAACAAGTTTATGTCTTTTTCAAACTCGTCAGCATGATCTTGCGCGTAGTAACCAATATTGGCATTTTCAGACCACTTAAACTCGCCCGACTTAGGTGCTAAGCGCCCAGCAAGCGTATTAAGTAATGTTGTTTTACCTACACCGTTTTCACCGATAATAGCAATGCGCTCGCCAACTTCTACTAAGCCTTCTAAATTTGAAAACAACGTATTGTCTTCAAAACCTTGGCTTAGGTTAGTCATTTCTAGTGCGTTACGAAATAGCTGTTTTTCTTGCTCAAAGCGAATAAACGGCGATTGGCGAGAAGAGGCTTTTACTTCTTCTAGCTGAATTTTATCAATACGTTTTGCGCGTGACGTTGCTTGTTTAGCCTTTGACGCGTTTGCAGAAAAGCGCGATACAAACTGTTGTAGTTCGGCAATTTGGCTTTTCTTTTTCGCGTTTTCACTTAATAGGCGCTCACGTGCTTGTGTTGCTGCAAACATGTACTCATCGTAGTTACCTGGGTAAATACGAAGTTCGCCGTAATCAATATCAGCCATGTGCGTACATACTGAGTTTAAAAAGTGACGGTCATGCGAGATGATGATCATGGTGCAGTCGCGTTGATTAAGCACATCTTCTAACCATTTAATGGTGTAAATGTCCAAGTTATTGGTTGGCTCATCAAGTAGCATAATATCAGGGTCAGAAAACAGTACTTGCGCAAGTAACACACGTAGTTTAAAACCGGGTGCTATTTCAGACATAGGGCCGTAATGCTGCTCTGTCGAAATACCTACCCCTAATAAAAGCTCACCCGCTTTAGACTCAGCTGAATAGCCGTCCATTTCGGCAAATTCAGTTTCTAAATCGGCTACTTTCATGCCGTCTTCTTCACTCATCTCTGGTAATGAGTAAATGCGATCGCGCTCTTGTTTAATATCCCATAATTCTTTATGGCCCATGATCACAGTATCAATTACAGAGTATTCTTCGTAAGCAAACTGGTCTTGGTTTAGTTTAGCCACACGTTCATTTGGATCTGTACTTACGTTACCTGCAGAGGGCTCTAGTTCGCCACTTAGGATTTTCATAAATGTAGATTTACCACAGCCGTTTGCACCAATTAAACCGTAACGGTTTCCTTCGCCAAACTTTGCAGATATGTTTTCAAATAACGGTTTAGCACCAAATTGCATGGTGATGTTAGCTGTACTAATAATAGCGCTACCCTCCAAGGGGACATGATGTATTTAAATTGCGCGCAGTTTAAACTAAATACAGCTTTTTTTCTATGAAAGTTTAAGGTTGAAAGCGTATGAACTATGCCCTATTCCACTCATTAAAGGCGTAAATTAATGCCTAACAAATAGTGCCTAAAAACGCGATTAAGCCAGTGAATGCTTATTCAACTAAAAAAATGCGCTTAGCTAAAAATAATAGCGCGGTTTGTGCGCCATATCAGGGTTTAAATTTTCATTAATAAACCCGTTTAACTTAATAAGTCGATTGTTTATCGCAAAGCATTTTAAAAAACAGATAACTGGGTATATATTTATGATATAAAATGCTTTTTAGAGTTTTTGCACTAGCGTTTTATTTTTATCCAACATGAAAAAAACTCATTTTAAAACCCACTTACTTGCGCTATTTTCAGCACTATTTACGTAGTTTTTAATCAAAAAAAGCCTATCCCTTAACAGATAAAAAACACCATTAACCTCCAGTGAATATATATTCATTTTTAGCGCTAATTTCATTGATTATTTTTCACTTTTGAGCCCATAAGGGCTTTGTTAGTCTTCATGCCTTCTGAATTTAATGTCACTTTTTAAAGTTAATACACACAAGGCATCACAAATGATTAAAAACTTTGTAACCCTACTATTAGGAACAAGCATAGTAGTCGCGCCAGCTGCTTCAGCAGTAGAGCTCTATAAGGATGAAAAGAACACTATTAAAGTAGGTGGTTACCTTGATGTGCGCGTTATTAATACGCAAAACCAAACCGAAGTGGTAAATGGTACATCACGTATAAACTTTGGCTTTACTCGCCAACTTAAAAAAGACTGGTCGGCACTGGCGCTTGTTGAATGGGGTGTAAACCCTGTTGGTAGTAGCGATATTATTTACAACAACCGCTTTGAATCTATTCAAGATGAGTTTTTATATAACCGTTTAGGTTATGCTGGCCTTTCGCACGAAAAGTACGGGCAAATTACCATTGGTAAACAATGGGGTGCGTGGTACGACGTAGTTTATGGCACCAATAACAGCTTTGTATGGGATGGTAATGCTGCGGGTGTTTACACATACAACAAAGACGACGGTGCTGTAAATGGTACTGGCCGTGGTGATAAATTAATTCAATACCGTAATAGCTACAACGACTTTAGCTTTGCAGTTCAAGCGCAACTTAAAAACAGCGAATTTTATACCTGTGATGTTGATGATATTTCTGAAGAAGCGTGTGAAGCCCTGTGGAATGATGGCGACAGCGCAGCTCAAGAAGTAGAGTTTAACTACACCTTTGGTGGTTCTGTAACTTATAACGCAACCGACATGCTAACGTTAACAGCAGGCGTAAACCGTGGTGAATTTGATGTAACGTATGGCGATGGCACAACACAAACCGTTGAAGACTTAATTTTTGGTGCGGGTGTAATGTGGGGCAGCATTGAAAAACCAGGTTTATACGTTGCCGCTAACATAAATAAAAGTGAAAACCACGATACCGATAACCTAGGGCGCTTAATTAAAGACTCTATTGGTGTAGAAACATTTATGTCGTACCGTTTTGATAACGATGTGCGCCCTTTTGTGGCTTATAACATTTTAGATGCCGGTGACGATTACGTTATTCAACCTAACTTTAATACCGATCCTAATGATGTATTCAAACGTCAGTTTGCTGTGATTGGTGTTCATTACTTAATTGACGAAAACACCATTGCCTACGCTGAAGCCCGTAAAGATTTTAGCGACTTTGAAAGTGATGACAAAGACCAGCAATCACAAATGGAAGCGTCAGAAGACGACGGGATTGCATTTGGTTTTAGATACAAGTTTTAATTTCCCACCATAACAACACACAAAGCCCAGCTATATGCTGGGTTTTTTTATTTTAAACGTTAAATGATGAAAAAAATTAAATGTTTGAATGCGTTAACAATCGCTATTATTTGCTATAACACTTTATAAAAGCTGTGTGCGCTGCGTATTAATAATGCCTGTAAGCATGCTTATAAATTCACCCGTTAATTAATGGAAAGAAAATGAGTTCACTCAAAACCGCCGGTAATTTTACTCTACTATGTATTGCAAGCTTAACCATAATGGTTGGTACCCTGTTAGCGCCGGGTTTAGTTACCATTGCTGATGGCCTAGGCATACAAAGCAACAGCGTATTATTAATTACTTTACCTTCTTTAGGTGCGGTGGTGTTTGCCCCCCTAGCCGGAAGATTAATAGACAAGTACGGCGCATACCCTTTACTTATAATAGGTTTATTTTTATACGGATTAGTGGGTGCATGTGCTTACTTTTTACATGGCCCAACCTTAGTATTTATTAATCGTTTTGCATTAGGTGGTATTACAGCAATAGTGATGGCAAGTTGCACCGTATTAATTTCAACGTGGTACAGCGGCGAAGCCCGACTGAATATGATTGCCAAACAAGGCATGGCGATAGAGCTAGGTGGCGTTATATTTTTATTTTTAGGCGGTGTTTTAGCGTCAATGTATTGGGGATTACCCCTTGCTTTGTATTTAATCGCTTGGGTATTTTTAGCTATGTTACTCATGTTTGTACCCCGCAAGCAGAAATTAAATACCCATAACACAGAGCAAACTCAACAAATAAAAAAGAGCCATTCAAACGCATTAACGCTTAAAGAGGTTTATATAGTATCAACCCTAGCTATGACCATATTTTTTACCTCAACTGTGCTTTTACCTATTACCTTGCACGCACTAAATTTTAATGAGTCTGAAATAGGCCAACTATTGGCTTTTATATCGTTAATTGCGGTATTTACAGCGGGATTTATGCCTAAAGCAACTAAGTGCCTTAGTGAGAAAAATGTATTAGCAATCGCATTTCTTGCCTTTGGTTTATCATACCTTTGCTTTATACAATCAAGTACATTGATATTAGTATTAGGCGCGCTATTAATTGGTATTGGCTTTGGTTTTAGCATTCCTCTTTTAAACCACATGACCGTAGAGCTAAGCCCAGAAAATGTTCGTGGACGTAACTTATCGTATTTTACAATGGCTGTGTTCTCCGGTCAGTTTTTTACCTCGTTTATGGAGTACATACCTGGGGGTGAACATAACGTATTTATAATATGCAGTATTTTAAGCGCCGTTGTAGCTATCGCCCTTTTTGTAAAACCTAAAGCGCACTAAGCAGCAATCAATAACCGGTAAAATTATTAAATTAAGTAGCCAAGTATCCTCTATTTATTGGCTACTTTTATTCCTCCTCACTCTTTAGCTAAGTTAAGCACTTTAGAACAACATAGTATGATGTGTTCTTTTACTATAAAGCCACCAGCAATGGTTGTTGCTTTAGTTAATTGCGTTGTAAAGTCAGTTTTTTAGCCTTAGCAAATAAGTATTAATTAAAGGGATTATAAGCAAAAAGGCATGCACTGTATATAAATACAGTGCATGCCTTTTTTATAAAAATCTTAAGATTGATTAGGGCCCTAGCGTTACCCACTGCTTAACTTCAAGTGCAGTCATTATCAGCTCTACAGAAAAAGCAGCCAGTATCATCCCCATCACACGCGTTAAAATAGACGCCCCGCCAATACCAATAAGCTTTATAATTTTGCCCGACAGCAACAACAAAATTAAGGTTACACCCAACACTGCCAGTGTAATTAACGCAGTGCCTATTTGGGTTGTAATTGGGTGAATGTGATTATCGGTAAGTAATATAACGGCTAAAATAGCCCCTGGTGTGGCAGTAGCAGGTATAGCAAGCGGAAACACTGCAATATCGTGCCCTGGGTCTTGTTTTGCTTTGTTAGAATCATTGCCAAATATCATTTGTAAGCCAAACAAAAATAAAATTATCCCGCCCCCTAACTGAAATGATACCAGCCGTATACCCATCGCATTTAAAATAAGCTGCCCTATTAAGATAGAGCCAAGTAACACAGCGCCTGCATATAGCACAGTTTTAAACGCAGTTTTACGACGTTGTTGATCAGTTAAATGAGAAGTGAGCGCAGCAAAAAGCGCCATAGTCCCTATTGGGTCAATAGTAGCCCAAATAACGAGGGCATCTTGAGATAGTTTTTCTAGCATATAAATCCTTGTTAATCGAACACGTTTTAAAAACTCGGGTAACAAATTCATTTGCTTACGCTTAACTATAAGCCAAATTGGCTATTTTTTATATTGCATTTGTTCCTCTTATGATGAAATTTACTAACGTGTATAATGTAAATGCAGTACTAAACATGTTTATACCAAATAGAATGCTCACCCAAGCTAAAGCCTAATTTAACTAATAAGTTATGCGAACGCGCATTATGTGCACTTACCTGCGCCGCTAAGTAATTAAGCGGTATAGCCTGTTTAAGTGTTTTAACAAAGCCAGTTATTACCTCAAACATAATGCCCTTATCCCAATACATAGGATCAAGCTCAAATCCAATAAACGCCCTACTTTTACAAGGCGATAAATTATAAAGCCCGCAGGTGCCCATAAGTTTGCCATTTATATTATGTTCAATAGCCACTCTTATCACTTCGCCTTCGTAATAGGCGGTAATATCGTCTTGTATTAATTGTTTAATTTGGCATTTACTTAATGGGGTTTTATAGTCGTTAAATTCGCTCACTTGCGGGTGATTCAAAATAGAAAATAACTGCGGGGCATGCTTATGAGTAATTAAACGCAACGTAACGCGTTCAAGCTGAGTTGTTTTAAACATTTTATACAGGAGTTAAAATAGCGCTTTATGGTTAAGCATTATTAACTTACCATAGCGTATTCACAAGCATTATCTTTATAGCCAATATTGAGAGCAATAATGAGCGACGATTTTAAAGTAATTCAACCTACCACAACCGTATACTGCCCTAAACGTGGTGAGGGCTGGACCCTAACAGGCATTACTAATATAAACGAGTTTACCTCGGTAATGTTTGACGGCACACGTTATACACTCCCCGCACGCGAAATAGTAGAAGAGCTGTTACCAAACCAACTAGCCCGAGAGCAAAATAATAGCTAGCGCCCGTGTATAAACCGTATTGGCTGCCACTGTGCAGCCAACTATATATAGAGTAACGAAGGATTAAAATGTATCGTCTTCACTGTATACATTTACTTTTAACTCGTCTTCATCTTCAAAAACAACAAACGAAATAGGCTTACAACATACTTGGCAGTCTTCTATGTATTGCTCACCAATATCTGCAGCGTCTAATAATACTTCTATGCTTTCGCCGCAATACGGGCAACTTATCGATTTTTCGGTTAACTGGTTCATTTAACACCTGCTACTTTTATCTCAATGCTTTCACTTTAATAAACACACTCTGATAATACAACATTGTGCTACAGAGGTTGCCCAATGTACGTATGGCCTTAATTAAAAACCATTACGTATATTACTTTTTCGATATTCACGTTAGCCTACTAAAAACAATGAAATAGTAATAACACTTAGCAGGTCTAGTTATAAAGAATATGTATTTAAACTCATACTAGAGGTAGATTATTATATGAAAAAATCACTTACGCTTGCATTAACATCTGCCGCAATGTTGTTTAGCACCTTTTCACATGCAGCCAAAACCGAAAAAGCAGTTTTAGCCGGTGGATGTTTTTGGTGTATGGAAAGCGACTTTGAAAAGCTCAAAGGCGTAAAAGATGTTATATCGGGTTTTACCGGCGGTAAAATTAAAAACCCGACGTACAATGGTAACCATCAAGGCCATTATGAAGCAGTACAAATTACTTACGACCCTGATGTAGTAAGCTACAAAGGCATACTTGATCATTTTTGGGTAAATATTGATCCCTTTGATGCCAAAGGCCAATTTTGCGATAAAGGCCCAAGTTATTTAAGCGCCATATTTGTAGCTAACGAGCAAGAGCGCAAAATAGCAGAGCAAACCAAACAAGCCGTAATAGCAGAATTCCCAAATCAAACAGTAGTCACGCCAATCCTTAATGCCAGCACTTTTTACCCAATTAAAGGTAAAGAAAGCTACCATCAGGATTATTATAAAAATAACCCCATACGCTACAATACCTACCGCTGGCGCTGTGGACGCGATAACCGCCTAGAAGAAATTTGGGGCGATAGAGTCACACATTAAAAATCTATAGTTAAACGCTTGATGGGTTTACACAAACCCATCCCCATTACAGCTAACAGCTATCTGCTAATTCTATTCATTCCGCCCCTAATTATAAACATTATTTTGATACTGTTTCCTAAAACAGCTTATTTATCTAACTTTATAAATATAATAAATTGCACTCCTAAATTGATAAAACCTAATTCAACAACTGGAGTTACACATTATGTCTGCCACCCAATTACAACTTGCTCGTGCTCTAGCGTTACCTTCAAGAGAGGCCATGTTAAATCGTGAGCACTCTGTACAGCATTTTTGGTACAACAATGACCAACTACTTACACAAGCCTGGAAAGAGTGGGAAGAAACCGAAGTAGATACAACCACCTTTACCTTGGACGATTCATTACTAGATAAAAACTTACGTGAAGCCGTTAATGCAGCATGGCAAGATCCATCAAAAGAGCATTTAGTAAAATCACTACTAGAAGAAGTAGCGACTGATGTGTATCAGTTTCAATTTTTTGATCCTGAGCGCCTAGCAGTTTTACGTGGTTACCTAGAAAAAGTATGGAATGCTAACATTCCTATGCGTCCACCATACGGTATTGTATTAAACCGCCGCGGAGCTATGCTCGACAAACGCTCAGAGGGCTATTTAGCTGCTCCTAGTTTTCAGGCATTTTATAACCAAGTATTAAATACATACATGCGCCCTATTTCACGTTTATTGTTTCCTGAAACCATAGGTTACGATACGCAAACGTTTGGTTTTTCTATTTATTACGACCCAAGTACAGATGCGTCTATTCGTCCGCATACCGATGCATCATCAGTAACATTAAATATTAATTTAAACTTACCTGGGGAAGAATTTAGCGGATCAGAACTTGATTTTTACGACCAAGTAAACGAAAAAGTTGTGCAACTTAGCTTTAAACCAGGCACCGCCATGATCCACAAAGGCAATGTACCACACGCGGCAAAACCTATAACCAGTGGCGACAGAACAAACCTAGTGTTATGGCTTTTTGGCGATAATGGCCGTATACCAGCGCCGGGTTCAAAACGTACAGATATTGATGCAAAAGAGCGTTGGACTACGCCAAAAACAACGCCAGACGGCTACGCACCTTTTTAAACGGTGCCAAGTTTAACCTTTTGTGCCTAATACTTGTCCATTAAAGGTATTTAATCATACTTTAATGGGCTATTAACTTGTTGCATAACCACTTAGTTACTATCTTTTTAGTATGCCAAGTTAATTTAAACAGCCTAATGAAGTTAAACTTTTTTATAATAACTACACTGCTTGTATCATCTTTTGCCTGTGCATCGCCTACTAAACAAAAATTAGTTGTAGGTTTAGGCGAAACCCTACCGCCTTTTGTAATGTCACATACCAACAGCGGGCTAACCCTCGATATTATTAAAGCCGCATTAACGCCTTTAGGTTATCAAATAGAGCCACGCTATTACCCCTATACGCGCCGCGCTAAAGGGTATGCAAAAGGCAGAATAGATATTTTAGCCGACATAAACTTAAACACCGCTAACGGAAACCAACTCAAAGGGTATATTTCTGATGAGGCCTATGTATACGAAAACGTAGCGATAACCCTAAAAAGCAAACAGTTTAACTTTACTAAAATTGCAGATTTAACATATTACAGTTTAATTTCGTGGCCCAGCGCCGCCATACACTTAGGCGAAGAATATGCAAAAATGGCAAAAGCCAATACGCAATATTACGAAGTTCACGACCAATCTCTTCAAGTTAAAATGCTTTTTTCAAACAAGGTAGATGTAATTCAAATGGATAAACAAAGTTTTGATTACTATCGCTCAACCCTTAAAGATATTGATACAACACAATCTGTAGATCGCTTTGCGCTGTTTGGCAAAAGCCCAAATGGCTATTTATTTAAATCAAAAAGACTACGTGATGACTTTAATATTCAACTACAAAAACTTAAAAATTCAGGTCAGTACCACAAAATTTTTGAAAAATACAAGCACGCCAAATAAAAAAAGGTCGCTTTAACTAAGCGACCTTTTTACGTTTACAGCGCAAAATACCAATTAAAACTTATAAGAGGCAGAAAATTTAACGTTACGCGGTGTACCAGGTTGTACCCATGCATCGGCAAACGAGTTTGTGTAATACGTTTCATCAAACAGGTTATTTACCTCAGCCGTAACACCAATCGCGTCTGTTACATCGTAATTTACAAATACACGCGCGGTTGTATAACTGGGTAGTTTAAAGTCGGTACCAAAATAGCCATTGCGTTCGTCTACAAATAATAGCCCGCCACCAAATTTAATTGCATTGCCATATAACTCGCCCGATTTAACAAGCTGCAAGCTAAGTTGATGCTCTGGTACATTTAAAAGTGACTCGCCGGCCTCTACTGTGTAGCCAAAGTTAGCATCAAAAAATGAGTTTTCTATTTGGGCATCTACATACGCATACGACGCCCAAATTTCTAAACTATCGCTAAGCTCACCCGTTAGGTCTAATTCTATTCCCTTACTTTGCGCTTCGCCTATGGCTGCGTAGGTAAACGCTGTTGGGTCATCTACTACTAGCATGTTGTCTTGATCTACTTTAAATACAGCAACGGTACCAAATAACGCACCATCGTTAAGGGTAAATTTTACACCTAGCTCAGCAGAGGTAGATTGGTTTGGCTCAAAACCATCGCCATTGGCATCAGCACCCGAAAGCGGGCGAAAGTTTTCGCCATAGGCTGCATAAACAGATACATAATCACCGGCTTCATACACCACACCAAACTGCGGGCTCACGCGTGACTGCGTTTGTTTAGTATTAGTGCCTGCTAAACGGTTATTTAAGCGCTGCTCGTAATCATCAAAACGGGCACCAATACGAATATCTAACTTATCGGTTACGCTTATTTGGTCTTGAATAAATACCCCTACCGACTCTTGAATCTCTACGCGGTCGGTATTAGATGTAGGCGTTGGTAATTCATACGCGCCGTATACAGGGTTAAATACATTAATGTATTGATCGCCCCGTACACGTAAAATAAATTGATCGTTTTCAAATTTATCAGCGTCAACACCCATAATTAAACGGTGCTCAAAACCGCCCAGCTCAAGTCTGCCGCTTAGCTCTGCACGCAATACATGGTATTGAGCATCAAAATCGCGGTAGCGCCTAAAGCGGTTTACTTCGCCATCAACTACGCCGCCAAAACCGGTTTCGGTTGCAAAGCCTTCCATAGAGGTATCACGGTAGTTTGCACCAAATAAAATGCTCCAGTTATCATCAAAATCATGAATGTACTCTAACTGATGCCCTAGTACATCGGCTTCAATTGGGCCATCGCCCGGCTCACCTAAAAAGCGACTTTGTGGTATAAGCCCAAGTTCGCCATCTATGGCTAATACGCCTCTATCAAACGGCACTTCTTGGTCGCTGTATTCAAGCTCGTAAACAAGTTGGCTGCTGTCGTTAATATTCCACACTATTGACGGGCTAAAACCGTGTTTAGTGGTTTCTATGGTGTCTCTAAAGCTCTCGGCGTCTTCGTAAAAGCCAACCAGTCTAATTGCAACGTCATCGTTAAGCGCCGTGGTGTAATCAAAATCGGCGCGGTAAGTATCAAAACTCCCTACCGAGAGCTTAATTTCACCTTGCGTATCAAACGTTGGGCGTTTAGTAACTAAGTTTACTGTACCACCTGGCTCACCACGGCCAAATAAAGCCGCACGCGGGCCTTTTAAAACCTCAACCGACTCAATACCCGACAAATCACGCGAGCCACCAAAACCGCGCCCAGCATTAAAACCATTTACTAAGTAGTTACTCGGTAGATTTTCATCGCCTACAAAGCCACGTAACGAAAAACTATTCCAAAGCCCACCAAAGTTGTTTTGGCGTGCAACAGAGGCCGATAAATCAAGCGCTTGGTCTAGGCTTACTGCACCTGCATTTTCAAGGGCTTCTAAATCTATTTTAAGCTCTGATTGTGGAGTTTCTAGTTGGCTAAAGTTACCTTGGTAAGCTTGGCGCGTAGCAACCACAGAAAGCCTCTCAATATTTGTGTTAGCACTGTGTGTTTGCTGGTTTTGCTCAGCAGCCAAAGCCTGGCTGCTAAATAAGCTTACTAGGCACGCACTTAAATAGGAGAGCTTAAGCCCTGTTGTGTTGGTTTTCATTGTGAACCTTGTTAGTAATATAAGTATTTTATAATTATGGTGTTGTTACTAGGTGCGCTAAACAACGGTGTTTAGCGCACCTAGTAAGGATTACTTTGCTATAGCCTCAAAGCGTGGCATGTTATTGAGAACTGATTTAGGCGGGTTACCCTTATAAAATAACCAAGGGTAATAAAACTCACGTAATTGCTGATGATAATCACGAATTTGCTGCTCGTATGCATACGCCGCTACTGAGTCGGTTTGGGCGGCTCGCGTTAAGCTGCGCTGCAATAACAGCGGTGGCGAAAACCACGACACAACGCCTGCTAAGTCATATTTTTTAGCGGCTGCGTCTCGGTATGCTTTAGAGAGCGGCGCTGCTTTTAAATCGCCCATTTGCTGAAATGCGTAATACCATTTCCACTCAAACTCACTGCTCATAGTAATGTATGGCGCAAGTGCTGGGTACTCTTTAATAAAAGGCTGCATAGTGGCAGATTTTGGTAAATCCCAGGCATCATTTACCGCTTCACGCTGAGTAAGCATAATGTCGCCACCCTTAGGCGAATGCACCGACTTGTTTATAGCAAGGTCGCCTAAAATAGGAATAATAAAAGCAAATAATACCCATAAGCCAATTAGGCCAGAGGCAACGCGCGGCGCACTAGTCGCGTTTTTGCCCCACCACACACTCAGCGCAGTCCAAAATGCAAGGTATGCAATACAAAGCAGCGATACATACGCAATTTCAAACGCGCTTGCCCCAGCTATAAATGCACCGATAAAAAATGGCAGCATTAAACACACTATTACTGCTAAAAACCTTACCGTTATACGTGCGCCCCATAAAGAAAAGTACGATTTAGCCGTAGTAACCAGTAAGTCGTGCCTGCCGCTGGTGCGCTCGTTTGCAAATAAGTCATGAAACAGCAAAATAATAACCAGTGGTGCTAAGGCGCTAATTACAAATACAAAATCAATTTTACCGGCCTGTGCCAGCTCGGCATTTTGCGCATCGCTTTCGTAAATTTGGCCCTCTATGGCCAATAAATTAATACGGTGTTTCCACGGGAATATATCGCGTTCCCCTAATGCTGCAAAAGCAAGGTTAGATGGCTGAGAATACGTTAACTGAAAACTGTAATAAGCCAACATGCCCGGATCGTCTTGCTTTTGCTGCACTTTAGCGCGATCGCTTTGATCTGCAGCTTTTAAACGCTCTATTGTTTGCTGCTGCGCGCTTACTTCGCTAAGCCCGCTGTATATTGCAAAGCTCGATAAAACAAAGCTACATAACAGCAATACCACAAGGTACTTTTGACGCAGTAAAAAGCCCCATTCTCGTGTAAGTTGTGTAATTAAATAACTCATATCAAACGTTTTCCTACCAATTTAATACCGCCTACAAGTACTACAATCCACAGTATTAACTGTAAAAAAGCAGGTACACTTCTTTGCGCGCGAACATCAGCGCTATCTACATCAAAGGTAAAGTTTTGCAGTATTTGCCAGTTCTCTGATCCTACGCGCGCTTTTTTAGTAGCCTCGGTATTGGCGTTACGGTTCATATCAACTTGGTAATCAAGCTTTTCAATGTGTACTTTGTTAAGCCCTTGCACAAAATCAAAGCGCAGCTGTTCGGTTTCGCGTAAAAAGCGATGATGGGTTTCTATGCTGGTGCCCACTACAATCATCGACAGCGAGCGAATAGCCACCATAGGCGATACCCAACCAAAGTAACGCGATACCTGCGTTTGTTTAAGCTCACTTTGCATGCGCTGCTCAGCAAACTGGTTTAATACCTTAGTTTGTTTGGCCTCTGATTCACTGGCCACTAACCCTCTAAAGTTTACTGGTAGCTCATCAATGCTGTTTACGTTGTATTTTTTAAGTAGAGATTGTTTAAATTGCTTAAAGGCGGGATCGTTGGTGTTATGGCCATCACCTAGTTTTCTAAGCTCAGCTTTTACTGCAAAGTCGGTTTCTATTTTACCGGCCGATGGCACAGCCGTAGAGGCACTGGTACTTGCTACTCGCGGCATAACAATGCACAGTAAAATCCACACAAACGCAAGCGCTGTAAAGCTGCCACTATTTTTACTAAACACGCTCGATGCTAATAAAACAACTAACACCCACACGCTTAAATACAATGCATAGCCCACAATAAAACTAACAACTGCTAAAAGGCTCTCACCCGCGCTAAGCGTAAACAACGCCGACACCGCTAATGGTGCAATAATTAACCCAACAACACACAAAAGCGCCAGCCCTTTACCCGCAATCAGCGTGCTGCCCTTGGTGCCTTGCGCCAATAAATACGACAACGTTTGCGATTCGCGCTCACGGCTAATAGAGCTGTAACCAATTAAAATAAGCAGTAACGGCGCTAATGTTTGCACAATAAAAGCAGGCGTTAAGCTGCCAAGTTTTGTTAAAGCTGTGCCTTGGCGCTGCTCGGCAAACATTGCACTATTTTGCCTATGCCCTTCTAAAAATATTGAGTTACCTGTGTAGGCATCAATCCCCGGATCTAGGGTGCTCAGTGGGGTTGGTGTTCTAAAAGCGTAATGCCCGTAATGCACCATTCTGTGTGGGTGGCGATCGGGCTGCTCAGCAAAGCTTTGCTCTGCATTGCTTTGTAATTCATTACGAGTGTGGCTGAGTTCGTGCATTGTTATGGCAGTCACCACCACAGATGAAAGCGTAAGTAATAAACCTATGGCTAAAACGGTCATCGCCAGTTTTGAGCGAAGCCAATAGCGCCACTCATCTTTGGCAACTATCACCACCTTTGAAAAATTATTTTTGCTCATTACGCGCCTCTTTGTGCAAACGCGGCATGAACTTGCTCGGTATCAATACGGCCGTTTTCTGGCGCGTCAAATTCGCCCACCAGCTCGCCCGCTCTTAATAAACCAATTCGGTTTGCAACTTGGCATGCGCCGTATACATCGTGCGTTACCATTAAAATAGTGGCGCCGGTTAATGCAAGCTCACGCACTAACTGGTTAAACTCATCAATAGCAACAGGGTCAAGGCCCGATGTAGGCTCATCGAGTAAAAATATCGGGGCTTGGCGTAAAATAGCCAGTGCAATCGCAGTTTTTTGACTCATGCCTTTAGAATACGTTTGCATAGGACGCTCCCATGCAGCTTGCTGTAGCGCTACACGGTTAAACGCAGCATTAATTTGCTCATCGGTTTTTTCAATATCAGCAAGCGATAAAAAATACGCCACGTTTTCGCGGGCAGTTAAATGCGGATATAACGTTGCTGACTCTGGCAAATATGCTGTTTTGCCGCGTACAAAATCAAGTGCGTGTGTTACCTCTTTGCCCGCTACTTTTACAGAGCCTTGAGTGGGTTTATTAAACCCAAGCAAAGTTTTTAACGTGGTTGATTTACCCGCTCCGTTACCGCCAAGTAACGCGTAAATTTCGCCTGAGCCTACGCTAAAGTTTAAGTTTTTTAAAATAGCGTTGTTTTTAATGCTAAAACTTAACGAGTCCACTTCAATAATGGCTTCGCTTTTAACTGCTTGAGTAGCGGCTTGAGTTGTATTTAGGGCTTCATTACGTGTTTGTTCCACACGTGGAGATTCTTTCGGTGATGTTTGATTAACAGCTGTAGGTGTACTCACATTCAAACTCTATTAAGGGAAATTAGAATGCAGTGAATGTTATACTATATCAAATGCATATTGCAACACTATAACATATTAATAATTAACAAATGATGCAGGGGTTTTACTAGTGTTACCCACGTTGATTTATTAAACGGGTTTTGCCTATTACAAAAATCCATAACCATTTAGGTTAAAATCATTCATAACGCAGCGTTTAATATTAAGTACTTAAGTTATTTCCGCCTTACCTTTAAAGTAAATTGAACAATGAACTTTTCAATTGCTAAAATGCCCACCTATTTTTCTATCAAGAGATACAATGGCAAATTTCAATACTCATCTTAATACTGCAGTCATCATCACAGGTTTAGGCTCGGCCACTTTATTAACTGCAGGCCATACTGATTTAAACGGCGCACTCTGGCTATGGTTTTTAGGCTCAATTGGCGGCTTATTACCAGATATAGATTCAGATAACTCAACATCACTCGACACTATTTTTAACTTATTTGCACTGAGCGCTGTATTACTGGTGCTGCATTACATAACCACCGAGCTAATAATCGAAATTAGCTTTATTGAGCTAATCGTAGTGCCGTTATTAGTGTACGGGTTTATGAAATACATTATTAGGCCCATTTTTGAATGGATCACCGTGCACAGAGGCAGCTGCCACTCATTATTATTTTTAGTGCTATGCGCGCTGTTAACAACGCAAGTAACGTGGCAACTAAACGAGCAAACAACCACACAAGCAGCCACCTTTGCCTGGTTAACAGGTGGGTTTATTTTAATCGGCGGGTTAATTCATTTATTACTCGATGAAATTTATAGTGTAGATTTAAGCAATGTCACCATTAAACGCTCCTTTGGCACCGCGTTAAAAATAGCCGACTTCGACAATAAATTAATTACCTTGGCATCAATAATTGCCATTGCAGGTTTAATCTATGTAGCCCCGCCTACAGAGCAAACTATTACCGCATTAAGTGATTGGTCTCACTTTAGGCTTTTATCTTAATAAATAACATTTATAGGCTTAGTCACACAAAATACCCATAAACATTGTTTGTGGGTATAGATTCTTATTTAAGTGATTGTTTTAATTCCATTTATTAAAAACAGCCACCTTAGTTAGTCGAAATCACCCCAATATTAAATTTAAAAGTTAATTCACAAAAGGATAAGAGTCACTGAATTTTTAAAGGCTTAATAGCTTAACTCAATGCGGCTTTGCCAATTTAAGTTTCATTAAAAGCGCAAGTTTTAGCCTATTTAATATTAATTATTATTTTTATTGGTTTTAGTGAAATAATTACTCCGCTTTACCTGTCTTATAGCAGCAATACTTTCATCTGTTTGATGTATGCAAAGAGACTGCAACTTTTAAAGCGTCAAATATAAAATTATAAGAGGTACATAATGGAATTTACACATAAACGCACCACCCTAATTACAGCATCGTTATTGTTGGCGTTGGCGATAACCCAAGCTATTTTTACTGCCCTTTACAGTGCTGAAATTAGCTTTTCAAGACAGTATGCATGGGGACTAGAAGCCGTGCTGTTTACTGTGCTTGTGGCCTTTGCAAGTACCACTATGGTGCAAGCTAAAAACGCTCAACTAGGTTGGTCGGCTATCACATTTAGCGCAATACTTAACATAGTACAGGTAAGCATTGGACTAACGTTGTTTTCAACATTTGGCAAAGTAGCGGGCGCAGTAGAAGGCGCACAACCTTTAATTGGTGGCGTGGTGTCTTTGTCATTCATGATTTACTACGCAGCTAAATTACTACTAGGCTTAGCAGCTGTTGTTTTTGGCCTGTCTTACTTAGCTAAAGGTGGCAAAGCCATTGGCGGCCTTACAGCCCTAGCAGGCGCAGTTGCAATGCTTGCCAATGCAGTATTAATTATTGCTGGCCGTGATGGATTCCTGCCATCAGGCGTTGCTGGCGCATCAGGCATGATTGCAACGTTACTTCTAGCAATCTGCTTATTTAGCCTTAACCGAAAGCAAGACTAAGGCTTAATACCTTACGAGTAATGTAGTTACTTAAATAAGTTATAAACATCGGCTTGTATTAGAGTGCTAATTCGCCGATGTTTATGTTTAGAGTGATGAAATTTAAAGTGCCAGCCATCTCAATTATTTATAGCTAATTCACAAAGAGGCTATGAGGCGCTGCGCTTGAGAGGACGTTAATAGTTTAAAATAAAAAGTTTTGGTGTTTAGAGCCAATAGCTGACTTTAATTAGCTAAAAATCACATCAACATGTATTAATCAAAAAAACCAAGTGAATTTAGCAGCGCGAAAAAAGCCCCTAACAAACCTGATAGAGTCAATGTCCAATAGAAGATACAACCAAGTACCCTATCAAATATTGATGTATTTTCGAATAAAGTAGACGAGTTAGCATACATAAATGCAAACTTACTTTTTTCTACCTTGAGCATCCAATTCCTTGGTAGTGAGAATGCTTTAGCTACATTTATTATATCCCAGCCACTTATAAACTCCATACCTAGTAGCTCTTTCGTATTAGGGTTCTTCCTTAATTTTCGCACAGTAACTTGTCCAAAAACTACATAAAGCACAGCACTAAGAAGACAGCCAACGAGAAAAATAACAAACAAAGTTTTCTCAATATCCATTAAGAGTGAAACCACTTCATAAAGACGAAAAAATTAAACTTAAAAAAACGTTTAATATATAAATCGTATAATTTTTTGAGCTTCCCAATAAACATTAAACTGATAACTATAAAAACCACATATGGCAAAAATTCAATGCAATTAAAGCTTATTGTAGTTTCGTAGTAAACTTTCATCATATGCACTTAAAATGTCTCAACTTTGACACGACTAAATCAACCACCACGTTCAAAAAAAGAGAAAGCTTTAAAGACCAATCCACAAAGAGGATTAGAGGCGCTTCGCTTTTAGAGGGTAAAATAGCTAACATCAAAACCTTTTAACCAATTTATGTATTAATCCACGAAGCCAAGATTTGACCCCTATGGCTTACATTTATCTCTAGTACAGCTAACGCTTAAAACACCGGTGCAACTACGCTTCGTTCGCTTGATTTGACTTGTGATAACCCGATGCACTAGTTTAGAAAACCAGCCATTGTTGTGAACCACTGTTTCACTTCTCCATTAGGGTCTCTCTCAAGAATCATATCCGCAGTCATAAGTGGAAAAGCTCTTTCAGCGAGGCGTATTTTGGCATTGTTATCTTTCATAACACCATCATATCCCTGTGCTACAGAATATACTTCTGCGAAAACCTTAGGCGTTGCTTTTCCAACTTCATTGGGGTGATCTGTTACAACAACGTCCACATCAAAAGCCGCTTTTATTGCATCCGAGTGCAGGTAACTCTCGATTTCATGTTTTTGTGTAATGAAGCCAATTGAACCATCGCCACGAGAATTAACTTGCTCAATTACAGTCGCATAGCTAGGCACATCAGCATCGTAGATATGCAATTCAGGGCGTCCGAAACTTTTTAGATAATTATAATTCACCCAATGTTTTAAATTACCACCACCTAGAACAACGAAAGCGACACTATCGTCATTAGTTAAATCAGGAATAGAATTGTCTTCCTTATGTAATGCAGAGCTTAGCGCTTTTAATGCTTTGACGTCTGTTGGACCTTCAACACAACAAATTAGCTTAACTCGACTATCTGGCGTCACTCCAAGAGCCTCTGCTACTTTTCCGAGTACATCTACACCACTTTCAATGCAAGGTTTTGCATTTTCATCTCTTGTAACGAAACGAATACCTTCTATTGGAAGATCACTAGCAAACCCAGGGCTATGGGTTGTAAGTATTACCTGACAATTATGTTCACTTGAAAGATCTGAAAAAGCTTGCTGAAGTATCTTTTGATTGTTGGGATGTTGTGCCGTTTCAGGTTCCTCTACAGCGTAAATAATTCCTTTTTTGCTACCTTGAGTGAGCAGCCTTTCTGCTTCAGCCTTAAAGAAACTAACTAAGACCAATCGGCGCACACCGCTTCCACGTTTATTTAATGGTATACCATCTGTACTAAGGCTTACGGAAAATAGGCCTGTCCATTTAGCTGGAGTTGGTGGAATAAAATCGGGCACTAGTTCTGATGCTAGAGTTTTATCTATGGTTTCAAGTGCTTTATGAGTATTATTGGCAATCTCTTCCGTCCTTGCTTTTACTCTTTGCTGAATCCGTTCAATATCATCTTTAACTTCAGCTATTGCAGTGGCAACAGCTGCCTTCATTGGATCTTGAACCTCACCATCTGAATCTTTGCTACTTCTGTCACTTTGAAACAGAGCAAACAAAGGCAAATACTTATCAAGTTGCTCCCAGATCCTTTTACTATCTTCCTTTGGTTTTGTTACCGGTATTTCTATTTCTTGAAGTTCCAAGTTTTCAGCATTACCCCATATGGCTTTGCGCATTAGAGGGTTCCCTTTTAGGGCGCTATCAATACCTTGAGCTTTAATTATTTTCTGAAGATCTTTTTCCTTAAGCTCAAGTAGGTTATTTACACCAGCAGCTGTAGGGTGGTGAGCAATAATAAAAACATCGCAACTTGGGGTTTTCTTTCCACAATCAAAAGTCTTTTTAATTTTTAAGGTTGACTCAGAGGTCAATAAATATTCATTTCCCAGGGTGGTTTCATGCCCACTATCAAGGATTATTCTGTCTGGAAGATTCGTGAACTCACAGGTGATACAAACAACTTTATCTTCATTAGAGATGTTTGCATCATCTTGGGTAATCTTTACTGTATCATTGTTAAAGAAGATCTCTAAAGCTTCTAATACCGTAGACTTACCTATATCGTTTTTGCCAATAAAGGTAGTAAGGTCATCAATCTGAACCTTAACGCGCTCTTTGTAGCAGCGTATGTTTTCGATTTCTACAGATACAAGCTTCATGAAGATTCCTTTTTAGTGTTATAACAGCTTATCGAACCCCACTTTGGGTTTTATAACACCCCAAAACGGCGTATATTCCGTTGTTAGATTAATTAGACCACACAACTCGTTTATAATCAGACAATAACAATTGCCATTCAGTAGCCTTTGTATTTAACCCCAAAACTATTTTAATAATGTTATGGGACAAAACTTACATAACTGTATTTATATACAGACATTAATTAATTCTATTTTTATTTAATCTGAAAGCTTTCTGTCCCTAGCCTTTAAAACCGTGAATCCCTCTCACATGGGTCACCATCCCTATCACCATCCATTTTTGTATTCGGGCAGTTATTAATAAAAAATACCGCCTCTGCACGTGAAGTCATTTGGCTACAGTGCTGCCTGCCATCACAGGTAAAGTTTTGTGAGTTTTGAGGAATTACAATTTTTGGATATTGCTCATCAAGGGTGGCTAAATCGGCGTTGGTAATAACAGGTGTTTGGCTATTAAATTGCTCGTTACTTTGATAATGGTTGTATTTATTTACAGCGATAAAGCCAAGTACGGCGATAATGCTAATTGACGCGACTTTGCCTAAAAAGCTGTCGGTAAAATTGGATTTAGCAACACGGTGATGGTTTGATTTTTTAGGTGTTACTTTAAGCGCAGCTACGCCTTCTATCCGGCAATTAACGGCTTTGGTTTTACCATCGGGCTGTGTAGCGACTTTAAAATAAATGGTGTCGCCCACTTTTGGCTTGCGGCTCATATGTTTGAGCACTGAAATGTGTATAAAGGTGTCGTGCGCTAGGGTGTCTGATTTAATAAAACCAAAGCCCTTTTCGTCATTCCACGCTTTTAACAATCCTTTGTTCATGTATTTACCTGTGCTGATTAAGCTGCGATTACGCAAATTCCATTTAAGTTAAGAGTCGTTAGTATACGTTCCTAAATTGCTACCACGCAACCAAATATTCATATTAGGTTAATTAAACACGCCAATTCGTTGGCAAAACACTTAACCGTATAGGGAAAATACCGAGCTTTGAGGTTTAAAATGCAGCAAAAAATACCCTGTATTATTTTATAAATTACGGCCATTTGTCCTTTATTCTAGGACTGCTAACTTTTGCGAAGCGATTAGCTTAACAGCTTGTTTACACTCGGTTTTGTTATTAGTTATTTCTATCTGAATTAAGCGTTTTTAGTGTGATTTTTCATTCGTTATTTACTTAATTTATCTATACAATCCACACCTTATTTTTACGTGCAATTTTCAAGTGATTATCTCATGCTATTAACCGTTGTTTATATTATTGGTATTACCGCAGAAGCCATGACCGGCGCACTTAGCGCTGGGCGAATGAAAATGGATTGGTTTGGCGTTGTATTGGTTGCTAGTGCAACAGCAATTGGTGGTGGCAGCGTGCGAGATATTTTACTTGGCAATTACCCGCTTACCTGGGTTCAGCACCCTGAATACCTTTTAATTACTTGTATAGCGGGCATTGTTACTACGTGGCTTGCTAAGTGGGTGGTTAAATTTAAAGGTATTTTTATGCGCTTAGATGCGCTAGGGCTTGCCGCGTTTAGTATTATTGGCTGCCAAGTGGGGCTAAATATGGGCTTGCACTATGGTATTTGTGTAGTGGCTGCGGTTGTAACCGGTGTTTTTGGTGGCTTACTGCGCGATTTGATATGTCGCCAAGCGCCTTTAGTATTACATAACGAGCTATACGCGAGTGTATCGTTACTGGTTGCCTGCTTATTCTTGGCACTGCACCATTACAATATTGATGACAACATCAGCATTATTGTAAGCCTTGTTGCAGGCTACTTAATACGTATGGCGTCAATTCGCTTTAAGTGGCGTTTACCTACCTTTAGTTTGTTAGAGCAGCACGCTAAATAAATTAGGCTTTAATACAATTTAAGGCAGGTATTAAACCTGCCTTAATTAATATAAATATAAGTATAAGTACTAGCGCCTTACTTTATTGCTCGCTTACATCACTTAACGCGGTTTTTAACCCACTGTTATTTTGCTTTAGTACGCTAAAACTGCCGTCGGTTTCTAGCACTACAGCGGCTACATCTTCTATGGCTAATATACCTGCACCACGAATGGCAGCGCGAATTTCTGATTTAGTTACCCGCTGCGATTTAAGTGCCGCCGTACAATATTCACCATTACTCAGCAATAGCGTAGGCTCTGCTTTTATAAGCGAAGCAAATTTAGATGAGCTCACACTTAGCCACGTAATAAAATATTGCAGCCCTATTAACACAACAAACGCGAGCATGCCCTCTAGCAGCGCAACGCTTTTTGTAATGATCACCGAGGCTAAAATAGATCCCAGCGCAATAGTGACAATAAAATCAAATACGTTCCATTTAGAAAGCGTACGCTTACCCGATATACGCAGCCAAAATACCAGCGCTACATAACCCAGCACGCCAATAATAAGTACGCGTATTAAGCCCTGCATATCATCAAAAAACATAGTCACTCCTTTATATGCGTTATTTACTTACTGTAAGCAGTTCCTGCAATAGTTAATTAAACCCTACATGGCACATAGTTAAATAACGATGAATAAAGCGCCCTATTTTATTTTGCTAATTGTTTTACAAACTTAATTTTACTTTGCATCGTACTTTGTTTATCGACATAGCCACCTATGTGATAGCCGTTTGTGATTAACATAGTGAGCATTTGAGGAAACCGGTTCATCGATTTTACATGTATATGCGTGTAGCCTTGCTCAGCGGCCCATTGCTCCTGATGAATAAGTAGCTTTTTAGCTATACCAAGCCTACGGTATTTAAAATGTACGCCACCAAGCCAGCTATAAAATTGTGTAGTTGATTGCTCATAGCCAATTTTAAAACCGACTAATGTATCTTCAAGGTAGGCCACTAATATAAGTGCTTTTTTATTATTTAAACGTTTGTGTACTGTTTGATTATCAATAGTGGTTAATAATTCAGGGATATGTTTACTCACTGCGGTTACATCGTCAATTGTGCCTGTTTTGATAGTAATAGCCATAAAAGTTCCTTGTTTTAAAACATGAGTTCTAGCCGAACGCATGCTGCCCTTTACTTAGGGTATAAATTTTGGCTACTTAGCTCTTATATTTAATTTATAATGTCTGCGTTTAAATATATAAATACTGAGCATTATTGCCCTTTTATTTTTGCAGTGACATATTTACTAGGTAGTTAAATTTAATAAATATTTTGGCTGATGGTTAAGTATTTCAATGTATAATAAATCTAAAGGGAGAAATACATGCACATTGGAATAATTGAAGATCATCAATTAGTACGCGACAGTTTTAAAAAACTATTAGAACTACATGCAGACTGGGAAGTAATAATAGAAGCCTGCAATGTTGACCAAGCAATACTAGCCGTTGCACTTGAGCAACCCGATATATTTATTGTAGATATATCACTTAATGAATCTCAAACTGGCCTTACGTTTTTAACCTACCTTAACGAAAATTTCCCTGAAATAAAAACAATTGTTGCCTCCATGCACGATTACGAACCTTATGTGAGTAATGCACTTCGCCTAGGCGCCCTTGGTTATGTGTCTAAGCGCTCTGCATCGGAAGAGCTAATTGATGCAGTTAAATCGGTTGCGCTGGGTAAACGCTATATAAGTGAAGACGTAAATTTTGCACTAAATACACAAAGCTCAGTTTTAACTATGTTAACTAACCGAGAGCTTGAAGCTTTGCCACTGTTAGCAAAAGGATTAAATGCTAAACAGATAGCGCAACAATTAGAAATAATGCCTAAAACAGCGCACGTGCATAAGGCAAATATTTACAGCAAGCTTAATGTAACCACTTCGTTTGAACTGTTAAAAATAGCCATTGATGCTGGAGTAATAAAGCTAGATGAACTTACCTAGTACACTACCCGCTTTTAATTTTTCTGCTATTGCATGCATTAAAGAAATTACAAAGCACCTTTTACTAGGTGGAATATATTTTGTTGCCTGCATTGCTGCTTTTTGGGTTGGAACTAATTTAGAAACTGTGCCAGAGAGTAGTGCTATATTTATTCCTGCGGGAATAAAAATTGCTTTTTATTTGCTTTCGCCAACACGCTATTGGGTCACTTTGTGGTTATCGTCTCGTGCTTTGGCAGCGCACTTTGGGTATTTAGGTTCTGGTGTTTGGGAGTTTAATTTACTGCATGGCTTTTGGCAGGAGCTTTGTTTTTATGCGCTTGTGTATGTGTTTAAACACAGTCGTTGGCCGCCAAGCATTAATAATAGCTTAGGTATACTTTCGTTAATTTTATTATGTGTAGCAAGCACTTCAATAAAGTGGTTTTTGTTCTCAAGCGCATTCGAATTTACAAACATTCAGCTTGCTAAAGAGCTATTGCAGTATCAGTTAAATATGTGCCTAGGCGATATAACAGGCTCGTTGCTCATTGCGCCGTTTATTATGTTGGTTCACTCTTTAAAGCTACCGTTAAAGCGCCCTGCATTACTTAAAGTGACTAATTTAACCTTAACATTAGCCATAGTAATATTTGTGCTGATATTTGCATACTTACTACGCCCCGATACCTACCCGTTACTTCGCCTTGCATCTTTGTTGCCTATTATTTGGTTTTCGTATCGGTTTGGTATTGTAGGCGCAATTACTAGCGCAACGCTTATTAACGCTTTAATTATTGTTGAAGCAATCATTACTGACGAACCGAGTAATACTTATATAAGCCAACTATTTATTTTAGCCAATGCCATTACCAGCATGGTGCTAGGCGCGGCTATTACTGAGCTTAAACGTAAAAATGTAGAGTTAAAAAAAATTAACCGAGCACTGACTAAGCAGCTAGATCAAAACTCGCGCCTTGCAGCTAAAATGGTTACCGTTCAAGAAAATGAACGTAAACACCTTTCACAAGAGTTACACGATGAACTTGGCCAAAACTTAACAGCTTTAAAAACAGATTTAGCTATTTTGTCTCATATTAGTAATGAAAAAACACAAACCTTTGTTACAACATTAAAAAATAATGCAAATGCCATGTACGACTCTGTTTATCAGTTAATGCATTATTTACGCCCACGAGAACTTGATGAGCTAGGGCTTAAAAAAGCAATGGTTCAGGGACGCTTAAAAAGCTTACTTAATCAGGCTAATATAAGTTACGAAGTAAGTTTTACACTAGAGCAAGCGCTTTCTAAAGAGCATGAAATTGCGGTTTATAGAATTTGCCAAGAAGCAGTAACCAATTGTATTAAACATAGTAATGCAAACTTACTAACTATAAACATTAAATCTAGCGAGCATTTTAGTGAGTTGGAAATTAGAGATAACGGCGATAGTGTAAAGTTAACCGACAACACCGGACACTATGGCTTAGCTTTTATGCAAGAGCGCTCTATGGCATTAGGGGGAAGTTTTGAAATTATTAATGATGGCGGTTTTACTATTAAAGTAAAACTGCCAATAAAAACAGTTGGTTAATTTAGCAAATAGATACTTGCTTGGTATAGAATTTTTGCCTTGGTTGGTCACAGTATGCATCGTCGGTGTTGACTTGTATTTCAACTTGGTTGCCCACCAGCTGAAGTAATAATCCGGTTGCTATGTTGTTATTGCCTAATGTTGATTTTATCAACACCTTTTTGCCAATCGCTTCTTGTAGCCTAGGTTTTGGTAAATTAAGGTTGGTTATTGGCCTTAACCCTTCAGCTTCTGCAAATAAATTTATGCAGTGATATTTTGCTGCAATAATTCTTTGTTCATTAATTTTTGCTATATCAACATTATTTAAAAAGTGAATAATTGCCTGGTTAGCATGGGTAAACTCACTCAATACATCGTCAAGCTCGCGCCCTGAAGCCCACTTTCTGGTAACTTGGTACTGCCGTGATGCTTTGCGGGTAAGTATAACTGTTGCGCCGGTCATTTTGCTAAACCACTGTATACAGTAACTTGTTTCACTTTGGATATTAAGCAATACACTCATGTTGCCAAATTCAGTTATATTTTCATCCATACAAATCATACTTGATACCCTCCGTCCTTGTTTAGGTATAGTTTATTAATATTTAGATAATTAAAAATCATCCATATTCCTAACTCATCTAGGAAAATGGCTTAGAAAATAATGTGGTATATTTATTAACTTCTGCTTTATGGGCTCAATCCGTTATAAATAGTGATGTATGCGAGTGAGTTTTTATTTAGCTGAGAGTTGATTATGTTGGTTTAAGCATTATATCTAAGTTTTCGCTTCTTAATTTATACAAAGGATTACCATGTCTAGCTATAACGAATCGCCAGAGCAAATTGAACAGGCTACTAAAGGCTATGTGATGCAGCAAACTATGTTGCGTATTAAAGATCCCAAACCGTCGCTCGAGTTTTATCAAAATGTATTAGGTATGAAGCTGTTAGGTAAGTATGACTTTCCTGAAATGAAGTTTACGCTGTACTTTTTAGGCTATGAGCCAGAGCAGCCGCAAGGTGATGATAAAACCAAAGCTAAATGGGTATTTGGTCGCCCTGCGCTAATTGAGCTTACCCATAACTGGGGCACAGAAGACGACGATAGCTTTGAGGGCTACCACAGCGGTAACCAAGAGCCTAAAGGCTTTGGCCATATTGGTATTAGCGTACCCGATGTATACGCCGCGAGTGAGCGCTTTGCAAAGTACGATGTAGAATTTGTTAAAAAGCCAGATGATGGTTCAATGAAGGGCTTAGCATTTATAAAAGACCCTGACGGCTACTGGATAGAAATACTTTCACCTGAGGGCATTACCGATATTATTTATGGTAAATAACCTTAACGCTTAATAAACCGGTTACCACATACTAAAAAGCCAGCTAATTTGCTGGCTTTTGTGTTTTTAAATAAGGGTTAGCTTATTTACGCAGAGCGTCTATTCGCGCATCAAGCGGTGGGTGAGATGAAAAGAGTTCAGCCATCCCTTTACCACTTGCAATACCAAAGGCCATCATTGAGCCTTGTAATTGCGATGGGTGGTTTTGCTTTAATCGCTCAAGCGCTGAACGCATTTTGTCTGCACCTACCAATTTTGCTGCGCCGCTGTCGGCTGCAAATTCACGCTTACGGCTGTAACTTGCTACCACTATGCTTGCAAGCACACCAAATACAACTTGGAATAACATGTCGAATAAAAAGTAAGACCAGCTACTACCGCCCTCTTCTTCATCGCCATTTAAAAAGTTATCAACTATGCCTGCCAGTACTTTTGCGGCAAATATTACAAAGGTATTTACCACGCCTTGTATTAGCGTAAGCGTTACCATGTCACCATTAGCAACGTGCGATACTTCGTGGGCAAGTACGGCTTCGGCTTGGTCTTGATTCATGTTATGTAATAACCCTGTGCTTACCGCCACCAGCGAGTTGTTTTTACTTGGGCCGGTTGCAAAGGCGTTCATTTCTGGGCTGTCGTAAATTGCTACTTCAGGCATTTTTATACCTGCTTTTTGAGCTTGTGCTGATACAGTTTGTACAAGCCAGTGCTCGGTTTCGTTGCGTGGTTGAGTAATTACCTGTGCGCCCGTTGATTTTTTTGCAATCCACTTAGACATAAATAACGAAATAAACGAGCCACCAAAGCCAAATACAGAGGCTATAAGTAATATTCCGCCAAGGCTACGATGGCTTAAACCCAGCGCGCTCATTATTATTGAAAGCACTACACCTAATACCAACATAACCGCTAGGTTAGTTAATAAAAACAAAAATATACGTTTCATATTGTCCTCACAAAAATAGGTTTGATCACCGAACATAAAATTAAATTAGGTTAAAGCAATCATTACGTCATGACACACTATGTCAAGGCGTTGAGGTTATTCTGTGACAAACTATGTCATAACGCAAGGGTTATTTGCAGGTTTATTAATAAATTTTTTGAGGAGTTTAAAAAGGGAGTAAAGTGTGGCGTAACGCAATTATAAAACCTCGTTACGCCAATAAAAACAATTAGTTGCTGGTTATTCCGCTACTTGTAATGCAATTATTAATTGTTGCCATATCTGTAGGAAAACCGCGCTCTTTTGCGAGTAATTGTGCCACCTTGGTTATATCTGCATGGTTGTGTTGTTGAAGATACGTCCACTGGTGATGAGTACGATGCTCATTTATGTGCGCATCGTCGCTTATTAAGCCAAGTTTTGTAAATTCAGCCACTATTTCATCGGCAGCGATTAAGGTAGATGACGCTTTGACGTTTTCGGCACGTGCGTAGCTTATACGCGAATATAAGCTAACATCGGCGACGCGCAAGGTGTCGTCTTCTCCTGGGATTTGCTGGCCACCAAACAAGGCATTGTTTTGCGTGTTGGCGTTTTTAAATGCCGGAACAAACTTGGCTACATAATCAATGGCTTTTTGACTACGTGCTTTTAGTACCTGCTGATCCCACCCATTGTTTATGTAATTTAAATATTTAGCTGGCAATTGCGGCTGTGCACTTTGCTCGTTGGTATCGGCTAGGCCATCGTTAAACAAGGTAATTGAGTTGGTCATACCATGAATTTGATAATAGCCATTAGGATAAGGCGTTAGCTGTGCCATGCCCTCTGGCGTGCCACGATTACCATAAATAATAATTTCTGGAATTTGCCCGCCAGCACCTTGCCAATGCGTAATGTAAGAAGCTTTAAATTCGACCATACGTTTGGCCTCTACGCCTACCATGTCATCTACAATACCGGTTTGAAAGCCACAGGCATTAATAAGGTAGTCTACCTCTAGTGTTTGCGTAGAGTCGCTTTGGTTATTTTGGTATTCAATTTTCCAAGTTGGCGATTGGTTATTGGCACTGGTTTGCTCAGCTTGGCTAACTTGCTTTACCTCTGTGCTGGTAAGTACATTAGCGTGTTCGTACTGGGCAAGCGCAAGTTGGGCGCTGGCCGATAACCTAAATATGTTCCATCCGTATTCTTGAGCAACAATTAGCGGGTATTTTACTTTGTTTAAGTTTAGGTGCTTAGCAACGGGGATCATCCACTCATCTAGCGTTCTAGGCTCTGCAACCTGCTCTTCTTTACTCAGCGCTATCATTTGTTCATGGCTATACAGCTGGTAGTAATTGTCGGGCTCGCCAAGTACTTTGTTATTAGGATCTTGCTCAACTAACTCTTTATACGCGTTGGTGATTTTATTTAATCGTGGTAGTAAATCATCGGGTGAATCGTCATCGCGCGTAGGCACTGCAAACACGGTTGGGCGTACGTCTATGGTGTAGGGGTATAAGCGTAAAATATCGATACATTGTTTGAGTAAATCTATGCAGTCTTCGTCTGGTATTTCACGGTATAAATTACCACCGGCATGTAAATGGCACATAGGTGGGCCATCTATAAGTGACTTTTTTTTCTCAAAAATAGTGGTATGAATCCCTAGCGCTGCCAATCTAATAGCTATTGTTGCCCCTGCTGTGCCGCCACCTAAAATGCCCACACGGGTTTTAGGCTGAGCACTTGGCTTTACCTCGGGTTCCCCCGTTACCTGTGTGTTTTGAGCGAAGCGTTTAATGTATGGGTGCGTCATGTAGCGGTTTATTTCCTTAGTAACAATAGCTTTAACTTGTAATATGTGTACTAAAGGGGGTAATTTCAAGGCGTAAATACAATTAATAAGCTCATGTATTTAATATAAAAACTGCTTTGCATTTAAAAACGCAAAGCAGCTACAATTAGCTCTGTATATTGAGGGTATTAAGTAAGGTTTTGTATATTTGTAGTTTAGGGGTTTGCTCGCTGTATGGGCTTATAGCCAAAATAGGAAATGGCAAGCGTGCCTTTAACGAATCAAGGTTAGCTTGGTATTCGTCCATATTTGGGTCTACTTGGTTGGCAATCCAGCCTACACAGTTAATGCCTAAACTTTGCATATGGGCAGCGGTAAGTAAAGCATGGTTTAAGCAGCCTAGTTTCATGCCTACTACTAAAATTACGGGTAGTTGCTCGGCCTTAACCCAGTCGTATAAATAATCGGTATTATTAATTGGCAGTGCCCAGCCACCAGCGCCTTCGGTTAGGTGGTAATCGGCACCTTGTTGTTTAAGCGTTGAGTACGCTGTACTTAGTTTATCGAGCGTAATGTTTACCCCCACTTGTTCTGCGGCTATGTGCGGCGCAATGGGTGGCGCGAAGGCAAAGGGGTTTATTACATCGTATTTGGCACTGACCGTGGCGCTTTCCATTAGCATTAGTGCATCGGCGTTTACTAGCTGTTCAAACGCCATTTCGCAGCCTGCGGCAAGTGGCTTAAAGCCAATTGCGTTTTTTTTATGTTGGGCAAGTAGCTTTAATAGCAAACTAGTCACGTGGGTTTTTCCGGCGTCGGTGTCGGTACCGGTAATAAAAAATTCTTTCATTTTACTGCCTTGATTAATTTTAGTATTAGCTACTCATGGCTTTTTTGTAATGATAACAATACCACATGGTAAGATACACACGCTTGATTGTTTAAAAGCGGATACGCATTGCATACCCGTTGTAGCGCCGACTTAGTTAATAACCCTTGGCGTGAATTAGCATGATTTTGCATTGTAGCACCAATGGCTTTAATAGATTTAATGGCTTTTAACGGGCTTGAGTAACAATCGGTATAAATTACTTTTTGCGAACTATTAATACTAAACCCTGCCTTTTTGACCGACTGGTTTATATAAGCGTGTGTATTAAAGGTATTTATATGGCTGCGGTTATCAAGCGCTGCAAACGCTGTTTTAATTTCGTTAAGCGAGCCCGCAACCACTGTGCTTATATAAGCCTGCCCGCCAGGCTTTAAGCTTTTATAAAGCGAATGCATTAATTTTTCAAAATTAGCCGACCACTGCACTGCAAAATTACTAAATATAGCGTCAATACTGCTTGCTTGTAGCGGCAGGTTATCCATATCGGCGCAAACTTTTGGGTTATTTAATGCAGCGCTTTTAAGCATGTTTAAGCTTAAATCTATCGCAATTACTTGGCCGTATAGTTTGCTTAGCTGTGAGGTATTAACCAGTGGACCAGCTCCTAAATCTACACAGCATTTACTTTGGTTGTATGGCTGGGAGTTTATTAATTTAAATAAATCGCTTGCTGCCTGTTTTTGTACATTAGCATGGCTGTTGTACTGCTCAGCTGCTTTAGAAAACTTATCACTCGCCCCCTTTTTAAGCGCTGTATGAGGGCGTACTTGCTCAGCACTTTGTATTTGCGCACGCTTTTGTGATGCCCCATTTATAGGTAAAAGCGCGGGCTTTTTATTTAAAGCTTGCTTACCGTGGGTATGAGCTAAAGCCTGCGCAATCATGCTATTGCGCCTTTTAAGTGCTCAACAAGGGCTGTTATATCTGCATGGGTATGCGCCGCTGTTAAGGTTACACGTAACCGCGCGGTATTGTGCGCAACCGTAGGTGGGCGAATAGCGGTTAGCCAAATACCCTGCTGTTTAAGCCTCTGTGCTGCGTGTAACGCTTGTTCGGCGCAGCCAAGTACAATGGGCTGAATAGCAGTGTTTGAATCCATTACCGCAATGGCGTGTTGTTTACAAAGCTGCTTAAAAAAAGCAATGTTACTACTAAGCTGCTCGCGTTTAACATCAGCACATTTAATGGCGTGTAAGCGCGTAAGCGTAAGTGCAGCGATAAGCGGCGACATAGCGGTTGAATACGTGTAGTCGCGGTTAAACTGCAGCATGTAATTAATAAATTGGTTATTTGCTAATACACAGGCTCCGCTGCTTGCTACTGCTTTTCCAAAAGTAATAACCAGTATATCGGGAAGTGCTAAGCCTTCATCTAATAATGACTCACAGCTACCTAAACCGGTTTTACCTAGTGCACCAAAACCATGTGCATCGTCAATCATAAGCCAAGCATTGTGCTCTTTAGCTAAAGCAAGCAACTCTTTTATAGGGGCGGTGTCGCCATCCATCGAAAACACCCCTTCGCTAATAATTAGCTTATTGTGTGCTTTTGATTTTTCGAGCCGCGAACGTAAATGCTTTAAATCGTTATGGTTAAAGCGGATCAATGCGGCATTTGAGTGCATTGCGCCGTCAATCAAGCTAGCGTGGTTTAGCTTATCTTGAAAAATAGCACTGTTTTGCGCAGTGCTTTTATCGTTAAACAGCGCTTTAATTACACTGCTATTTGCACTAAAGCCCGAGTTAAACAACATGCCAGCCTCGTAGCCAAGCGCGCTACATAAGTATTGCTCTAGCTGTTGTTGCTGCGCCTGATACCCAGTCACTAAAGGTGAGCTGTGGCTACCGAGTACGTTGTTTTGCTCAAGGTTAATACTGCAATCACCAAAACCTAGGTAGTCATTACTGGCAAAATTAAGGTACGTTGCGTTATTTACCGTAATGGTACGTGCTGTAGCGCGCTGCACCACATGGCGTTTACGTAATAACGCATGTTGCTGTTGTTGCTGCAAATGCGTATTTAAAAATTCAAATGGCATAAAGGGTAAGCTTAGGCTTCGTAAAATAAGGCTGACGTTGCTTTATCGGCCACTTGCGATGACAGCGATGCGGCAACGGCTTCGTCTGAGTAGTCTTGGTGTTTTTCTGGGTTCATGCCTAATTTTTTAATTAGCTTCATGTCGGCATCGGCTTCTGGGTTTTCGGTTGTGAGTAGCTTATCACCATAAAATATTGAATTAGCGCCTGCAAAAAAGCACATTGATTGCATTTGCTCGTTCATCGCGCTGCGCCCTGCCGATAAACGCACATAGCTATGCGGCATCATAATACGGGCGGTAGCTATAGTACGTATAAATTCAAAATGATCTAAATCGTCTACGTTTTCAAGCGGTGTGCCTTTTACTTTTACCAGCATGTTAATAGGTACGCTTTCTGGTTGTTGCGGTAAATTAGCCAGCTGCATTAATAAACCGTAACGGTCGCTTGCTTGCTCGCCCATACCGACAATACCGCCTGAGCATACTTTCATGCCGGCATCACGTACGTGATCTATGGTGTTTAATCTGTCTTCAAAGGTACGCGTTGATATAATTTGCTCGTAATATTCAGGCGAAGTGTCGAGGTTATGATTGTAGTAATCTAGCCCTGCACTACTTAGCTCATGTGCTTTTTCGTTGGTAAGTTTTCCAAGTGTCATACAGGTTTCTAGGCCAAGTTCTTTTACTTCTTTTACCATTTTAGAAATATACGGCATGTCTCTGTCTTTTGGATCTGACCACGCTGCGCCCATACAAAAACGGGTTGCGCCTTTTTGTTTAGCTAGGCGTGCTTGCTCTACCACTTTTTCTACTTCTAGTAGGCGCTCGCGCTCTAAGTCGGTTTTATAATGCCCCGATTGCGGACAGTATTTACAATCCTCTGGGCAAGCCCCTGTTTTAATAGATAATAAAGTAGATATTTGTACTTCGTTAGGATTAAAGTTAGCGCGATGAACCGATGCCGCCTTAAATAATAAATCGTTAAATGGCATTTCAAATAATGCCTTTACTTGGGCGTGGGTCCAATCGTGGCGAACAGGTGCAAGTTCCATAGTAGTCTCTTATTTTTCTCAGTGGTGATGTTGGATTAGTCTACGTCTTGAAGTACCATTGTCAACGAAACTCACCACGCTAAAGTTTACATATGAATAAAAAACAAACGATTGACCTTGATTTTGATCGTGACCATATTTGGCACCCTTACACATCAATGAGACAGCCTATTCCGGTTTACCCTGTTACTCATGCAAATCATAATTTAATTTACCTAGAAACCGGCGAGCAACTCATTGATGGCATGGCCTCATGGTGGAGCGCAATTCATGGCTATAATCATCCGGTATTAAATAACGCCATGATTGAACAAATTAATAGTATGAGCCATGTAATGTTTGGCGGCATTACCCATAATAGCGCGGTAGAGCTGTGTAAAAGGCTTATTACAATTACCCCAAAAAGTTTAACTAAGGTGTTTTTAGCCGATAGCGGCTCGGTAAGTGTAGAAGTAGCGATTAAAATGGCGCTGCAATATTGGTTAAGCCAAGGGTTTACACACAAGCAAAAATTAATGACGCCGTATAAGGGTTATCATGGGGATACATTTGCCGCTATGAGCGTGTGCGATCCAGTTAATTCTATGCACAGTTTGTATAAAGGTTTTTTACCAGAGCATGTGTTTGTACCCGCTCCTGTGAGTAAATTTGATGGCGAGTTTAACCAAGCAGAAGCCCAAACACTTGAACAATACTTTAAAACGCACCACCACGAGGTAGCCGCCTTTATTATTGAGCCCATAGTGCAAAACGCCGGCGGTATGAACTTTTACAACCCCGCGTATTTAGCTTGCGTTCGTAAATTATGCACGCAATATAATGTATTACTGATTTGCGATGAAATAGCCACTGGGTTTGGCCGCACAGGTAAATTATTTGCTGTAGAGCACGCTAATATAGAGCCCGATATTTTATGTATTGGCAAAGCCCTTACCGGTGGCTCAATGACTCTTTCGGCCACACTAACCAGTGATAAAATAGCAACAGGCATTAGCGAAGGTGAAGCCGGCGTTTTGATGCACGGACCTACATTTATGGGCAACCCGCTTGCCTGCGCAGTTGCGTGCGCCAGTATAGATTTACTTTTGGCGCAGGATTGGCAACAACGCATTAGCGATATAAACACTCAACTACAACAGCTTAAAAAGTGCAATGAATTAGATGCGGTAGCCAATGTGCGTACCTTAGGCGCAATAGGTGTTGTAGAGCTAACTGATGCTGCTGGCAATGTAGATGTTGCTAAAATTCAAGCCTTTTTTGTAGAGCAAGGCGTATGGATTAGACCCTTTGGTAAACTTATTTACCTAATGCCCCCGTATATAAGTGACTCAGCCAGTATAAACACCTTATGTGATGCCATTTACACTGCAATTGCAGGTAAGCATTACTGCTAAGCGTTAAATTATACCTAAGAGGCATAGTCATTATTTGCCTGTTAGGTATTAATTTTGCTCAGGTTTTGAGCTTTGCATTGACGTATTTGTTATATTGATTTTCGTAAATATTACGGATATGATAATGTCTATCATTTACAATTACCTTTTCGGACTCTTTACTATGAAACACCTTTCTAAATCTGTAAAAACATTAGGTGCAAGCTTATTGTTAGCTTCTGCTTTTGTAACGCAACCGGCGCTAGCTAACGGCCCAATTGGTGAGCACGTAAACCATTTACAAGAAAACATTAAAGACTATTCAGAAGAAGTTGAATGGATGGTTGGTAAAGTAGACACCATGGTAACTGACTACAGCAAAAGCGGTGCAAAGGCTGTAAACAGCGACGATTTAATTGAATATTGGGAGTCGGTTAAGTTTCACAGCGCCATTGAAACTAACTTTGTGCCTGTATATGCCTCAATTTGGCAAGGCATTTATGGTGTAAAAATGGCTATTGATAACAACAAGCCTGCCCAAGAAGTGCGCAATCAGCAAAAAGCCATGAACATAGCCTTGTGGCAAGGTCTTGGTGCTGTTAAGCTTGCGGCAAAATTCCAGCAAAAAGGCTTACTTGATACAGTTAAAGCCACTGCTACAGAAGGCATGACCCAAAGTGCCACCATTGACGAAATCAAGCACAAGCTTGACCGTGTTGTTGCTAAATTTGCAGAGCGCTTAAACGAAGAAGCCACTGAAATTGTTCACGATACGTATTTACACCTTTTTGAAGGCGTAGAAGGTACGCTTATCGAACAAGATGCAAAACTAGTAGAAGTGCTGGAAAAAGATTTTAACGTAACACTACCGCAAACAATTAAAAGCGCTAAAAGCGTTGATGAAGTACGTGACGTGGTAAGTGATATGCACACTAAATTAGACCGCGCTAAAACGCTAATAGAAAAAGCGGAGAAGTCGCGTAAGGATGTTTTTTAAGTGAAGCGTAGGACCTTTATACAAGGCCTAGCTGCGTTAGGGGTTGTTGGCGCTTTGCCACTGCCCCTTTCTCGCGCACTAGCTGCCGATATAGCAAACCCAGTTTCTGTTGATAATTTACCAAAGCTTAAAGGTGATTTAACCTTATACCTAGGCCGTGGTGAAGGTGGTTTGTATGAAAATGTATTGCAAGCGATTCAGAAAAAAAATCCTGACTTTAACTTAGCTATTCGCCGTGGCCCGACTGCTGCACTTGCCAATACTATAGTGGCAGAGGCAAAGGCAGGTGTGCGCCGCGCCGATTTATTTTGGGCGGTTGACTCAGGCGCTATTGGCCTAGTTACCGATGCAGGCCTTGCAAAGCCCCTACCAAGTGATTTATCTGCACAGTTACAACCGCAATTTAGATACGATCAATGGGCGCCGGTTACCGGTCGGATCAGAACCTTGCCGTATAACACATCGCGTTTAACCAAAGATCAAATTCCCACAAGCATAATGGAAATTGCAGATAGCGATTTATCAATTGGTTGGGCGCCTGCTTATGCATCGTTTCAATCGTTTGTTACCGCTATGCGTATTTTAGAAGGCGATGATAAAACCGCTAAATGGCTTAAAAAAGTTAAAAAGCGCGCTAAAACATACGCCGGTGAACTCGGTGTTGTAATGGCGGTAGAACGTGGTGAAGTAGATATTGGTTTTGCTAATCACTACTACACGCTGCGTCTTAAATCGGGTAAACCAGATGCTAAATTAGACTTAGCCTTTACCGAGCAAGATGCAGGTTGTTTAGTCAATGCCTCGGGTATTTTAACGCTAAACGATGACCCACTTGCTACTAACTTTATGCGTTACTTATTAAGCGAAGAAGTACAAGGTTATTTAGCCCGAGAAGCGTATGAAATACCGCTTGTTAATGGCATTACTCAACCGGCAGGCTTACCGTCGCTGAGTGACATATCTCCACCAAAGGTTGATTTAACTCAACTTGCGGATTTACGCCCCACCATCAACTTGATGCGCAACAACGGCGTTTTATAAATGCGAATACCTGCTTCTTACCCAATGGCGCTGCTTGCAGCGCTCATTACGATTACCCCTGTTTATATTTTAATTACCCTTGCTAGCGACACCAGTACCCTATTTGACAGTCATAATTTAAAAATACTGGGCAATACGTTATCGCTAATGGGCTTAACCGTATTAGGCTCAATTCTGATTGGGGTACCACTGGCTTTTATAAGTGCTTATGTGCATTTGCCTTTTAAAAAAATATGGCTGGTGATTTTTGCCGCGCCCTTGGCTATTCCAAGTTATATTGGCGCATTTACTTTGTACGCTGCGTTTGGCCCAGGGGGTGAAATAAATAACCTACTTGGCTTTGAAACCCCACCCATGTACGGATTAAGCGGTGCAGCCATTGTAATGACCTTGTATACCTTCCCTTTTGTAATGATGACCACACGCTCGTCATTGCTCAGTTTAGATGCCAGCATGGTAAATGCAGCGCGCACCTTGGGTATGTCGATGACACAAAGTGTGTTTAAAGTAATTTTACCCCGTGTAGTTAACGGTATTGCAGCGGGCTCATTATTAGTGGCGCTGTATACGCTTTCAGACTTTGGTACACCTGCAATGATGCGCCTAGATACCTTTACCCGGGTAATTTACGTAGAATACAATGCGTTTGCATTAGGGCGCGCGGCAATGTTGTCGCTGCAATTAATGGTTATTGTTGGCTTTTTACTTTTAATAGAATCCCAAATAAAAACCGCCTCTGAACGACACGGTCGCCCACTGGTTTTATTTCCAACTAAATGGCAAATAACCGCAATGATTGCTGCGTTTGGCCCTATTTTATTGTTAGCTATTGGTTTACCGCTGGCGATATTTTTTGTTTGGTTAGCACGCGATGGTTACAGCAACTTTGACTTTAGCATAGCGTGGAACTCAGCGTACGCCTCAGCCATTGCAGCCATGGTGGCGGTTATCGTGGCTATCCCTGTTGCTCATGCCGCATTAAGCGGAAAAGCCGGCAGAATAATGGAGCGTGTTACCTATTTTGGTTTTGGTATTCCTGGCATTGTGATGGGTACCGCGCTGGTATATGGCGGCTTGCAACTCCCGTTTTTATATCAAACATTAGCGCTTCTGATTATTGCTTACATGCTACGATTTTTACCGCTTGCAGTTGGCTCTATTCGCACTAGTACAGAGCATTTAGATCAAAGCTTAATAAAGTCGGCGCGCGTATTAGGCGCAAGCCCGCGTGAAGCCTTTACTCGCATTACCCTGCCGCTAACAATGCGTGGTATTATTGCCGGTGCTGCATTGGTATTTTTAGAATCAATGCGCGAGCTTGAAGCAACGCTATTGCTAGGCCCGACCGGGTTTGAAACCCTTTCAACCTATTTATGGCGTGTGTACGAAGCCGGTTATTTTGGCCGTGCTGCCATTCCCGGTTTATTGTTAGTGGTGATTTCTGCCTGTGGCTTAGCTATTATGATGTCTGGCGAAAAACGTAACCAACTCGAACATTGAGGATTTAAAAACAAATGCTATCTGTAAGCCAGTTGTCTATAGATTACGGCAGTAACCGTGTAGTAAGCGATTTAAATATATCGTTAGGTGAAAATGAAATTCTCATGCTAGTAGGCCCTACGGGCTGCGGTAAAAGTACAATATTGCAAGCACTTGCAGGGCTTATCCCCATTAGCGAGGGTGAAATAAACGTAGGCAAATGGCGCGCAACACCAAAACGTAATGTGCCCCCTGAAAAACGCAGTGTTGGTATGGTGTTTCAAGATTTTGCATTGTTTCCTCATTTAACGGTTGAGCAAAACATTTGTTTTAGATTAAAAGACACCGCCATTGCCGATCATTGGATTAAACTGCTTGGTCTAAATGATTTTAGAGCAAAAAAGCCAGCCACCCTCTCTGGTGGTCAAAAACAGCGTGTAGCACTTGCCCGTACACTTGCTCACCAGCCAGATTTTGTGTTACTTGATGAACCACTTTCTAACCTTGATGCCGCATTAAAAGATATGCTGCGCTGGGATATAAGAAACGCCCTAAAAGAAGCGGGAGTGCCTGCCGTGTGGGTTACTCACGACCAAGAAGAAGCGCTTTCGGTAGGTGACCGTGTAGGTGTATTACAAAACGGTAAAATACAACAGCTCGACAGCCCTGAACAATGCTTTAGCATGCCAAACAACCGCTTTGTAGCACGCTTTTTAGGTGAGGCAAGCTTTATTGCTGGGCAGTTTGAAAATGGCCAAGCAACCACTAGCATTGGCGTAGCACCAGGGCAAGGAATAGACTGCGACAGTGGCGATGTAGATGTGTTGCTTCGCCCTGACGATGTACAACTTATTCAAAACTTAAATCAACCTAACGGTGAAGTTGTTTGGGTACGCTTTGAAGGTGGCAGCCGTTTATGTGCGGTTAAATTAAGCTGTAATACGCTCGTTACTAGCCGTGTAAGCCACGAGGTTGTGGTTAATCCGGGTGACAGCGTTCATGTATCTATTTTTACTACTCACCCGCTGGCTGTGTATAAAAAACAATAATTAAACTATGAGGTAGCTATGTCTAAACAGGGCCCTAATCCAAATAACCCTGCCCCTGTTGAGGGTTTTCCTCAGGTTGGCTTTTTAAAAAACTTTATTACCTCGCCTAATATAGTGGTGGGTGATTATACCTATTACGACGATCCTGACGGCCCTGAAAACTTCGAAAAAAATGTCCTTTACCATTTCGATTTTATTGGTGATCGAGAGGGTCTGTTTATCTTTCGAGATTAAATTTGCAGTAGTGTGTTTGGTTTTTAGACAAGGCAGAGCCTATGTAGTGTGGTTATTTCACATAAATAGGCGATAACGCAGTATAAAGACCAAACACGCACTGCCCGAAGGGTTCTGCCTAGGGGCAATTAACTCTTTGTTGCCTACATGGATGTAGGTAAGGGGTGTGAGCAGGATGCGGAAGCTTTGCTCCGTTTTCACTTAGCCCACTAGGTCACAAACCTCGCGCCGCGATTAAATTGCCACTAGTTTGAACAAATTTTAATCCTGAAAGGTAAACAGACCCTTATTGGGAAGTTTTGCGCCATAGCTAAAAACGTGACCTTTATAATGAACGGCGCTAATCATCAAACCACGGGGTTTTCTACCTATCCATTTTTTATATTTGGCAACGGCTGGGAAAAGTCGGCCCCGCAGGCTGGCGAGTTACCCTTTAAAGGCAATACGGTTATCGGTCACGATGTATGGATTGGTTATGACGCAACCATAATGCCAGGGGTAAATATTGGCAGTGGCTCTATCATTGCAAGTAAATCGGTGGTTACCTGCGATGTACCCCCTTATAGCGTGGTAGGTGGTAATCCGGCAAGGGTAATTAAGCCCAGATTTGATAGCAACACAATAAATACGTTATTAGATATAGCTTGGTGGGATTGGAGCAATGAAAAAATCACTGCTCATCTAGATGCTATTACTCAGTGTGATTTAAGCGCTTTAATAAAGCTTAAATAACCCATAAGTAACACTCACCTACCACTCAAACATGTACGCCATTTTACTAATGGTTTTTAAAGGCACGTTATGCGTGTTGCGCTTAGCGTATAAATGCTGCATAGACTTGTCTTTTACTTCACCAACAATAACTTCTTTAACTTGATAACCAAGTGCATGTGCTGCTTGAGAGTACGCAATAAACTCCCACTTTTTTATATTGGTGTTATCAACAATTACAAGCGGAATATTTTGCGCTAAAGCATTTATAAAGCGCGCTAAATTTAAATTATGATATTGCGGTAGTTTAAATTTATCAAAGTGATACTCGCCCTGTTCATTGACAAAGTAGTCATCGGTTGAACAAATTAAATACTGGCTTGTATCTACTCCACCAAGCTCATCGGCTAGGGTTTGTGCATAGTAAGACTTACCACTTCCTGGTAGCCCTCTTAAAATAAAAACTTGTTTCATAGCATCCATTTCTGGGTAATGGTAAATATTAAATAGTTAAATAGTTAAATTATGATGTGCTGATTTACCGGCTTAATTGTTACTTATTATTTCATCATTGTAAGCCATTAGAATAACGCTGAAGCAGTTAGCGCGCCCACTAGCTTATAAATTTTGCTCGGTGATTAAATAGCCTCAAGGTTGGCTAATTTCAATCCGTAGAGTCAACACGCAGTAATAATGCCACAAAATCACTAAATTTCAGAGCACCAAATAACAATAGTGGTAATTTAAAGCAAAAAACGCTTTAAAAGTAACCCACTTGCATAAAAACTTTTAAAGAGTTGCTCACAATAGTTTTTTTATTTTATTTAACTAGGTAAGATACACGGTTCAAGTTCAACGCACTAAATTTAACCGCTGCGTTGAGTAGTTAATATTATACAGTTAGGCAACTTATATCATTGGAGTGAAGATGAGCCATTTAGCGATTTCAGAGCTATTAAAAGGCAATGTTGCGGTAGACAGCCAAGTAACAGTAAAAGGCTGGATCCGTACACGCCGCGATTCAAAAGCAGGAATATCATTTTTAGCCGTTCATGACGGTTCGTGTTTTGATCCTATTCAAGCGGTAGTTCCTAATTCACTAAATAATTATGATGAAGTTACTAGCTTAACAGCCGGTTGTTCTGTGTCGGTTACTGGTGTGTTAGTGCAATCTGCAGGTAAAGGTCAGTCATTTGAAATTCAAGCTAATTCTGTCACAGTTTTAGGTTGGGTAGAAAACCCAGATTCATACCCTATGGCCGCTAAGCGCCACAGCATTGAGTATTTACGTGAGCACGCTCACCTTCGCCCACGTACAAACATGATAGGTGCAGTAACACGTGTGCGTAACTGTTTAGCACAAGCAATTCACCGTTTTTACCACGAGCAAGGTTTTTACTGGATCAGTACCCCAATCATCACAGCCAGTGACTGTGAAGGCGCAGGTGAAATGTTCCGCGTATCAACACTTGATATGCAAAACTTGCCACGCACTGATAAAGGCGACGTTGATTACAGCGAAGACTTTTTTGGTAAAGAAGCCTTTTTAACGGTATCTGGCCAGTTAAATGGTGAAACATACGCATCGGCTATGTCAAAAATTTACACCTTTGGCCCAACATTCCGTGCAGAAAACTCAAACACGTCTCGTCACTTGGCTGAGTTTTGGATGGTTGAACCTGAAGTAGCATTTGCTGATTTAGAAGATATTGCAAAACTTGCTGAAAACATGCTTAAGTACGTATTTAAAGCGGTACTTGAAGAGCGCCGTGACGACATGGAATTTTTTGCACAACGTATCGAAAAAACAGCGATTAGCCGTTTAGAAGAGTTTGTAGAAAAAGACTTCGCCCAAGTTGATTACACTGATGCCGTAGAAATACTTAAATCATGTGGTAAAAAGTTTGAGTACGCCGTTGAATGGGGTGTAGATTTACAATCTGAGCACGAGCGCTACTTAGCTGAAGAGCACTTTAAAGCACCGGTTGTTATTAAAAACTACCCGCGCGATATTAAAGCGTTTTACATGCGCCAAAACGAAGACGGTAAAACCGTTGCCGCTATGGACGTTGTAGCACCAGGCATTGGAGAAATTATTGGTGGTTCACAACGTGAAGAGCGCCTTGATGTGCTTGATGCGCGTTTAGATGAAATGGGCTTAAACAAAGAAGATTACAGCTGGTACCGCGATTTACGTAAATACGGTAGCGTGCCGCACTCTGGCTTTGGTTTAGGTTTTGAACGTCTAGTTGCTTATGTTACAGGTATGGGCAACGTACGTGATGTAATTGCCTTCCCTCGTACTAAAGGCAGCGCAACCTACTAATCAAATTAATTGATTTTAAAAGCCAGCTTTTTTGCTGGCTTTTTAATGCCTGTTGTTTTTTAATTATGGCTTTGTAAAATACTGTTTATAAATTAGAGATTTATAAATTTTGAACTATAGTTTTATAACGTATTCGTTATTTGGCTAATAGCATGATAAAAAACCTTATTTTGGCAGCCACCGTACTGCTTTCTTCCTCTAACATTGCAACATCAGTTTCTGATATTGCCCCCGATCACAAGCCTTTACTTATTGGCGGCTCTTCTTCGGTCTCGCACCTATTGCATTTATTAAAGCCCAACTATGAAGAGCAAACTAATACAGCCATGCAAGTCCGCTCCATGGGCAGTACTAAAGGCATTAAAGCCATAGCACAAAACATTATTGATATTGGTACAGCATCACGCTATTTAACTAATGCAGAGCAAGAGCAATACCCTCATGTACGTCAAATTGTTATTGCGCAAGATGCGCTGGTATTTTTTACTAATAAAAAAAATAACATTGATTCGCTAAGCGTAGAGCAACTCAGCGACATTTATTCGGGCAAATATAAAACGTGGCAAGAAATTAACCCAGATTATAAACCAGAGACACAAAGAGATAATAAAATTCTTCTGTTTAGTAAGGCCTATAACCATGGCACATTTGATATTTTATTAGAGTTTTTAAACCTATCTTTTATGCGGGTTCCAAATGGTAATACAATTAAACTAAAGCAGGCTGGTAACCGAGGGTTATTTCCTAAAATGGAAGTGCAAATGTATGACGAATTTAACCAAGCCCTTGGCATAGTACAACGCATGCCCAATGCCATTGCTTTTGACTCTTACGGTGCAGTCTCGCAGCTGCAGGGCTCTAAAAAAATAAATAAAATAAATTTACTCGGTATCAATGGCGTTAACGTTTCAGATGAAACTATTAAAAATGGTGAATATACGTTTGTCCGCCCACTAATTTTATTGGTAAATAGCCAATCGAGCCGCTCTGTAGAACAAGCAGAGCTGCTACTCAATTTATTAAAAGATAAGCGTGTTTTAGATACTTTGTCAGCGCATCATTATTCTATGGTTGAGGCTGAATAAAAAAAGCCGCAGGAACCTAAGTTCACCGCGGCTTTACAACCAGAATATGTTTATAGCGCGTTTTCAAGCTGCGGTAATACCTCAAATAAATCAGCAACCAGGCCGTAATCTGCCACCTGAAATATAGGTGCGTCTGGGTCTTTATTAATCGCTACAATAACTTTTGAGTCTTTCATACCTGCTAAATGTTGAATAGCACCGCTTATGCCCACGGCAATATACAGATTAGGTGCCACGATTTTACCTGTTTGCCCTACTTGCATATCGTTAGGTACAAAGCCTGCATCAACGGCAGCACGAGACGCACCAATTGCAGCGCCTAACTTGTCAGCAATACCGTTTAATAAGGCAAAGTTTTCACCATTTTGCATGCCACGACCACCTGATATAACTACCTCTGCTGCAGTTAGCTCAGGACGCTCTGACTCGGTTTGTTCAACACTTACAAAGTCACTTAATTGAGTATCACTTAGCGTATCTAATGCATTTATGCTGGCAGGTGATTGCTGGTTTTGTAAGTCAAAACTACTCGCTCGTACGGTGATCACTTTTTTACTATCAAGCGATTTAACCGTGGCAATTGCATTACCGGCGTAAATGGGCCGTTTAAATGTATCGCTATCTATTACTTCTATTATTTCTGACACTTGCGCGACATCTAAAAGCGCTGCAACGCGAGGCATAAAGTTTTTACCTGTGGTGGTTGCACTGGCAACAATATGCGTATAATTATCGGCAATAGCTAAAACAAGCTCGGCCATATTTTCAGCTAACTGATGCTGATAAAGTGCATTATCGGCAGTGAGTACAGTTGTTACACCTTCAATACCGGCAACCTGTTCGCTCATTGCACCTATATTTAAGCCCGCAATAAGTACATCTATATCAAAGCCTAATTTACTTGCCGCATTGATTGTTTTTGAGGTTTCTGGTTTTAGTGCACCGTTATCGTGCTCTGCAATTACAAGTGTTTTCATTTAAATCACCTTTGCCTCTGTTTTAAGTTTCTCTACCAGCTGGGCTACATCTTCAACAATAATACCGCCACTGCGCTTAGCCGGCTCTTCTACTTTCATTAGCTGTACGCGGGGTGTTAAATCTACACCTAACGAATCTGCTGCTATTACATCAAGTGGTTTACGCTTTGCTTTCATTATATTTGGTAGCGATGCATAGCGAGGCTCGTTTAAGCGTAAATCGGTAGTTACAATAGCGGGCAGTTTAAGTGCAACAGTTTGCAAGCCACCATCTACCTCACGGGTTACATTCACTGTGTTGGCGTTTATATCCACCTTAGAGGCAAACGTACCTTGGCCGCGCTTAGTTAAAGCCGCCAGCATTTGGCCTGTTTGGTTGTTGTCTGAGTCAATAGATTGCTTGCCTAAAATAACCAGTTCTGGGGCTTCTTGCTCAACTAATTTTGCTAATAATTTAGCAATGTGCAGCGATTCTAGTTTTTCATCGGTTTCGATGTGAATGGCTTTATCTGCACCTAATGCAAGAGCGGTGCGTAGCTGCTCTTGCGCTGCTTTTGCACCAATTGTTACCGCTATAACCTCTGTTGCAGTGCCCGCTTCTTTTAATCGAATGGCTTCTTCTATCGCAATTTCACAAAATGGGTTCATTGCCATTTTTACATTTGCTAAGTCAACGTCGCTGTTATCAGCCTTTACGCGTGCTTTAACGTTGTAATCGATCACTCTTTTTATTGGAACGAGAACTTTCATAGGAACTCCATCTATATTTAAACCTACAAGCTAACGTGTACGTCAACCTATTTATTTTATGAATTCAGACTACTTCCTGTTGACGTAAACGTCAACCTAAAATAACCTTAAAGTATTCACAGCCTGTAACATTTAATGTGCAAGTATTAAAAAGGCTGCATTGCTTATCTAATTTAGCTAAGCCCGTCATTGATTAAGAGGTTATTATGGTCGAACGTGAAACCATGGAATTTGATGTAGTTATTGTAGGTGCCGGCCCAGCGGGCCTTGCCAGTGCAATTAAACTCGCACAGCTAACGCAAGAAAAACAACAAGAACAAACTATCTGTGTGGTAGAAAAAGGCTCCGAGGTAGGCGCGCATATTCTTTCAGGCGCGGTATTTGAAACCAAAGCCTTAGATGAGCTTTTGCCTAACTGGCAAGAGCTAGGCGCTCCCGTCACTACACAAGTGACACAGGATGAAATTTATTGGTTTAATAACAGCGAAAAAGCCACTACTCTCCCTCGCTTTGCGACCCCTAAAACATTTCATAATGAAGGTAATTACATTGTTTCTATGGGCAATGTGTGCCGATGGCTTGCCGAGCAAGCTGAAAATTTAGGCGTTGAAATATTCCCAGGCTTTAGCGCTCACTCTTTAATTATTGAGCAAGACACCGTTAAAGGCATTATTACGGGCGATATGGGCGTTGATAAAGACGGCAATGAAAAAGATGGTTATATGCCAGGTATGGAACTTCGCGCTAAATACACTGTATTTGCTGAGGGGTGTCGCGGCCATTTAGGTAAGCAGCTTATCAACGAGTTTGCACTTGATAAAGATGTGTCACCACAGCACTATGGCTTAGGCTTTAAAGAGATTTGGCAAATAGATGCCAGTAAACACCAGCAAGGTAAAGTAGTGCATGGTACGGGCTGGCCGCTAAGTGGCGATACCAATGGCGGCTCTTTTATGTATCACTGCGATAACAATCAAGTGGTTGTAGGGTTAATTGTTGATTTAAATTATTCTAACCCGCATTTAAGCCCGTTTGATGAGTTTCAGAGAATGAAACACCACCCTGTTTTTAAGCAAACCCTTGAAGGGGGTGAACGCATTGCCTATGGCGCCCGTGCAATTTCAAAAGGCGGCCTTCACTCACTGCCTAAAATGCATTTTGCTGGTGGCTTATTAATAGGTTGCGATGCCGGTACGCTCAATTTTGCCAAAATTAAAGGTAACCATACCGCAATGAAATCGGGCATGGTGGCGGCAGAAGTTATTTTTAAAGCGCTCCAAAGTGGCCAAGCTAATACTGATTTAGCTGATTATAAAAACGCGTTTGAAAATTCTTGGGCTTATAAAGAGCTTTACCAATCGCGTAATTTTGGCCCCGCGATGCATACATTAGGTAAGTTTGCTGGGGGTGCGTATAATACCCTTGATCAAAACATCTTCAACGGTGCACTGCCCTTTACCTTTAAAGACAACACGCCCGATTACGATACGCTAAAAGATGCAGCTAACAGCCCTCACATTGACTACCCTAAGCCTGATGGCCTACTTAGCTTTGATAAGCTCTCTAGCGTGTTTTTATCTAATACTAATCATGAAGAGTCGCAGCCTTGCCATTTAAAGCTTAAAGATCCCGCCATTCCTATTGCGGTTAATTTAGTAAAGTTTGACGAGCCCGCACAGCGCTATTGCCCTGCAGGGGTATACGAAGTGCAACAAATTGAAGGTGAAGATCAGTTTGTGATTAATGCTCAAAACTGTGTGCACTGTAAAACCTGCGACATAAAAGACCCAAGCCAAAACATTAATTGGGTAACACCCGAAGGTGCTGGCGGGCCAAACTACCCTAATATGTAACTATTTTATGCACAAAGGTGCATTAAAAACCTATCTTTTACATATAAATTATAAACCTATCCTAAATTGCAGGGGCTTCGGCCCCTTTTTTACGGTATGCTCATAGGTAAGTTTCATAAAGGGAGTATTTAATATGCCGTCGTCAAATGTTGTATTTCGTTTTTTAGCAGAGCCTACCGATGTAAATTTTGGTGGGAAGGTTCATGGTGGTGTGGTCATGAAGTGGATTGACCAAGCGGGTTATGCCTGCGCTGCAGGTTGGAGCGGCCATTATTGCGTTACTGTTTCTGTTGCTGGGGTTAAATTTAGACGCCCTATTTTGGTTGGCCAAATTGTCGAAGTTGAAGCAAAAATTGCGCATACAGGGTCAACAAGTATGCAGATATTTATTCAGGTACGGTGTGGCGATCCTAAAACTCAAAACATGGTAGAAACAAACCACTGTGTTATTAGCTTTGTAGCAATGGACGAAACAGGTTACCCGGTAGAGGTTCCTGCTTTTAAAGCACAAACAGAAGAAGATATTAAATTGGAAAACTACGCTATTAAAATGAAACAAATTGCAATTGAGACAGAAAATTTGCTTCATAAAGTATAAAAGTACAATGTAAAATTCACATAGACCGTGTAAAAGGTACAACCTTTACTTAGAAAACAAAAAACTAAAAAAGTTCACTCTGCTTATAAAAAATACAAAATAGCCGTAAAAATGCCGTATAAGTCGTTTTTACGGCTATTTTGTAACCACAGCCTATTATTGGCATGCTTACTGCAAATAACTAATTGTCGTTTGATAAGTTAAATCAAACATTTATTATTTTTTTAAAGGAGCTATACAATGATTAAAACACTTTCTCTTTCTGCAATTGCTTTAGCAACACTGGGTTTTAACTCTGCAGCACACGCTGACATTACGGATTTTGATTCTCCTCGCATTTATACAGGTGTTGGTTATGGCCAATACTCATTTGAATTTGAAGACAGCGAAAACGACACTGAATTTGATGACGATGCACAAATGCTAAAAGGTTACATTGGTACACAATTTAACGAACACTTTAGCGTTGAGTTAGCTTATCAAAACTTTGATGAAGTGAGCGACATCGACAGCAAAGCAGAAGTTGATGGTGTGTCATTAGCAGCTATTTTAGCGGCTCCGCTTTCTGAAAGCTTTTCAGTATATGCTAAAGGTGGTTGGTTTGAATGGGATGCAGATGTAGAGCAAGAGCTTCCTGTTGGTAGCATTTCAGCATCACAAGACGGCGGCGACGTGTTTTACGGCGCAGGTATTCAATACGCATTTTCTAGCAATGTTCAAATGCGCTTAGAATACGAACGCTACGAACTAGATGATGAAATTGACCCAGAAATGGATGTTGCATCAGTATCAATTCAATACATGTTTTAATTAGCATTTAAAACACTTAAGGGTGAGCCATGTGCTCACCTTTTTGTTGCTAATAAATAATATCCATCCGTAATAATAGCTAATCATATCGCGGCGCTAAACGTGTCGCTCCAGCCTCAAAATAGCTCCACTTAATTTAGCAAATTGGAATAAACACTAATTACTACATTTTAAACCGCTTAGTCTAATACTCGATTAAACCAGCCAGTCTAAAATATAACGCATTAACTGTACTGCTATAAATACTAAATAGAGGTAGAATAGCGCCCTATTTTTTTGTTAACTGAGCATTATGAGCGATTATAGCATTTCGGCTGTTGGCCACATTCAATCCCCTTATAAACAAAAGTTTGCAATACCTAGGCAACCACGTTTAGTGCCTCAAGCTAAAGCCAAACTTATTTTTACTGCTGAGTTTAATCGTGAAGAATTTGTGCGAGGCATTGAAGAATTTAGCCATATTTGGCTATTGTTTAGGTTTCATGAAACCGCCGATAAAGGGTATTCAGCTATGGTGCGCCCACCACGTTTAGGCGGCAATGAGCGCAAAGGCGTTTTTGCAACGCGTGCCACATTTAGACCCAACGCCATTGGGATGAGCGCTGTAAAACTTGAAGGTGTTGAGTATAAAAACGGCCAACTTAGTTTACTGCTTGCTGGTATAGATTTACTCGATGGCACGCCTATTGTGGATATAAAGCCTTACTTACCGTATTCAGATGCAATGCATGACGCCAGTGCCGGTTTTGCCGATACCCGACCAGAAACACAAATGAGTGTAGCGTTTTCACCCGAGGCAATTGACTTTATTGCCAAGCAAACACACTACCCTGAGCTTGAAGATTTTATTGCTAATGTACTAAAACAAGACCCACGCCCTGCCTATAAAAAACAAAAACAAGGCGAGCAAAGTTATGGTATGACACTGTATAATTATAATATACGCTGGCAGGTTAACGGTGAGCATAACTTAGTAACAAGTATAGAAAATAACTAAAAAGTGCAGTTAGCGCTTTAGTGTAAAAGCAAGCGCTGGTAAACTTAGCGCCCTATTAAAAAGAACATATTACTTAATTTCGGAAAAATCATGCGTACCAGTCAATATATACTCGCAACACTTAAAGAAACGCCATCAGATGCTGAAATTGTTTCGCATCAATTAATGCTTAGAGCCGGTATGATCCGTCGCGTCGCTTCGGGTTTATATACATGGTTACCCTCTGGTTTACGCGTGCTTCGTAAAGTAGAAAATATTGTTCGTGAAGAAATGGATAAAGCAGGCGCAATAGAAATGTTGATGCCGGTTATTCAACCTGCTGATTTATGGCAAGAGTCTGGCCGTTGGGAGCAATTTGGTCCTGAACTTGTGCGCTTTAACGACCGCCATAACCGTGAGTTTGCGCTAGGTCCTACGCATGAAGAAGTGATTACAGATTTTGTTCGTAAAGAGATTAGCAGCTATAAACAACTGCCTGTTACTTTGTACCAAGTACAAACTAAAGTGCGCGATGAAAGACGCCCACGCTTTGGTGTAATGCGTGCACGTGAATTTACGATGAAAGACGCGTATTCATTTCATTTAAGTGAAGCGTGTTTAGATGCCACATATAAAGTAATGCACAAAGCGTACTGTAATATATTTGAACGCTTAAACCTAGAATACCGCCCTGTGCTTGCTGATACAGGCTCTATTGGTGGTAGCTTATCGCATGAGTTTCATGTGCTTGCTGAATCAGGTGAAGACGCAATTGCCTTTAGTGATGCAAGCGATTATGCAGCTAACATCGAAAAAGCAGAAGCGTTAGCTCCAACTCAAAGTCGTCCTGAGCCATCTAAAGAGCTTAAAGCATTTCCTACACCAGATGCTAAAACAATTAGCGAGCTTAAAAAGCACTACGGCGTTAAACCACACCGCGGTGTTAAAACATTAATTGTGTACGGTACGCCTGATGAAAACGAACAACGTGGTTTAGTTGCGCTTGTACTACGTGGCGATCACGAGTTAAACGAATTAAAGGCTGAAAAGCACCCACTTGTAGACTCTCCACTTGAAATGGCCACTGAGGCTGACATTGTTGCAGCTATTGGTGCAAAGCCTGGTTCACTTGGCCCTGTGGGTTTAACAATGCCAATTATTGTAGACAGAACCGCTAATGTAATGGCAGATTTTGTTGCCGGTGCTAATAAAGATGACGAGCACTTTAGCGGAATTAACTGGGATCGCGATGTTAAAGAATATCAAGTTGCTGATATTCGTAACATTGTTGAAGGCGATCCGAGCCCGTGTGGACAAGGTACTTTACAAATTAAACGCGGTATTGAAGTTGGTCATATTTTCCAACTTGGTACTAAGTACTCAGAAGCCATGAAAGCAGGCGTACTGAGCGAGTCGGGTAAAAACCAAGTAATGACTATGGGTTGTTACGGTATTGGTGTTTCGCGCATTGTGGCAGCGGCTATTGAGCAAAATAATGATGATTACGGTATTATTTGGCCACAATCTATTGCCCCATTTGATTTAGCTATTGTGCCAATGAACATGCATAAGTCGCATCGTATTCCTGATATTGCTAATAATCTATACCAAGGTTTAAAAGATGCAGGCCTAGATGTTTTATTTGATGATCGTAAAGAGCGCCCTGGCGTTATGTTTAACGACATGGAATTAATGGGTGTACCTTATACTTTAGTGATTGGTGAGCGTAACCTTGATGAAAATAAGGTTGAGCTTAAAAATCGCCGCACAGGTGAAAAGTTAATGGTTGATTTAGACACCGCAATAGAGACTATTAAAGCGGCTGTTAAAGGTTAATAACACCTACGCTTTGTCCCGTCCTGAAATAGGTTGACGGTTTTAATGAAAGACTTGGTGCGAAAGCGCCAGGTCTTTTTTATGCACTTGATTTGGTGTTTTCATATCCAAACTTAAGTGCGGTCGCATTTCATT
>Ga0160421_1000048_pt1 | contig 118081 bp, 118 predicted proteins | sample TAMARWmetagpilot_FD_108195 | JGI IMG/M metagenome (GOLD analysis project Ga0160421, IMG submission 108195) | Phycosphere-associated microbial communities from TAMU algal ponds, Corpus Christi, Texas, USA - TAMU ARW-7 10/27 metagenome pilot | ecosystem: Engineered > Artificial ecosystem >... | reverse complement strand
GTACGTGAGCTGGGTTTAGAACGTCGTGAGACAGTTCGGTCCCTATCTGCCGTGGGTGTAGGATACTTGAGAGGAGTTGCCCCTAGTACGAGAGGACCGGGGTGAACGATCCACTGGTGGACCAGTTGTCATGCCAATGGCAGTGCTGGGTAGCTATGATCGGAAAGGATAACCGCTGAAGGCATCTAAGCGGGAAGCCCCCCTCAAAACAAGGTATCCCTGAGAACCGAGATAGACCATCTCGTCGATAGGCCGGAGATGTAAGCGCAGCAATGCGTTCAGTTGACCGGTACTAATTGTTCGATAGGCTTGATTTGATCCAGTAAAAGCTAGGCTTTATGGATCGGAAGCATACACCACGTGTATCTGACTTGGATAAGATGTTTCTTTCTCGGTTTGGTGGTCATAGCGCGAGCAAAACACCCGGCTCCATTCCGAACCCGGCCGTTAAGTGCCGTTGCGCCGATGGTACTGCATCTTAAGGTGTGGGAGAGTAGGTCACCGCCAAACCTAGTAAGAAACATCTTTTATCTCTCTGACGATGATCTCCCCTATAAACATAAGTGCCTGACCGACAAGCGTGTCTTCGTGCATCTCGAATGACTGACCGTTGCCAATGGCGGCTGTCTCCTTCACGATGCACAAAACAGAACAATCGTGTAACGAGGGTAATGAAAACCGCTGAGATCGATCTAGAACACTTGGGCGCTCTGACGGATCAAGGGATTCCAAATCTTTTCTATTTTTGGCACGATCTCGAGTCGCTCCCCAAAGCGTTTCACGAAAACCTGGATTTTGCAGAGGCGCGCTATCCAGAGTGGACATTTTCGATCCTTACAGATGTCACCGCACATCGGTTGCTCGAACGCGATTGGCCCGAGATCGCCAAAGAATACAATGATATATGGATCCCTGCTTGCCGCTCCGATATCGCGCGGCTGGCGGGGCTTTATGCGTTTGGCGGCTGGTATCTTGATGCAGACACCCTCCCCACTGGAGATCTCCGGCCATTTACGGGCGATACGAATGTCATCGTCTTCCGTGACACGAAGCCGAGGCTGAAACAGCGCGGCGATGTGATTAACGGGTTTCTCTATATGCCCCGCAGATCGGACTTGGCTCGCGCAATGCTCGAACAGATCACGAAGAACTTGCATGATCGCAAAGATGTTTATCGAGTGATGGATTTCGCCGGCCCATACCTCATGGCACGTCTCATTAAGGAAATGGACCCGTCAATGATCACCGTCCTGTGGCAAAGCGAAGTCTACCGCCGCTACAATGAGCGGTTTGTTGGCGATACCCCACTATTCGAACACACGGTCGATGCGACTGCGTCTTCCTGGCGTATCGTGCAAAACTTTGGTGTCTTGCCTGGGCTTGAGCCCAACTGGGATGGATTTCCATTGGAGCTCAGGCCGAGGTTCGCGAGAGTCATACGGGAGTTTGTCACACAACACGGTCTCCAGAAACAACTCGTCGAACTGGCACACCATAGGCCCCTCTATCTCGAACGCGCGCAGTTCAAAGAGTTCGTCGAGGAATGCCGAGGTTAGGCTTCGATGCTCTGCAAGGATGTGTGACGCTGATCAGGTGTTGGACAGCCTGATTTAAAACCGATCCTGACGATCCTCAGCTGATCGCACCACTCTAAGGCCTGTGGTGCTAGCGCCGAAGGGAAAACAGGTTCGCTAGACGATGCTTGGTTCCTTCCTCCTATCAAGACATTTTTTCTGACTGGTGCTCTTGCGGCTCTCGTCAATGACAGATAGATGACAAGCCATTGGCGCGGGGTGGAGCAGCCCGGTAGCTCGTCAGGCTCATAACCTGAAGGTCGTAGGTTCAAATCCTACCCCCGCAACCAATTTCCGAGCCATTTGTTTTGGCCGAACGCCGAACCCCACATTCTCTCCGCTCGTAAAGCGAGTTGTCTCACAGTGCCGCATGGTTGTATCTGCCTTGGGCTTTGACCTATTCGGCTCAAGTGTCGACGTCACCTGACGATACAAGACCGAGTCGCTTACCCAACGTTCCACGCGAGCCGTCGCGGTGCGCGATGGCTGGCAGAACGACGTCAATTGGATGTCAGAGGATTGAAATGAAAGAAGAACTCTCGGGTTCCAATGGAAGCTGGATCAAACGATTTCGGGGCCTTGCGCAGCTTCCAACCGATATTCGTGCTGACCTTGTCAGGGGAAGTCAGGTCCTGTCGGTCGCGGCAGGGACCCAAGTCTTCCAACCCGGCCAATCCGCCGACAACTTGCTTTTGTTGATCGACGGTACCGTGCGGGTTCAGCAACGCTCTGAGACTGGTAGAGAGATTTTTCTTTATCGGGTGCATGCTGGCGAAAGCTGCGTTTTGACGACCGCCTGTATGCTCGCCTTCGAAGATTACTCTGCCGACGGTATCGCCGAAACGGATGTTACCGCAGCCGCCATTCCGCGCAAGACATTCGACGATCTCCTCGCCCGGTCACCGGTCTTCCGAGAGTTTGTCTTTGCCGCCTACTCCCGTCGTATCACGGACCTCTTTGCTTTGATCGATGACATCGTCTTTCAGCGGATGGATGTTCGCCTTGCCGAGCGGCTTCTCGAACTGGCGGGGCAGACCGACACTGTTCACGCGACTCATGCCGTCTTGGCGACGGAGTTGGGGACCGCGCGCGAGGTGATCTCTCGAACTTTGTCCGAGTTTCATCGCCGCGGATGGGTCGAGCAAACGCGTGGTGCGGTACGCATAACTGACCGTCCGAGCCTCGCGCGGTTTGCCCGGTCAGCGGGCGCAAACTGATCTGCTGTCCGGGCAGAACCAACCGCTTTGTGACCTAGTCACCGTTGAGTCGCGATGTTTCGTGAGATGATCGGCCTCGAAATGATTCGAGATGGAGCACGACATGACAATCAACATGGGCAAACTTGATCGCGGCCTACGGCTTGTGGCGGCTGCACTGCTACTCTGGGTCGCCTTTGGCACGACGCTCGCGGCCACAGGCCTCCTACACTGGCTCGCCATCGCGGTCGCGGCGATCTTCACGATCACCGCTTTGCTCGGCAATTGCCCGCTTTATCGCATTGTGGGTCTCAAGACCTGCCAGGATTGCTAGAGATTAACACGCCGCATCCCGCGCCGGGTAGACTCCTATTGGCGCCGCTGAATGAAACTGTTGGACCTGGCGGTGTGCCTCCACGGCTCGCCGCCTGTCCCTGTATAACCATCTGATCCGAGACCCTGAATGCGCAAGCTCTCCAACTACGTACCGATTCTCGATTGGGGACGGCGATATAATCGCGGTGCATTTTCAAACGACTTGATTGCGGCTGTGATCGTCACGATCATGCTGATCCCGCAGTCACTGGCCTATGCGCTTCTGGCCGGTTTGCCGCCCGAGGCCGGGATCTACGCCTCGATCGTGCCGATCATCCTCTATGCAATCTTTGGAACGTCCCGCGCGCTCGCGGTTGGGCCAGTGGCAGTGGTGTCGTTGTTGACCGCGTCTGCCGTTGGGCAGGTGGCGGAGCAGGGGACGGCGGGGTATGCAATCGCCGCGCTCACATTGGCGTTTCTGTCCGGTGGCTTTCTTCTGCTTCTAGGCCTCTTGCGGCTCGGGTTTCTCGCGAATTTTCTAAGCCATCCGGTCATCGCGGGTTTCATCACCGCGTCCGGTATTCTGATCGCGACCAGTCAGCTGACCCATATTCTTGGCGTTCCGGCTGGCGGCCATACCCTGATTGAGATGGCGGAGACGCTCTTGGCGCATCTGGGGCAGGTCGACCTGATCACCCTTATCATCGGCGTCTCTGCGACGGCCTTCCTGTTTTGGGTTCGGAAGGGGTTGAAGCCGCTTTTGCGCGCCCTTGGGCTTGGCGCGCGGGCTGCCGATGTTTTGACCAAAGCCGGGCCCGTTGCCGCGGTCGTGGCGACCACGGTTGCCACCTGGGCCTTGGGCTTGGCCGACCAGGGTGTCGCTATCGTTGGCGCCGTGCCTCAAAGCTTGCCGCCGCTGACCCTGCCGGGGATGTCACCGGATTTGATCCGGCAACTCGCGGTTCCGGCAATCCTGATTTCGGTTATCGGCTTTGTGGAATCGGTCTCAGTCGCGCAGACGCTGGCGGCAAAAAAGCGGCAGCGGATCGACCCGAACCAAGAGCTCATCGGCCTTGGTACGGCCAATCTGGGCGCTGCGTTTACCGGTGGCTATCCGGTGACCGGCGGTTTCGCCCGATCGGTGGTGAATTTCGATGCGGGTGCGGAGACGCCTGCGGCCGGTGCCTTCACGGCCGTTGGCCTGGCGATCGCCGCCCTGGCGCTGACACCGCTGGTCTATTTCCTACCCAAAGCGACGCTTGCTGCGACGATTATCGTCGCGGTTCTGGGCCTGGTGGATTTTTCTATCCTCAAGAAGACCTGGGTCTATTCCAAGAGCGACTTTGCCGCCGTTGCCGCGACGATTGTGCTGACACTCGGCGCCGGTGTCGAAGTTGGCGTTGCCAGTGGTGTGGTGCTGTCCATCGCGCTGCATCTCTATAAAACATCCAGGCCGCATGTCGCCGAGGTCGGGCTTGTTCCCAACACGCAGCACTTTCGCAATATCCTCCGCCATGAGGTGAAAACCGACCCGGGCGTGCTGACACTGCGCGTTGATGAGAGCCTCTACTTCGTCAACGCCCGGTTCTTGGAAGACTTGGTTCAGGATCGGATCGCCGAAGGCTGTGAGATTCGCCATGTTATCCTGATGTTCTCTGCTGTGAACGAGGTGGATTATTCAGCCCTGGAAAGTCTCGAGGCGATCAATCACCGGCTCACCGATCTGGGTGTCGGGCTGCACCTGAGCGAAGTGAAGGGGCCGGTTATGGACCGGCTTGGGAAGGCGCATTTTCTTGATGCCCTGAATGGAGAGGTCTTTCTGTCGCAATATGATGCGTGGACCTCCCTCAAGTCCGATGAGGCGGTCGAATAGGCGCGTCAGATCAGTCGCGACGCTCCCAGACAGACCTCGGGGGCCATTACGTTCGGATGTTGACCCAAGCCCGTCAGATAACCGCCTTCTCGACGATGGGGGCGTTCTGTCCGATGCGATCAAAGCTGAACGGACTCAAATCAAGGCTGCGATATTCGCCATAGGTCAGCCATTCGGCTGTTCCCCGCCCCATTGCCGGAGATTGCTGTAATCCGTGCCCTGAGAACCCATTAAGGAAGACAAAATTCTCAATCTCCGGATGAGACCCCGTGATCGCGTTGTGATCAAAGGTGTTCATCGCATAATGCCCGGCCCATTCGTTTTGAACCTTAATCGCCTCGAACTGCGGAATGCGCGTCGCCAAGATGGGCCAAACATGATCGGTCCAAATCCCGTGGTCCATGGAGAAGTCATCATGGGCCACTGCCGGGTCGGCATCAGAATGTCCACCGCATTGATAGGTACCGCCGCCATTCTCGCGCACATGAACGCCAGACGGATCGATGGTCAGTGGCAGATCGCGATCCAGCGGCGTCTCAGCTTTGAAGACCCAAGAATACCGTTTGCGTGGTTCAACAGGCACGTCGATGCCGGCCATGCGCGCGGTCCGTGCGGCGCGTGGGCCGGAAGCATTCACCACCTGACCGCATGAAATGACGTCGCCGGATCTCAGTGTCACGCTGTCCACGCGGGTGCCGGAGGCGTTCTTGGTCATCGCCACGACCTCGTTTGTCACATATTCGACGCCTCGCTCGCGGGCTTGCCGACGCCACCAATCGAATACCGTCGCCCCGTCCCAATAGCCTTCGTCAACGAGATTGATAGAGCCAAGCAAGATGTCATCGGTATTGTAGAACGGATATGCCGCCGCGATCTCCTCAGGCGTCATCAGTTGCGTGGCGGCACCAGCGGCCAGTTGCACCTTTTGGTTGGCGCGCAGGACGTTGGCGAACGCATCTGTATCGGCCAGGTACATGTAGCCAAACGAGCGGATGGAGAGCGCGGGCACCCGTTCGTCTCCTCCCATATAGCTGCGGAGATTTTTCACAAACTCGGCGGCAAACTGAGAAATGCGGACATTCAGCTCGGTGCTGAATTGTTGCCGCATGCAGGAGTTCGTGTGAGTCGTCGATGCGGTCTCATAGGTCGGGTCGCGCTCTACGACCAAAACAGAGCCGTTAAAATCCGGATTATCCGATAAAAACCAAGCGGTCGAAGACCCCATGATCGCGCCGCCAATGATGACGACATCATAGGAGGATTTGGTCGGCGATGCCGAAACCTGACCATTTGCCATCAGAAGACCTCGCCCAGTTTTGCTCGAGTCAGGATGTCAGTGATTTGCGCGTCGGCAAGCCCATAGTGCTCTGCGGCAAACTCCGCTGTGATATAGCCATACGCCAAATCGCGTTTGATATCGTTCAAGGATCGGTCCTTCGGCGCGCCATATCCAGCCCCGCCCGGGAAGGCCATGCAGACGCGTTGGCCATGGGCCACGAATTGCTTACCTTTGCCTTTCATCGGGGTGCCGTCATCCTGCGCAATGCGGGTCGGCGCGCCATCTTGGCCACCTTGGCGTCCGTGGGCGGGGTGATCGACACGATCCAACATGGCGGAAATGTCGAACTCGTGCCCGTCGCGCGCGCCAACCTCCATGAATTGTCCCAGCCCGCCGCGATATTGACCTGCGCCGCCACTATCGGGCCTGAGCTCTTTGCGCCAGATGATCACAGGGCCAACCTGCTCCGTCGCCTCCACCGGCATGGTCATGACGCCCGAAGGGAAGGCGGTTGCATTCATCCCATCAAGGGTCGGTCGCGCGCCTGAGCCGCCGGAGTTGAAGGTCAACACCTCGGCCCGAACCGCATCTGCTGGCGCGGGCGCATCCATGCGTGGCCTCAAAGAAACCTGGAAGTTGCACAAGCATCCCGCCCCTTCGGCCGGCACAACACCGGGCAGCAATTTGTCGAGCGCATCATAGACCGTATCGGGGACCATATGGCCAATGACGTGCCTCAGCGCGACCGGAGCCGGGTGGACGGCGTTCACGATCGTGTTTTCTGGGGCCACGATTTCAAAGGGTGCGAGCGAGGCCGCGTTATTGGGGATCTCCGGCGCAATCGCGCATTTCAAGGCATAGCAAGCATAGGCTTTGGTGTAGACCAGTGGGACGTTGATGCCCTTTTTGTCGATGCCACTTGTTCCCGCCCAATCGCTCAACACCCGATCTTTTTCGATGGTCAGCCGGACCTTGAGGTCGATAGGTTTGGAATACCCATCAATCCGCATATGGCCATCGGCTATACCGGGTTTGAGCGCGTTGATCCGTTCCAATGTGGCCTGACGCGAGTTGGTCAGGATGAAGTCGGAAATCCCGCGCAGATCGGTCAGCCCGAACTCAGCCATCATATCAATCAGGCGTCGGTGGCCGATCTCGTTACAATTTGCCAGGGCATAGATATCGCCCACCAACTGATCCGGCTCCCGAACATTCCCGCGGATGAGCGACAAGAGCGTCTGATCGACCGTGCCTTTGTCCGCGAATTTCATGATTGGGATATAGAGTCCTTCCTCGTGCACATCATTGGCGTCCGCTCCGAAGCCACGCCCGCCGATATCGGTCACATGGGCGGTGCAGCCAAAGAACCCGATAAGGGCACCTTCATGAAAGGATGGGGTGACGACGGTGATGTCATGCTTGTGACCCGTCCCCTCCCAAGGATCATTGGTGATGTAGATATCGCCCGCCGCCATATTCGCCGGGCCGATCCGCCGAATGAAATGGCCCACCGCATCGGCCATGGCGTTAACATGGCCCGGTGTGCCGGTGACGGCCTGGGCAAGCATTTCGCCCTTTTCGTTATAGACACCTGCCGAGAGATCGCCCGCCTCCCGCACAGAGGTGGAGAACGCCGTGCGGACCAGGGCTTGGGCCTGCTCTTCGACGACGGAGATCAAGCGGTTCCACATGACCTGATAGGCGACTTTGCTGTGATCAGGCATGAGTTGTCTCCTCGGTTGTCTGCGGCATCGACGATGAGCGGTCTTTGTTGGTCTTCAGCCGGACATCCAATGTCCCGTCCAGATGGGACAGAACTTCGCGGCTGCTCGGCACGACGACGCTGGTCTCGTCTTCGACAACGATGGCGGGGCCTTGTGCGATCTGCCCTGGACGAATGTCGGATCGGTTCACGACCGTCGCGGTGACCTGAGAACCGAGGCCGGGATCGAAGAGAGGCCGCTGTCCCGCAGTTTCGGCGGGGCGGGTGGCGTCAACCGCGCCAATCGGCCGGGCTTCGCCGGGTTGTGTATAGGCGTTGACCGACCAGACGGTGATCTCAACTTCCAAGCTTTCTACGGCCCGCCCAAAAAGATTGGCGTAGTCGGCTTCGAACAGGGCAAGAAGTGTCTCGGCATCCGGATTGGCGGCTTGCTCGGCGGTCAGCTGGATCGGAATTTCCCATCCCTGGCCCGCATAGCGCATATAGATTTTGTGGTCCGTGAGTATCTCGGCGGTTGCATCGCAGGATCGGACGAACCGCGTCGCTTCCTCTTTCATATCCGCGAAGAGCTTGGTCACAAGATCGGGGTCGAACGCCGAGAGACGCATAAAGACGGAACGGTTTGCCTCAAAACTAAAGGGCGCTCTGAGAAAGCCGATAGCGGACCCAACCCCGGCCCCTTGCGGGACGAGGCACCGCGCGACACCAAGTTTTTCGCAGAGCCGCGCCGCGTGAAGCGGGGCCGCACCGCCGAAGGCGATCATCGTATATTCGCTGAGGTCTTCGCCATTCTCGACCGCATGAACGCGGGCGGCGTTGGCCATGTTTTCATCAACCACTTCGGCCAGGCCCCAGGCGGCCTCGCGGGGATCCATGTCGAGCTTTTGACCGATCGCCGCCTGAAGCGCCTCGGCGGCGTTCTTTGGGTGGAGCGGAATGGAACCGCCTGCGAAATTGTCGGGATCAAGCTTGCCAAGCACAAGATCCGCGTCGGTGACAGCGGGCTCAGCGCCGCCGCGACCATAACAGGCGGGGCCAGGTTCGGACCCAGCGCTTTCTGGGCCGACGCGGATTTGGTTCATTGCGTCGACATGAGCGATCGATCCACCGCCTGCGCCAATCTCAACCATGTCGATCACCGGGATCGAAATCGGCATGCCGGAGCCCTTTTTGAAGCGATATGTGCGGGCCACTTCGAAGACGCGCGCGGTTTTCGGCGTCTGGTTTTTGATCAAGCAAATCTTCGCCGTTGTGCCGCCCATATCAAAGCTCAGCACCTTGTCGAGTTGGTGTTTCGCAGCGATATCGGCGGCGAAAATCGCGCCGCCAGCCGGGCCGGATTCGACCAGACGCACAGGAAACTCTGCGGCGCTCTCCAAGGACATAATTCCACCACCCGAATGCATCAGGAACACCGGGCATCCCGCGCCTTCCGCAGCTAGGCGCTCTTTCAAGCGGCCAAGATAGGATTTCATCAGCGGCTTGATATAGGCATTGGCGATGGTGGTGTTGAAGCGTTCGTATTCTCGCATCTGTGGCGAGACGTCGGAAGACAGAGAGATCATCGCACCGGGAAGCTTCTCCGCTAGAACCTCGGCGATCAGACGTTCGTGCGCATCGCTGACATAGCTGTGGAGCAAGCCGACCGCGATGCTTTCATAGCCCGCTTGGTCCAGCTCATCGGCCAGCGCCTCAACTTCTGCGCGATCAAGAGGCCGCAAAACATCGCCCCTTGCGTCGATGCGTTCATCGACGACATAACGACGATTGCGAGGCAAAAGGGGTTCTGGAAGGGTCAGGTTTAGATCGTATTGCTCGAACCGGCTCTCGGTCCGCATCTCGATCACGTCGCGAAAGCCTTTCGTGGTAATGAGAGCCGTCTTCGCGCCGCGCCGTTCGATCAACGCATTGGTCGCGAGGGTGGTTCCATGAATGATCTGACCAATCTCGTTTGTTGCGATCCCTGCTTTGCCGCAGACCTGATGCATGCCGTCAATGATCGCATCTTCGGGGGCGGCATAAGTTGTCAGAACCTTGGTCGAATATCGGGTCCCATCAATCTCGAGAACGACATCGGTGAACGTCCCTCCGATATCGACGCCCAAACGGGTTGTGGCGCTCGCCATTCTGTCAATCCTCTCGTCTTGGTCGAGGTCATCCTAGACACGCCGGATAATTCAAACAAATTATTATATTGGATCGAAACGATCGAAATTATTGATCTTGAGCCGTTGGCTGGAACGCCTGAGAGATTTGCCCGGCCAGTTCCGCAGCCTGCGCGACATAGGACGGCGCGGTCTCGCCATCATACCGGGCGCGGAACCAGAGCGGGTCCGGGACCCAAAGATAGCGAAGAGGGGCCAAGACACCTGATTTGATATCGTCGCGCACCATCACCTCGGGCAAACAGGCAATGCCAAGCCCATTACGGGTCATCTGAAGGCAGGCGGACATATTGGTCGATGCCACGAGCCGGACAGAGATTTCCGGTAGTTTCTGAACGTGATCCTTCAACTGCTCATAGGGCAGCGTGCCTCGGGCATGTGTGAGTATCGGGCGTTCCGCCAAATCGGCTATCGACAAGACGCGGTCGGTGAAGCCGAGCTTGGGTTCGGCCACCCAGATCATGTCGAAACTCCCCAACTCGATATTGGCGGAGGTCTGTCGATTGAATGGCCCGCTCTGAAGCGCCAAGTCGATGGATCGGTTGAACAACGAGGTTGAGAGATTGGCCGAGTAATCGACCGTCAAATCCACGTCGATATTCGGAAACCGCTCCGTCAGCGCACTTAGAAAATCGCCAAGCCAGGAATGCACGATCATCTCGGTGACGCCGAGGCGCAGCACGCCATCGAAGAGGTGCTCATCCCCTGCGGCCACAAAAAACGCGTCCATTGATTTGAGGACATCCCGCGCCTTGGCCAGCAAGGTCTCGCCAACCGGTGTCAGCCGAACGGATCCGGCGTCCCGATCCATGAGTTTCAACCCAAGCTGCTCCTCAAGCCCGGCAATGCGTGAGGAGATGTTGGGTTGTGTCGTGTGAAGTTTTTCGGCGGCCCTGCGAAAGCTGCCGAGATCCGCCACCTGCACAAACGCTTCAAGTTGTTTCAAGCTGATCTGTGCCAATAGCCACCTCCGATAGCCTGCTGACCTTAACGCCAATCGCTGAGATATGGCCACCACGTTCGCCAATAGACCTGTCGGGACGACGGGTTGCATACATGACTATTTGCGGCTTCAACTAATCGAAACGGGGAGGATTGGGTCGATGAACATCGCCAACTGGCTGCACCGAGTTGCGCAGACGAATGGCAACGCGCCGGCTTTGTTGCTGGGCGATCAGGTTGTTGCAACCTATGAAGATTTTGCCCGGCAGGCCGCAGGTCTGGCGACGGCTCTTCAGGCCAGGGGTGTCGGTCCGGGCGACCGAGTCGGCTTGTTTATGAAGAACTGTCCGGACTATCTGACGGTCTATTATGGGGTCTGGACTGCGGGCGCCGCAGTGGTTCCGATCAACGCGAAGCTGCATCCGAAAGAAGCGGCGTTCATCTTGCAAGATAGCGGCGCAAGCCAAGTATTTGTTACGCCCGACCTTGGTTCAGACCTGGCCGAGGCGACCGACGTGCCTTTGACTGACATCAGCACCAATGCGTTTGCGGACATGTGTGCGGCGCCGCCGCTCACCACCGTCGCGCGAAATGCCGGTGACCTCGCCTGGCTGTTCTACACCTCTGGCACGACCGGACGGCCGAAAGGTGTGCAGATCACGCATGGGATGATCGCCGCCACCTCGCTCTGTTATCCCGTCGATGTCGATCCGGTCAGCGCCGATGATGCGGCCTATTACGCCGCGCCGATGAGCCATGGGGCCGGGATATATGCCCCCATTCACGTGCGGATGGGGGCCAGACACATTTGCCCGATCTCGGGCGGGTTCGATCCGGTCGAGCTGTTAGATCTGTCGCAGACCCTTGGCCCAACGTCGATGTTCATGGCCCCCACGATGGTGCGCCGTCTCATCGATACGGCCAAAGCTGGCGGCAAGACCGGGGAGGGGATCAAAACCATCGTTTATGGCGGCGGCCCGATGTACCGGGCCGATATCGAAGAGGCGGTGGACTGGTTCGGCCCGAAATTCGTGCAGATTTATGGCCAGGGTGAATGCCCCATGGCGATCTCTGCGCTGAACCGTGCGGAGGTCGCGGACCGGACCCATCCGAATTGGCGGGCACGTCTTGCCTCCGTCGGACGTGCGCAGTCGCAGGTTGAGATCGCAATTGCGGGGGCCGATGGTGCGCCGCTGCCCAACGGCGAGGTCGGCGAAATCATGGTGCGCGGCGCGCCGGTGATGCCCGGCTATTGGTGCAATCCGGAGGCGACAGAAACGGCGCTGAAAGACGGCTGGTTGATGACCGGCGATGTGGGTCGGTTGGACGAGGATGGCTATCTGACCCTGCAAGATCGGTCGAAAGATGTGATTATCTCCGGCGGCAGCAATATCTATCCGCGCGAGATCGAAGAGGTCTTGCTGCAACATCCAACCGTCCATGAAGTGTCGGTCGTCGGTCGCCCCTCGCCGGAATGGGGTGAGGATGTCGTGGCCTTTGTGGTTTGCGCGCCAGGCGCCGACTTGGATGAAGCCGCGCTCGACGCGCAGTGCCTGGAGCAGATCGCGCGGTTCAAAAGGCCGAAGGCCTATATCGCGCTGCCGGAGTTGCCCAAGAACAACTATGGCAAGGTCCTGAAGACGGAACTGCGCAAGAGATTGGAGAGCGAGGCATGAGTGATCTCAGAGGCAAAACCGCCTTGGTCACCGGATCGGTGCAGGGGATCGGATTGGCGATTGCGGAGGCTTTGGCAAGCGCGGGTGCACGGATTGCGGTGCATGGGTTGGCCGGTGACGCGCAAATTCATGAGGTCTGCGAACATCTGCGTCAGCTGGGCGCGCCGCAGGCCGAGTTCTTCGATGGCGACCTGCGGCATGCCGATCAGGTCGCTGCGTTGATGGAGGCCGTCGCGGCCTGGGGCGGGGCCGATGTTTTGGTCAACAACGCGGGCGTGCAACATACCGCACCCCTGGCCGAGATGCCGCGCGAGATGTGGGAGACGATCTTGTCGGTGAACCTCTCCGCCGCGTTTCATACGATGCAAGCCGCAATGCCGATCATGGCGGAGCGGGGGTATGGCCGGGTGATCAACATCGCGTCGGTGCATGGGCTGGTCGCGTCGAAAGACAAAGCACCCTATGTGGCGGCGAAATTTGGTTTGGTGGGGCTGAGCCGGGTTGCTGCGCTGGAATATGCCGCCGCCGGGTCGAAGGCTTCGGGCGGCGTGACGGTCAATTGCATCTGCCCGGGCTGGACCGAAACCGCGATCATAGAGCCGCAGATCGAGATGCGCGCCAAGGCCCACGGCGGGGATCGGGAGGCCGGGGTCGCGGAGTTGTTGGCGGAGAAACAACCCAGTTTGCGGACGTCTGACCCGGCTGAAATCGGCGCGCTGGCGCTTTGGCTCTGCGCGCCCGTCGCTCATAACGTCACGGGCACGTCGATCCCGATTGATGGTGGCTGGACAGCGCAGTGAGCGCTACCCCGTCCCGACCCGCTCCGGCGTGACAGACATGGATTTGACGATGGCGTGCAGGGGCATCCCCGGTTCGAGGGCCAAGGCGCGGACGGAGCGTTTGGTGACCCGAGCCACCAATATCTGGCCCTGGTGATCAAGCCTCACCAAAGCGCCGGACCCAGGGCCGGCCCCGATGCTCACGACAGTGACGGGCAGCACATTCAGCGCGCTGATCCCTTGCGGCGCTTCACGCATCAACATCACATCGCGCGCATCGAGTCTGACACGTAGTTGGTTCCCGGCGACCCCAACTTGGCCAGGGAGCCAGATCGGCTGGCGTCCGATCCGGGCTTCGGTCAGCCCATCGACCGGGTCATGACCAGCAATCGTGACGTTGAGAATCGCGCCCGCCAGATCGCGGCTGATCTGGCTGCCGGTTTCGCCGCCCGCAATGATCTCCGCCGCTGGGCCGATGTTGCGCATTTGCCCTTTCTCCATCAGGACAATTGTATCGGCCAGCCGGGTCACCTCGGCAACATCATGGCTGACATACAAGATTGGCAGGCCAAGCTGATCGCGCAACCGCTCGAAATAGGGTAAGAGTTCCGCTTTGCGGCGCGCATCGAGTGCTGAGAGCGGCTCGTCCATCAGCAGCAGATCGGGGCTGGAGAGCAGGGCGCGCCCAAGCGCCACGCGCTGCCCCTCGCCGCCTGACAAGGTCGCCGGGCGCCGGTCAAGCAGCGCGTCGAGACCCAGAAGCGTCACCAGATCGTCAAACCCGAGGGGCAGGGCGCGGGTTGTGGAGCGCGCTTGCCCATAGCGCAAATTGGCGGCGACGCTGAGATGTGGAAACAGGCGCGGCTCCTGAAACACATAGCCGATGCGCCGTGCGGCGGTTGGGACGTTGATTTTGGCGTCGGTGTCCAAGACGCGGTGTGTGCCGATCTCGATCACGCCTTCATCGGGTGTTTCCAGCCCGGCGATCACGCGCAGAACGCTGGTTTTCCCCGCACCCGAGGGGCCAAAAAACGCTGTAACCCCGTTCGGGATGGTGCAGCTGAGCGCCAACTCCATATCCGGAAACCGGTGGCGGAAGGACAGATGTACGCTCATGTGCCGCGCACCCGTTTGGCCATACCACGCGCCATCCATTCCGACGCGATCAATGCCCCGGCGGAAAGCGCGATGGAGATCAAGATCAGCCGCAGTGCAGCGCCTTCCTGCCCCGGCACTTGGAGCAAGCTGTAGATCGCCGTGGGGATTGTTTGGGTTTGTCCCGGGATGTTCGACACGAAGGTGATGGTTGCCCCAAATTCGCCAAGCGCTTTGGCAAAGCCCAAGATGGTGCCGGCCAGAATGCCGGGCAGCATCAAGGGCAGCGTCACCGTCGCGAATATCCGGACCCGCGATGCGCCAAGCGTTGCCGCGGCCTCTTCCAGTTTCGGGTCCACGGCTTCAAGAGCGAGGCGGATGGCACGCACCATCAGGGGAAAGGCCATGATCCCGCAGGCCAGGGCTGCCCCGGTCCAGCGGAACGCGAAGGTGAGGCCAAAGACGGTTTCAAAGAACTGCCCCAACGGGCCTTGGGCGCCAAAGAGGATCAACAGAAGGTAGCCAGTCACGACCGGCGGCAAAACCAGGGGCAAATGCACGGCGATGTTGAGAACTTCGCGGCCCCAAAACTGCCCCCGTGCCAAGGCCAGCGCGACCAAAACTGCAAGCGGCAGGCTCGCCATGATCGCCCAAACCGCAATCTGTAGCGACAGGCCTACAATTTGCCATTCCGCCGGACCAAGCCCCAAGGTCATTGCGGCACCTCAAATCCGTGGCTTTCAAAAATCGCGCGGGCTTGCGGCGAGGTTAGGAAGTCGAGCAGGGCGGTGGCGTCAGGGTGGTCACTGCCTGTGATCACGGCGGCGGGATAGCGGATTGGGTTGTGCAGATGGCCCGGAATGTGCACGTCAATCGCCACCTGCGGATCGGCCAGCGCATCCGTCCGATAGACAATCGCACGCGCGACATCGCCCCGTGCGGCGAGGGCCAGCGCGATACGGACATTGTCGGTCTGCACTAATCTCGGCAGAAAACGATCCAATAGCCCCTCGGCCTCGAGTGCTTGACGCGCATAAATCCCGGCCGGAACCGCGTTGAGCAACCCTGTTGCAAGACGTGCGTCGTCGGGTAGTGAGCCGAGAGCTGCGGCGAAGTCCGTGTTGGTCTCGACTGCGTCTATGGGTCCGGCCAAGACCAGTTGGTTGGAGACAATCACTTCGGTTTGGTCCGCATCAATGGCCCCCTGATCCGCCAAATGGTCGACCCAGGCTTCATTGGCCGAGATGAAGATATCGGCGGGCGCGCCTGCTTCGATCTGCCGGGCCAAAACGGCGCTGCCAGCGTAGGAAATCGCCAGCGGCGCGCCGTTCCAGGCCTCGGCCACATCTTCCAGCGCGTCGCGCATACTGGCGGCGGCAAAGATCAGAAGATCTTCGGCCTGCGCCAGACTGGGCAACCCGGAGAAGATCAGGGTCACGACCCCGAGGGCGCGCAAAGGGGCAAAGAGAGTATTCCGGCACATGGCCCAATTGCGCGTCAGATTTCCGGGGAACGCAACCACTTGAGCGGTTTTTTCCGATTGTCTGCCGCCTGTTGATCACAGGGACACCAATTCTTGGCCCTGTACCTTGTTCCAAGCGAGGTCGCAGGCTACATGCCCCTCCATGAAGCGCTTCATTCCTTTTATGAAAAGCGATCCGCTTGTGTCGGTTTTACGGCTGCAAGGTGTGATCGCGGGCACGGGCCGCGGCGGTGTTTTGAACGATGCGAACACCGCTCAGATGATCGAGAAGGCCTTTTCGCGCGGCAAGCCCGCAGCGGTGGCGCTGATCATCAATTCGCCAGGCGGATCTGCGGCGCAGTCGTCGCTCATCGCGGCGCGGATCAAACGGCTGTCTGAGGAAAAAGAGGTGCCGGTCCACGCCTTTGTCGAGGATGTTGCGGCTTCAGGCGGGTATTGGCTCGCCTGCGCAGCGGAGAAGATCTGGGTCGACGCAAGTTCGATTGTCGGTTCCATCGGTGTGATCTCAGCCAGCTTCGGATTGCAGGATTTTATCGCGCGCTTTGGGATTGAGCGGCGGGTGCACACGGCGGGCAAAGACAAATCCATGCTCGACCCGTTTCGTGCCGAGCGCGCCGAAGATGTCGAGCGTCTAAAGTCGATCCAAACGCAGATTCACGATGCGTTTATTGCGCATGTCCAATCCAGCCGGGGTGACCGTCTGGCAACGGATGACGACTTGTTCACCGGAGAGTTTTGGGTGGGCGAGACGGCGGTTGGTCTGGGTCTCGCCGATGGCGTGGCGCATCTCAAGCCAAAAATGAAAGAGCTCTATGGCGACAAAACCCGGTTCGCAGCTTACGGGCCCCGGCGCGGGTTGTTGCAGCGGGTCGGCGTGCAGATCGTTGATGACCTAGCCGGTGCGGTGGATGCCCGCGCTGCTTGGGCCAGGTATGGGCTCTGATGATGGTTAAAATCGTCTCACTCTTTTTGATTGGTATGGTCGTTTTGGCGATGTTTGGGCGGCTGCGCCTGCCGCGGATCGGGCGCCGCGATGGGTCCGGCGGATTGCCGAAGCCGCGGCTCTGCCCGGAATGTGGCCGGTACAATCTCAAAGGCGGGCCATGCCGTCGGTGTTCCGAGGAGCAGGACTAAACGATGATCATCGAGTTTCTGCTTGCAGGCCTTGGCCTGATCATCTTGCTCTTGGCTGGCGATGTCTTGGTGCGGGGTGCGGTCAATTTGAGCCTGCGGCTGGGCATTCCGGCGTTGATTGTCAGTTTGACGGTTGTGGCTTTTGGCACGTCTGCGCCCGAGCTGCTGATCTCGATCCAGGCGATTTGGGAAGGCGTGCCCGGCTTGGCGCTGGGCAATGTCGTCGGTTCCAACACCGCGAATGTTCTTTTGGTGCTTGGGGTCCCGGCATTGATCTCCGGGCTGGACACCAGGCAATGCGAAACCCGTCGCACGTATTTGATGATGATTGCCGGGACGTTTCTTTTCATCGGTCTGGCCTATGCGGGCCCGTTTATCTGGTGGCATGGGTTGGTCCTTCTGGCGGGTTTGAGCTTGGTACTGGGCGACGCGTTTCGCAGCGCACAAGCACACCGCGCCGAAGTCCATGGCGCGATGATTGCAGAAGAAGAACTGGAAGAAGCCGATCCGTCGATGCCGTGGTGGAAGATCGGTCTCTATATGCTTCTGGGTTTGATTGGCTTGCCCTTGGGGGCAGATCTCTTGGTGGATAGTGCGACCTCTATCGCGCGGGCATATGGGATCAGTGAGACGGTGATTGGTCTGACCCTCGTGGCCATCGGTACGTCGCTGCCAGAGCTGGCGACCACGGTCATGGCGGCGATCCGACAGCATGCCGAGGTGGCGATCGGCAATGTCATCGGCTCGAATATGTTCAACCTTCTGGCGATTATCGGGGTGGCGTCCCTTGTTGGTCCAATCCCGGTCGCCCCTGAGTTCTTTGTCTTCGATTTCTGGGTGATGCTGGCCGCATCCTTGGTCTTGGCGCCGTTCGTCTTCATGAAGCTGAAAATGGGCCGGGCGGTTGGTTTGGCCTTCGTAGCGCTTTACATCATCTATATCGGCACTCTTCTGGCCTGAGACTTTTGGGGGAAACATGGCCGCATTGGTGACAGGGGCGGGTAAACGTCTGGGCCGCGCAATGGCCGTTGCCCTGGCAGAGGCCGGGTTTGACGTGGCTGTGCATTACGCAAGCTCCGAGGTGGAGGCCGCGGAAACGGTGGCGCAGATCACGGCGCTTGGGCGGCGGGCGGTTGCTTTGCAGGCGGATTTGCTCTCGGAAGAAGAAACTGCATCGCTCTTGCCGCACGCGGTGGATGCGTTGGGCACCCCGATCACGCACCTGATCAACAACGCCTCGATCTTCGAATATGACACGCTGGCTACGGCGACGCGCGAAAGCTGGGATCGGCATTTGGAGTCCAACCTCCGCGCCCCGTTTGTTCTGACGCAAGCGTTGGCCGATCAGATCCCGGAGGCGGCTGTTGATGCGGCGGGTGAACCCATGGCCCGGGGGCTCGTCGTTAACATGATTGATCAGCGGGTCCGCAAGCTGACCCCGGAATTCATGACATATACGATTGCTAAGATGGGGCTTTGGGCGTTCACCCAGACCGCCGCGCAAGCTCTGGCGCCCAAGGTACGGGTCAATGCCATCGGACCTGGGCCGACCCTGCAGGGTGCGCGACAATCAGCTGAGCATTTTGCGGCACAACGCAAAGCAACGGTTTTGGAGCGCGGCGCGTCACCGGAGGACATCGTCGGGGCGCTGCGATATCTCCTCTCTGCCAGCGCTGTCACTGGACAGTTGATCTGTGTAGACGGGGGGCAGCATCTGGGGTGGCAGACGCCGGATGTGTTGGGCGTCGAATAGGCGCGCGAGCGGTTCCGAAAGGTCAGTTGTCCACCGTGAACGCGTATGTAACGCTCCGACGACTCTTTTATGACAGCCGTGTTGCCATGAAGGAATCATCAAAAAGTTTCCTTTGAAAACAACGTTTTGAGAAAGTGCCTAAAAAATAGGCAAACCGATGAACTGGGCCAAAAACAACGAAAAAATCGCCCTGCCCAAGATTTATCCGAAAGCTTATCCACAGGAATGGTGGAAACCTTTAGGGTTGATCCCTGACCCATCTCATTGCAGCCAGAACGGGAATCGCTAAGACCGTTGAGACATGTCTGATAAGGCCGAAAAAACCACGCCAACCGGGCACCAGGTGATCCAATCCTACCTCAAGGTTTTGGACAATTCGCCGGGTGTGTACCGGATGCTCGATGCGCAGTCGCGGGTGCTCTATGTCGGCAAGGCAAGGGCGCTGAAAAAGCGTGTGTCGAACTATGCCAAACCGACGGGGCATGATCCGCGGATCGCCCGGATGATCCGCGAAACGGCATCGATGATGTTTCTCACCACGCGGACGGAGACCGAGGCGCTGCTTTTGGAGCAGAACCTGATCAAGCAGCTCAAGCCGCGCTACAATGTGCTGCTGCGGGACGACAAAAGCTTCCCGAATATCTTGGTTTCGGCCGAGCATGACTTCCCACAGATCAAAAAACATCGCGGCGCGAAGAAAGAGAAAGGCGGCTATTTTGGCCCCTTCGCCAGTGCCGGCGCGGTGAACCGGACCTTGAACCAATTGCAGAAGGTGTTCTTGCTTCGCAACTGCTCCGACGCGACCTTCGATAGCCGCACCCGACCCTGTCTTCTCTATCAGATCAAACGCTGTAGCGCGCCCTGCGTCGGCTATATCAGCCAGGCGGACTACGCCGCCTCTGTTAAGGATGCGGAGCGGTTTCTGTCGGGGAACAGCACCAAAATCCAAGAATCCCTCGCCCGGGATATGGCGGCGGCGTCGGAGGCGATGGAGTTCGAGCGCGCCGCCGCGCTCCGCGACCGGATCCGCGCGCTGACCAATGTGCAGTCGGCCCAAGGCATCAACCCAAAGGGCGTTACAGAGGCCGACATCATCGCACTTCATATGGAGGGCGGGCAGGCCTGTGTGCAGGTGTTCTTCATCCGCGCCAATCAGAATTGGGGCAACCGCGATTTCTATCCCCGCGTGGCGGGCGCCGAGGCACCCGAGGTCTTGGAAGCTTTCATCGGACAGTTCTACGACACCAAAGAACCGCCGCGGCAGTTGATCCTGTCTCACGGCATCGAAAACGACGATTTGATGGCCAAGGCTTTGACCGAGAAACTGGGTCGCAAGGTAGAAATCCTCGTGCCACAGCGCGGCGAAAAGGCGGAGCTTGTGGCCGGTGCGGAGCGCAACGCCCGTGAGAGCTTGGCGCGCAAAATGGCGGAGACCGCGACACAGACCAAGCTGTTGAGCGGGCTGGCGGAGGCCTTCGATCTAGATGCACCACCGAAACGGATCGAGGTCTATGACAACTCGCATATTCAAGGCACCAACGCGGTTGGTGGGATGATCGTCGCCGGCCCCGATGGGTTCATGAAATCCCAGTACCGGAAGTTCAATATTAAGGGGACGGATATCACGCCAGGCGATGATTTCGGGATGATGAAAGAGGTGCTCACTCGCCGGTTCCAACGGCTCCTAAAGGAAGATCCTGATCGCCACACCGAGGCCTGGCCCGATCTTCTGCTGATCGATGGCGGCGCGGGACAGATCAGCGCGGTGGCGGAGATCATGGGCGATCTGGGTGTTGATGATGTGCCCTTCATCGGCGTGGCAAAAGGCATCGACCGGGATGCAGGGAAAGAGGAGTTCCACCGCCCCGGCACACGCCCCTTCGCCTTGAGACACAACGACCCGGTGCTCTATTTCGTCCAACGCCTGCGGGATGAGGCGCACCGCTTCGCCATTGGCGCGCACCGTCAGAAACGGTCGAAAGCGGTCGGTGCCACGCCGCTCGATGACGTGCCAGGCGTTGGCGCGACGCGCAAACGCGCGCTTCTGAGCCATTTCGGGAGCGCCAAGGGGGTGGCCCGCGCCGACCTCTCCGATCTCAAAGCCGTTGACGGGATTTCCGATGCGATGGCCGAGACGATCTATGACTTCTTCCATGAGCGCGGCTAAGGCGATAAGGCTGGCACATGCGTTGGACCATTCCCAATATCCTGACCGTCTTCCGTCTCTTGGCCGCCCCGGCTTTGGGTCTGATTTTTCTTTTTCTGGACAGGCCTTACGCCGATTGGGTGGCGGTTGTTCTGTTCATCTCCGCCTCACTCACCGACTATATCGATGGCGATCTGGCCCGACGTTGGAATCAGGTGAGCAAATTTGGCGCGATGTTGGATCCGATTGCCGACAAAGCGATGGTGGTGATGGCGCTCGCGGTGCTGCTTGGCATATTGGGCGTCTCGGTCTGGCTGATGATCCCGGTCGTCGCGATCCTGTTTCGGGAGGTGTTTGTCTCGGGCCTGCGGGAGTTTTTGGGCGACACCGCTGGCACCCTGAAAGTCACGCCATTGGCGAAGTGGAAGACAGCCGTGCAAATGGTGGCGATCGCGCTGCTTTTTGCATGGGGCTTGTTTGAGCATTATTTCGGGATGCAGACCTATGGCATGGATGGCGAGATCGTGCGTGATGTGCTGGGCGGCGTGATCGAAGACGAGTTCGGGCTGATCTGGAAGTACTACGGGCTGCTGCTCACCTCATGGGGCGGTTTGGCGCTTTTGTGGTTGGCCGCAGGCCTTACATTGGTGACTGGCGTCGACTATTTCCTAAAGGCGATGCCGCATCTGCGAGAGGACTGATATGGTGGAACTGCGCTATTTTGCTTGGCTTCGGGAGCGCGTTGGTGTCGGCCATGAACAGGTCGAGACGGAAGCCGCCACCGTGGGCGAGTTGATCAACGAGCTCAAGGCGCGCGACGAGGCCTATGCGTTCGCGTTCTCTGACCTCTCTGCGATCCGCGCCGCGGTTGATCAAGAACTGGTGGAGTTTGATGCGCCGCTAGCTGGTGCCCGCGAGATTGCGTTTTTCCCGCCGATGACCGGGGGCTGAGCCGCATGATCCGTGTGCAGTCCGACCTGTTCGATATGGGGGCAGAGCTGAACCGGTTTGCCGCCGATGTCGCAGGTGCGGGCGCGGTGGTCAGCTTTTCCGGTTTGGTGCGGGATGTGGCGACGGGTGATCTCAGCAAAATGATCATCGAGCACTACCCGGGTATGACCGAGAAGGCGCTGGGCGAGATCGCGGATCAAGCGCGGTCCCGTTGGTCTTTGACCGATGTATTTGTCTTACATCGTTATGGCGAGATGACACCAGGCGAGCCGATCATGATGGTCGCGACCGCCGCACGCCATCGCGCGGATGCGTTTGCCGCGGCAGAGTTCCTGATGGATTACCTGAAATCTCGCGCGCCGTTCTGGAAACAGGAAATCGCCGGCGATAAGGCCGATTGGGTCGCTGCGCGTGACGAAGATGAGGTGGCGCTCAAGCGCTGGTAAGTCTCGGGGCTTTCAGGTCTAGCCCTGATTGGCCCGCTCGACATAAGCGCGCAGCTCTTCGGCTTCCTGCCGGGCTTCGCGCAGACCCTCCATCGCCGCGCGCAATTCCGCTTCGGTCTGGCTCAATTGGTTGGTCAGTTCCGCCTCGCGCTGCTGCAGATATGTGATCGCTTGATCACGGGTTTCTTCCGCATCGTGCAGCGCCTTGGCCATCTCATCCATTTCGCTCAAATCCGCGCCGGTCACCCGGCTGAACCGATGCACCAGCCAGTTCGCAAACCAGCCCAACACAAACGCCACGAACAGAATGATGGCAATGGCGACAATAAACTCAGTTCTGTTCATCCGATCCCTCTTCGGCGGGCGGATCGTCCGCCTCTGCCGCAGCCTCTTCGGCGGGGTCCTCCGCCGTCTCTCTCTGGCTAGACGGCACGCCGCCTGCAAGCAACCGGAATTCGATGCGGCGATTGCGCTCGCGGCCCTCTTCGGTGCCGTTGTCATCGATGGGCTGCGTTTCGCCATAACCTTGCGCGGTAAGGTTTGAGACCAGCACGCCGCGCGCCAGAAGCCCATTCAGAACCGCATCGGCGCGGGCTTGGCTGAGGTTGAGGTTCATCACTTCGCGGCCCTGGCTATCAGTGTGACCGCCGATCTCCATCCGGGCATGGCGGCAATCCGGCAGCATCTCGGCGATCTGGTCGAGGATTTCGCCTGAGGTTTCGTTGATCTCAACGGAGCCGGGATCGAAGGTGATTTTGCGCTCGCCAAGAAGGGTGGTGATCCGCGCGACGCATTCCTCGGCCGTTGGAATGTTGGCCGTTGGGTCCAGAAGTTCCTGATAAGTCACGTCGATCTCGTAATTATCGGCCTCGCCCAGTTTCTCGGAGAGAAGCCGCGAGAGGTCAGATACTGCCGATTGGCTGCCCGTGTTGCCGCGGATGGAGACGAGGCCGGGCTCGACCGTCAGGCTGCCATTGTTCAGCAGCGCAAGGGCCTCCAGCCCGGCCAGGACGCGGATAACCCAACCATCGGGCAGATTGTCATCATTGCGGGTGGCCAGATAAGTGTCGTCACGGCCAAGTGTGGCGCGGGCATAGGCATAGATCGCACGCTCCGCTTGATCATCGGGCAGGCGACCGCGCAGTTGTACATACCCTTCCGGGCTGCGGGTCGCGATAAAGCTTGGCGGGCCATCCTCGGGACCGCCCTCCGGTGGCTCGGGCAAAACGCCGTGAAGCGAGAAGACAGGGGGCAGGTCAGCGTCCAGTTCGCCGATGACGCGATCAAACAGCCCCTGCGGTGTGCCTTCCGCTGCGATTAGGGTCACGTCGGCGTCTGAAAAGGTCAGTGTCCCTGCGCCAAGCGCCGTCAGGGCTTCCAGCCCTGTGGTCACCGCTTCGGCCCATCGTGGGGACGGTACGCCGATGCCAATCACGCAGTTTTCCGGGCCGTTCAGCCCGGCCTCACGTGCGGCGCTCAGAATGGCTGCGCGGGTTGTGACGGTATCGGCGGAGCAGGCCTCGAAATGCGCGCTGTCAAGATCGCGGACGAAACGCAGCGTGAAGGGCGTGATCACCGGGCGCGGGGCCGAGATGTCCATGATCACTTCGATCCCATCGGGCCGCGCCCGGTTCAGAGCGGCCAGGTAGCGCCGCCGCTCTTCGATGCTTTCGCTGACCGCCGTCACCTCGACGCGCCCGTCAAAGACCGAGATTTGTGACCGGGGCAGTTCATTCAGCGCGCGGAAGCCAAAGGCCATCGCGGCCTCCCAATCGGCGGGGATCGGATAGGTCGCGGTCTCCACCATATTGGCCACTTCGACGCCGTCGCGAATGCCAGAAATCCCATCGGCCACGGCCTCGCGCCCAATCGCCTCGGGGACCAGCCCGATCAGCGAAATGCCATCGCCATTCCGGAGCATCTCGAGGGAGAAACGCGGCGGGGCGACACTATCGGGTTCTGTCACATCGAGTGCATCAATCACGCGATCCGCATCCACGACGGCCCCAGCGCGCGCCAGCGCGCGGAACCGGGCGGCCTCATCCGGGGCGGTGCCGATCAGCTGGACTTGCAGCCCATCCGCCTCAACCGAAACCCAATCCAACCCTTCTTCGCGCATCGCAAAGGCCACGGCCTCGGTCGAGCGATCCTCGATCCTGAGCGCTGCGACGACTGCAACGATAACGCAAAGCGCACCCGCGACCACAAAGGCCAGCGCGGCAATAAGGGTGGAGATCTTGCTCATCAGGTCACGTCCAGCTCTGCATCACGGATGCCAAAGGGCTTAGCGCCTTGGCGGGGGGCGTTCAATCAAACCAGCGCCGCTAAGGCGAAAAACAGCGCAACCAGCAACCCGGTATCGCGGTTCGATCGGAAAAGCCGCATGCAGGTCTTGGGATCATCAGTATCAAGTTGGCCCAATTGCCAAACCATATGCCAGCCAAAGGCCCAGGCCCCGACAAGTGCCAGAACCATGGCCAAGAGATTGCCGCCCGGGGCCAGCGCCATAATCACCGCGATGGCCATCACCAAAACCGAGGTGATCAAGAACGCCCGGAGCCAGAGTTTACTCTGCTCGCCAAACAATCGCGCAGTGGATTTCACCCCGATCAGCGCATCATCCTCGGTGTCTTGATGGGCGTAGATGGTGTCGTAAAACAGCGTCCAGGCGATCCCGGCCAGGTATAAAACAACCGCCGGGCCGGCGAGGCTCCCGCTATGGGCGGTCCAAGCGAGGAGTGCGCCCCAGTTGAAGGCGAGGCCCAAGAACACTTGCGGCCACCAGGTGAAGCGCTTGGCGAACGGGTAGATCGCAACCGGCACGAGCGCGAGAATGCCGAGCAAGATTGTGTTCAGGTTGAACGTCAAAAGGATCCCGAAGGCGATCAGCGCTTGGATCACCAGCCAGCTGAGCGCTTGGTTGACGGTCACTTGCCCCGACGGGATCGGGCGCGATTTGGTGCGGGTCACGGCGGCATCAAAGTCGCGATCCGTGATGTCGTTCCAGGTACACCCCGCGCCGCGCATCAAAAACGCCCCAAGAGCGGTGGCAATGACGATCCACAGGTCAAAGAGGCGCAAGCCCTCAGGATCAGCGGCGGCGGCCAGAAACACGCCCCACCAGCATGGCAGAAGCAGGAGCCAAGTTCCAATCGGACGGTCTGCCCGACTCAGCCGCAGATAGGGCCGCGACCAATCTGGCGCATATGTGTCGACCCAATTGTCGCGCACCGCATCGGCAACTTGGCCCTCTGGCATTCCCGGCATCTCGCTCATAGTTTGACCCCATGTCGGCGCATGCAAAAATCAGGCTTTATGTAGAGCACCCTTTGGGCCCAGGGCAAATAGTCCCTCTGTCGCGGGAACAGGCGCATTACCTCTTTGGCGTGATGCGGCAGGCCGTCGGTGGGGCCGTGTTGCTGTTCAACGGGCGCGATGGCGAATGGCGGGCCGAGATCGCGGAGGCGAGCAAGCGAGGCGGTGTCTTGGCCTGTGTCGAACAGACCGCGCCATTGCAGTTGCCGCCCGATCTCTGGCTCTTCTTCGCCCCGATCAAAAAGACGCGGACGGATTTCATTGTTGAAAAGGCGGCCGAGCTTGGCGCGGCCCGGATTTGTCCGGTGCAGACCGAGTTCACCAATGCCGAACGAATCCGCCAGGACCGATTGCAGGCGCATGCGGTGGAGGCCGCGGAGCAATGTGGCGGGACCTATGTGCCCGAGGTGACCGGGTTGCAGAAACTGGGCGCCGTTTTGGCCGATTGGCCCGAGGATCGGCATCTAATCTTTGCAGATGAGGCACTCGTTGGGGCGAAAGCTGCGCTTGAGCGCGCGCCAGATGGATCGAAATGGGCGATTTTGATCGGACCGGAGGGTGGCTTCAGCCCATCGGAGCGAGACCGGCTCCGCGGCTTGCCTTATGTCACGCCGATCAGCCTTGGCCCACGCATCCTCCGCGCCGATACAGCGGCGGTTGCGGCGCTAACCCTCTTTCAGGCGACGAAAGGTGATTGGGAATGATCCCCGCAACGCTTGATGATCGGGAGGCGATTGCCGCGTTTCTGGGCCGACATGTGATGACCGCCATGTTCCCGCTTTCTAACCTTTTGAGATACGGGATGGCAGGTGGGCACCGCCATGCGATGAGGTTCTGGATTGCCCGGAAAGGGGAAGAGATCACGGATCTTCTCGGTGTCAGTGAAAGCGGTATGGTGATGCCGCAAGGAACAAGCGCCGCGCCCTGGGCCAGCGCGCGAACCTTGCTCCACGACTTGCCGCTGGCCGGGTTTGTCGGCGCAAAAGATCAGGTGCGGCCTCTTTGCACCGCGTTAGGTCTCTCTGCGCAGCCGATGTCGATTGATGATGATGAGCCTCAATTCGCGCTTGATCTGAGCGATCTGCGGGTGCCTGACGTGCCGGGTGAGCTGGTTCCGCTCTCCGACACGCACCGCCCATTTCTGTATGACTGGCGTGTGGCCTATGAGATCGAGGTGGTTGGCCGCTCACCGGAGCGGGCCGAAGCCGAAGCAGAGGCGGCGATATCGGATTGGTTGGTGCAGGGCTCGCATGCCGTTTTGATCGACGATGGCGCGCCGCTGGCGCTGACTGGTATCAACGCCTCGGCCCTGGATGTTGTGCAGGTCGGCGGCGTCTATACGCCACCGGAGTTGCGTGGTCGCGGCTATGCACGCCGGGCAGTCGCCGTGCACCTGGCCGGCTTACGCGACGCTGGCCGGGCCTCCCGCGCAACGCTTTTCGCCGCCAGCGAGAGCGCCGCGCGGGCCTATATCGCAATCGGATTTGAACGGATCGGGACGTTTTCAATCTGCCTTTTCGAGGAGCCGACCCATGTCTAGCTTTCTCCGCCCCGAGGTCCGCAGAACGCTCTATCGCTGGCGTGAGGTCTTGGCCGCCTTGGTCCTGGCCGCGCTAGGCCTCTGGATCGCGCTGGATCACGGGCGGATCGTACCGGCATTCGGATGGGTTCTGGTGGCCGTGGCGGTGCCGATGGGGGCGATCGCCGTGCGCCGGATGCGATTTGCAGGCTCGGGCGAGGGGCCGGGCGTTGTCGATCTGATCGAGGGGAAGGTCACCTATATGGGCCCTTACTACGGCGGCGCGGTCGCTCTGGATGAGTTGGAGTCTTTGTCGCTTCGCCGCGCTGGCGATGGGAAGACCTATTGGGTCTTGGCGGAAGTGGAACAGGTGCTGGTCATCCCAACGGATGCGAGTGGGGCAGATATATTGTTTGATGCTTTCACCCGGCTCGAGGGCCTCTCAACCCCGCATCTCTTGGCCAGCCTGCGCCGGACCGAACCCGGGACGATCACGCTTTGGCGACAGGCCCCGCTCGCGGCCTTGACTTGACCAGGCCCGCGCGTCAGTCCTTGCCTTCACACATGCCCTGAACCCCGGAGCGAACCCCCATGTCTATTCCCCAATCTGGCGGCGGCCCGATCGAGCGGCATGAGCAACTGGCCGAATACTTGGCCGATGGCTGCAAACCCAAAGAAGATTGGCGGATTGGCACCGAGCACGAGAAATTCGGCTATTGCAAAGACACGTTGAAGCCGCTGCCCTATGAAGGCACGCGCTCGATCCAGGCGGTGTTGGAAGGGCTGCGCGACCGGTTTGGGTGGTCGCCGGTTTTGGAAGGCGGCCATATCATCGGGCTGGAGAAAGACGGCGCGAATGTCAGTCTCGAGCCGGGCGGCGCTTTGGAGCTTTCCGGCGCGCCTCTGGAGACGATCCATCAGACTTGTGACGAGGTGAACGACCACCTCCGCGAGGTGAAGGCCGTGGCCGACCAAATCGGGGTTGGCTTCATCGGGTTGGGGGCCGCGCCGATCTGGACCCATCAGCAGATGCCGCTGATGCCCAAGGGGCGCTATAAGCTGATGGATGCCTATATGCAGAAGGTCGGCACCATGGGCACGGCGATGATGCGCCGGACCTGCACGGTTCAGGTCAATCTCGATTTCGGGTCCGAGGCGGATATGGTGCAAAAGCTGCGCGTTGCCCTCGCATTGCAGCCCGTCGCGACCGCGCTTTTCGCCAATTCACCGTTTTTCGAAGGCAAGGTGAACGGCCATAAAAGCTGGCGGTCGCGCGTGTGGCGCGATTTGGATGCCGACCGGACCGGCATGTTGCCCTTCGTGTTCGAAGATGGGTTCGGGTTTGAGGCGTGGGCGGATTACGCGCTCGATGTGCCGATGTATTTTGTCTATCGCGACGGGAAATATGTCGATGCGCTCGGCATGTCCTTCCGCGATTTCTTGAAGGGCGAGTTACCTGCACTGCCCGGTGAAATGCCGACGCTTAGCGATTGGGCCGACCATCTGACCACGATTTTTCCCGAGGCGCGGCTGAAGAAATTCATCGAGATGCGCGGGGCCGATGGCGGGCCTTGGCGGCGGCTTTGCGCGCTTCCGGCGTTCTGGGTCGGGCTGACTTATGATCAAGGGGCGCTTGATACGGCTTGGGATCTGGTCAAGGGCTGGGATGCGGAAACACGCGAGGCGCTCCGCGTCGCGGCCTCGGTCGATGGGCTACAAGCCGAGGTTGGCGCGATCAAAATGCATGACCTGGCGCGTGAGGTGTTGAGCATCGCAGAGTCTGGGCTGGCGGCGCGGGGGTGCCCCGGTGCGGGCGGATTGATCCCGGACGAGACCCATTTCCTCAATGCGCTGAAGGAGAGTGTTGAATTGGGTCAGGTCCCCGCCGATGAGCTTCTGGCGCATTATCATGGCGATTGGGGCGGAGACCTGACCCGGATTTACGGTGAATACAGCTATTAATCCCCAGTGATTGGGTTCGGGCCGTGTTCGTTACTGCCGTCTTGGCTGGGCTGGATATACCAGTAGATCAGGATCAACGCGCCGATCAGCGGGATAAAGGCAATCAGCAGCCACCAACCGGACCGGCCAATGTCATGTAGCCGCCGCGCACTGACCGTGATGCTAGGCAGCAGAACGGCGAGGGAGTAGATCACGCCCAGCACGCTGTTCGTCATGCCGGTTTCCATTGAGACACCGAAGATCGTCCGATCGATGATGCTCAGAATGAGACTGACCACGAGATTGAACAGAACGAACCACCAAAGCTCGGCCCGGCGGGCCCGGCCAGAGAAGGTGGCATATTTTTCGAGAAGAACCGTACGAACGGCCGTTTGAAAATTCATGATGACCTCACGTCTAATTTGTGATGTCCGATAGGATAATCCAACTGCGTCGAAATTACTTGCCTATTCTTGGCTCGCTGCCATCGCGGATGCGTTCGATGTTTTTTTGATGCCGAACGAGGATCAGCGCTGCCAATGCGACTGTTACGATGCTGGCCTCGGGCATCCCAAGAAGCGTCATCCAGACCGGAGTCAAAACGGCGGCCACCAGAGCTGAAAGAGATGAAATCCGGCTGATCGCGGCGGTTATAAGCCAAGTCAGGCAGGCGGCGATGCCCGCGGGCCAGAAGAGGGCCAGAAGTGTGCCAAGAAACGTGGCCACGCCCTTGCCGCCCTTGAAGCCCAGGAAAACCGGGAAGCAATGACCCAGAAAGGCCATGAACCCGGCGATCTGCGCCGCGTCATCCGCGAAAAGCGCGCGGGCAAGCAAAACAGCGATGCCGCCTTTGCCCGCATCCAAGATCAGCGTCAGAAAGGCCGCCAGCTTGTTGCCCGTCCGCAGTACATTGGTCGCGCCGATATTGCCCGAGCCGATTTGCCGGATGTCGCCAAGGCCGAAAAGCCGGGCGATCACCAGGCCGAACGGCACCGAGCCAAGAAGATAGGCCGCAACCGCGACCAGAGCGAGCGTCGCGCCAGCGGTTTCAATCGCCGGGATCATGCCGCGCCTCGGTCATAAACCATTTCACCGCCGACGAAGGTTTGCTCGATCCGGCCTTGCATGCGTTGCCCGTCGAAGGGGGTGTTCTTGGACTTCGATCGCAAGGTGAACCGGTCCAAGACAAAGGGGGCATAGGGGTCAAACAAAACCAAATCGGCGGGCGCGCCTTTGGCCAGACGGCCACCCGGAAGTCCCAACCGGCGAGCTGGGTTCAAGGACATGGCTCGGAACAGTTCCGGAAGGGTCAGTTGTTCCGCATGATAGAGGCGAAGCGCGGCGGGCAGGAGCGTCTCCAAGCCCACGGCCCCCGAGGCGGCGGCTTCGTAAGGCAGGCGCTTGCTTTCTTCATCCTGAGGTGTGTGCATGGAGCAAATCACATCAATGAGGCCATCGCGCACCGCCTCAACCATCGCGATCCGGTCGTCCTCCGAGCGGAGCGGCGGTTTGACCTTAAAGAAGGTTCGGTAATCGGCCACATCCAACTCGTTCAAGGTCAGATGATGGATCGAGACGCCTGCGGTGACATCAAGGCCCGCGGCTTTCGCGCGGATGAGCGCGGGCAGCGCGGCGGTCGTGCTGATTTGATCCGCGTGATAGCGTGCGCCGGTCATCTCGACCAAGGCGAGGTCCCGTTCCAGCCCGATCCGCTCCGCCATGGGCGAGACGGCGGGCAGACCACGCAACGACGCGAATTTGCCGGAAGTCACGGCCGCGCCCACGCTCAGGCCCGGGTCCTGCGGATGCGCTACGATCAGCGCTCCAAGAGACCGGGCATAGGTCATGCAACGGCTCAGAACTTTGATGTCGGTTGTGACCCGGTCGCCATCGGTGAAGGCAACAGCGCCCGCATCGAGCAGAAAGCCAAGCTCCGTCATCTCGCGCCCGTCGCGGGCCTTGGTCAGCGCCGCCATCGGGCGGAAACGCACCGGTGCCGCCTCTTGCCCACGCCTTCGGACGAAATCGAGCACTTCTGGCGTGTCGATTGGCGTTGTGGTGTCGGGGCGGGTTACTATTGTTGTCACCCCGCCGGCTGCGGCCGCCGCGCCGGCGGTTCTGAAGCTCTCCTTGTGCCGCTCCCCGGGTTCACCCACCTTCACACCCAGATCGATGATCCCGGGTGCCAAGCAAAGCCCGCCGCAATCGGTGCCGCCGGAACGGTCGCCCTCTCCGATCTCGGCAATCGCGCCATCTTCGATCCGCAGCCAGCCGAGCGTGTCCGACCCAATCTCTGGATCGATCAATCGCGCGTTGTGCAAGAGCGCGTTGGTCATGGGGTCGTCTCCGGCTCTGCGCCGCGGGCGGCGTCGATCTGGGCAATCACGGCGGCGGTATCGGCTTGGTACTTGAGCAAGTGTTTGTCGCCGCCGCTGGTGACGATCTGCACTGCGCTGAACAGGCTGCGCGCCAGGGTGATCTGATCAAGCGGAATCGACCGGGTGCCGGGGCCGAGCAGGCGGCGATTGGTTAGATCCCATCGGGCGGCCACCTCGTCGCTGGCCAAATAGAAGGCCCGCACGGCAATCGCGGCCAGGCCGCCGACGGCACCTGTCCAGATATGGGCATTCCCGAGGGCGGCCAGAACGCCCATGCCAAGCGCCATGGCAACCGCCGCCATCCAGGCATGAGCGCGCCAGTAGGTGGTTTTGTCTCCCGTAAAGCTGGTGATGACCTCCTCACCAGGGTTCAGTTCGGAGGTTGGTGCCATCGGTGTATGTGTTTGCATCGCGTTGCTCATCTCAACCACCAGATCAAAAGCACCATAACAAACACGAGGATTAGGCCGACCCCGACCGGTGGGATGCGAAAACTGGCTCCATTGGGCGCGGGGGTCGGCTCAGCAGAGCGTGTCGGCGCAACATCGGCAGGCGGCAAATCCGCGGAATGATCCGGCTCTGCCATGGGGAGGGATGCGATCAAAGTCGCCTCTGCGCCGGGTGATGGCTCTGCATCGACGGCCGAGGAGGGCACCAGCAAGACGGACCCTTCCAGCACGTCGAGGCGCTTGACGGCCTCTTCCAGGGCGGCCTCGTCCACATCAAAGGCGGCCATCACGTAGGCGCTCAGCGACAGCCCCGCCAAGTCCGCCACCGGGAACAGTTCTATTTGATCGGTTTGGAGGGTGCCCACACCCAGCCATGTCGCCAAATCCGGAAGGTCTGGCGTCTCGCCCTGTTGCCGCGTCAGATGCGTGTGGCGCATCTCAAGCGGCAAGTTCAGCGCCAGAACATGCAGCACCACGGTCACACCATCACCCCTTGAGGTTCGCGGGCGGCGCGGAGGTTCTGCGCCAGCAAATCCATGGCCGCCATGCGCACGGCCACGCCCATCTCCACCTGTTCCTGAATGACCGAGCGGTTGATATCATCGGCCAGGGTGCCGTCGATTTCCACACCGCGGTTCATCGGGCCCGGATGCATGACAATCGCATCATCCTTTGCCGCCGAAAGCTTCTCTGCGTCCAACCCAAAGCGATGATAGTATTCGCGCTCCGACGGAATAAACGCGCCATCCATCCGCTCTTTTTGCAGCCGGAGCATCATCACGACGTCGCAGCCCGCAAGCCCCGCATCCATATCGTCATAGACCTCGACACCCCAATCGGCGACGCCTGAGGGCATCAGGGTCGGCGGACCGATCAACCGGATGCGGTTCTCCAGCTTGCCAAGCAGCAGGATATTTGAGCGGGCGACGCGGGAATGCGCGATGTCACCGCAGATCGCGATGTTGAGGCGGTGCAGCCGCCCCTTGGCCCGGCGGATCGTCAGGGCGTCGAGCAGCGCCTGCGTCGGATGCTCATGCCGCCCGTCCCCGGCGTTCAGAACCGCGCAATTCACCTTATCGGCCAGCAGGTTCACCGCGCCGGAATGCGGATGGCGCACGACCAACAAATCCGGATGCATTGCGTTCAGCGTCAGCGCCGTGTCGATTAGCGTCTCGCCCTTTTTCAGGGAGCTGGCAGCCATTGCCATATTCATCACATCGGCACCAAGCCGTTTGCCCGCGATCTCAAAACTCGCCTGGGTGCGGGTCGAGGCCTCGAAGAACATGTTGATCTGGGTCAGCCCGGTCAGCGCGTCGCCATGCTTCTGCGTGCCGCGCTCCATTTCGGCATAGCGGTCGGCGAGATCGAGGATCGTGGTGATCTCCTCCGGATGCAGAGGTTCGATCCCAAGCAGATGGTTTTGGCGGAACGTCATCGACCCCTCGCTCTGACTGCGCCGCTTATAGGCAGGCGCGCCGCCCCGGGCAAGCGTCTGGGCCGTCGCATTTGTCGGATCACTGGCCATGCGTCGAATGACGGCATTTCGGGCCACCCAATAGCCATTTACCTCGGTCGCGAGCAGGCCTAGCTTGGCACCATGGATCAGGCTCTGGATTTTCATTCGGCAAAGGCGCTTTTGGAGTGGCAAGTGGAGCTGGGCGCGGATGAAGCGATCGGAGATCTGCCGCTCAACCGCTTTGAGCTGGCCGAAGCCGCACCGAAGCCGTCTGCCAAACCTGCACCGACGCCAGCCGCTACGCCGAAACCTGCGGCGGCGGAGGCCGATGTTGTGGCCGAGGCACGCCAGATGGCAGTTGCGGCAGGCGATTTGCACGCGTTGAAAGCAGCGATGGCCGCCTATCCACATTGCGAGTTGCAACGCGGCGCGCGGAACCTGGTTTTTTCGGATGGCGTGCCCGGTGCGCGGGTGATGATCATCGGTGAAGCGCCAGGACGTGACGAGGATATCCAGGGCAAGCCCTTTGTTGGCCGGGCCGGGCAACTTCTCGACAAGATGTTCGATGCCATTGGGATGGGGCGCGACGGGGACGGCGACAACGCGCTTTACATCACCAATATCCTGCCTTGGCGTCCACCACAGAACCGCGATCCGAGTCCGGAAGAAATGGCGATGATGCTGCCATTCGTGAAACGGCATGTGGAACTCGCCGCACCAGAGGTTCTGGTGCTGATGGGCAATATCTCCTGCCTCGGCATTCTGGGGCGCAAAGGTATCACACGGATGCGCGGGCACTGGACCGAAGGGTTGGGCAAGCCGGTTCTGCCGATGTTCCACCCGGCCTATCTGCTGCGAAACCCGATCATGAAACGCGAGACCTGGGCGGATTTGCTGAGCCTCCAGGCGCGGCTGGGCGGCGGCGGATGATACAGCTGCTCATTGTTCTAAGTGGGCAGGCCGAGACATAGGCGCCCCCATCTTCCAGATATAACCCCCGTTTTGAGGTCACCCATGTCCCGAATTGACGAAAGCAAAGAGTTTCTGCCGGTCCGCATCGCGGTTCTGACGGTATCCGATACGCGCGGTTTGGCAGAAGACAAATCCGGCGATCTTTTGGTTCAGCGACTGACCGATGCAGGCCACAAGCTCGCCGCGCGTCAAATCCTGCGTGATGAGCGACACCAGATCGCGGATCAACTGCGCGCCTGGTGCGCGGACCCAGAGATTGATGTGATTATCTCCACTGGTGGAACTGGCCTCACGGGGCGCGATGTGACCGTGGAGGCCCATCGCGATGTCTATGAGAAAGAGATCGAAGCCTTCGGCACCGTGTTCACCATGGTGTCGATGCAGAAAATCGGCACCTCCGCCGTGCAATCTCGCGCGACGGGCGGCGTTGCCGATGGAACCTATCTGTTTGCCCTGCCCGGAAGCAGCGGGGCCTGCAAAGACGCGTGGGACGAGATTTTGCGCTGGCAGCTCGATTATCGGCACCGCCCCTGCAATTTCGTCGAAATTTTTCCACGTTTAGATGAACATAAGCGACGGAAGTAAGCGGCGGCTGCGTGCAAGCCTGCAAAGACCCGTGACTTGGACGTGATCGCCTCAGATACTACCTTTGAGGCTCTTGGCACCGTGATAGGCACCTGAATGCGATTTTTCCGACGCTCCGTTGTGGGCCTGTTCCTGATTTCTCTGACCGTGGGCCTGCTCGCCTGGGCCGGAAACACGGTCTATTCCGCGCTTCAGTCGCGGTGGGCGGAGGAGGGGCGCCCGGGTGCCGCGCGCGAGCGCGTGTTCACGGCGGAAGTCCGCAGCTTGGAGCCGCAGACCGCCACGCCGATTCTCACGGCTTTTGGCGAGGTGCGCAGCCGCCGGACCTTGGAGTTGCGCGCCCCGGCCCAGGGTCTGGTGGTCGAACTGGCTGACGGGTTTGAGGATGGCGGCGCGGTGGAGGCCGGGCAGCTCTTGCTCCGCATCGACCCTGCTGAGGCGCAATCGGCTCGCGACACCGCCGCCGCAGATATGCGCGAAGCGGAAGCAGAGCTGCGCGATGCGATCCGAGCATTGGATTTGGCGCAGGAGGATGTGATCGCGGCACAAACCCAAGCCGAGCTGCGTGCCCGGGCCTTGGTCCGGCAGCAAGACCTTGCAGATCGCGGGGTGGGCAGCGCCGCCGCGGTCGAGACGGCGGAACTGGCCGCCGCCACCGCGGATCAAGCGGTCTTATCCCGTCGTCAGGCCCTTGCGCAGGCCGAGGCGCGGGTGGATCAAGCCGGCACCGCGATTGACCGGCGGCGGATCAGCCTGACCGAAGCAGACCGGGTTTTGGCCGAAACCGAACTGCGCGCCGGGTTCTCCGGCGTCCTGGCAGAGGTCAATGTGGTCGCGGGCCGGTTGGTGAACCGCAACGAACAAATCGCGCGGTTGATCGACCCCGAAAGTCTCGAAGTCGCGTTCCGCGTTTCGACGACGCAATACTCGCGCCTGTTGGACGATGATGGGCAGCTGCCCCGGTTGCCCGTGACGGTTGTCCTCGATGTGTTTGGCCTTGATGTGACCGCACCGGCTGTCCTGACCCGCGAGAGCGGCGCGGTTGAGGAGGGGCAATCGGGCCGTCTGCTCTTTGCGCAGTTGCAGGAAGTCCGTGGGTTTCGCACCGGCGATTTCGTGACTGTGCAGCTTGAGGAAGCGCCGCTGGACAATGTGGCCCTTCTGCCCGCGACAGCGGTGGATGGCGACAATCGCGTTTTGGTTCTGGGTGCGGAGGACCGTTTGGAGGAGGCGCAGGTGACCTTGCTCCGGCGGCAAGCCGACGATGTGATCATCCGCGCGCCGCCGCTCCATGGTCGTGAGATCGTTTTGGCCCGGACGCCAGTTCTGGGCGCGGGTATTCGGATCAACCCGCTGCGTCCGGCCGAAGGTGGTGAGGCCGAAACAGCGCCGGAGACGGTCGCGCTTGATCCGGATCGCCGCGCCCGCTTGATCGCCTATGTCGAAAGCAATGCTTTTATTCCCGCGGATGTGAAAGAGCGGATGCTGCGGCAGCTGAACCAAGACGAGGTGCCGGCCCGCATGGTGGCGCGTATCGAAGCGCGGATGGGGAGCTAGCGCATGCGGCAGCTTCCGGCCAGCGCGGGCGGTGTCCTGTCGTACTTCACCCGGCACCGGACGGCGGCAAACCTGCTGCTTGTCACCCTGATTGTGTTGGGCCTCTCGGCTTTCCCAAATATGAGGGCGCAATTCTTTCCCGATGTCGTGGTCGACAATGTGACGGTCACGGTCACATGGGATGGCGCAGGCGCCGAAGATGTGGACGAAGCAATCGTTGCGGTGATGGAGCCGCGGCTGTTGGTCGTCGAAGGCGTCACCGAATCGAGCTCCACCGCGCGGGAGGGCAGCGCGACGATCCGACTGGAGTTTGAACCCAGTTGGGATATGGGCCGCGCGGCGGATGATGTGCAGGCGGCTGTCGATACGATCTCCGATTTACCAGAGGATGCCGATGACCCGTCGGTCCGCCGTGGCGCCTGGCGCGACCGGGTGACAGATGTGGTGATCACCGGGCCGGTGGGTGTCGAGCAGATCGGGCGCTTCGCCGACGAATTTGTCGCGCGCCTCTTTGCCGAGGGTGTGACCCGCTCCACCATTCGCGGCGTGGCTGCGCCCGAGACAATTGTCGAAGTGCCGTCTGCGTCTTTGATCCGCCACGATATCTCGATGTCCGAGATTGCGGCCGCGATTGCCGCCGAGGCTGATACGGCCCCGGCTGGCGATGTGGATAGCGCCAATGCCCGCGTTCGCACCGGGACCGCCCGGCGCAGCGCCGAAGAAATCGCGGGGATCGTGCTCAGGACGAACGCCGATGGTTCGACGCTGACGATTGGCGAGTTGGCGCAAGTCAGGACCGAGGGTGTGGACCGGGAACGCGCCTATTTCGTTGGCGAAGACCCGGCGATTTCGGTGCGCGTGGACCGGACCGATCAGGGCGACGCGATTGACATTCAGGAAACCGTGCAAGCGGTGGCCGAAGAGATGCAGTTGACCCTGCCCGAAGGCGTGGCGATCGAATTGATCCGCACCCGAGCGGAGTCGATCTCGGCGCGTCTGAACATCTTGCTCGACAATGGTCTGCTCGGCCTTGGCCTGGTTGTCCTGCTCCTCTTCCTCTTCCTCAATGCGCGCACGGCCTTCTGGGTGGCCGCCGGTATCCCGGTCGCGATGTTGGCCGCAATTGCGCTGATGTATGTGTCGGGTCTGACACTCAACATGATCTCGCTCTTTGCGCTGATCATCACGCTCGGGATCGTGGTGGATGACGCCATTGTGGTGGGCGAGCATGCGGACTTTCGGGCCCGAACCCTGGGGGAGCCACCTGCTGTTGCCGCCGAAAATGCGGCCCGGCGGATGGCGGCGCCCGTTTTCTCCGCGACCCTGACAACGATCCTGGCTTTCGCCGGTCTGGTGGCCATCGGCGGGCGGTTTGGCGAGTTGATTGCCGATATTCCCTTCACGGTGATTGTGGTGCTCGCCGCCAGCCTCGTCGAATGCTTCTTGATCCTGCCCAATCACATGGCCCATGCGCTTGCGCATTCCGCGAAAGAGCATTGGTATGATTGGCCCTCACGACAGGTGAACAAGGGGTTTGAGTGGGTCCGCGACCGGCTATTCCGCCCGGCGATGGGCTGGGTGATCACGGCGCGTTATCCAGTTGTCGCGGCAGTGATCCTTGTGCTGGCAAGCCAGATCGCGGTGTTCATACGCGGCGATGTCACCTGGCGTTTCTTCAATGCGCCCGAACTGTCCAGCGTCTCAGGCAATTTTGCGATGTTGGATGGGGCCAGCCGCGACGACAGTTTCGCGATGATGCGCGAGATGCAGCGCGCTGCCGACACTGTAGCGGCGCGTTATGAGGAAGAATACGGCGCGAACCCGCTGCTTTACGTGTTGTCCGAGGTGGGCGGCACAACCGGGCGTGGCTTGGCGGCGGCGGACAATAAAGACGCCGATCTCTTGGGGTCCATTGCGATTGAACTGATCGATGCCGATCTTCGGCCCTATTCCTCCTTCCAGTTTGTTGCCGATTTGCAGGACGAAGTGCGGCAGTTGCCGCTGACCGAGGCGGTGTCCTTCCGCGGCTGGCGGGGTGGACCGGGCGGGGATGCCCTGGATGTGCAGCTTTTCGGGGCTGAAACCGATGTGCTGAAAGCCGCCGCCGAAGCGGTGAAAACGGCGCTGATCGGCTTCCCCGAGGTCTCGGCCCTGGAAGACAGCTTGGCGTATGACCGCGAAGAGCTCAGCCTCGAATTAACACCACAAGGCCAGGCGCTTGGCTTCGAGATTGGCGAGTTGGGCCGCGTGTTGCGCAATCGATTGGGGGGGATTGAGGCGGCGACTTATCCGTCCGGCATTCGCACCGGTGCGATCCGGGTGGAACTGCCTGAGGGCGAACTGACAGCGGATTTTCTCGATCGAACGTTGCTCCGCGCCTCAAGCGGCGAATATGTGCCGCTGGCCGATATCGTCAGTGTCAGTGCACGAACCGGGTTTTCCACCATAAATCGCGAGAATGGGCTGCGGATTGTATCGGTCACCGGCGATCTGTCCGAAGATGACCCGGCCCAGGCCGAGGCGATCATGACCGAGCTGCGCGAGGTGATCCTGCCGCAGATCGAGGCGGATTTCGGCACTGGCTGGCTTCTGTCCGGTCTCGCGGAACAAGAGCGGGATTTCCTGAACGATGCGATGCTTGGGTTCGCGCTTTGCCTGATCGGGATTTACCTGGTTCTGGCCTGGATCTTTGCGAGTTGGGCACGGCCCGTGGTTGTGATGGCGATCATTCCCTTTGGCCTGATCGGAACGATTTACGGCCATAACGTCTGGGACGTTCCGATGAGCATGTTCACGGTTGTGGGCCTGATCGGGATGACCGGGATCATCATCAACGATTCCATCGTTTTGGTGACCACGGTGGATGAATATGCCGAAGAACGCGGCCTGATCCCGGCAATCATCGATGGCGCGACGGACCGGCTCCGGCCAGTGCTTCTGACAACGCTCACGACGGTTTTGGGCTTGGCGCCGCTGCTCTTCGAGGGCTCGCAACAGGCACAGTTCCTGAAGCCCACGGTGATCACGCTGGTTTATGGCCTTGGATTTGGTCTTATCGTGGTCTTGCTGGTGGTCCCGGCGATCCTGGCGATGCAGCAAGATGTGGGCAAACGGATGCGGGCGTTCCGGCGGGTGTTGCGCGGCTCTGGCCGTATCCCGGTGGCGAGCGCGTCGCTTGTTGGGCTCACTGTGGCCGTCGCCGCGCTCTTTGCGGGCACGTTGGGGGCGCTCATCATCACTGGCGAAGTGGCCGCACCATTGGCGGCTCTGGTGCCGCTCGGCGCGAATATGGCGATGGGCGCTTTGATCGTTTTCGTCTTGGGGACAGCGCTTCTGTGCCTTGTTGCCTGGCTGGCGGCCGTCCTGATCCATATCATGGCCAGCCGACGGCAAGCCTGATCAGCCGGTACAGCCCTGCAGCTCAACGGCCATACGGGTGCCCAACACGGTGATCCGAAGATCGGACCGGTCCATTGCAAACGGTCCAGAATCGGGCGGCACCACATCGGCGACGGCTGTGACCAGATCGCCGTCACGATGCGACGAGGTTTCGGAAATCCAAATCCCGGGATCGGAGAGTTCGAAGACAACCGTCTCATCATTGCCAACGGACGGCACCCGCATCTGCGCCTCGACCCTCAGCCCGTCCGAGATCGGGGTGATCTGGCATGTCGCGCTGCCCGCACCTGCCTCGGCACGGGTCAAGGGCCGATCCGCCAGAGCCGCAGCAATCGATGGATCACGGTTACCTTCCGGTGGCAGGAGCCCGTCTAAATCCAATGTCACGGGCATACACACATCCAGACACACGCCCAGATCAAGCCGCCCATCAACCTCGACCGCGCCATCGTCAGACAGCGACAATTCAATAGGCAGGATCACATCGTCGCGATAGCCAATGCTGCGCATGCCATTGGTGAAAAACACTTCCGGTCTGGGCCAGTGAATTTGCAACCCCTCGACACCGCTCGATGGGTCAAGCCTGAGCCGAGGTGGGATGCCACCTTCGCCGGGCGCGCGCCAATAGGTCTTCCAACCGGGTGCCATGGTGATCTGGATCGCGGCCATATGACGCCCGTCTTCGGTTCGCCACCCTTCGAGCAGACGCACCTGCACCACGTCATCCGCGCTTCGCCCCTCAAACTGCGCCAAGGCGGGCGTCGGAGCGGCGAGCGGAAGGGCGGCGAGCGCCGCGCCGGCCAAAGCGGAGAAGAAAGATCGATTCGTCATACGGTCTGACCTATGCAGTTGTGTCTGAAATGCAAAATCACGTTTAAGCGAATGATCGCTGCCCTGCGGCAAAACCGGGCTTGAACCGGGCGTCCTTCGGCCACATGCTGACGCCATGACCATGGAAACCGTGCCCAGTGACCTGACCGGCCAGTTGTTGATCGCCATGCCGGGGATGGGCGACCCCCGATTTCATGGCAGCGTTGTGTTTCTCTGCGCCCATTCCAAGAGCGGGACGATGGGGTTGATCGTCAACAAACAGATCACCGAGTTGAGTTTCGCCGAGATGTTGGCGCAGTTGGAAATCCCCAGTGCCGCGCCGCCGGATTTCCCGATCTGCTTTGGTGGCCCCGTCGAAACCGGGCGCGGATTTGTCCTGCACTCGGCGGAATATGCACCGCGCACCCGCGATGCGGCGGAGGACGGAACGCTCCGGGTCGATACACGGTTTTCGATGACGGCCACGCTGGATGTGTTGCGCGACATGGCCGAAGACAAAGGGCCGAAACAGGCTTTGTTGGCGCTTGGTTATGCGGGTTGGGGCCCTGGGCAATTGGAAAGTGAGATCCAGCGCAACGGGTGGTTGACCTGTGACGCATCGCCGACGCTGGTTTTTGGTCAACGCATGGATGGGAAATGGGAGGCGGCCTTGGCGAGCCTCGGCGTCGACCCCCTGATGTTGTCATCGGAGGCCGGGCACGCCTAAGGCGCGGCAGCCCTGCGCAGCCGGTCGTTGATGGCGCGGCCGAGGCCGGTTTCCGGTATGGGGGCCACATGGATCGCGGCCTTGCCTTGAGTTCGGGCCAAGGCGTCGGCCTCATGCAAGACGCGGAACAGCGCAGCGGCCGCCTCGACCAGATCACCGGACTGCGACAGGGCGAGATCGCCGCCATCTGCCTCAGTGAAGCCAACGCGGACGGCAGACATGTCATCAAGCGGTGCGTTCAACTGCATCGGAACGGATGGGGCGTAGTGGCGGCTCAACTGTCCTGGTGCTTCGATCCGCCCAGGGGTCGTGTCGGTGATGAGTGGGCCAGTCAAAGGTTCTATTGCTTCCCGAGGCAAGCCGCCCTCGCGCAAGAGGCGGGTGCCGGTATCGCTTGGGGCCAAGATTGTGGATTCGAGGCCGACCGCGCAGGACCCTGCGTCCAAAACGGCAGCGACACGGTCGCCCAAACCGTCAATCACGTGGCTCGCCGTCGTCGGGCTGATCTGACCCGAGGGATTGGCGGAAGGCGCCGCAATCGGGCCGCCAAACGCCGTCAAAATGGCGCGGGCGGTCGGGTGGGCCGGTAAGCGGATCGCAACGGTCTCCAGCCCTGCGGTCACCAGGGGCGAGAGCCCGTGACCCGGTTTGAGCGGCAGCACGAGCGTCATCGGCCCGGGCCAGAACGCTTGTGCCAGATCCCGTGCGCTGTTCGAGAGCTCGGCGATTTCTGCAACGGCGTCCAGTCCGGGCAGATGCACGATCAACGGGTTGAAGCGTGGCCGCCCTTTGGCCTCAAAAATCCGGGCGCAAGCGGTGTCATTGCGCGCATCACCGGCCAGCCCATAGACCGTCTCCGTCGGGATCGCGACGAGCGCGCCTTGCGTCAGCAAAGCCGCGGCGCGGGCGATTCCCTCGCTATCTTCTAGAAGAATTTCGGGCTGGCTTTGCGGCATCTGTGACGTAACGTATCGGTTGAAGGGAGCGGTGCTGGTTTCCTAGCTACCGCGAAAGACAAGGCCGTCGGGACATATCGTGCCCTGCCCGTCGGCGCAACGCAGCCTCTCGACCAGGAGAATATGCCCATGTCCTATCGTGCCCCAGTCTCTGAGTTTGAGTTTCTGATGAGCCATGTCGTTGGCATGGATCGCGTCGCCGCGACGGAGCGCTTTGCCGAGGCCACGCCCGACACGGTCCACGCGGTGCTGACGGAGGCTGGCAAAATGGCCGAGGAAGTCCTGGCACCGCTGAACCGCGCCGGAGACCTGACCCCCGCGCGGCTGGAAAACGGCGTCGTGCGCACCTCGCCCGGGTTTGCCGACGGCTATCGCGCGATTGCCGAGGGCGGCTATGTGGCGATCTCGGCCGATCCGGAATATGGCGGTTTGGGCCTGCCGATGTCGGTGACGACCGCGATCAACGAGATGATCGCCTCGGCCTGTTTGTCGTTGCAGTTGAACCCGTTGATGACACAAGGCCAGATCGAGGCGCTGGAGAACCATGCCAGTGATGAGATCAAGGCGCTGTACCTGCCGAAGCTCGTTTCGGGGGAATGGACCGGCACGATGAACCTGACCGAACCGCAAGCCGGATCGGATGTTGGTGCGCTGCGCAGCAAGGCGGAGCCGAATGGCGATGGCACCTATGCGGTGACGGGGCAGAAGATTTACATCTCTTGGGGAGACAATGATTTCACCGAGAATGTGTGTCACCTGGTCCTCGCGCGTCTTCCCGATGGTGGGCCGGGGACAAAGGGGATCAGCCTGTTTCTGGTGCCGCGCGACCTGCCGACCGAAGATGGCGGTGCGGGCGTACGGAACAGTCTTAAAGTGGTGAGCCTTGAGCATAAGCTTGGCCTGCACGGCTCCCCCACGGCGGTGATGCAATATGATGGCGCCACCGGCTGGCTGGTCGGAGAGCCGCATCAGGGTATGGCGGCGATGTTCACGATGATGAACAATGCGCGCCTCGGTGTGGGTGTGCAAGGCGTAGGGGTTGCCGAGGCCGCCTATCAACACGCGCTGTCCTACGCGATGGAGCGTAAGCAAGGCCGCAGTCCTGAGGCGGGTACCGAGACGATCCTGGGCCATGCCGATGTGCGCCGCATGTTGACCGCGATGAAGGCCGAGACCTTCGCCGCCCGGGCGTTGACCCTTGACCTGGCGGTGGCGATCGATTTGGCCCATGCGACAGGCGATGCCGAGATGGCGGCGCGCGCGGCCTTCCTGACACCGATTTGCAAGGCCTATGGCACCGATACCGGGATTGCTGTTGCCGATGCGGGCGTGCAGGTTCATGGCGGCATGGGTTTCATCGAAGAAACCGGTGCGGCGCAGTATTTGCGCGATGTGCGGGTGACGGCGATTTACGAAGGCACCAACGGTATCCAGTCGATGGACCTAGTGGGCCGGAAAATGATGGATGGCGGGGCCGAAGCGCGGCTGATCTTGGATGAAATCGCGGAGACAGCGGCGGCCAGCGAGATGGGCGGCGCATTGACTGAGGCCGTCGTTGCGTTGCGCGCCGCGACCAAGAGCCTGGTCGAGATGGAGATGAACGATCGCTTTGCCGGATCGGTGCCGTATCTGCGCGCCTTCGCCTTGGCGCTTGGCGGGCACTACCATCTGAAGGCCGCGATGGCCGACCCCGATGGGCCGCGCGCGCGGCTGGCAGCGAGTTTCCTGAACCGACAACTGCCCGAACTCCATGGGCTTCTGGCGCAAGTTCGGCTTGGCGCGGCGGATCTCTATGCGCTCAGCGACGACGATCTCGTCGCGTGATCCACTACCCTTATGACACCGCGCCTGAGCCTGGCGCGGCGATTGAACTCGCCGATGGGGTGCTTTGGATTCGTTTGCCGCTACCTATGGCGCTAGATCATGTGAATGTCTTTGCCCTTCGCGACGGCGCCGGATGGGCACTGGTCGATACAGGATTTGACAGCCGCCGCAGCCGGGCGATTTGGGCCGAGATCCTCGCCGGGCCGCTCGGGGGCGACCCGATCACCAAAGTCATCGCCACACATCACCACCCCGACCATATCGGCTTGGCCGGTTGGTTCATGGGGCAAGGCGCGGAGTTGATCACAACGCGCACGGCTTGGCTGATGGCGCGGATGTTGATCTTGGATGAACAGGCGCGGCCCACGGAAGAAACGCTCGACTTCTGGCGCGCCGCCGGGATGGCGCCCGATATTCTGGCCAAACGTGCGGCGGAGCGGCCCTTCAACTTCGCCGATATGGTCCACCCTTTGCCGCTTGGCTACACCCGGATTGCGGAGGGTGACGTGCTCCAGATCGGCGAACGGCACTGGCATATCCGCATCGGGCATGGCCATGCGCCGGAACATGCCACGCTTTGGTCGGTCGAGGACAATCTGGTGCTGGGTGGCGATCAGCTTTTGCCATCGATTTCTCCCAATCTAGGGGTCTATGCAACTGAACCCGCCGCCGATCCGGTGCATGATTGGTTGGAGAGCTGCGAAGCTTTCCAACCCTTTGCCGCCGAGGATCATTTCGTTCTGCCGGGTCATAAACTGCCCTACACGGGCCTGCCGGATCGGTTGCGTCAGTTGATCGATAACCACCATGGCGCACTGGATCGGCTGCGGGAGCATCTTGGCACACCGCGCACCGCCGCAGAGTGTTTCGCGCCGCTCTTCAAACGGAAAATTGAAGAGGGCACCTATGGATTGGCTCTGGTCGAATCGCTGGCACATCTAAACCATCTTCTTGCTCTGGGAGAGGTCACGCGCGAGAAACGGGCGGACGGGGCGTGGGTTTGGCAGCGGGAGAACTGATAATGGCGAATGAGATCATGACTTCGGCTGAGGCGATGGAGGGCGCGGCGCTCCCCGAAGCAGGCGCGGTGCATTGCGACCCAAATGCGCCGAGATCGGCCGAACAAATCCCCTTGCCCGGCCCAGTGGCGCAAAAGCCGGTGGATCAGAAATCCCCTGCCGAATGGGCTTATGAGCGGATCATCCTCTATATCAAGAATTTCGAGGAGCAGCTTGATGCCGAGCATGAGGCCGCCATGGGTTTCGCGGGCAGTGATGCAGGCGTGCTTCGGATCGAAGGTATGGGGTTTTTCGCCCCTGATATCGTCACCTTCTATGGAACCGATGGTGCAGGGCTGAAAACCCAACTGATCCAGCATGTCAGCCAGCTTAGCGTGACCATCCGCGCCTTGCCAAAAGCCGCCCCTGACGCGCCGGCCCAACGGATCGGATTTCGGCTGGCCGCCGATCTGACGGATGAAACCTGATCCTGCGGCGCTTTGCACCTCGTGACAGACCAAAGGAAATCGGCTATCGCGAGAACAGCGATTTGGACCGGTACGATGGAGACGACTGATGGCCGAGCAACAGCACAAACATGGTGAGATGGACATCACCGATCAGGAGAAGACCTTCGAAGGTTTCATTCGCTGGTCGGTGATTGTTGGTCTGTTTAGTCTCGGTGTTATTGTTTTCCTGGCATTATTTGCGCGATGACCCTGCGCAAAGCGGGTGTGCTTCTCGCCGCGCTGATGGCTCTTTCGGCTTGCGGGGCTGAGTCCGTTTGGGCACCTGAGGAAGCTGTCGCGCGCGCCGCTTACGTGCCCGAAGGTCCTGCGACGGTGACCTTGCTCACCGCGATCAACAACCGTTCCGGCTCGGGTGGGCATTCTGCGCTCTTGATCGACGGTGCCCAAAGACTTCTCTTTGACCCCGCAGGCAGCTGGCACCACCCGAATGTGCCTGAACGCAACGATGTTCTTTACGGAATTTCACCGCAACTCTTTGATTTCTATATGGATTACCATGCACGCGAGACCTATCATATGGTCGTGCAAGAGGTCGAAGTCTCGCCAGAGGTTGCCGCGCAACTCTCGCGCGCGGTGCAAGAATATGGGGCCGTGTCGCAGGCCCAATGCGCTCTGTCTATCTCGCGTATCCTGAGCGCGACACCGGGATTTGAGAGCGTCGGAACGGGCTGGTTTCCAAACCGGATGATGAATCGGTTTGAAGAGTTGCCCGGCGTTCGGACCAGCCAAGTCTTTGATGATGATTCGGACGACAATCTCGAGCTGCTACAGGCCCAAGGCCGGGCTCAGCTTTATCTGCCCGAAGAGTTCGGCGGCTGAACAAAGATAAACCCCCGGGCCAGGCGGCGCGGGGGTATCTCATGTGACAATCGAAACTGCCGGTTCGCAATGTCAGGAAATGCTTAGAGCATCCCTTCGCGCTGGGCCTTTTTCCGAGCCAGCTTGCGCGCCCGACGGATCGCTTCCGCCTTCTCGCGTGCTTTTTTCTCAGACGGCTTTTCGTAATGTTGCTTGAGCTTCATTTCCCGAAAAACGCCTTCGCGCTGCAGCTTTTTCTTCAGGGCCCGAAGCGCCTGATCGACATTGTTGTCGCGAACACTAACCTGCATGTGGTGTCACCACCTTCCTAAGTTTGAGTTGCAAGAGATTGCAGGAAGTGGCCCTATAGCAAAGGCCCCAGAACTTGTCCAGTAAGTGCGCGGGCCCCTTTTCGTGGAGTGAGCGATGGAAGATGTGAAGGATCGATTGATCGACGCCGCCTTGGATCATGTGCCTTTTGACGGCTGGTCCGAGGTCACGTTTCAGGCCGCGATTGCGGATGCCGGGGTCGATGAGGCCAGCGCCCTTGCGTTGTTCCCAAGGGGTGCTGTTGACTTAGCGCTTGGGTTCCACAAACGGGGCGACAACGCACTGCGCGAAGCGCTGCGGGCGGCGGACTTGTCCGAGATGCGGATTCGCGAGCGGATCACCTTTGCCGTTCGCACCCGGCTCGAGTTGGCCGAAGCGCATAAAGAGGCCGTCCGCCGCGGTTCGACGCTGTTTGCTTTGCCGATTTACGCAGCCGACGGCGCGGGAGCGGTATGGAACACCTGCGATACGATCTGGGACGGGTTGGGCGACCCATCGGACGACATCAACTGGTACACGAAACGCGCGACGCTCTCGGGCGTCTACAGTTCGACGGTACTTTATTGGCTCGGCGATCACTCTGAAGGCCACGCGGCGACATGGGCGTTTCTGGACCGCCGCATCGAGAATGTCATGCAGTTCGAGAAGCTGAAGAAACAGGTGAATGACAACCCGGTTCTGAAACCATTTCTGGCTGGCCCCAACTGGCTGTTGAGCCAGGTGAAAGCCCCTGCCAAGATGCCCCGTGTGGACCTGCCGGGCAGTTGGACCGGACGGGGGAATACCGACACCTAAGAAGGAAGATCAAATGCCCTTGCCCTCCGTGATGCGCGCCGTTGAGATCAGCAGCCCCGGAGGGCCGGACGTGTTGCACTTGGTCGAGCGCCCGGTGCCTGCGCCGATGGCGGAGCAAATCCTGATTGCGGTGGATTATGCCGGGGTGAACCGCCCCGACGCTCTGCAACGCGCTGGCAATTACGCGCCGCCGCCGGGGGCCTCGGACCTGCCCGGGCTCGAGGCGGCGGGGACGGTGGCGGCCGTTGGGCCCGGGGTCACAAAATGGGCGATCGGCGATCAGGTTTGCGCGCTGTTGCCGGGCGGTGGCTATGCCGAATTTGTCACCACCCATCAGGATCATACCCTGCCTGTGCCAAGCGGCATGGCGATGGATCAAGCGGCAGCGCTTTGCGAGACTTTCTTCACGGTCTGGTCCAATGTCTTCATGCGCGGCGGGCTAAAGGGTGGTGAGCGGTTCTTGGTTCATGGCGGGTCCAGCGGGATCGGGACAACCGCGATCCAACTGGCCAATCACTTTGGTGCCCGGGTCTTCGCCACCGCAGGCTCAGCGCAGAAATGTGCCGCGTGTACTGCGTTGGGGGCTGAACGTGCGATCAATTATCGCGAGGAAGATTTTGTCGATGTTTTGCGGGCCGAGGGCGGCGCGAACCTAGTCCTCGATATGGTCGGCGGCGACTATATCCCGCGTAATATCAAGGCGCTGGCCGATGATGGCCGCTTGGTGCAGATCGCCTTCCTGCAATCGCCGAAGGTTGAGATGAATTTTGCCCCGCTGATGGTCCGGCGGGTGACCATGACCGGCTCGACTTTGCGTCCACAGAGCGACGCGGCCAAGGCGGATATCGCCGCGGACCTTGCCACGCATGTCTGGCCGCTTCTGGATGCAGGCCGGATCGCGCCGGTGATGGATGGCGAATTCGCTTTGGAGAACGCGGCGGATGCTCATGCGCGGATGGAGAGCAGCCAGCATATCGGGAAGATCGTGTTGAAAGTGCGTTAATCGCTGCGCTCTCAACGGTCTCCGAATGCTTGCCATCCCTGAATCCAGCGCGTCACCGTCGTCAACAGGCAGGCGGCGGCGAAGATATAGGCCAGGACGGGGAAGAACTGCGGCCAAAGGCAGATCACGACGAACAGCAGGATTGTCTCGAAGCCTTCTGTCAGGCCGCCGAGATAGTAGATCCCCTTGGTCGGGTAATCCTCGGCCTTCAACTGGCGTTTGGCCGCAATGATCGAGAAGGCAAGAAAGCTGGTGCCCGAGCCGACAAAGGCGGTGACCAAGACGGCGGCTGGTAAGGCATTCGTGGCGGGATCGGCGAGCGCAAATCCAAGCGGGACAAGCGCGTAAAACACAAAGTCCAAGGCAATATCCAGAAATGCGCCACGATCGGTTGGCTGGGTCAATCGCGCCACCGCCCCGTCCAGCCCGTCGGCCAAGCGGTTCAAAAGGATCAAAGCCAGCGCCAGACCGTACCAGCCAAAGGCAATTGCCGGCAACGCCAATGCCCCAATGGCGAAGCCAGTCACAGTAATCTGGTCCGGCGAAATGCCAGCCCGTCGCAAGAGTTGCGCCGGTGGTGTCAGCAACCGGCGTTGCAGGGGGAGAAGGGCGGCGTCGATCATCGAAGGTCCGGATGCGGCGCCGCGCATATGGCGGCAATTGATCCGCCGCAACCTGACGACCTTGCCATCGGCGCGCAAGACACGATCTCGCGCGCCGTTCGTGAGCAGTGGGCGTTGTCTTACATCGACAAGACTTCCGCGACCTCGACCGAGCCGCCATCTTCGATGATCGGGCACCCTTCGGCCATCTTCGCGGCCTCGGCATGGCTGGCGGCGTCGACCATGGAATAGCCGGAGATCGGATTGGCACCACCATCATCCGCCGTGCCACTGGCAGAAACGGTCTTCGACAATCCGACCGGCGCGCCGCCATCGACCAACTTGGCCCCGAGACCTTCCATCCAGGCCCCCCAGGCCGCCATCACGCGCTGCTGCTCTGCTTCGGACTCGGGTTTCGACCCGCCGTGATACACATAAATGAACTTTGACATACTCCGTCCTCCAGGTTGGTTAGCCCGCAACAAGGGCTTCGAGTTTGTTGAGCGTGGATTGCCAGCCACCCATATGTCGCGCGGCGGCCTCCTCATTCGGCAGATCGCGATGCGAGAGGGTGAGCGTTGTGCCGCCATCGGGCGTCGGGGCGAGCGCGATCACCACATGGCTTTCCGGGCCGCGTTGATCCGCCTCGTCATGCCATGCCCAGGTGAAGCCCACGGACGTGTCCGCCGTCACATGCGTGACATGACCGGAGACCTTGTAGGGTTGGCCGTCGGGCGAGACCATCACCGAGGACCAGGGGCCAGTTGTCCTAAGGTCAAGCGGGCCCTCGGACACGGTAAACCCCTCCGGTCCCCACCATTTCAACAATTCTGCGGGCTGTGTCAGGGCTTCAAATACGCGGGCCGGTGGGGCAGGCAACTGGCGGGTGATTTCTAGATCTGGCATGAGGTTTAGTCCTCGTCCGGGGGGCTAAGATGGTGAGTGAGACGGTCGAGGCTTGCTGTCCAAAACTCGCGGCGGCCAATGCTCCACGTGGCGATGGCTTGGAGCGCCTCGGGGTTCGCGGAATAGATTCGCCGCTGCTTGTCGATCTCGCGATGGACCAATTCGGCGCTGTGCAGCACTTTCAGATGTCGTGACATCGCGGGGGCGGAGATATCGGCCAACGTCCCAAGATCACCGGCGCTTTGCGGGCCGACCTCGATCAGCCGGTTCATAATCGCCAGGCGGGTTGGGTCGCCAAGGGCCGCGAATCGCGCGGCCAGGGATTCGTTATTTCCACTCATGATTAATTAATATATCAGTTAATTAATCCACGTCAAGTAAGCTCAGCTTTCGACGGTGCGCAGCAAGTCCACAACCTCGCCCAAATCCGTCATCTCGCGATAGCGATCAAAGCCTTCCGGCGGTTCCGCATGTTCCAGCTCCCAGGTGAGCCCATGGGGGATGTAGACGCCCCAAGCACCTGCCTCCAAAGCTGGGATCACATCGGATTTGAGCGAATTGCCAATCATCATCGCGCGGTCGGGGCCGTCCCCGTATCTGGCGAAGGTGGTCTGATAGGTCGCTTGGGTTTTGTTCGAGACAATCTCGACGCCGTCGAAGAAATCGCCCAAGCCCGATTGCGCCAGTTTACGCTCCTGATCCAAAAGATCGCCCTTGGTGATCAGGACAATCGTATGAGTCTCCGCCAGCGCGCGCACGGCATCCTCGGCATGCGGCAGAAGATGAACCGGATGAGCCAGCATATCCTGCCCTGCAGCGAGCAGCTCAGCGATGACTGAGGCGGGCACGGCTTGGTCCGTCACCTCAATCGCCGGTTCGATCATCGACAGCATGAAGCCTTTGATCCCAAAGCCATAATGACCCAGGTTCCGCTTCTCAGCCTCCAACAGCCGATCATAAAGATGGTCACGATCGGTGTAGTTGGCGAGCAATTCGGCAAAGCGCTCCTGCGTCAGCCGATAGAAGCTTTCGTTCTGCCAAAGTGTGTCATCGGCGTCGAATCCGATGGTTTGTAATCCTTTGGGCATGGTTCCTGGCTTGAGCCTCTTTTATGAATCGGCAGAGGCCCTATATACTGCGGCCTGACACGTGGCATAAGCCCCGCGGGAGACCTGATGCAAAGCCTAGCCTGGACGATGATGGCCGACACCCCTGATGAGGGGGACGAGACCAGCGTCATCACGAAGACCAAGCCCAAGACCGAGCGGCCACCTTTGTATAAGGTGCTGCTTCTGAATGATGACTACACGCCGATGGAATTCGTCGTGCACGTTCTTGAGCGGTTCTTCGGCATCACCCATTCGCAAGCGGTGGAGATCATGCTGACCGTTCATAAGAAGGGTGTGGCTGTGGTTGGCGTGTTCTCTTACGAGATCGCTGAGACCAAGGTGGCGCAGGTGATGGATTTCGCCCGCCGCAACCAGCACCCACTGCAATGCACGATGGAGAAAGAGGAATAGGCTGCGCCTGTTCTGGCTCATGACCCCTGACAGATGGACCCTGGCGCTGGAGAGCGGCGCGTTGAGCCTGCCCGAGGAGGGGCGGGTCTTGGTGCTGCGTGCGCGGGCCGATGCGGACTTCGCGGCCTTGGGTGAGGTAACGGCGATCCAGGGTTTCTATCCGGATCACCAGAGGTTGGGCGCGCGGGGCATCCCGGTTGAGGTCGAGCCAGAGGGCCAGTTTGACGCTGCTTTGGTGCAAATCGTGAAGTCGAAGCCGGAAAGCTTGTCGCTGGTGGCTGAGGCGTTGGCGCATGTGCGACCCGGCGGGCTGGTCCTCATCGATGGGCAGAAAGCCGAAGGGATCGAAAGCATCTTGAAAGCCGTGCGGGGGGCGCTGCCCGTCGATGACGTGCTTTCGAAATCGCACGGCAAGCTGTTCTGGCTGACCCGGCCACAGGTCCTGCCCGAAGCGGTCTTAAACTGGGTGGCCGAGCCGCAAGAGGTTGAGGGCGGCTATATCACTGCGCCGGGCGTGTTTTCTGCCGATGGGCCGGACCCGGGGTCAGAGTTGTTGATTGCACTCGTGCCGCAGCTGAAGGGCCGGGTCGCCGATCTCGGCGCGGGGTGGGGCTATATCGCGGCGGAGCTATTGGCCGAACAAGAGAGTATAGCCGAGATTGATCTGATCGAGGCGGAATGGGCCGCGCTGCAGGCCGCCAAGGCCAATATCGACGACCCGCGTGCCAGTTTTATCTGGGGTGATGCCACCAGCTACCGCCCAGAAACGCCCTATGACGCCGTGGTGTCAAACCCGCCGTTTCACTCCGGGCGCGAGACCGACCCAGGACTGGGCCGCGCCTTTATCGCGAACGCAGCGCGTATCTTGAAATCATCGGGGCAGTTTTTCATGGTGGCCAACCGCCATTTGCCCTATGAGGCCGCGCTGAAAGACCATTTCGGAACCGGCAAGATGCTGGCCGAAATCCAAGGCTACAAACTCTATCAGGCGGCCAAGCCCAAACGGGCCAAGCCCTGAGCAGGAGACGTCAGACATGACTCTTTCGATCCAAGGCAAGACTGCGATTATCACCGGTGCCGCCAATGGCGTCGGCCTGGCGATCGCACGCCATTTTCTCGAACGCGGTGCCAATGTGATGCTGGCCGACCGGGACGAGGCGCGGCTGGTCGATGAATGCGGCAACCCCGAAGAGCAATCCGAGAATGCGAAATACTTCGCCGGCGATTTGCGCGAAAAACTGACGGTGGCCAATCTGCTCTCGGCCACCATTGATGCTTTTGACCGGGTCGACATTCTGGTCAATGCCAGTCGCCAGATGATGACAACCGACCCACTTGACCCGCAAGAAGGTTCGGTTGAGATGCTGTTGGATCAGAACATGTTTACCGCGCTGCGCTTGAGCCAATCGGTGGCCAAACGGATGATCCAACAGGCCGAAGACGATGATGTCGAAGAAGGGGTGATTGGCTCGATCATCAACATCTCTTCGATCGCGTCGCGCCGCACACATCCCGATCTGCTTGGCTATTCGATCAGCGCTGCGGCGCTGGATCAGGCCACACGGAGCCTCGCCGTGGCCTTTGCGCCGCACCGCATTCGCGTCAACGCCGTGGCCTTTGGTTCGCTGATGTCGGCAAGCTTGAAAGACAGCCTGAGCGAGACCGATGGGCTCCGCAAAGAGATCAAAGAATGCACGCCGTTGGGCCGGATCGGCTCGGCCAAAGAAGTGGCCGGCGCGGTGCAGTTCCTTGCTTCGGAAGGGGCCGGGTTCGTGACGGGCGAGATTTTGACGGTCGATGGCGGGCGGACCTTGCTCGACAGCGTCACCAAGGCCGCGCATTAGAGGCCCCGAGATGCCGTTCCACCCCTTCGCGGTTGAGCAATTCCTGTCCGAGATGGAACATGGCGTACGGTTCAATTTCTCCGAAAGCGGTGTGCACCCGATGAGCTATGCTGCCCTCTTCGCGATGGCGCAGATCGATACGGAAGCGCTCTTCGAGACCCTCGTCGATTACCCGCAGGTGAACGGCTTCGACCTGCTCCGCGCGCGGATCGCGGCCCTCTATGATGGGGCGACCCCGGAGAATATCCTCGTCACGGTCGGTGCGAGTGAGGCCAACACTCTGGTGGCAACCACCTTGCTGGAACCCGGTGACAACATTGTTGTGTTCCGGCCCACCTATGAGCAGATGGCAGGCAACGCGCGCAATCTTGGCGTGGAGGTTCGCACCGTCGACCTGATTGAGGCGGAAGGCTGGGCCATTGATCAAGATGCGCTGGCGACCGCGGTCGATGACCGCACCAAAATCATCCATGTGGTGAACCCGAACAATCCGACAGGATGTGTCCTGTCAGATACGGACCGCACGGCGATCATCGCGGCGGCGGAGCGCGTTGGCGCCTGGATCGTTGCCGATGAGGTTTATTCCGGGACCGAGCGGGCCACGGATACGGCCACACCCAGCTTCTGGGGTCAATCTGAACGGGTTATCGCGATCAACTCTATGAGCAAAGCCTATGGGTTGCCGGGCTTGCGTCTCGGCTGGCTTGCGGCGCCCGCAGATTTGATCCCCGCGTTTTGGCGGCGGCATGAATATGCGACGATCTCGGCCAGTATGATGTCGATGAAGCTGGCCGAATACGCGCTGGCGCCGGTGACGCGGGCCAAGCTGACCGAACGGGCGCGCGGGCTGATCCGGCGCGGGTTCGATACGCTGACCGAGGCGCTGGCGGAGCATCCGGGCGTGTTTTCCGTGATCCCGCCGCAAGCCTCGGCCATGTCATTTGTGCGCTTCGACTTGCCGCTTGGCTCCGAGGCCTTTGCCGGACGGCTCTTGAAAGACCAGGACGTTCTCGTCATCCCCGGTGCCCGGTTCGGGCGCGACGGCTATTTCCGGTTCAGCTCCGCTCTGCCCGAGGCGCATCTGCGTGACGGGCTCGACCGATTGAACGCGGCAACAGCGGATATCCTGAAAGGCTGACGGCGCTCGGCGCCGTCACAATGATCTCACCAAAATGTCGGGCGAGACGATCCGGCGTTAGGGCTGATCGTCTTCCTCGTCTTCGTCATCGCTTGCATTGGGCAGGTTAAAGAGACTGTCCGCATCGACCAAGGTCTCTTCGGGCTTCTCTTCCTCGTCCTCTGTGTCGGTGAGCGAGAAGGTTTCCAGCCCCGAGATGGCACTCGGCATTTTCGGCTCCGGATCCATGCCAAGCGATTGCTCAGTGGAGACCAGTTTGCGCCGTTCCTCATCGCTCATCACCTCGCCTTCTTTGGCTTTCTTGGCGTTGGCTTTCTGCACGGCGGCGTCCAGTTCGGACTGCTTGCAGAGGCCAAGCGCCACCGGATCAATCGGCTGAATGTTGGAGATGTTCCAATGGGTCCGCTCGCGAATCGACTGGATGGTCGGTTTCGTGGTGCCAACAAGCTTGGAGATTTGCCCATCGCTGAGCTCGGGGTGGAACTTCACCAGCCAGAGGATCGAGGCGGGCCGATCCTGCCGCTTCGACAGCGGCGTATAACGCGGCCCCCGGCGCTTTTCCTCGCCCACGGCAGCGGCGTTGAACTTCAGCTTCAGGTTATGGATCGGGTCGGCCTCGGCCTTGGTGATCTCTTCCTGTGTCAGCTGATTATTCGCAATCGGGTCAAACCCCTTAACACCGACCGCGACATCACCATCGGCAATGCCTTGGACTTCCAATTCATGCAGCCCGCAAAACTCGCCGATCTGGCGGAAGCTGAGCGTGGTGTTGTCCACCAGCCAGACGGCGGTGGCTTTGGCCATGATCGGTTTGTTCATCTCAGGGCTCCTCATAGATGCACTTCGGACGTGCCGGGAAAACGGCTGCGGGGCTGGGCCTCGCGGTTCCTCGATTTCGGGGAAGTTGGCCGTTATATAAGCGCCGAGGCGGTTGGAGGGAAGAGGCAAATGATGCGGATGCTATTGGCGCTGCTGTTGGTGGCAGGGGTCGCGCGGGCCGAGGGCGAGGCCGCGGGGGAGTTTGACTACTACGTGCTCAGCCTCAGTTGGACGCCTTCCTGGTGCGCGATCGAGGGCGATGCGCGCGAGTCCGAACAATGTGATCCTGGGCAAGGGTATGGGTTCACGCTACATGGTCTCTGGCCGCAATATGAACGCGGCTGGCCGAGCTATTGCCCAACCTCCGAGCGGGCGCCCTCCCGCGCGATGACGGCGGATATGATTGATATCATGGGATCTTCGGGGCTGGCCTGGCATCAATGGCGCAAGCATGGGGTCTGTTCCGGGCTGTCGGCGGCGGACTACTACGCCCTGTCGCGGGAGGCTTATGAGCGGGTCACGCGGCCCGATCTTTTGCGGCAGCTTGATCGTGAGGTGCGCTTGCCCGCCGCGGTGATCGAAGAGGCGTTTTTGGAGGCCAATCCCGCACTGGCCCCGGATATGCTCACCGTGACGTGCCGCGACCGTCGCATCCAAGAGGTGCGCGTTTGCTTGACGCGAGATTTGGAGCCTCGGCTTTGCGGCGATAATGTCGTGCGAGATTGCACACTTGCCGATGCGGTCTTCAGCCCAATGCGGTGATGCGTCCGCACAGGTCGACATCAAGCGATTGATTTAGAAGCTTTTCCGGGCTTTCAGCGCGGCGGAGATCGTCCCGTCATCCAGGTAATCCAACTCGCCACCAATTGGCACGCCTTGGGCCAGCGAGGTCATCGTGACACCCGCCGCCTCCAACTCGCCGGCGATGTAATGCGCGGTCGTTTGGCCATCGACGGTGGCGTTGAGCGCCAGGATCACCTCGGTGATCTGCTCCTCCGCCACCCGATCCCGCAGCTTCGGAATACGCAACTCGTCCGGGCCAATCGCATCCAGAGCGGACAGCGTCCCGCCCAAGACATGATACCGCCCCGCAAAGGCCTGACCGCGCTCCATCGCCCAAAGATCGGCCACATCCTCAACCACGCAAAGCTGCCCATTGGCCCGTTTCGGGTTGCTGCAAATCTCACACAGATCCGAGGTGCCGATATTCCCGCAGTTCAGGCATTCCCGTGCCGAGGCGGCCACATCGGCCATCGCTTGCGCCAAAGGCCGCATCAGCGCGCCGCGCTTTTTGATCAGATGCAGCACCGCGCGCCGCGCCGAACGGGGCCCGAGGCCGGGCAGCCGGGCCATCATATCGATAAGCGCTTCGATCTCGCGGGTGCTGTCGGACACGGCTTACATACCCGGCATCTGCATGCCTGGCGGCAGGCCAAGGCCTTCGGTCAGCTTGGCCATTTCCTCTTGGCTGCGCTCTTGCGCCTTGGCTTGCGCGTCTTTGATCGCCGCCAAGATGAGGTCCTCAACCACTTCTTTCTCCTCGGGGTTGAAGATCGACGGATCAATCTCAAGCCCGATCAACTCGCCTTTGGCCGTCGCCGTCGCCTTGACCAGCCCGGCGCCGCTTTCGCCCATTACGGTGATGGCGTTCAGGCTTTCCTGCATCTCGGCCATCTTGCCCTGCATTTCCTGCGCCTGTTTCATCAACTTGGCCATATCGCCAAGCCCGCCCAAACCTTTCAGCATCCACCGCGCTCCTTCTCATCTATCGAGTGTTGGCACCGACATACGCCGCGCGACTGCGCCAAACAAGGTCGGACCTGTTGACAGAATCGGCCTGCTCCGCGACCCTTTCAACAGCAAAGGCACCCGCTTTGGCACCTCAGCTGACAATCGAAACCCTGACGGCGTTTGTTAGAAGAGGATGTGCCAATGCGCGCAATGCTTACCCCTGCTCTGATCTTTACTCTCATCCCGTTCGCAGGAACCGCGACCGAGAACTTCACGCCTCAGGAACTGGTGCGAACCATGCAAGACGGCGGCGTGGTGATCTTCATTCGCCATGCGACCACCGAAACCGACTATGCCGATCAGGTCACCGCCGATCCGTTGGATTGCTCAACACAACGCACGCTCAGCGAAGATGGTTGGCATGAGGCGGTCCAGATTGGCGAAAGCTTCGCCTATTTCGACATTCCCGTCGGGGAGGTGATTTCAAGCCAATACTGCCGCGCCTGGCAGACCGCTTGGCTGGCCTTCGGCGCGTATGAGATGAACCCCGGGCTCAATTTCGCCGCGGCCGAGGAGTATACCGACGCACAGATCGCGGAGATGCGGCAGGGGATGCTTGGCGTGATGCTGCCGGAGCTGGCATCCGGCGAAAACCGCATCCTTGTTGGCCATGATGACCCGTTTGAAGCCGCGACGGGCGTCTATCCTGAGCCGATGGGCGTCACCTATGTCCTCCGCCATGACGGGCAGGGCGGTTTGCAGATGCTGGGCCATATCATCCCTGATCGCTGGCCGGGCAGATAAAGCCAAGGTGGATGGGGCCTAGTCGTCTTCGAACGGGTCCCATTCGTCATCCACTTCCGGCAACGCTTCGATGGCGGCCTCAGTGGCGATCTCTTCGCGGGTGCGAATCTCGGTGATTTTCGCGCTTGGGAATGCGGCAATGACGGCTTGCATCATGGGATGCGCCTCGGCTTCGGCCTTGAGCGCGGCGAGGTCCGCGTTTTGCTGTTCCTCTATCGTCTCGCCGCCGCCCTCGGCGACCACCGACACAGCCCACCGGACGCCGGTCCAGCCTTTCAGGCTTTGGCCGAGCCGCTGCGCCAGATCGGCAGGGGCGCGTTCGGTCGGCTCAAACTCGATCCGGCCGGGCTGATAGGAGACCAGACGCAGGGTGGTCTTTACCTCAACCAACAGTTTGATGTCGCGGTTGGCCTCAATCAACGCCACCACGCTTTGGAACGTGGGGTAATGCGCAAGTGCCGTTTCCGACATTTCGGCCACAGCCGGCTGCGCCCCGCCCCGCGCGGTAGGGCCAGAGCGGCTTTGACCCTGCGGCCCCGTCGGCGCGCCAGACGGGGCCGGCGCGGATTGTGTTGTCGCGCCGGGGGTCGGCGCGGGCGTATTTGACAGTTTTCGCAGCAAATCTTCCGGGCTCGGCAGATCGGCCACATGGGTCAGCCGGATCACCGCCATTTCGGCGGCCATCATCGGATTGGGGGCAAGCGCCACCTCTTCCAGCGCTTTCAACAGCATCTGCCACATGCGTGAGAGAACCCGCATCGGCAGTTTCTCGGCTAGGCCTTGGCCCCGGCTGCGCTCATCGGGGCTGATCGTCGGGTCATTGGCCGCTTCGGGCGTGATCTTGATCACCGACAGCCAATGGGTGATCTCGGCCAGATCGCGCAGCACCGCCATCGGGTCAGCGCCATCGGCATATTGCGCGCCAAGCTCGTTCAGCGCCCCCGCCGCATCGCCCGACATGATCATCTCGAACAGGTCCAAAACCCGGCCCCGATCCGCGAGGCCCAACATCGCGCGCACCTGATCGACTGTTGTTTCTCCCGCGCCATGGGAAATCGCCTGATCCATCAAACTCATCGCGTCGCGGACGGAGCCCTCTGCCGCGCGGGTGATCAGCGCCAGCGCGTCTTCGGAAATCTCCGCATTCTCTTTACCCGCAATTGAGCTCAGATGGGCGATCATCACCTCGGGCTCAATCCGCCGCAGATCGAAGCGCTGACACCGCGACAGGACGGTCACGGGCACTTTGCGAATTTCGGTTGTCGCGAAGATGAACTTCACATGGGCGGGCGGCTCTTCCAGCGTCTTCAACAGCGCGTTGAAGGCGCTGGTCGAGAGCATGTGCACTTCGTCGATGATGTAGATTTTGTAGCGCGCCGAGGCCGCCCGATAATGCACCGAATCGATGATTTCACGAATGTCGCCAACGCCTGTGCGCGAGGCCGCGTCCATCTCCAACACATCTACATGCCGCCCCTCGGCAATTGCCTGACAGGGCTCGCATTGGCCGCATGGTTCGGTGGTGGGTCCGCCTGCGCCATCGGGGCCAACGCAGTTCAGGCCTTTGGCGATGATCCGCGCTGTGGTGGTTTTGCCCGTCCCGCGAATGCCGGTCAGGATAAACGCCTGCGCGATCCGGTCGGCGGCGAAGGCGTTTTTGAGCGTCCGCACCATGGCGTCCTGCCCGATCAGATCGGCAAAGCTTGCCGGGCGATATTTCCGCGCCAGAACCTGGTAACCGGTGTCTTGGGTGTCGCTCATGGAGCCTCTCATCATTGGCCTCAGCACAGGTTATGCGTTGGTCGGGATCGCGGCAACAGGTTCCCGCCGCTGTTGTGTTCGTTTAGACGGACTCAAAGTCTATTGAGGGGGACGTAAATGTCGTCAGAAACTGAAGCCAGTCGGCTGACCCGCGCGGAAAAGTGGATGGTTTTCTTCTTCGCAGCCATGAGCATGGCGGTGATATTGGAGTGGCTTTTCTGGCTTTCTGACCGCATCTATGGCGGTTCTGCCCAAGGTGGCAGTTATGTGACCGCCAGTTTGTTACCCGAGCTTCTGTATTTTGTTGGTCACCCGGTTGCGGCCGTCTTCGGAATCATCCTGATCAATCGGTCCCACCGGTTTGGGCTCGAAAGGCTTGAGCGTGTCGCAGTTTTTGTGGCGACCGCTTACTTTTCCATCATTGGAGGTTTTCTGGTTGTCAGTGTTGTTTTGGGTGTATTGGCCGTTCTCAGTTGAGCCCGGTTGGTCACGGGAGTGTCTGTTGCTTCGTGTGCGCGGGTTGGCAGGCGACTTGGGATGGTCTACTCTGCTCGGGCCGCTAGGGGCGGCATCCAGATCCGCGGAAAGCTGTCATCGGCACCCCCTGATACGACCATATGACAGACCTTCTCGGTCTTTCTCATGCCCGAAGCAGCGGATCGGCGGGCCAATGGATGAGGAAGCCGATGACAAAATCCATCGAACAGTTGCGCCGTGATGCCAAGGCGTTGAAGAAAGCCCATGATGCAGGCGACCGTGAGGCCTGGGTCCGCGTGAACAATTACCGTCCCCGGCCCGAGGGAACCGAGCTCAAACTCGCCGATTACCTGCATGTGGTGGCGCGCGAGAACAGTTTTGCGAGCTGGCCGGCGTTGAAACTCGCCGTCGAGACCTTGGGGATGGATAAGGCCGCCAAACGGCAACGGTTGAAAGTCGCCGTGCATCACGGGCAGGCCCATGTGATCGAAAAGCTCCTGGACGACACGCCGGATTTGGCGGATGGCGACTTCGGCCTGGAGATTGCGCTTTATCATCGCGATGCGGTGGAGGCTGCGCTTTGGTCCGACCCAAGGCGAGCGACGGCCAAGGTTGGGATGGCGCCGCCGATTGTGCAGCTGGCGCAATCTCGGATGATCCATCTCTGGCCTGAGCGGGAGGCGGATATGTTGGCGATTGCCGATATGCTCTTTCAGCGCGGTGCCGATGTGAATGCGGGCATGCCGTCTTATGAGGGCAGCGACCACATGTTGTCGGCGCTCTATTTCGCGATTGGGCACGCCAACAACATGCCGCTTGGTCAGTGGTTGCTGGAACATGGCGCGAACCCCAATGACAACGAGTCGCTCTATCACGCGACAGAGCTCGGCCATCACGACGGGCTGCGGATGCTGCTGGAGCACGGGGCCGATCCGAAAGGCACCAATGCGCTGCTGCGCGCGATGGATTTCCACGACCATGGCGCGGTTGAGATGCTTCTGGCGCATGGCGCGCGCGCGGATGATTTCGATGGCACCCATGTGGGCGGCGAGGCGCCCTGGGTCGTGCCCGCCTTGCACCAGGCGGCGCGGCGAATGTCGGATCGGCGGATGATCGACATATTGCTCGACGCCGGGGCCGATCCGGCGCGGGTTTATGAGGGGGGCACCGCTTATGGTTACGCAAAGGTGTTCGGCAACGCCGATCTGGCCTCCGCCATTCGGGCGCGCGGTGCGGTGCCCGATTTGACGCCGGAAGAGCGGCTTCTGGCCATGGCGGCGGAGGGGGACATTCCTGCCGGTGTCTATGTCGACCCAGACAAGCTGCCGGACGCCTATCGCAACATCATCCGGATGATCCTGCACCTGCCGGGCAAGCTTCCGCATGTGCAACGGTTGGTGGCCTTGGGCGTTGAATATGATCGCCCGGATACCGAAGGTCTGACCCCGGTCCAGCTTGCCGGCTGGGAGGGGTTGCCGGAGATGATGGGCTATTTTATCGGCCTCAAACCCGATCTGAGCCATGTGAACGGCTATGGCGGGACTTTGCTGAGCACCATCATCCATGGGTCTGAAAACTGTCCGGAACGGGAGAGCCGGGATTATCTAGGATGCTTGCGATTGGCACTGGACGAGGGGGTGGCCCTCCCGAAACGCGCGATCGAGTTGGCGGGAGAGCCGGATGTGACGGAGTTCCTGGCGGATTGGGCCGAGCGCTATCCGGGCCAGGTCGTCGAACACGGCGTCGCCTGACGGGGTTGTGCTGTGTTAGCCTGCCCTCAGAACGATATTTTGGGGGCAGGTATGCAACTGAGCCGCAGAACGATATGGATCCTGTTGGCCATCTGGGCCTTGGCGATCGGTCTCTCCTGCATGTCGCTTTTGGAACCGGCTGCGGGCAGTGGGTTCACGCGGGGGATAAACCGGCTCACCGGGTTTTTGAGCTGGCAAATGGCCGCCGCGGTCGCGGCACTGATCCTGTGGTTCGGGGTGCGGGATTTGCCAAGCGGTGATGTATTGCGGCGCTTGGGGCGCATCCCAGGCTGGTGGTCTTTGGGTCTGCTTGCTGTGATCGTGGCGCTGTTTGCGTATGGGTTTTTGATCGGCTGGAGTTAGCTTTGATGCCCCAAGAGGTCAGGCAACCTCCGCAGCGGGTCTGAGGTCTTGCGGACCCGCGCCAGAATCCACGCGCCTTCCAACCCCATCAACAGCATCTCCGCGGCGTCTCTGGCGGCTGCTGCACCAAGGCCGAACCGCTGACCGTGTCGCGCGACCTCGGCAATCCAACTCTCGAACAGCGCGGCGGATTTGGCGCGAAACGCATCGTTTTGCGGGCCTTCGAACAGCGTGGCCGAGATCGGGCAGCCGTCCCAGTGGCCTGAGAGATCGAAGAGCTTGGCCAGTTTGTAGCACAGCGTCGTCGCACCGGTTGCGAAATCCGGTGCCGTATCAAACGCATCGCCAATGATTCGCATCATCTCGGCCGAGGCCCAATCGGCGGCAGTCAGCGCCAGATCGGACTTACCATTGGGGAAATGGTGATAAAGCGAGCCCTTTGGCGCGCCTGCTTGCGCCAGAATCTCGGCGACGCCCACGCCGTGATACCCCTTCTGCCGAAACAGGAGCGCGGCGTTCAGGACCAGGCGGTCGCGCGTCGAAGGGGCAGGGTGCGTCATAACTCTTCTTTTGACAGGCATAGACCGATTGGTCTAGAGGAGAGGTGGACCAATCGGTCTAATCCGTCAAAGGACCCACGCAGATGACCATCGACATTCGCCCCGTCGCCGCCGGAGAAGCTGTGCCAACCCCGCTCACCTTCCGGTCCGGCACCGCCAAACTGTCCGGCCGCTGCATCATACCGCCCGATCGCCGAAAGCTGTTGTGGTGCTCCATGGGGCCACCGGCGTGCCGCATGGCTACTACCGGCATTTCGCGGATTGGTTGGCACGGGAGAAAGACATCGCCTGCCTGACCTATGACTACCGCGACTTTGGCGCTTCTGCCCGTGGCTCGGCGCGCGCCTCCAAAGCGACGATGGCGGATTGGGGGGTCCATGACCAATATGCCGCCCGGCAGGCTGCCGCGCGGATGCTGCCGGATGTACCGATCTGGGTGGTTGGCCATTCGCTTGGCGGCTTCATGCTGCCGTTTCAGCCTGAACCGGAACAGATTGCACGCGTGATCACGGTGGCGAGCGGTCCAGTGCATACAAGCGATCATCCCTGGCCTTATCAGGCGCTCGCCCGGGTATTCTTGTTTCTCTATGGCCCGGTCTTGACCACGGTCTTGGGCTACTTGCCGGGCCAAGCGATGGGTCTGGGCGCAAACCTACCTGCAGGGGTCTATTGGCAATGGCGGCGCTGGTGCACGACGCGTGGTTTTACGGCCAGCGATTTCGGTCGGGCGCTGCCAATGCCCGACTTCAACGCCGTCACGGCGCCGGTGACCTTTGTCGCAATGGATGATGATCAGTTGGTCCCGCCGCAGGCCGTGTGGCGGTTGATGCCCTACTATGCCCAAGCTCCAAAACGACAAGTTATGGTCCGCGCCGCCGAGCACGGGCTCGGCAAAATCGGCCATATCGGGTTTTTCCGGCGTCAGAACCGGGCGGTTTGGGAAACGGTTTTGGCGGCGACACCAGGCGTGTAGCCCTGCCCCCGACCGTGGGACCGGGGGCAAGGCTTGCCTCACCGCCGCATGCGCCCGCGTTTGTCTTTCGCGATGCTGCGGACCATCTTGCCAAACGCTTTGTCGCGCGCCCGGGCTTCGCTGAGCGTGGCGCTGTTACGCGCATCTTCGCGTTCCAGCTTGCGCCAACGGGTGAGCCTGGCGGGGTCGATCTCTCCGCTGGCGATGGCGGCCTGCACCGCACATCCCGGTTCGGTCTCATGCTTGCAATCGGAGAACCGGCAGTCTGCCGCCAGCGCGGCGAGATCGGAGAACACCGCTTCGATGCCCTCGCTCGCATCTGTCAGACGCAGGGCCCGCATCCCGGGCGTGTCGATCAGCCAGCCGCCAAGCTTGGTTTGCGCCAAGCCGCGCGCGGTCGTTGTGTGGCGACCCTTTGCATCATCTTCGCGGATGCCTTGCGTGGCGATGGTGCCACCGGTCAGCGCGTTGGCGATGGTTGATTTGCCAACGCCAGATGAGCCGAGAAGCGCCAGGGTTTGCCCGGCACGGCACCAGGGCGCCAGCGCCTCAGCTGTCTCCGTTTCGTCAGTGGCGTCCAGTGCGATGGCGGTCACCATGGGAGAGAGCCGTTCGGCTTGCCTGCGATAGCTCTCAGGGTCATCGGTCAGATCGGCCTTGGTCAGAATCACTAACGGGAGCGCACCCGCCGTAGCCGCCAATGCCAGATAGCGCTCCAGCCGAGGCAGGTTGAAATCGGCATTGCAGGAGGTGACGATCCCGAGCGTGTCGACGTTGGCGGCAATCAACTGCCGGTCGGCGCCGGTGCCCGCAGCGCGTCGGCTCAGCTCCGTCGTGGGGCTGAGACGTCGAACCACGCGGTTGATCGTGGGGTCGATCACAACCCAGTCGCCCGTGGCGAAGGCGCCGCTGCTTGATCCGGGTGGCAGAGTTAGGGTCAGAGAGCCTTCCGGCGTCAGTGCCGAAAGACGGTCTCGTGCCACCGTGGTGATACGAGCAACGGGGAGAGTTTCCGCTTCTTTCAGCGACAGTTGCGCCAGAAAACGGGCCGACCATCCGAGGTCGGAGAGAGAAGAATGGGTCAATGGTTTGAAGTCCCGAAAACACGTCAAAACGGGCAGAGGCCGGGTTGGACTCTGCGGATTTGATCGCCGGGCTTGAGGGCTGCCTGACTAGGCGGCGCTGGCCCGGATGAGGGTGACACTCTCCATGAGGCCTCCTGTCCGGTGTTTTCGATCTTTGGTCGCAAGGAGCGACCGGGGGGAATCGGACACCCGTGTTGCGGGTCCCGATATTGGTGAGAGGCTGGACAGCGACCCAAGCGGGTCTCGTTGTGGCTGCTTCCTTCCGGACCTGACCAGGTTGGCGAGGTGCTTGCCCGCGCCAACCTCTCAACGCTTCAGATAGGGTTTTTGTTGGAGAGTCGCAACCCATTGCGCCGCCTATGCGTTCCGGTGTTAGGATTGGGCGCAATGCGAAGGGAGCGAACCATGCGCCTCAGAGATGCACGCTGCAGTCGAAATGTCGTTGACCGGCGATTGCGCCGGGGTGGCGGAGCCGCCGGTATCGGTGATGTTGATCCGATTACTGCGTCAACCACGGCCGATCTCGCGCAATCCGACACCTTCGGAGTGGCGCGTTTATGATGGTGCTTCTCGCCAATTGTTGGAGTTCCAACCGTTTGCCGGGTGTGCCTTATGGCAAACCGCAAGAATGGTGGCCGCCCCCTGCCGTTTCCTGACCGGATTTTTGCAACACCGATCAAGGAAAGACAGACATGACAGACGTAAACGTAACGCTTGGCGCGGATGCGCTGAGCCTGAGCTGGCCCAATGGCGGCACGGCGGACTACCCCTATATCTGGCTGCGAGACAATTGCCCCTCGGGCCTGCATCCGGACACGCAAGAGCGGATGGCGGATTTGACCCAGATGCCAGAGGCCCCCGTGGTGGCCAAGGCAGAGCTGGCCGGGCCGGATTTGAACCTTGTCTGGGGCAGCGAGGCGCATCAGAGCCGATTCCCCCTGGCCTGGTTGCAAGCCTTCCGCCCAGGCCAACCGCCGGAAGACCCCGCTGCCGCACCACCGATTGTTTGGCGGAGCGATCTTGGGGCTGACGGCATCCCTCGGCATCAAGCCGACGCGATTGCCGGATCTGATGAAGCGCTCGCGGTATGGATGCGCGATACTGGGCGATATGGGATCAGCATCGTCGAAGGCGTCGCAGCGGAATCCGGTGCGGGTCGCGCGCTGGCCGAGCGGATCGGCTTCCTGCGGCGCACCAATTTCGGCGTCGATTTCGAGGTGGTGAACAAGCCGGACCCGAACAATCTGGCCTATACGGCGGTGGCGCTGCCGCTCCACACCGATTTGCCAAACCAGGAAGTGCCGCCCGGCTATCAGTTCCTCCACTGCATCGCCAATGAGGCGCAGGGTGGCGGATCGCTCTTCGCCGATGGCTATGCGATGGCCGAAGACCTCCGCCAAAACGATCCGGATGCGTTCGACCTGCTCTCGACCATCGCCATCCCATTCCGGTTCCATGATGGAGAGACCGATCTGCGCATCCACCGACCGGTGATCACGCTGAACCCGTCTGGCGCGGTGATCGAGTTGCGCTGGAATGCCCATCTGGCCGGTGTCTTCGATATGGAGCCGGGCCTGATGGTGCCTTACTATAGCGCCTACCGGGCGTTTATGCGGCGCACGCGGGATGCCGCATTCCAGGTGACGCTCAAACTGCAAGCAGGCGAAATGGTCGTGTTTGACAATCGCCGAGTCCTGCATGGCCGGGAGGCATTTGACCCCTCGACTGGGTTCCGGCATCTGCAAGGCTGTTACGTGGATCGCGGTGAGTTCGACGCCCGGCTTCGGGTACTTGCGCGGACGTGAAACACGCGCCGGGAAACATGTGTTTCCCGGCGCCTTAACCTGGAGCGCGTTCGGCCCAACCGGCAAAGATGCGTTCCAGGAACACCACGATATAGAAGAGGAAAATCCCAAGCGCCGCCAAGGCGAAGAGCACCGCAAACATCAGCGGATAGTCTGCGTTGATCCGCCCGCTATCGAACAGATCCCCCAGGCCGCGCCCGTGTGGCGAGACGATTTCCATCAGGTTGGTGCCGATAAAGGCCAGCGTGACCGCGACTTTGAGCGCCCCGAAGAACTCCGGCAGCGTTTTCGGCAGCGCGATCTTCCAGAAGATCGTGAAATTCGATGCGCCAAGCGAGCGCAGGATGTCACGATATTCCGGCTCCAGCGTTGACAGTCCAATCGAAACCGACACGGCGATCGGAAAGAACGAGATCATGAAGGCAATCAGGATCGTGTTGAAATCGTGCTGGCCGACAAAAATCAGCGCGACAATTGGCACAACAGTCGCTTTCGGGATCGCGTTGAAGCCGACCAAAAGCGGATAAAGACCCTCCCGGGCGACCCGCGAGAAGCCCATGATCATCCCGACCAGTGTTCCGAACACCACGGCGATGCCGAGGCCCGCGACAGTGCGCCAAAGCGTTTCCCAGCTTTTCACCAGGAACAGATCGCGGAACTGCCAGAATTTCGGCAAGAGATCCGATGGTGAGGCCATGCGGAAATCGGGCAGTTGATAGACCCAGACCAGCCATTCCCAGATCGCCAAAACGGCGACGATGAACAGAACTGGCGAGGCGATTTTGCGGACGGTTTCGCGGCTCATTGCACGATCCCCTCTTTGGCCGATGCGGCGGGCGCGTGTTCGGCCAAGGGCTCATCCGGGCTACTGGCGCGGCCTTGCGCAACCTGAATTTGGTGGCGCAAGACGGCCAGCATCTCGACCGCTTTCGGTGTGTAGAGGTCGTCCAACGTGCGTTTGCCGTCGATGTTCACATCCAGCACATATTGCGCATGCGCCGGGCGGCCCGAGAGAACGACCACTTGATCGGCCAGGAACACGCTTTCTCGCAGATCATGGGTAATCAACAGGCAGGTGAACGGTTCCTCTTCCCGCAGATCGTGCATCGTGCACCAGAGATCTTCGCGGGTGAACGCGTCCAGCGCGCCGAAAGGTTCATCCAAAATCAACACTTCGGGCCGATGAATCAGCGACCGACACAGCGAAGCCCGCTGGCGCATACCGCCCGACAGTTCCGAGGGGCGTTTTTCTTCAAACCCGGTCAGCCCGACCAGTTCAAGCAAATGCTGGGCGCGTTCCAGCCCCTCGGCCTTGGTCATTTTGCTTTTGATGATCTCTAGGGGAAGCATCACATTTTGCAAAATCGTGCGCCATTCCAGCAAAACCGGATTCTGAAAGGCCATGCCAACCGTGGGCCGGGGCGAGGTCACTTTCTGATTGGCGAGCCACACTTCCCCCTCATTGGGGCGCATCAGGCCCGAGACCAAACGGGTCAGCGTGGACTTACCGCAACCGGAGGGGCCGACAACCGCCGTGAAGCTGTCTTTCGGCATTTGCAGCGATAGGCGGTCCAAAACCGGCAGCGGGCCAGCGGCGGTGCGATACGCGTGGGTGACCTCACGCAGCTCGATCTGGGAAGAAGATGTCATCAGGGGCTTTCGTCAAAAAATGCGGGCCGGGTGGATCCGGCCCGCATGGGATAGAGCGTTTTGCCGATTATTCCGGCGCAACCATCAACACATCGCTCTCGGGCAGATATGCGTCCGTGAAATAGAGCGCCGCATCGGGCGCGTTCTGGAACTCATAGACCAAGGTCATCTGCTCCAAGGCGCGCGCCAGACGATCCTGATCGACATAGCCCATGCCGTTTTCGACAACCGTGTCGGTCAACACATTGCTGTCGATGGCCAATTGCAGGCGCCGGGTTTCCAGCTCCACGTCGCCCGCCGGGTTGCGCGCGATGACTGCGGCGGCACCGGCGGCGGGGTCGGCAATGGCATCTGACCAGCCCTGCGCGACCGCGGTCAGGAAGCTGGTCACGACATCCGGGTTTGCTGCGGCGAAATCGGTGTTGACGATGATAGCATTGCCATAAAGCTCAACACCGTGATCGGCGAAAAGGATGGTGGTGATGTCATCCTCGGGCACGCCGAGACGTGCCAGCGACAAATACGACGAGAAGTTGAACCCGGTCACCGAATCCACATTGCCCTCCGCCAGCATCGGCTCACGCGTTGGGAAGCCAACGGGCTCCACAGTAATCGTCGAGACGTCGATTCCGTTAACTTCGGCCAAGATCGGAAATTGCGCCCAAGCGCCATCGGGCGGCGGGGCGCCAAGGGTTGAGCCTTCCAGGTCTTCAATACCGGAAATGCCTTGGCTCACCCGGCCGACGATGGAAAACGGCGGGCTGTCATAGGTCATCATAACGGCGGTGACGGGTGCGCCCGGGTTGGTGTCGAGAAACCGCACCAGTGAGTTGATATCGGCAAAGCCAAGCGGGAAGGAGCCAGACGCCACTTTAGGGATCGCATCGAGCGAGCCTTGGCCGGCAGTGATCTCGACGGACAGATCTTGCGCGGCGAAATGGCCGTTATCAATGGCAAGGAAATAGGGGGCGGACGGGCCTTCAAAGCGCCAATCCAGCGCGAAGGCGATATCGGTTTCAGCAGCCAGCGGGGTCGCCGCGACAATGGCGGCGGCGCAGGTGGCAATCATTCGGGTTTTCACGGGCGGTCTCTCCTCTTGGTGGCAGCCATCATTGACCCCGTTAACTCAGGCAGGACAACGGCGAGGGTCAATCTGCACGCGCCCCGCAGTACAGGTTGCCCTAAGCTTTGCCCAAAAAACAAGCATGTCGACGGATTATTTGGCAGCCAAAGGGTGATCTGCCGAAATTACAGCGTGATGGCAAACCGGGCAAAGCCGGTTTCGGCTGCTCCCAGATATTCCAATCCAAACTCCTTGATCCGGTCTGGATAGGCCAAAGCGCCGGGCCCGATCTCGGCAATCGCGCGGATACCGCCTGCATCGGCAAAGTGCCACGTCGGGTTTGTGACAGCGGAGAGCCGATCGTAGGTGGTGAAATACCGAACCAGAACATCGCGGACCGAGAGGCGCTCTAGCCAGATTTGTTCCGCATCTGCAGGGGCTGTGAAATGCCCGCCGCCACTGGCCCGATAACTGTTGGTGACGACCAAAAACTCCTGATCTTCGGTCACAAGCTGCCCGTTGTGGCGCAAATCGCGGATTCGCCCCGGGGTTTCATATTCCTCTTCACCATCAGCGCTGTAGCGCGCAGGGACGGTCACATCGATCGCATAGGTCAACCCGTCGAGCACATCGAAATTGTAGCCCGCAAAGCGATGGTCGATCAGAGGTTGTTGCGGCTCGTCGGGCCGTATCTGATGAAACGCGCAGGCCGCCCGTTCTAGCCAATCGCGCACCTGGGCGCCGGTGGCTTTTAGGATCGCGACCATGTTCGGGTAGACATAAAGGTCAGCGGCGTTCTTGATCGCCAGAGGACCTTTCGGAATATCGGTATAATTCACAGGGCCGCCGCGACCGCCGGCTTTGAAGGGAGCGGCGGCGGACAAGAGCGGTAGGTGGGCAAACTTATGCCCGCGGAGGATCTGCCCCGCAAAGTCGCGCTGCGCATCGGCAATCACCTGGACGGCGGCAGAGTTGGCGAGAAGGGCAAAATACGTCTCCAACGGCACCAGGGTTTCGCCAACCCGGCGACGGATGAATCCTAGTGTCGCGATATGGTCTTCGGCGGTGGCCCGTATGACATCAGGGCAACTCTCGATCTCTGGCACCTTGCAAGTTGAGTCCGCGCCAACCGTTGGCGGGGCGATACGGATCAACTGGCCTCTGGCGTTGCTGACGCGCCAGCAATCTCGGTCAATCTCTGACAATGTGAGGTCGATCACCCCAAGATGCGACCCTTCGGCGCCTGGTTGCACGACCGGCGTGCCGTGGATCGTCCCCGCATTCGGGTCCAGCCAATCTGGCGCGGCGGCGTTGTGCGGCGCTGGAAAGAGTTCATGCGTGTGCCCTGCAATCACCGCGTCAACGCCATCGAGTTGGGCCAGGGGGACAACCGCATTTTCCATCTGCGGATGCTCCTCCGTTGGCCCCAACCCGCTATGGCTTAACAGGATGACGAGATCCGTCCCGGCCTCGCGCACCGCGCCAATTTCCCGGCGGGCGGCTGTGAGAATGTCTTCGGCCTCCAGCTTGCCTTCTAACAGATATCTGTCCCACATCAGGGTTTGCGGCGGCGCAAGGCCGATGACACCGATGCGCAATCGGCGTGATCTGCCGGACATATCCTGCATATCACGATCGAGAATGACCCAAGGCGGCACAAAGCTTTCGCCATCGACCCGTTTGATATTGGCCAAAACGGCTGGAAAAGACGCACCTGCGAGGGCGGATTGCAGGAACTCCAACCCATAGTTGAAGTCGTGATTGCCCAATGCCATCGCGTCATAGTTCAGCGCGTTCATTGCGGCAACCATTGGGTGCGGTCGTCCGTTTGTGCATTGGGATTGCGCGGCGAAATCGCCAAGAGGCGTGCCTTGCAGCGTATCGCCGTTATCAACCAAAAGGCAGTTTTCAGCGGCGCGGCGCAGGCTTGCGATTACGCCACCGGCACGCACCAAGCCGCCCCGATTCTGTGGTTGATCGGTGTAGTAGTTATAGGGATGCAGGTTCGCATGGAGATCGCTTGTCGCTAAAATGCGCAAGCTGAGGCTGCTAAGCACCCCTGACTCCAAACTGGCATCAGCACCCATAGAACGACCCTTTCCCCGAGCGCCGAGCATAGTCTTAACGTGAGACGAGACACCAATTATATCGCGCGCTTTTGGACGGAGCCAGAGGTTCTGTGGATAAATCCGCGTCTTTGCGCCGCCTCCTTTTCGGTCTGCGACATTCCTGCCATACCGGGCGGCAGGCACCGAAGCGGCAGGAAGGCATACAGGTAATGAAACTCGCGGAAACCGTGACCTTTGGCGGCTCGGGTCTTGATCGCGCGGCGGAGCTGCGTGGAGATGCAGCGATGCTTGATGAGGCGTTGGAAAGCCAGGCCGGTCTGGTCTTGCCACTCTGGCGCGGCAAGCCGCTTATGCGGGGCGAGGCGGGGCAGGCCACCTTGGTCTGGCTGCCAAATGATCACCCGGTTCTTGCCGAAGCTGCGCCTGTTCGGGTGTTTTTGGGGCGTGATGACGGGCAATTGCGCTTCGCGGCGGATATCTCGGCCTGGACGCCGGTTGACGTCGATGAAGCGCAAATCGGCGCGTTTCTTGACCCGACGCTTCAGGCCCACCCGGCCGCGCCGAACCAAGCGCTCTTTCGTGAGTTGCGCGGTGCGATGACCTGGCTGAGCGCCCGGGATGCCGAGCTGTCGGCAACGGCCAAGGCTGTGCTTGACTGGCACCGCACCCATCGGTTCTGCTCGCGCTGCGGCGCTGAGAGCGTGGCCGATCAAGGTGGGTGGCAGCGGGTCTGCGCGACCTGTGGCGGGCGTCACTTCCCGCGCACCGACCCGGTCGTGATTATGCTGATTACGCATCGCAATGACGTCTTGTTGGGCCGGTCACCGGGCTGGCCCGAAGGCATGTACTCTTTGCTTGCCGGGTTTGTGGAGCCCGGTGAGACCTTGGAGGCGGCGGTGCGCCGGGAGGTCTTGGAGGAAACGCAGGTCGATGTTGGGCCGGTCACCTATCTGGCCAGCCAACCCTGGCCCTATCCCGCATCGCTTATGTTCGGATGTCGCGGCGAGGCGCGCACCCGCGCGATCACGGTCGACCCAGTTGAAATCGAAGACGCTTTATGGCTCAGCCGGGAAGAACTGACCGAGGTTTTTGCAGGCCGACACCACAAAATCTTGCCAGCCCGAAAGGGCGCGATCGCGCATTTCCTATTGGAAAACTGGCTTGCGGATCGGTTGGATTGAACCGAAATTGCGCCACAAGACCGGGGCATTGATGAGGACAGTCGAGACATGAAGTTCAAAGTCGCCGAAGATGTCGACGCCCCCATCGGGTTCGTGTTTGAACGGATGACCGATTTCTCGCAATTCGAGGCGGATGTTAAGCGCCGGGGCGCGGACCTGCGGCGTGTCGGCAATTGGACCCAAATCGCCGAGGGCGTGCAATGGCGTGGGGCCGTTCAGGTGCGCGGTAAGAAGCGCAAGATCGAAGCCGAATTGACCGAGCTGGTCCCGGATGAGAGTGCGAAGGTCGACATCACGGTTGGCGGGATGGAGGCGGTCTATCAAATGGCCTTCATCGCCCTTTCGCCTGAAGTAACGCGAGTAGCGACGGAACTGGATTTGAAGCCGCGCACATTGACCGCGCGACTGATCATCCAAACCTTGAAATTGGCCCGCGGGCGCGTCGTGCGGCGCATGACCAGAAACTTGATGCGGCAAGGCAATCAGACGGCCGCGGCGTGGCGACAAGCGGCGCGCAGCTGAGGCTTGGCAGGTTCATCAAAAATGTGGCGGCTGGGCGGATCTTGGCTGGCTAGACCGCGTGCGCGGCTCAACCTTGCGGTGTCATCGCTTTACGCTGTCTGGCCCTTGCCATGCCCAATTGCCGCTCGCGCCAGATAATCAAAACGCCTGCCAGAATGATGATCACGGCCCCGCCGAGCATGGTCAATGTCGGCACCTCGTCGAAGATCAGATACCCGACGCCGAGCGCCAGCAGCATTGAGGTGTATTCAAATGGCGCGATCAATGAGGCATCGGCATGCCGATAGCTCGACGTGAGCAAGATCTGTCCAAGCCCGCCCAAAAGCCCGGCAAGAACCAACATGACGATCTGCACTGGGCTCGGCATCACCCAGCCCCAGGGGATTGTCAGGAGCGACAAAGTGCTGGCCGTGACCGAAAACCAAAACACAATCGCGGCGGTGCCCTCGGTCTGCACCAGTTTGCGCACAAAGACTTGCGCCAGCGCGGCGCAAATCGCGCCCATCAGAACGACGACTGCCCCCAATGTCTCCCGCGTATCGGCACCGCTGACCCCGACTTGCAGCCGTGGGGAGAGCACGATCAGAACCCCGACCAACCCAAGCGCCACGACACTGAGCCGAAAGGCGCGCACCTCCTCCCCCAAGAACATGGCGGCGAAAATCACCACCAGAAGTGGCGCGGCATAGCCGATCGCGGTCACCTCGGGCAGCGGCAAAAGACCCAAGCCCGCAAAGCCAAGCCCCATTGCCATCGTGCCGACCAGCCCGCGCCAGACATGCCCCATAGGATTCTGCGTTTTGAGCCCAATATGCAGTTCTTGGCGATAGAGCAGCCAAGCGACAATCACCGGCAGAGCGCAGATTGAGCGGAAAAACACGGCTTGGCCCGCGGGCACCGTGTCAGAGACCGATTTGATCAGGCTCGCCATCGTCATGAAGACGCAGACCGACGCGATCTTGAGCGCAATGCCGCGAAACGGCGTCATGATCTGGGCAGAAGTTCAGCTTCCTGTAGCAGGCGGATCGCAAAATCTTGCCGGAAATGCTGTAGGGCAGAAAAGCTGCGCGCGCGGGTGTAGAGCGAAAACACCACCGGTTCGGCATTCTCCCGGAGGACAAAGCCGGTGTACCAGCCTTCAAATTCTCCACTGAATCCATTGCTGGAGGTCGCGCCTGCTCCTGTCTTTCCATGCAAGGTCGCGGTGCCGAACTGGGCGACATGGCTGGCCTCGATCAGCGCGTTGGCACTTGCGCCCGATAGCGCCAGCGTGCCCATGAAGAACCGGTCGAGAAAGTCCACCTGCTCCCTCACGGACACCATGAGCGGTCCGCCCAGCCAAAAGCCGTCGGAGCCATCTGGAACACTGGCGTTGCCATATCCCCATTCGCCAAGCCGTTGGCGGTATTCGCGAACTCCGACATCCAGGGCAATGTCTTGAAAGACCCAAACAGCTGAGTCCCGAAATGCGCTGCGCAAGGTTTGATCCTGGCGCCAGTCTCGCGGCCAATATCCTGCGGCGGGGCGGCGATCTTGATCCCAAGGGTACGCGTGATCAAGCGACGCCGCGACGCCTGTTTCCAAAGCGATCAGCAGATTGGGGATTTTGAAGGTGGACCAAGGCGCATGGCGAGTGTTCAGGTCGCTACCGGTCAGCACATACTCGATACCTGTCTCCAGATCGCGGGCGAGAAAGGCCACCTCGCGATCGCCGATCTCGTCGGAGAGCGGTCCCCTGAGAATGTCCACTTGTGCGGCCGCCATACTCGCGAAGACTGTCGCGATACACAGAAAGCCCATAGTAATCAAAGAGTTCAAAAAGGCACGCATCGCCATCTCTGCCAAATCCGACTAGGTTGGAAACTGCGCGGATAGATCCACGAAGGCACTCGTAGCCGACCTGCGCCGGGATGCCAATGCGCATCCGGGCTTGAAGTTAGATTTCATCCCAGAGGTTTTGATCGACCGCAGTTAATCCCGCGCGCGGTCGGCGGGATAGGTGCCGAGGATGTGCAAATTGGTCGTGAAATACCCCAATTCTTCCAATGCCAACTGCACATTGCGATCCTCGGGGTGGCCTTCGACATCGGCATAAAACTGCGTGGCGGTGAAGGAACCGCCGACCATGTAGCTTTCCAGCTTGGTCATGTTCACGCCATTGGTCGCGAACCCACCCATCGCTTTATAGAGGGCCGCAGGGATGTTGCGGACCCGGAATACGAAGCTTGTCATCATGTGATCGGCGCGGCGGGTCATATCCGCCTCGCGCGACATCAATAGGAAACGCGTGGTGTTTCGGTCATGATCCTCGATATGGCGCGCGAGCACATCGAGACCATAGATCTCCCCCGCCAGTTCCGAGGCCAGCGCCGCCTGCGTTTTGTCGCCGCGTTCGGCGATGATCTTCGCAGATCCCGCGGTGTCTGCGCCAACCTGGCCGCGAATCCCATATTCGCGCAGAAAATCCCGGCACTGACCCAGAAGCACCGTATGACTCTGCGCACTTTTCACATCCGAAAGCGTCGCGCCGGGTACCGCCAACAGGTTGATATGCACCCGGACAAAGGCTTCATCGACAATATGCAGCCCGCTATCAGGCAGTAGATGATGAATATCCGCGACCCGTCCATAAGTGGAGTTTTCCACCGGCAGCATCGCCATATCGGCGCGCCCATCCCGGACCGCTTCGATGGCATCCTCAAAGGTCGGACAGGGCAAAGCCTCCATCGCTGGGCGGGCCTCGTGACAGGCCTGATGCGAATAGGCGCCGGGTTCTCCCTGGAAGGCGATACGCGATGTCATGGGCGAATTTCTTTCCCGATGGTGTTTTGTCGCGCTCCCTACACCTTGAAAGCCCCCTGGGAAAGCCGATAGATAGCGCGCAAGCTCAGGTGAGAGAACGGGACAACTATGTTTGACACAATGACCATCACCAAGGTAGGCGGCTCTCTTTGCGCCGCGCTCTTGATCTTCCTGCTTGGGGGCTGGGCCGCCGACGGGCTCTATTCCGTGGGCGGGTCCCACGATGATGAGCATCGCGCGGGCTATGTGATCGATACAGGCGAAGAAAGCGACGAACCCGCCGAGGAGGTGGTCGAGGTCGCCTTTGCCGATGTGTATGCCACGGCCGATGCCGGCGCGGGCGAGCGTCTTTGGCGCCAATGCTCGGCGTGCCATTCCGATGAAGCTGGCCGCAATGGGGTTGGCCCGTCGCTGCATGGGGTTGTGAACCGTGCGAAGCACACAGCCGAAGGCTTTGGCTATTCCGACGGACTCCTGGCCACAACCGGGGACTGGACGCCTGAGAATATCTCGGACTTCATCGCCAACCCGCGCGAATATGCACCAGGCACCGCCATGGCCTATAACGGCATGCGCGACGTGGAAGATCGGGCCAATCTGATTGCCTATCTTGCGACGCTGGTCGACTGATCCGGCGTATAAGACTTAAAGAGAGGCCGCCTTCGGGCGGTCTTTTTTATGCAGAAGCGGCAGAACCGGGCCAAAACCACATCTGTTCACGATTTCTCAACTTGATGAGTCCGGGGGATGGCCCGTAACGTGAGATAGCCCAGATAATTGGCCAGAGAGTCCGAAAAACAGCAGTGGAGGGTGTCATGCGCAACCGCGAATCCGAGGCTCAGGCGGTATTGCGACCGTGCAGCGCAAGCGCGAGGTATTGGCTTTTGATGCCAATGATCTTGCTCATGCTTGCGGCAGGCATGGCGCGCGCGCAGGACGATGACCTTATCGTTGCGCATGGTATCTCGACCTTCGGCGACCTGCGCTATGGGCCGGATTTCGAACATCTGGATTATGTCAATCCCGATGCGCCCAAAGGCGGCGAGATGTCGTTTTCTTGGTCATCTGCCGGTGGATCGTTCGACTCTCTGCATCCCTTCACGCGGGAAGGCCGCCCGGCGGTGCTGTCTTCCATCTTCTTTGAATCGATGCTCGAAGGCACAGCGGATGAGATCGGGTCGGCCTATTGCTTGCTCTGCGAAACTCTCGCGTATCCTGAAGATCGATCTTTCGTGATCTTCACGATTCGCGAGGGCGCGGCGTTTTCCGATGGCACAGCCGTGACGGCGGATGACGCGCTCTTTTCCTATGAAATCCTGCGTGACGAGGGCCTGCCCAGTTTCCGGGCGTCCATCGGGCGAACGATCGCTGGTGCCGAAGTGCTCGACGACCGCCGCATCCGGTTTGATTTCAATCCAGAGGCGCCGCTTCGCGGGCGGATCCAATCGGCCGGTGGCCTGCCGGTCTTTTCGCGCGCCAGCCATGACGCATCGGGATACGGGTTTAGCGAGGCGCGGCTGGAGCCGTTGATGGGCTCGGCGCCCTATGTGCTGCATGAAGTGGAATCTGGGCAACGGACCGTGTTCCGCCGCAATCCCGATTACTGGGGCAATGACCTGCCGATCAATCAGGGGCGGTACAATTTCGACCGTATCCGGATTGAGTATTATGGCGATGCTGTTGCGGCCTTCGAAGGGTTTACCGCCGGAAACTACCTGTTCCGGCAGGAGAGCAGCTCGGTCAACTGGGCGACGTCTTATGATTTCCCGGCGCTGGACCGTGGCCATGTGGTCAAAGCGGAACTGCCGGATGGCACGATTTCGACGGGTCAGAGCTTCGTCATCAATCTGCGCCGCGAGAAATTCCAAGATGCCCGTGTGCGCGAAGCCATCGCGCTGATGTTCAACTTCGCATGGACCAATGAGACTCTGTTCTACGGTCTCTATGAGTGGAACGACTCTTTCTGGCAGAACACCGATCTGGTCGCGGAGGGCCTGCCAAGCGAGGCAGAACTGGCGCTTCTGGAGCCGCTTCGCGACCAGCTACGGCCCGAGGTCTTTACCGAGGAGCCGTTTAGCTTGCCCGCATCGAACCCCGACCGCTCGCTCGATCGTCGTCAGGCACGCCGGGCCATCGGCCTGCTGGAGGAGGCCGGCTGGGTCGTTGGCGATGACGGCATGGTGCGCAATGCGGCCGGGCAGACGCTGGATGTGGAATTCTTGAACTCCGGCCCGATGTTTGACCGGCTCATCAACCCCTATGTCGAAAATCTCCGCACCATCGGCATCAACGCGCGTCTGACCCGCGTCGACAGCGCCCAGATGACGCAGCGCGAGCGGGAGTATGATTTCGACATCATCACCGACCATATCCCGATGGCGTATGAGCCGGGCGCAGGTCTGCGGCAGTATTTCGGGTCGCAAACGGCCGATACATCGGTTTTTAATGCGGCCGGTTTGGCCGACCCGGCCATCGATGCGCTGGTTGAGCATGTGATCGACGCAGAAACACGGGAAGAGTTGAGCGTATCCGTTGCTGCTCTGGACCGGGTGTTGCGGTGGGAGCGCTTCCGCGTGCCGCAATGGTTCAACAATGCCCATTGGGTCGCCTATTACGACATCTATCGGTATCCCGACCCGCTGCCGCCTTTTGCGCTCGGGTTCCTCGACTTCTGGTGGGTCGATGCCGAAGCCGAAGCGGCCTTGCGCGAAGCAGGCGCGTTCTAAACCAAGATGGGCCCTTATATCCTCAGACGGCTTTTGCTGATGATCCCGACACTCTTTGGGATCATGGTGATCAACTTCGCGCTGACGCAATTCGTCCCCGGCGGGCCGGTAGATCAGGTTCTGGCGCAGCTTGAGGGCGAGGGCGATGTCTTCGCCACCATCTCCGGCGGTGGGTCCGAGGCGGGCCCGATTGAGATCGAAGGCGCCTATCAGGGCGGGCGAGGCGTGCCGCCGCGCTTCCTGGAAGAGTTGGAGATCTCCTTCAACTTCGCCCGCATCGTCTGCGCCGACGGCTTCACCGGCATCCCCGACCTGGATGCTGAGGAATGCAGCTCCGAACGCATCCCGGCTGTCGAACGTTTCTTTCTAATGCTCTGGGACTACATGCGCTTCGATTTCGGTGACAGCTTCTTTCATTCCGAAAGCGTGATGGAGCTTGTGGTCGACAAACTGCCCGTTTCGATCACCCTCGGTCTCTGGTCGACGCTCATCGCCTATATCGTCTCGATCCCGCTTGGCATCCGCAAAGCGGTCAGTGATGGGTCCCGGTTCGACACCTGGACCAGCGGCATCATCATCGTGGCCTATGCGATCCCGGGCTTCCTCTTCGCGATCCTGCTTTTGGTGCTGTTCGCGGGCGGGTCCTACTGGCAAATCTTCCCGCTCCGGGGCCTCACGTCACCCTCTGACGTTTGGGCCACACTCACCTGGTGGGAACGCATTCTCGACTATTTCTGGCACATCGCCCTTCCGGTCGTTGCCTCAACCATTTCGGCCTTCGCGACGCTCACGCTGCTGACGAAGAACAGTTTTCTGGATGAGATCAAGAAACACTATGTGATGACCGCCAAAGCCAAGGGGCTGGCGGAAAACCGAGTGCTCTATGGCCACGTGTTCCGCAACGCGATGCTGATCGTGATTGCGGGTTTCCCGGCGGTGTTCGTGAGTGTGTTCTTCGGCGGCTCGGTGATTATCGAGACGATCTTCTCGCTCGACGGGTTGGGGCGTCTCGGCTTCGAGGCGGCGGTCAGCCGGAACTACCCGGTGATTTTCGGAACGCTCTTCGTCTTTGGTCTCATCGGCCTCGTGGTCGGGCTGCTCTCTGATCTGATGTATGTCTGGATCGACCCGCGCATCGATTTCGAAACGCGGGAGACCTGAGAGATGGCGCTCCGCGAAGACGATATCACCCCGCCCGCCGCGGATGCGGCGCTGCCCGAACCCAAAAGAGGGCTCCTCAGCCTATCGCCGCTCAATCAACGCCGTTGGCGGAACTTCCGGGCGAATGGCCGCGCCTTCTGGTCGCTCCTGATCTTCACCGTGCTCTTCGGCCTCTCGCTCTTCGCCGAGTTGATTGCCAATGACAAACCGATCCTCGTCAGCTTCCAAGGGGAGCTCTATACGCCCATTTTCACCTTCTATCCCGAAACCCAGTTCGGCGGCGATTTCCGAACCGAGCCGGTCTATCGAGACCCCGAGGTGCAATGCCTGATCATCTCTGGCGGGTTGGATGCCTGTTGGGACGACCCCGAAGGCGTGATTATCGACGCGCAGGAAGACGGGGTCGTGAATGGCGAAGAGATCGACCGAGGCTGGATGCTCTGGCCACTCGTGCCCTTTTCTTACAACACGATCAGCAATGTGATCAGCACACCCGCCCCCGCCGCGCCGGATGCCAATCATTGGCTGGGCACCGATGACACCGCGCGCGATGTGCTGGCCCGAGTCATCTATGCGTTCCGGTTGAGCGTGATGTTCGCGCTGATTGTGACGGCGCTCACCTCGCTTATCGGCATCGCGGCGGGCGCGGTGCAGGGCTATTTCGGCGGTTGGCTCGATCTGATCTTTCAACGGATCATCGAGATTTGGGGCTACACGCCCAGCCTTTTCGTGATCATCATCGTGGCCGCGATCTTCACGATGAATTTCTGGCTCTTGGTCTTTCTTATGGTGCTCTTCGGTTGGACCGCGCTGGTGGGAGTTGTCCGCGCTGAGTTCCTGCGCGCCCGGAACTTCGAATATATCCGTGCCGCCCGCGCGCTTGGTGTGTCGAACCGCGTGATCATGTTCCGCCATGTGCTGCCGAATGCGATGGTGGCGACGCTGACCATGCTGCCCTTTATCGTGACCGGCACGATTGGCGGGTTGGCCTCGCTCGATTTCCTCGGCTTCGGCCTGCCGTCCTCGGCGCCGTCCTTGGGTGAACTGACCCTACAGGCAAAGAACAACCTGCAAGCGCCCTGGCTCGCCTTCACCGCCTTTTTCTCCTTCGCGATCATGCTGTCGCTGTTGGTTTTCATCTTCGAAGGGGTGCGCGATGCGTTTGACCCCAGAAAGACGTTCAAATGAGGGTGCTCGACGTCAAGAATCTCAAGGTCAGCTTCACTCAGGACGGGGCCACAACCGAAGCGGTGAAGGGGGTCAGCTTCTCGATTGAGAAGGGCGAAACCGTCGCGCTGGTGGGCGAATCCGGCTCCGGCAAATCCGTCACCGCGCTTTCCACAGTCGCGCTTTTGCCCGATAGTGCCAAGATCGAAGGTTCGGTGAATTATCGCGGGGCCGAGATGATCGGCGCTCCCGAGAGCGAGCTGCGCCATGTGCGGGGCAACGATATCAGCTTCATCTTCCAGGAGCCGATGACCTCGCTCAACCCGCTCCATACGTTGGAAAAGCAGCTTTCCGAAAGCCTTGGCCTGCATCAAGGCCTACGTGGGGAGGCGGCGCGGCGGCGGGTCATCGAATTGCTGATTAAGGTCGGCATCCGCGATCCCGAAACACGGCTCGGCGCGTATCCCCACCAGCTCTCCGGCGGCCAGCGTCAGCGGGTGATGATAGCGATGGCTCTCGCTAATGGGCCTGACCTGCTCATTGCCGATGAACCGACCACAGCGCTGGATGTGACGATCCAGGCGCAGATTCTCGAACTCTTGGCCGATTTGAAAGAGGCCGAGGGTATGAGCTTGCTGTTCATCACCCATGACCTAGGCATCGTCCGCCGCTTCGCGGATCGGGTTTGCGTCATGCAGGGCGGCGAGATTGTGGAGGCGGGTCGCACCGGCGAGATTTTTGACAACCCGCGGCACCCCTATACCCGTAAACTCCTGGCCGCCGAGGCGACGGGCGAACCTGATCCGGTGCCCGAGGATGCGCCCGAGATTGTCAATACGCATGATCTGAAAGTCTGGTTTCCGATCCAACGGGGCTTATTGCGCCGCGCCGTCGGCCATGTGAAAGCGGTCAATGCCGCGTCGATTTCGGTCCGCGCTGGCGAAACCCTGGGCGTGGTGGGCGAGAGTGGCTCAGGCAAGACCACGCTGGCGCTCGCGATCATGCGGCTCATCTCGTCCGAGGGGCCGGTCGTCTTCATGGGGCAGGATGTGCAGGGCTGGAAATCCGGCGCGCTCCGCCCGCTCCGCCGCGATATGCAGATCGTGTTCCAGGACCCCTTTGGCTCCCTCTCGCCGCGGATGACGGTGGAACAGATCGTGGCCGAAGGCCTGGGCGTGCATGGCACCGATCCGGGGCAGAACAAGCGCCAGATGGTGGCCGATATCTTGAACGAGGTCGGGCTCGATCCCGCGATGATGCATCGCTACCCGCATGAATTCTCCGGCGGGCAGCGGCAGCGGATCGCAATTGCCCGGGCGATGATTTTGAATCCGAAGCTGGTGGTGTTGGACGAGCCAACCTCGGCGCTCGACATGACCGTGCAGGTGCAAATCGTCGAGCTGCTGCGCGAGTTACAGCGACGCCATGGGTTGGCTTATCTCTTCATCTCCCACGACCTGAAGGTGGTCCGCGCGTTGGCCCACAAGGTCATCGTGATGAAGCAGGGCGATATCGTCGAAGCCGGCCTCAGAGACGAGATTTTCAACGCGCCGAAATCCGACTACACCCGCGCGCTGCTGGCGGCCGCATTTGACCTTCATGCCGAGGGCAGCGCGGCCTAAAATTAGATGGCTGAAGAGTGCCCGTCAGCGCGCATTTCGTATGCGTCAAATGCCCGCGCGATCATTCGTGTCAGGGGGCGGGCTTCGGGCAAAATCGAGAAACCTGTTGCGTCTTGGCGCACCACGCCGGGGAAGGCTTTAACCGCTCCGGCATAGATCGAATCCAGCTCCGCGCTGCTCAACCCAAAGTTGTTTTTGATTTCTGCGCTGTCGATCCGGAAATCGCACATCAGCATCTCGATCATCCGCGCGCGCAGGATATCGTCGCCCTTAAACGCGTGCCCGCGCCCGGTGGCCATTTCACCGGCACGTACTGCTTTTTGATAGGCGGCGGTGCCAGCGTCGTTCTGCGCAAACCCTTGCGGGAAGCGCGAGATGGAGGACGCGCCGAGGCCCAACAAGACATCGCAGGTGTCATCCGTGTAGCCCTGGAAATTCCGCCGCAAGCGCCCTTGACGCGCGGCCACTTCCAGCCCGTCGCCGGGCCGCGCGAAATGGTCGATCCCGATCTCGGCATAGCCGTCCCACATAAAGAGTCGCCGCGCCGTATCGAAGAGCGAAAGGCGTTCCTCGGGCGAGGGCAGGGTGTCCGTCGGGATCATTGCCTGGCGTTTCGCCATCCAGGGCACATGGGCATAGCCGTAAAGCGCGACGCGATCCGGAACCAAAGACAGAAGCATTTGAACTGTCTCGGAAATTCGGGCCTGACTCTGGTCAGGCAGGCCAAAAAGAATGTCGGCATTGAGCGAGGTGATGCCGCGCGCGCGCAGCATTTCCACCGCGTCGCGGGTCACATCATAGCTCTGAATGCGACCGATAATCTGTTGGATGTCGTTGTTGAAATCCTGCACCCCGATGGAGGCGCGATTCATCCCCGCCGCGGCAAGTGCATCAAGCCGAGCCGCGTCGATTTCATTGGGGTCGATCTCAACCGAGAACTCCGCGCCATCGGCGAGCGGCAGGACATCTGTCAGCGCGTCGGTCAAGTCCGTCAGCATAGCCGGCGACATCAGCGTTGGGGTGCCCCCACCATAATGCAGCCGCGCCAGTTCGACCCCCTCAGGGAGAACGTCGCGCAGCAGCGCAATCTCCGATTTGACCGATTCGAGATAGGCAATCACCGGTTCATCGGACCGGACCCCTTGAGTCCGGCACGCACAGAACCAACACAACCTGCGGCAGAACGGCACATGCACATAGGCCGAAATCTTCGATCCCGGCGGAATTGCACCAATCCAGTCTACGAAATCCCTTGCAGACACGTCGTTCGAGAACTTCGTGGCCGGAGGGTAACTCGTATAACGTGGCACTTTTGAGTCAAACAGACCCAGGCGGCGAAGTTGCGTCATATGCTCCATTGCTATACACCTAAGAGTTGTAAGCACCCCTGTAATTGATCGAGATCAAAGCGGGGTCAAGCCACTCCTATTCCGGTGATAGAAATGACCAATCGCCAGTTCGCCCTGCCACAACAAGATTGCGCCGATTGCCCGATCCGCCATCGGGCCGTTTGCGCACGCTGCGAAACCGATGAGTTGGATCATCTGGAGTCCATAAAATACTATCGGAAATACGAAGCCGGTCAGACGATTGTCTGGGCGGGTGACAAGATGGATTTCGTGGCGTCGGTGGTCGAAGGCGTGGCCTCTCTGACCCAAACGATGGAAGACGGGCGTCGCCAGATGGTCGGGCTTTTGTTGCCCAGTGATTTCCTCGGCCGCCCGAATCGCGACACGGCTCCCTATGACGTCGTGGCCTCGACCGATGTGCTGATGTGTTGCTTCCGCCGGACCCCGTTTCAGCAGTTGATCGCCGATACGCCGCATATCAGCCAGCGGCTTCTCGAGATGACGCTGGACGAACTGGATGCGGCGCGGGAATGGATGCTGCTTCTGGGCCGGAAGACGGCGCGGGAGAAGATCGCCAGCCTTTTGAGCATCATCGCGCGGCGGGATGCGAGCCTGAAGGATTTGCCATCGACTGGCGAAGTGTCGTTTGATCTGCCGCTGACCCGCGAAGCGATGGCCGACTACTTGGGCCTGACGCTGGAAACCGTGAGTCGCCAGATGTCAGCGCTGAAGCGCGACGAGGTGATCCGCCTGGAAGGCAAACGTCATATCACCATCCCGGATTTCGATCTCCTCCTGGACGAGACCGGCGACGATGCTGATGGCGGGATGCTGGCCTGACAGCTTTTGTCTCTCCAAAGAAGCTTGGATTCATCAGGTGGCCGCATTGCGGGCAAACCGAACCTTCAGACCCAATCGGTTTCATGATTGAGTGCGCTTTGCGGCGCACGAATAACAGCGGAACGGCTCAATCCCATTCAGGAGCGTTGGCGCAATGGTCCATGATTTCACCACGCGAATAGACGGTCTCTTCTTCGGCAGAGTCGAGAACCGTTGGGAGGGGCGCGACCCCTCTGCTATTGGCAAAACAGCGGTAACCGGTCGGCGTGTCATCGAGGAAAACGGATTTGTCGAGGATGCCCAAGCCGATCTTGTGCATCACGGCGGGCGGGACAAAGCCATCCATCACTATGCTGCGGATCACTATGCAGATTGGATCGCGGAAGGGGCCATCCCTGAGGGAACACGGCCTGCTGCTTTTGGCGAGAATATCTCGACATGCGGTATGACCGAAGAAACGGTGTGCGTCGGAGATATCCTGCAATTGGGTACGGCCACCGTCCAAATCAGCCAAGGGCGGCAGCCGTGCTGGAAGGTCGCGGAACACACGACTAATCCCCGCATGGCGGCGCTCTTCACGAAAAGCGGGCGAACGGGCTGGTACTATCGCGTTCTGGAAAACGGCACTGCCGGGGTGGGCGATGAGGTGCGCCTTCTGGAACGGCTGCACCCAGAGTGGTCGGTCAAATGTGTCACGCTGGGTCGCCTGACGCGGCGTATCTCGTCACAGGATGCTGAGGTCCTGGCGCATATGCCGGAATTGGCAGAGGGCTGGCGGAGCGCCTTTGCCAAGATGGCAGCGGGCGACCGAGGCGAAGACACCTCCAAACGCCTCAACGGCTAATGCGACGAAACCGCTTGGCCACCCCAAGACAAACCCCAATCCTTCTCTCGAAGGTTGCGACACCCATTTAGGCACTCATGAGACATGGGAGATGAGGGTTCTATGCAGGCCCTCAGCGAAACGACGATGAAATGTTCGAACGCCCCTGCCGAGCAAGAGGGGCGTTGAAGCCGTTGAACCGACGCCGCTTAGTGCGCCATCAAGACCGGCACGATGGCATTCTCCAGCAGGTTCCGTGTCGCCCCGCCCAAAATCGCTTCGCGGAAGCGGGAATGGCCATAGGCGCCCATCACCAGGAAATCCGCGTTTTGATCCTGCACATGCCGATTGATCACATCCGAGACCCGCGGCAGCGTTTGTGCCACGATTGAGACTTCCACTTGGCACCCATGCCGGTTGAGCATCTGACAGAGCTCAGCGCCCGGATCGGCAACCTCCGCCGCGTGCCGTTGTGGGTCGATGATCAGGATATTGACCAGTTTCGCGGTTTTCAGGATCGGCAATGCCGCCCGAACCGCCGAGAGCGCCTCAGCCGATTCATTCCAGGCGATGACAACCCGTTCCGGCGTCGCCGTGACCGGCTTGTCGCCGCCGGGCAAAACCACGGCGGTCGCTTGGCCTTGGAACATCGCCGCTTCGACCACAACCGGCGCGTCAGAGGTCTGCCCCTCGCCATACGGCTTCGGCAACATAACCATGTCAGCGAACCGCGCCCGGCGGGCGACGATTCCGGCCACGCTGGCCGTCTGCGTGACCAGAGCTTCGATCCCCCATGAGATTTCCGTCTTCTCCAAGCGGGCGCGGGCGGCAGCTTCGATCTCGCTGGCCAGGGCCTGTGCTTGGGCCAGGGTCTCCTCATGCATCAGCGCCGTCGCGCCAGCAAAATAATACCCGGTCTGTGTGCGGTCGATCCCGAGGCAAAGCACATCAAGATGCGCGCCTTCGGAACGGGCGAAGGGCAGAGCAGCCTCTAGCACGGGGCCGACCTCTGCCGGATCGGTGAGAATTGTCAGAATGCTCTTATAGGCCATATCAAACCTCCTCGGTTGCAAGCTTTTCTCAGGATTAGACCGGGGCGGGACGTCGCACCTTGACCTGCGTCAAGACAATTGGGGCCGGGGTTTGACATGGATCAAGGCCATAACCCCCTGTCCTGCGCGATGTGGGGTCAGATGGAACAGCTCCGGACGGCTCGACTCGAGTCGGAACCGGGGAATGACGAAGGGACGATCTATGCTTGATTATGTAAAGCTGCTGATCCTTGGCTTGGTGGTGCTTTGTGCAGCCATCGCAGCCAATTACGCCCGGGATATGGTTTATATGATCCATATGATCCTGGTGATGATCACGGCGGGTGGCCTGTTTATCTGGCAACTCCGTCGCACTGGTGAACCGGCGGTACCGGTTCCGACACATGAATATATGGACGGGCCCGTGCGCGCCGCCGCGATTGCCACCGCCTTCTGGGGGGTTGTGGGCTTTCTCGTGGGCGTGGTCATCGCGTTCCAGCTGGCTTATCCGCAGCTCAACTTCGATTGGGCGGACGGGTATCTGAACTTCGGTCGGCTCCGTCCTCTGCATACATCTGCGGTGATCTTCGCCTTTGGCGGCAACGCGCTGCTGGCCGCGTCCTTCTACATCGTGCAACGGACTTCGGCGGCCCGGATGTGGGGCGGTGGTCTGACCTGGTTCGTCTTCTGGGGTTACCAGTTCTTCATCGTTCTGGCCGCCTCCGGCTATGTCTTGGGCTCGACCCAAAGCATGGAGTACGCTGAGCCCGAATGGTATGTGGATCTCTGGCTCACGATCGTTTGGGTGGCCTTCCTCCTGGTCTTCGTCGGCACCCTGTTGAAGCGGAAAGAGCCGCATATCTACGTCGCTAACTGGTTCTTGCTCAGCTTCATCGTCACGGTGGCGATGTTGCATGTGGTCAACAACCTGGTTGTGCCGGTCTCCATCTTCGGCTCGCGCTCGGTTCACGTCATGTCGGGCGTGCAAAGCGCGATGACACAGTGGTGGTACGGCCATAACGCGGTGGGCTTCTTCCTGACCGCCGGCTTCTTGGGGATGATGTACTACTTCATCCCGAAACAAGCCGAACGTCCCGTCTACTCCTACAAGCTTTCGATCATCCACTTCTGGGCCCTGATCTTCTTGTATATCTGGGCCGGTCCGCACCACCTGCACTACACCGCGCTGCCGGATTGGGCCTCGACCCTCGGCATGGTGTTCTCGGTGATCCTGTGGATGCCCTCCTGGGGTGGTATGATCAACGGTCTGATGACGCTCTCGGGCGCTTGGGATAAGCTCCGGACTGACCCGATCCTGCGGATGATGGTGACCTCGGTGGCCTTCTACGGCATGTCGACCTTCGAAGGTCCGATGATGTCGATCCGTGCCGTCAACTCGCTCAGCCACTACACCGACTGGACGATCGGTCACGTGCACTCCGGTGCGCTTGGTTGGAACGGCATGATCACCTTCGGGATGCTCTACTATCTCTTCCCGAAACTCTGGAATCGTCAGGCCCTCTACAGCCTGCGCTTGGTCAGCTGGCACTACTGGCTCGCCACGATCGGCATCGTGCTCTACGCGTCGTCGATGTGGGTGACCGGGATCATGGAAGGCCTGATGTGGCGTGAAGTGGATGCGCAGGGCTTCCTGGTGAACTCCTTCGCCGACACGGTGGCTGCCAAGTTCCCGATGTATGTGGTCCGCGGCTTGGGTGGGGTGATGTTCCTCTCCGGTGCGCTGATCATGGTCTACAACCTCTGGATGACTGTGAAGAAGGGTACCGTGAAATCGGACGCCCCTGCCGCAGCGCCTGCTGAATAAGGAGGGTCGAAAACATGGCAACTCTCGACGGACATAAGAAGATCGAGACCAACGCGACCCTTCTGCTGACACTCAGCTTTCTGGTCGTGACCATCGGCGGGATCGTGGAGATCGCGCCCCTCTTCTACCTGGAAAACACGATTGAGGATGTAGAGGGCATGCGCCCCTACTCCCCGCTCGAGTTGGCAGGCCGGGAAGTCTATATCCGGGAGGGCTGCTATGTCTGCCACTCCCAGATGATCCGGCCAATGCGGGACGAGGTGGAGCGCTATGGCCACTACAGCCTGGCGGCGGAATCGCAGTATGACCATCCGTTCCAGTGGGGCTCGAAACGGACCGGGCCCGATCTGGCCCGGGTCGGTGGCCGCTACTCGGATGAATGGCATGTGGACCACATGACCGATCCGCAATCGGTTGTGCCGGAATCGGTGATGCCGCCTTATGGCTTCCTCTCCGATAACGTGCTGCAACCGACCTATATCGCGGATTTGATGGAAACCCATCGCTTTGTCGGTGTGCCCTACACCGACGAAATGATCGAAAACGCTCAGCTCGATTTCATCGAACAGGCGACCGATTTCGGCGATAGCGGTGTCGTGGAACGCTACCCTGGCGCGCAACAGCGTGACTTTGATGGGCAGCCGGAAGTGACCGAGATGGATGCGATCATCGCGTATCTGCAGATGCTGGGCACGCTGGTCGATTTCTCGACCTTCACGCCCGAAGAAGCTGCGGAAAGTCGGTAAAGGAGCAATAAGATGGAAGACACCTACACCATCATGCGGATCTTTGCCGGAAGCTGGGGCCTGATGTTCCTGCTTATCGCGTTCCTGGCGGTGATCGTATTCACCCTCAGACCCGGCAGCCGCAAAGTGCATCGCGACACGGCCAATATCCCGTTTCGGCATGACGACAAGCCGGCGGCGGATGACACCGCTGCTCCCGCCCAGTTGAAGGAGGCGCGGCAATGACCGACGACAAGAACAAACATCCCGACGAGCAGATCCTGCAAGAGGGCGACCCCGATACCACCGGCCATGTCTGGGACGGCATCAAGGAGTTCAACAATCCGCTTCCACGTTGGTGGCTTTGGACGTTCTACGGCACCATCGCCTGGGGATTGCTTTACACGATCCTCTATCCGGCGTGGCCGCTGATCAACAGTGCAACGCCGGGGCTGCTGGGCTACTCGACCCGTGCCAATGTGGCCGAGGATATTGCCGAGTTCGACAGCATGAACGCTCCGATCCGGGCGCAGATCGAAGAGGTCGAATTGGCGGCAATCAATGCCACCGATAACCCAGATCTCTACAGCTATGCGATCCAAGGCGGGGCCGCGACCTTTGCGACCTGGTGTTCCCAGTGTCACGGCTCGGGTGCGGCGGGCGTGCAGGCCTCGGGCTATCCGAACCTGCTGGATGATGACTGGCTCTGGGGCGGCACGATCGATGACATTCACTACACCGTCTCCCATGGGATTCGGAATGAGGATGACCTCGACGCGCGCTACTCTGAGATGACAGCTTTTGACGAGATCCTCACCGATGAGGAGATTGCCAGCGTCGTGCAATATGTCCGCAACATCTCGAACCAAGAGGCCGACGCGACCTTGGCGGCGGCTGGCGAGAGTGTCTATCTCGACAATTGCGCCGCCTGTCACCTGGATGACGGCTCCGGTGACCGGTTCCTCGGCGCGCCGAACCTGACCGATGCGATCTGGCTCTATGGCGGGTCCGAAGAGGCGATTGAGCACACCGTGCGCTTTTCCCGCTTCGGCGTGATGCCCCCTTGGACCGAGCGTCTGTCCGAGGCGGAGATCCGCTCGGTCGCGGTCTATGTCCACTCTCTGGGTGGCGGCGAATAGGCAGCCTAAAGCGCTGATAAACCTAACAAAGGCCCGGTGGGATATCCCCGCCGGGCCTTTCTTGTTTCGACCGATCAAATGCCTCCGGCGGGGCGGGCGCTTCCGCACTCTGTTGGAGCGAAAAAGAGCTGCGCGATCCAAATAATTCGTGGCTTCTTGATTCATGTCAAAGCTGCGCGCCATCGGAGTCGATACTCCAAGTTCAAGACATGTCTCCACGAGGATGTGTTTCTAATTGGCGGCCTTCCAGTGACCGCCTCAAAACACCGAAGGCCCCTCCCGGTCTTTGGTTCTGGCACCGGTCTTGGTCCTGTTCGCGCGTTTCCTACAAGACCGGTGCCCACTCCCCCACGCTCTAAAAGGCACTGATCCAGCGGTCGATTCGCGATACGCTCCACGGTGAGTCAGAAGAAGCCGTGCCCATGTCCGATCTCCCCTACGATGCCGCCCTTGCACGCTACGCTGAGATTGTAGCTGCTCATCCCGGCATCGATCTCAAAGGTAAGGCCAATCCCTATACCGCGATGAACGGCAATATGTTCAGCTTCTTGGACAAGGCCGGTGTGCTCTGCCTGCGGCTCCCCAAGGCCGATCGCGACCAGTTCATGGCGCACCACAAGACGGCCCCGGTGGAGCAATATGGCGCGGTCATGAAGGAATATGTGGCGGTGCCCGAAGCGCTTGCCGCCGATCCGGATCAGGTCGCAGCGCTCTTCGCGCAATCTGTCGCCTACGCGGAAACCTTGAAGCCGAAAAAGACCACGCGAAAGTGACGCGACGGCCGCCCCGCGCGTATCGCCGCAGGCCGCTTTGTCTCATCGTTGTAGTTGGCCTTCACAACTAAATGACGGGCAGGGTTTGATCCACGTCAAGGAGCCTGCGCGCGCCAAACCCTAGAACAGAATTGCGCAGGATCAGAACAACCTAGGAGCGAGTCCCGTCATGAGTGCCACGGAAGAGCCACAAAAGCTCTACGCCGCCCGCGAACCTGTTTTTCCGAAACGGGTCTCCGGTCAATTCCGCAATCTCAAATGGATCATTATGATCGTGACCCTGGGGATCTACTACATCACCCCCTGGATCCGGTGGGATCGTGGGCCAGCACTTCCCGACCAGGCCGTGCTAATCGACATGGCGAACCGGCGCTTCTTCTTCTTCTGGATCGAGATCTGGCCGCACGAGTTCTATTTTGTTGCGGGCCTTTTGATCATGGCCGGTCTCGGCCTCTTCCTCTTCACGTCTGCGCTCGGGCGGGTCTGGTGCGGCTACACCTGCCCGCAAACTGTTTGGACGGATCTCTTTTTTGCGGTTGAGCGCTGGATTGAGGGCGACCGAAACGCCCGGCTTCGGCTCTGGAAAGCGAGTTGGGATGCCAAGAAAGTCCGGCTTAGGATCACCAAATATATCGTCTGGCTCGCCATTGCGGTGGCCACTGGCGGGGCCTGGGTGTTCTACTTTGCAGACGCCCCGACGCTTCTGGTCAATCTGGTCACGCTTCAGGCGCATCCCGTGGCCTATACCACCATCGGCATCCTAACCGCGACCACCTTTGTCTTTGGCGGGTTCATGCGCGAACAGGTCTGCATCTATATGTGCCCCTGGCCGCGCATTCAGGCCGCAATGATGGATGAGCACTCGATTACCGTTGCCTATCGCGATTGGCGCGGTGAGCCGCGCGGGCGTGGCAAGGATCGCCACGAGGGTGAGGGCGAGGCGGCGCTCGGCGACTGCATCGATTGCAATGCCTGCGTCAATGTCTGCCCTGTCGGGATTGATATTCGCGACGGCCAGCAGTTGGAATGCATCACCTGCGCGCTCTGCATCGACGCTTGCGATGACATCATGGAGAAGATTGGCAAGCCGCGCGGTCTGATCGACTATATGGCGCTGACCGACGAGGAAAATGAGCGCGCTGGCAATCAGAAGATTTCGATCTGGAAGCATATCTTCCGGCCTCGGACGATCCTCTATACGGCGCTTTGGTCCGGCATCGGCATCGCGCTTGTCGTGATGCTCTTCATCCGGTCCGAGATCGATATGACCGTCGCGCCGATCCGCAACCCGCAATTTGTCACCATGAGTGATGGCTCGATCCGCAACACCTATGACATCCGGATCCGCAACATGAGCCATGATGACAGTACCTTCCAAATCACGCTGACCTCCGAGGCAGCGTTGGAGGTCGGGTTGGAAGGCACGGATCTGCTGACCGTCGATGTGCCCGCCGACACGACTCATCTGCAGCGGGTCTATGTCACTGCGGCGCCTGGATCTGACCCGGCCAATCGTGAGCGCACGGATTTCCGCTTCTGGGTGGAGGATCTGCAAAGCACCGCCCGCACGTCACGTGATACCGTCTTCAACGGGAGAGATATGGAATGAGCAGCGAAACCAAACCGGGCCGCGAACTTACCGGTCGTCATGTGTTGGCGATCTTCGTTGGCGGCTTCGGCCTGATCATCGGGGTCAATCTCTTCATGGCCTATAACGCGGTCTCGACATTCCCCGGGCTGGAGGTCTCCTCCAGCTACGCGGACAGTCAGGATTACGACCTGCGCCGTGAAGCCCAAGAGGCGCTCGGCTGGAACGCATCGGTGGCGGTGGACGGGGATGTCTTGACCCTGACCATGGTCGATGATGCGGGTCAGCCCGTCGCCCCGGCGGAGCTCAACGCGCTCCTAACCCGGCCAACGAACCAACGGGAAGACCAGCTTCTTGAGTTGAGCCGGGTCAATGGCGCCTTTACCGCGCCGGTTCAGGTGTCTGAGGGGCGCTGGCGCCTGCGCCTGACGGGCACGGCCCGCGATGGGACCGACTATCGCCACAACATCACTTTCACGCTGAGAGAGTAAGCGCGCGCATGTCGGCAACCTATGACCATACCAGCCCGGCGGCTTGCCCGGCATGTGCCGGGGCACCGGCGGCGGAGGCTCTGGCCGAGGTCCCGCGGGATGCGCGGCTGATGTTGTCTTTGCCGACGATCCACTGTGCGGGCTGTATCTCGGGCGTGGAGCGGGCCTTGATGGCAACCCCGGGGGTGCAGGACGCGCGCGTGAACCTGACCCTGAAACGCGCCTTGGTTGAAGCCGAGGCGGGGGTCACTGCCGAGCACCTGACACAGGTTCTCGACCGTGCCGGGTATGAGGCCCATGAACTGGACCCGGGCGTTCTGGCCACCACCGAGAATGACCGCCGGGGCCGCGATCTCCTGATGCGGCTTGCCGTGGCGTTTTTCGCGATGATGAACGTGATGTTGCTCTCGGTCGCCGTCTGGTCCGGGGCCGAAGACGCCACCCGTGACATGATGCATTGGATTTCCGCCGCCATCGCCATCCCGGCGGTGATTTTTTGTGGCCGGCCCTTTTATGTCTCCGCCTGGTCTGCCCTCCGGGTCCGGCGCTTGAACATGGATGTACCGATCACTCTGGCGATTGTGCTCGCTGTTGGCACCTCGCTCTATGAGACCGCGAATTCTGGTCACCACGCCTATTTCGATGCCGCCATCGCGCTCTGCTTCTTCCTTCTGGCGGGTCGCTATCTCGACCATCGCACCCGCGCCTCCGCCCGATCCGCCGCTCAGGAGCTGGCCGCGCTGGAAGTCCCCCGCGCGCTGCGCCTGACGGAAAACGGCGAAGAAACCGTCTCCGTGACTGAACTTGCCATAGGCGAGTTGGTCCTGGTGAAACCCGGCGGACGAATCCCCGTTGATGGTCGCGTGACGGAGGGCAGCTCCGAGATCGACCGGGCACTGATGACGGGCGAGAGCTTGCCAGCCTATGCCGGGCCGGGGTCTGCGGTGAGCGCGGGCGAAGTCAATCTCACCGGTCCGCTGACCATCGAAGTCACCGCCGCGGGCGAAGACACCGCGCTGCATCGGATCGCCGATCTAGTCGCCGTGGCCGAAGCGGGCCGGAGCAATTACACCTCGCTCGCGGATCAAGCGGCCAAGCTCTACGCCCCGGGCGTGCATATCCTCTCGCTTCTCGCCGCAATCGGCTGGTGGCTCTACACCCAAGACCTACGCATCTCGCTCAACATTGCGGCGGCGGTTCTGATTATCACCTGCCCCTGCGCCTTGGGCCTCGCCGTGCCAGCGGTGACCACCGCCGCCTCCGGTCGTCTCTTCCGCAAAGGCATGTTGATCAAAGACGGCACCGCGATGGAGCGTTTGGCCGAAACTGACACCGTGGTCTTCGACAAAACCGGCACCCTGACCCTTGGCGCGCCGCAGCCCGTCGGCCTGGAGGAACATCCGAAAGAGGCGATGCGCGTGGCCTTGGCGCTGGCCCAAGCCTCCGCCCACCCTCTGGCAGAGGCGCTCACATCGGCGCTCCGCAAGCAGACCATTCGGCCCGCGCGCCTCGACGGGCTCACCGAAGTGCCGGGTTATGGCATCGAAGCCACTTGGAAAGGGCAGCCTGTGCGCCTGGGCCGCGCCGCATGGCTCGGCGCGGAGGCTCCTGATGTCACCGCGACCTTCTTGCAGATCGGCGAGGCCACGCCCTTGGCGATCACCTTCACAGACAGCATCCGCCCGGGTGCTGCCGAGGCCGTGGCCGCCCTCAAAGCCCAAGACAAACGCCTGATCTTGATCTCTGGCGATACAAAGGGCGCGGTCACCCGTTTTGCTGCCGAGATTGGTATTGATGAGGTAATCGCCGAGGCGTTGCCCGAAGAAAAAGCCGCCTTCGTCGCGGATTTGGCCGGGCAAGACGCCAAAGTGCTCATGGTTGGCGACGGCCTGAACGACACTGCGGCCCTCGCGGCCGCTTATGTCTCGATCTCGCCCGCATCCGCGTTGGATGCGGCGCGTTCGGCCTCCGATATGGTCCTCCTGGGTCGTGATCTCTCACCCATTGCCGATGCGCTGACCACCGCGACCCAAGCCCGCAAACGGATCCACGAAAACTTCACGCTGGCGACGATCTACAACGTTCTCGCCGTACCTTTCGCCATTGCGGGCCTTGCCACACCGCTCATCGCGGCCCTTGCCATGTCCTCATCGTCGCTTACGGTGTCGCTCAATGCATTGCGCTTGAAATAGGCCGCTCCATGGACGTTCTCGGCATCCTTATCCCCGTTTCGCTCTTCTTGGGTGGTGTTGGACTTGCGGCGTTCTTCTGGATGCTCAAGCGGGGCCAATTCGAAGACCCGGACGGCGATGCGCATCGCATCCTGCGCGACGACTATGATGACGCGCCGAAAGACTAGCCGCGTCTAACCATCTCAGGATAAAAGAGACGCCCTTGCCATCTCTCCATGGCAATGCGGTCTACGGAGGGCTCCCGAAAGGGGGCGTGACGCAGGCCGCCGCACCCCTTCTTTACGGCCCGTAGGTTGTGCAGGTCACCGCCCGTGCCATCAAACGGGCGCAGGCGCGCGCGGCTTGTTCTTCGGTCATGCCATCAAACCGGGCTTCAAATCCACCGGCACGGTTCACCACGCGGCGGAGCGCCTCGTCGAACGTGCCCAACTCTGCCAAAGCCGTTGTCAACAAAAGCCGCTCCGCAGAATTTTGCGTTGGATAGCGCCCAAGCGAGACCCCATAGAGCCGACTCCCGGTTGATGACGCCCGCGTCACGATTTCCGGCTCAATCGGTGCCGCCCGTGCCACAACTTCGGTTACATTCACTGGCCGAGGCGCAGGCGGGGTATCGGGTGGCGTCAAAGCTGCGACCTCGATCGCGGCATCCTCAGCCGTGCTTTCGATTTCTGCGGCGTCTGCGACAAGCACGTCTTCGGCCACGGCCTCTGCAACAGAATCCTCGGCCAGGTCTTCTGGCACCTCTTCAAGCACCCCTTCGACGGCTGCATCTATCGCGGCCAGAAGGGCGGGCGACGCCTCTCGGACGGGCCGCCGCACGGGTACGACGCTCTGCGCGACCGCCAAGCTTTGCGGACGGCTGGGTTGGTGCGGGTCATTATCATATGTCGGCAGGCTAGGCCGCCTGATTGTCGCGCGGCTCGGCGCCCGAGCGAAGCCCATATCGAGCAGCTCCATAATCCGCTGGTTGCGCGTTGCGGTGGAGCGGCCACCGAAGACCGTCGCAATGATCCGCTCTTGCCCCCGTTCGGCTGAGGCCACGAGGTTGAACCCCGCCGCCCGGGTGTAGCCGGTCTTGATCCCATCCGCCCCGCGATAAGCGTCCAGGACCCTACGATTGGTATTGCGCACTGTGGCAATGCCCGCATCGGTGGAGCGGCGCGAGAAGATGTTGTAATACTGCGGATAGTCGAAAAAGATCCGCCGCCCCATCGTCGTCATGTCGCGCGCGGTGGAGAGATGCCCCTCTTCGGTCAGGCCATGGGCGTTGCGAAAGGTTGTGCGCGTCATCCCAAGGGCCCGTGCCGTGCGGTTCATCCGCCGGGCAAAGGCCGCTTCGGAGCCTTCAATTGCTTCGCCAATCGCCGTCGCGGCGTCATTGGCCGAACGCACTGCGGCTGCGCGCACCAAATAGCGGAGCGCAATCCGCGACCCCGACCGAAGACCCAGTTCCGACGGGGGTTCTGCTGCGGCATTGGAGGAAATCGTCACCTGCGTGTCCATGGTGATCTCGCCCAAACGCACCGCTTCGAACGCGATGTAGAGCGTCATCATTTTGGTCAGCGATGCCGGGTGCAATCGGGTGTCGGCGTTGCGAGAATGCAAAACCTCACCCGTGCGCGCATCCATAACCATGGCGGCGTAGGGGGCCGCCCCGGCTTGTTGCGACAAGCTGAATACGGCGCAAAATAGCGCGAGTGCCCCAAAAAGGGACGTGAGAAACCTTCGATGTATCACGAGACCTGCTCTATCTGCCTCTGGTGCCGTCTTTGCGGCGATTGAGGGAATCCTAGGCGATTTTTTCAAAGAAATCCATGACAAAGACGAAAGAGACCGTGGCATTTTTGGGGCAGTTGCAGCGGGTTAGCACATTTGGCGGCCTTGCCGCCTTCATCCGCTACATCTTCGCCGCCCCATGACAATCGGTCGCGTGACCTCCCGGGCCGGGCTTGCTAACAGAGCGCAGATGAGAAGGACCGCGCCGATGAGTGACCTGTTTGATACCCGTAAAGCCCGTGCCTCGACCTGGTTCCGCCGGTTGCGGGACGAGATCGTGGCGGCTTTTGAAACCCTGGAAGACACGCAAGGCGGGGAGGGGGCCCCGGGCCGATTCGAGGTCAAGGAGACAAAACGTGCCTCCGAGGATGGCTCGGATGCCGGCGGCGGATTGATGAGCGTGATGCGGGGCGGCAAAGTCTTTGAAAAGGTTGGGGTCAATGTCTCCACCGTCTATGGCACGCTCGGCCCCCGCGCGGTGCAGGCGATGGCGGCCCGCAAGGACCTGAGTGGGCTGAAAGATGACCCGCGCTTTTGGGCCTCGGGCATTTCTTTGGTGGCACATATGCAAAACCCGCGCGTCCCGGCGGTGCATATGAACACCCGGATGTTTTGGACGCCGCATGGCTGGTGGTTCGGCGGCGGCGCGGATCTCAATCCGGCCATTGAATACGAGGCCGATACCGCCGCCTTTCATGCCGTGTTGAAGGATCACTGCGACCGTCACGACCCCGAATACTATCCCAAATTCAAGGCTTGGGCCGATGAGTATTTCTATATTCCCCATCGTGGCCGCGCGCGCGGTGTCGGCGGGATTTTCTATGACGACCTGAATACCGAGGATTGGGACGCCGATTTCGCCTTCACCCAAGATGTGGGCCGGGCGTTTCTTCCGGCGTTTTTGGGCGTGGTTGAGACTCGGCGGCACGAAGCATTCACCGAGGAAGACCGCGAGGCACAGCTTGTGCATCGCGGCCTCTATGCGGAGTATAATCTGGTCTATGACCGGGGCACGAAATTCGGGCTAGAGACCGGGCATGATGCGAATGCGGTCTTGATGAGTCTGCCGCCGATCGCGAAATGGATCTGAAAATAGGTTACGAAAAATCGTCGACCCGGAGTTTTTCGTCACCTATTGGGTGACTCCGAGAAGGTCGCGATAAATCGCGATGATCTTCTGCGCCTCGCCTTCAATCCAGAAATTCTGCACGACATGGGCACGTGCGGCGGCGGCCTGCCGGGCGCGATCTTCCGGGGTGTCCAGCAACTGCACTGCGGCCTCGATCATCGCCGGAACATCGCCGGGCGGGATCAGCGCGCCGGTTTCTCCGGGCACCACCAGTTCTTCAAAGGCCCCGACCGTTGTGGCCACAACCGGCACAGCGCAGGCCATTGCTTCCAGCGGGGTGAGGCCGAAGCCCTCCCACCGCTGCGGGGCGATGAAGAGATCCAGCGCCTGATACCATTTGGCAATGTCATGAACCGGGACTTCGGGCGGAAAGAGCAGCCGATCGGCCAGGCCCGCCGCCGCGACCTTCGCTTTCAATTCACGCTCAAAGCCGAGATGTTTCTCGGTCGCGCGCCCCATGACGATGGCCGCCGCATCCGGGCGGTCTCGCAGCACCTCGATCATTGCTTCAACAAAGACATCCGTGCCCTTTTGCGCCCGAATCCGCCCGAAACACCCCACCAGCGGCCCGGGTGGGAGGCCAAGCGATGCTTTGACGGCGGCGCGGTCGGTCGGCGGAGAGAAGCTTTCCGTATCGATGCCATGCAAGATCACCGTCGATGGCCGATCAAGATAACCAGCGGTCTTTTGCGAGGTGGAAATCACCGCATCCATCTGCCGGATCAGACATTTGGAATAGCCCGTGTGTTGCCTTTGCGACGCAGAGGTGAAGAGCAGTTTTAACCGTTTCCGAAAGAGATGTTTCAGCACCAGCCCGGCCAACATCTCCGAGTTCCGCCGCGCGTGCCACACCCTGTGACCCGACGGGCCTTTGGCGGGCATGGTCAGCAGATCGCAGCGCCGGATTTGCGGCACATGGGTCGGCAAGGCGGGCGCGACGGCGGCAATCGCAATCTCTTGCGCCTGCAGCGGCACCAGCCGCACAACCGTTGCTGTGACGCCAGAGAGGCGGCGTTTGAAGTTTGGCGCGATCACATCGATTTGCGCAGGGTCGAGATAGCTCGTCATGATGGGCGCTTAGCGGCCTTGGGTGGTTCAAGCAAGGACTGCGCGGAAATCCGTCTCATAGCCTTCGGCCTGGATTCGTTCGCCACGCGCCACCATCGCGCCGAGCCGCCCCAACTCATCACAACATTTCGCGCCCGCGCCATTGCCGCCAGTCAAGAGCGTCAGACCATCGGACAGCCGGTCGATATAGGGATATCCGGTGGTCGTGAAGCTGACGGCGCAACTGCCCGTGTGGGTGCTTTGGATGGCGAGATCGGGCATCAGGGTGCGGAGATGGGTGAGGAGTGTCTCGCCGACCTGCGCGTTGCCATCTCCTTGAAACCAAGTGGTGATATCGGATCGGTTGGTCAAAAGTGGGCTTTCATCCTCGCCGCCGATCTTCAGGTAAAGCTTGCCATCGGGATAGCGGATCGGTGGCAGAAGATAGAGATCGTAGGCCAACCCTTCGGGGATGAAGATCAGGCTCGGCATCTGTGCCAGGCGGGCCGCTTCGGTCTCATCAACTTCGGCAAAGGCGACGGTGCGGGCATAGACTCTCATCTCCGGGCGGGCCGGGAACAGATCATCCGTATGCGCATAAGCGCCCGTTGCCATCACGATATGGCCAGCGGCAAGTGTGGTGCCATCCGCCAAGTGCAGCCTGTTTTGCCTCAGGGCCGTGACGGCTTGTGGGATGATCTCTGCGCTGGCTTTCGAGGCCAGGAGGCTTTCCGCATCCCGCAAGGCGCGGGGGTTGATCGTACCGCCGCTGGCCTCCCAAGCGGCCTCTGTACCGGGCGGGAAGGTGAATTCGGGGAACCGTCCGGGAAGCGTCGTGTCGTTGTGGTGCTCATGTGGGATGTCGAGCGCGTCGGCGACTCTCAGGAAGCTTTGGGTAAAGTCACTGCCGGGGCCCGCGCGCGGGCCTGCCATCATGCCGCCTGACGCGGTGAAAATCTCTAATCCGCTTCGCGTTTCAAGATCGACATAGCGGTCAATCGACCGGCTTGAGAACCGCGCCCAATCCGCGTCATGAGCCAAGCGACGGGTGATCCGGCCTTGGTCGTGATGGCTGCCGAAAGGGCCGGAATGCGTTATGCGGTCTGCGGGCTCATCGGGGCCGATCAGCGCGACGGACGCACCGTTTTCCGCCAAGTATCGGGCGCAGGCGCTGCCCATCATACCGCGCCCGATCACCGCGAAGTCGACGGGTTTGCTCATCCGAGGCCCCTTCCTGCGTTAGCCCCGGATCGCCTCCAGCATCCGGTGCACATTCTCTGGGTCGGCGTCGGGTGTGATCCCATGACCCAGATTGAAGATATGCGGCCCGCCTTTCAGCGCCTCGATAATAGCGCGGGTTTCATCGACCAGGGGCTGGCCGCCAGTAACCATATGTTTCGGGTCGAGATTGCCTTGGATACAGCTGTCGGGCTGCAAATGCTCTGCCGCCCAAGCGGGATCGACATTGGTGTCGATGGCCAAGCCATCCGCGCCGACGGCCTTGGCGAAGCCGATATAGGCCTCGCCCGCTTGGCGGGGGAAGGCGATCACGGGCAAGCCAGGGTGACGGGATTTCAACTCTGCGATGATCCGTTTCGCGGGCGCGAGCGCGTATTTCGTGAAATCCTCGCCGTTCAGCGACCCGGCCCAACTGTCGAAGAGTTTCACAACCTCCGCCCCGGCGTCGACCTGTTTCGAGAGATACTCAATCGTTGCTTCGGTCAGCAAATCCAGGAGCGCCTCAAACGTCGCGCGATCCTCGGCTTTCAGCTTATGGGCCGGGCCTTGATCCGGGGTGCCGCGCCCGGCGATCATATAGGTGGCGACGGTCCAAGGCGCGCCCGCAAAGCCGATCAGCGCAGTCTCCGACGGCAACTCACGGCGCAGGATGCGCAGGGTTTCGTAGATCGGCGCAAGGTGATCGTGGATATCGTCTTTGCCTTTGAGCGGCGCGAGCCCGTCCGGGCCGGTGATCGTCGACAGGCGCGGGCCTTCGCCGGTGACGAACCAGACATCCGCGCCAAGCGCGTCCGGCACCAGGAGAATATCGGCAAACATGATCGCCGCATCGAACCCATAGCGGCGGATCGGCTGCAGCGTCACCTCGGCGGCTAGCTCGGAGTTATAGCAGAGCGACAGGAAGTCCCCCGCCTCGGCCCGGGTGGCGCGGTATTCCGGCAGGTAGCGCCCGGCCTGGCGCATCATCCAAACCGGCGGGATGGGAAGGGTTTCGCCAGCCAAGCTGCGAAGGAGTTTTTTCTCAGTGCTCATCAACGGATCCTTTGTCTGGCGCGCACCGTCTGGTGTGGGCGGCGAAGTGTCAAGACGGGCTCCGTTGTCACCACCGGCGGGCTTGGATAGAGAGGGGCATGACCGTTGATTTGCCCACCCCCGCAGAGCCTTTGAAGATTGGCACCAGAGGCTCGCCGCTGGCGCTTGCGCAGGCGTATGAAACGCGCGACCGGCTCTCCGCTGCGTTCGATTTGCCGCAGGCCGCGTTTGAGATCGTGGTGATCAAGACCACGGGAGATAAGGTTCAGGACCGGCCGCTGAAGGAGATCGGCGGCAAGGGGCTCTTCACTAAGGAGATCGAAGAGGATCTGCTGTCCGGGGCAATCGATATCGCGGTGCATTCGATGAAGGATATGCCGGTGGCGCAGCCGGGCGGGTTGCTTCTCGATACCTATCTGCCGCGCGAGGATGTGCGCGATGCGTTTGTGTCCCTGGGTTTCGACAGCCTAGCCGCTTTGCCCGCGGGGGCGCGGGTTGGCACTTCAAGCCTGAGACGGGCGGCGCAACTTCGGGCACGGCGGCCCGATTTGGAGGTCGTGGAGTTTCGCGGGAATGTGCAAACGCGGATGAAGAAGCTTGGTGATGGGGTGGCCGATGCGACCTTTCTGGCCATGGCCGGGTTGCGCCGGTTGGGGATGGAAGAGGTGGTGAAATCTGCGATTGCCGTGGAGGACGTGTTGCCCGCCGTGGCCCAAGGCGCGATTGGGATCGAACGGCGCGCAGCGGACGGTCGCGCGGCGGCGCTCTTGGAAGCGATCCATGACGGGCCGACGGGGCAACGCTTGGCCGCCGAGCGGGCGTTTTTGGCAGGGCTGGATGGATCATGCCAGACGCCGATCGCCGGATTGGCGGAGTTGGATGGCGGGACGCTTCGGCTCAGGGGTGAGATTTTGCGGCCCGACGGGTCGGAGACCCTGCAGGACGAGGCCAATGCGCCAATCGAAGATGGCGCGGCGCTTGGCGCCGAGATGGCGGCGCGCTTGCGCGGCCAAGCCGGCCCCGGATTTTTTGACTGGATCACCGATTAGGGTCTCTTGACCTTCCCGTGACTGGAAGCCTTATATCTGGCGGGACCGGATAGGAGAGGCTTGCCCGATGCCCAAAGATCACAGTGAAATCGCCACCCGCCTGACCGTCGGCAACCTGTCTTGCGGCGGCTGTGTCGCGCGGGCGGAAACCGCGCTGGGCGGCGCGCCGGGGATACTGGAGGCGCGGGTGAATTTGGCCACGAAACGGGCGGATGTGGTCAGCGCCGGGCCTTTGGATCTGAGCGCGATCCAAGCGGTGATGGATCAGGCGGGCTATCCCGTCGCGCCCGAGGCCAAACCGGAGGTCACAGAGCCGGAAGAGGACGAGGCCGCCCCGCTTTGGCGCAGCTTTCTGATCGCGGCGGCCCTGACCCTGCCGGTTTTTGTTCTGGAAATGGGCGGGCATCTCTATCCGCCGTTTCACCATTGGGTGATGGCCACGATCGGGACGTTTCCGTCCCATCTGATCCAGTTCGTGCTGAGCACGGCGGTTTTGGCCGGGCCGGGCCGGGTGTTTTTCCGCCATGGGGTGCCCGCGCTTCTGCGTCTGGCGCCAGAGATGAACAGCCTTGTGGTGTTGGGCACATCGGCGGCTTGGGCCTTCTCAACCGTCGTGACCTTCGCGCCAGGGCTTCTGCCCGCCGGATCGCGTTTTGTCTATTTCGAGGCAGCGGCGGTGATCGTGACGCTGATCCTGCTCGGCCGCTATCTGGAGGCCCGCGCGCGGGGGCAGGCTGGCTCGGCCATTCGCGAACTGATGGGGCTGAGGCCTGATACGGCGACCACGGCGGATGGGCAACGCGTGGCGTTGGCCGATGTTCAACCGGGCGACAAGCTGCGGCTTTTCCCGGGTGAACGGGTGGCCGTCGATGGTGTGGTGATCGAGGGGGAGACCTATATCGAGGAGGCGATGATCACCGGCGAGCCGGTGCCCGCGCCGAAAGGCCCTGGCGATACGGTGACCGGCGGAACGCTGAACGGCACCGGCGGACTGATCTACCAGGCAACCCATGTGGGGGCCGATACCGTCTTGGCGCAGATCGTCCGCATGGTTGAGGACGCGCAGGCGACACGACTGCCGATCCAAAGCTTGATCAACAAGGTAACGGGTGTGTTCGTGCCCGTGGTTTTGGCGATTGCGATTCTTGCGGCGGGCGGTTGGTTTTTCTTCGGCCCCGATCCAATCACGGCCTTGGTGATTGGTGTGTCGGTGCTGATCATCGCCTGCCCGTGTGCGATGGGTTTGGCGACGCCCGTTTCAATCATGGCAGGCACGGGCCGGGCAGCGGAACTGGGCGTGCTGTTCCGTAAGGGCGATGCGTTGCAAGAATTGGGGCGCGTCGATCTGGTGGCGTTCGACAAGACCGGAACGCTGACCGAAGGCGCGCCGAAAGTGGTCCGCATGGCGCCAGAACCGGGCTTGCCGGAGGCGGAGCTTCTGGCGCTGGCCGCTGCGGTGGAGCAGGCCTCGGAACACCCGCTGGGGCAAGCGATTGTCGCCGAAGCGGCGGCGCGAGGGTTGGATCTGCCGCCCGTGCATGGCTTTCAGAGTCGAACCGGTGCGGGTGTTGAGGCGTTTGTGGGCGATGCGCAGTTGCGCATCGGGACAGAGGCGCTGATGGCGGAGGCGGGCGTTGCGCCGGGTGACTTAGCGGATGGGTCCGAAACCTTGATCCATGTGGCGCGGGACGCGGATTATCTGGGGGCGATTGCGCTGGCCGATCCCGTCAAGCCCGATGCAGCGCGGGCCGTTCAAGCCCTGAAAGACCGTGGCATCGTGGTTGCGATGCTGTCTGGTGATGCGGAGGGGCCTGTCGCGGCGGTGGCAGAGGCGCTTGGCATCGAGATCGCGTTGTCGCGGCTGGACCCGGCGCAGAAACGCGCGAAAGTGGCCGATTGGCGCAAGGAGAAGCGCAAAGTGGCCTTCGTGGGCGACGGGATCAATGACGCGCCGGTTTTGGCCGCGGCGGATGTGGGCGTGGCGCTGGGCTCGGGCACGGATGTGGCGATGGAGGCGGCGGATGTTGTTTTGATCTCTGGCGCGCCGTCGGGCGTCAGCACCGCGATGGAGGTCAGCCGCCGGACGATGCGCAACATTGCGCAGAACTTGGTCTGGGCCTTTGGCTATAATGTGGCTTTGATCCCCGTCGCGGCGGGGCTTCTGGCGATTTTTGGCGGGCCGGTTCTGTCGCCAATGCTGGCCGCAGGCGCAATGGCGGCCAGTTCGGTTCTGGTCGTAATGAACGCGCTCAGACTGCGACGGATGGAGATGAGATGAACATCGGAGATGTGGCCGAGCGGACCGGCCTGCCCGCCAAAACGATCCGGTATTACGAAGAGATCGGGCTGATCGCGCCGGATCGGACGGCCAATGGCTATCGGGATTTTTCTGACGCTCATGTGCATAAGCTGGCGTTTTTGGGCCGCGCCCGGGGCTTGGGGTTTTCGATTGAGGAATGCCGGGCGCTTTTGGCGCTTTATGAAGACCGGGGCCGGGCGAGCGCCGATGTGAAACGCATCGCCCGGGCGCATTTGGTGGATATCGAGAGCAAAATGGCGGAACTGGCCGCGATGCGTGACACGCTGGCCGATCTGGTGGAGAAATGTGCGGGCGACCATCGGCCCGACTGTCCGATCCTGGCGGATTTGGCCGAAGACGGGGCCGCTTAGGCGCGGGCGAAGGTCAGGACGGTTCGATCAACCAGAGCGCGTAGATCGCTGAAATATCCGCCAGAGCGGGCGGGCCGGGTCGGGTCAGAGGTGATCACGATCGACAGGTCCATGTCTGGCACGACCACCAGCATTTGCCCGCCATATCCACGGCCATAAGCGGCCTCCTGCCCGGCAAAACGGGTCAGAAACCAGCCATAGCCATAGGCGTCACCGGACCAGGGGGACCGCGCCTGCGGACGCCAAGAGGCGTCGATCCAAGCGGGGCTGATCACCTGCTGCCCCTCGATCTGGCCGCCATTCAAGATCATCTCACCCAAACGCGCCAAGGCCAGCGGGCTCATCGCCATTTCATTGCCGCCGAGATAGCGGCCCTGACCGTCGCGGACCCAGGGCGGGATATCGATCCCCAGGGGATTGCCGAGCCAGTCCCGCGCCATTTCAAGCAAGCTCATCCCACTGGCCGCCGACAGAGCCGCGCCGAGAATGTGCCAGGATCCGGTGGAGTAGATGAACCGGCCACCCGGTCGATCGATCAAGTCGCGGGTGAGCGCGTAATCGACCCAATCCGGGCTGGCGATCCAGGCACCGTAATTCGGGCCGGAGGTGCTCTCAAGCCCGGCTTGCATCGACAGAAGATGGCCGATGGTCAGCCGATCTCTCGCGTCACCGAAGGTCGCGCGGTTCAGAAGCGGGAGGACCAGCTGTTCGGGGCCATCAAGCAGGCCTTTATCGATGGCGATGCCCGTCAGAAGGGCGTGGATTGTTTTCGAAACGGATTTGATATTGGCGGACCGATCCGCGCCCGGCCCGCGATAGGTTTCGGCCAGTTCGGTCTGTCCATTGCGCGTCACAACGAGCGTGTGAAGCTGATCAAGGCTGCGGGCCCAATGCGTCAGATCGCGGGTTGCAGGCAGGCCTTGGGCCAAGAGGGCCGGCGCGGCCAGAGCGGCGGGCATGGCACCCAAAACGGCGCGACGGGAGAGAAGGGTCGGCATCGGAAGCCCTTTGACTGACGTCTGTCTGTCCTTACCATCTAGGCGCAGAAGGGGCGCAGGCCAACATCCCGCATGGCGTCGGTCACGATTGATTGAAGGCGCTTTCTGGGCGGTTGGTTATCTCAGCCGCTGACCAGAGGTTGCATCGAAATAGAGCGGCGCGTCGGCATCGAAGCTGAGCCCGACCATGCTGCCCGGGGCGGGCGCAGATTGCTCATGTGCCTCGACGATGATCCGCGTCCTATCTTGGCCGGTCAGATAATGATAGGCGACGCCGCCCAGTTGCTCGCTCAACACCACCTGATGCGTGTTCCCCTCGGCGATTTTCAGATGCTGCGGGCGCAGGCCCATGGTGACCGCGCCGTCGGTCACGCTGCCGAGGCCAGGCGACAGCACTGTGTTGCCGAGGCCGGGAATGGTTACTTGCCCACCTTTGGCGGCGCCGGGGAAGAAATTCATCGCTGGCGAGCCGATGAACCCGGCGACGAACTGATTGTCAGGGTCATTGTAGAGATCAAGCGGGCGGCCCGCCTGTTCGATGATACCGGCACGGAGCACGACGATTTTGTCGGCCAGCGTCATCGCCTCGACCTGATCATGGGTCACATAGATCATTGTTGCGCCGATCTCTTGGTGCAGACGGGCGATTTCGACACGCATTTCAACGCGCAGTTCAGCGTCCAGGTTCGACAGGGGTTCATCGAAGAGGAACACCTCTGGCCCACGCACAATCGCCCGGCCAATGGCGACGCGCTGACGTTGCCCGCCGGAGAGGGCTTTGGGTTTGCGGTCCAGATAGTCGTCGAGTTTCAGAACGCGCGACGCCTCGGCGACCTTCTCTTGAATCTCGGCTTTGGGGTGGCCGTTCATCTTCAGACCGAAGCCCATATTCTCGGCAACCGACATATGCGGATAAAGCGCGTAGGTTTGAAACACCATCGCCACGCCGCGTTCGGCCGGGTCCATATGGGTCACGTCGCGGGGGCCGATCTCGATTTTGCCAGCGGTGGTTTCCTCCAGGCCCGCGACCATCCTGAGCAGCGTGGACTTGCCGCAGCCCGAGGGGCCAACAAACACGCAGAAATCCCCGTGATCTATCTGAAGGTCGACCCCATGGATCACCTGCATATCACCGTATTTCTTCACCACATTGCTGAGCGTGACGCCTGACATGGTCTAGCCCCTCCCGATTTTTTGTGTGTTGCCCGCATCTGGAAAGCGCCAGCTTTGCGCCTCCTCCGCGATGGATTGTGCGGTGCGTTTGATCAAAGGCACGCGGTCTTCCAACGCGTCCAATGATGTGCGCTCGGTCGACGATGTGACCGAAAGCGCGCCCAAGACCCGACCGGTCGCGGTCAGAATCGGCAGCGCGACGCAGATGATGCCTGGTTCATGTTCTTCCCGGTCGAAGGCGTAGCCATGCAAACGAATGCGCGCGAGTTCGGTCCGCAAGGCGGCTTCGGAGCCAAGCGTGTGTTCGGTGAACCTATGATACGACTGCTGCGCGAGGATCGGGGCCAGGTCTTCCTCGGGAAGAAAGGCGATCATCGCCTTGCCAACGCCGGTGCAATAGGCGGGGCCGACCTTGCCAGCCTGGGAATACATTGGCAGTGGCTCTCGCGCGTTGCGCTTGTCGACATAGAGAACCTGCGCCGCGTCAAGCTGCGCCAGATGCACGGTCTCACCGATTTGTTCGCTCAACGCGTCGATATGCGGCCGGGCGATTGGCGCGAGAGATGAGGTTTGCCACGCGGCATGGGCCAGCCGCACCAGACGGATGCCAAGCGCATAGGTCTGTCGCTCTGGATCATAGGCCAGCATCCCTTGGTTCGTGAGCGTTTGCAGGAAACGGTAGAGGGTGGCTTTGGGATAAGGGCTGTGAGCGAGCAATTCACCAAAGCGCACGGGGCGGCCAAACCCGGCCACCTCATCAAGAACGCCAAGCGCTTTGCCGACGGTTCCGTCGCCCGGCTTGTCGCCCGAATGATCCGCGGGTGTTGCCAAAACTGTTCCTCCCAATGGCCCCCTCCGTTCTCGATCTGCACTCTGACGGTGCGGAGGAAACTGTTGACAAGACTAAGCCGAGTCGCGTTATGATTTCAATATAAGAAACCAAGTTTCAAATAGTGAAACCAAATCCGAACCGGATCACTAGGGAGGACACCATGCGATCCATCTTTAAAACCGGCGCTGCGGCGCTGGCGGCGGCAACGATGTTGTCGGGCGCGGCTTTGGCCGATGGCCACACCAATCTCGAAGGCACGCTGCGCATCACCGCCGATATGTCGAACCCCGGCCCGCGGGCCGTGATCGAAGGGCTGGCCGCCGAGTTCGGCGAGATGCACCCGAATCTTGAGGTCGAGTTGACCGTTGTTGATCGCGAGGCCTGGAAGACGCAGATCCGCAACGCGCTCTCCGCCGATCCGCCTGATGTGATCAACTGGTATGCCGCCAACCGGATGGGGCCTTACGTGAATGCGGGCTTGTTTATGGACATCTCCGAATGGTGGGACGCTGGCGACTACGAAGGTCTCGAATCCGTGCGCGGCGCGATGACCATGAATGATGCGCAATGGGGCGTGCCTTACACCTACTATCAGTGGGGCGTGTATTACCGCGAAGACATCTTCAACGAGCTTGGCCTGAGCGAGCCGACCACATGGGAAGAAGAGCTGGCCAACTGCCAGGTCATCGTCGATAGCGGGCGGGCCTGCTACACAATCGGCACTCGGTTCCTGTGGACCGCAGGCGGCTGGTTCGACTACCTGAACATGCGGACCAACGGGTTCGACTTCCACATGCAACTTGCCCTTGGTGAAGTGCCCTGGACCGATGATCGCGTGCGCGCGACCTTCGACAACTGGCGTACGCTGATCGACATGGGGGCCTTTATCGAAGACCACCAGACTTATAGCTGGCAGGAAGCACTGCCTTTCATGGTCAACGGTCAGGCGACCGCCTACCTGATGGGCAACTTCGCCGTGGACCAGCTCCGCAATGCGGGTCTGACCGATGATCAGCTCGACTTCTACCAGTTCCCGATCATCACCGAGGGCCTGCCGCAGGGCGAAGACGCTCCGACCGACACGTTCCATGTGCCCTCAGGTGCGCAGAACGTCGAGGCCGCGCGCGCCTTCCTACAATTCGTAACGTCGCCTGACGTGCAGGGCCGGATCAACGGGCCTGATGGCTTGGGTCAGCTGCCGGTGAATGCCAATGCCGAAGTCGCGGATGATGAGTTCATCCAGCAGGGCTTTGAGATGTTGAGCCAGAACGCCACCGGCGGTATCGCGCAGTTCTTCGACCGCGATTTCCCGGCCGAGATGGCCTCGGTCGGTATGGAAGGTCTGCAGGAGTTCATGGTGTTCCCAGACAACCTGGATGACATCCTAGAGCGCCTGGAAGCGGCGCGTCAGCGGATCTACTGATCTTATAGAATATTTCATGCCCCGCCTTCTTCCGGCGGGGCATGATCCCTTCCCAAGGCAGGTCATTCGCAAGCCGCACCACCCCGCAGTTTTCGTATGGGCTCCCGCTGCCCCGTCCCGATTGAGGAGAGCTGGATATGAGCACAGAAGCAGCCGTTCCGATGGGCGATGGGCGTGATGCCCAAACCTGGATGCAGCGCAACAAGATGGTGGTGACGCCGATCCTGTTCCTGCTGCCTGGGTTCTTATTTTTCGCAGTCTACGTCATCATCCCGATCTTTCAGTCGTTTCAGATTTCGCTCTACGAGTGGGATGGGTTGGGCGAGGCGACCTTTGTCGGTGCCCGGAATTACCAAGAGCTGCTGACTGACCGTAATTTCGAGATCTCGCTTTGGAACAACCTGAAATGGTTGGCTTTGTATCTGTTGGCGATCCCGGCGGGATTGTTCATCGCGTTGTTTCTGAACCAGACAGTTGTCGGCATCCGGCTTTATAAGTCGCTGTTTTTCTTTCCGTTTGTCCTGTCTCAGGTCGTCGTCGGGTTGGTTTTCAGCTGGTTCTACCTGCCGCGCGAAGGCTTGCTGAACAACGTCATCACCTTTTTCGGGTTTGAATCTGTCAACATCCTCGGCGACCCAACCCTCGCCACCTATGGGATTATTGCCGCCGGCCTCTGGCCGCAGACGGCCTATTGCATGATCCTTTATCTGACGGGCCTGAATGCGGTGGACCCGGAGCAGGTGGAGGCCGGTCGGCTTGATGGCGCGAAGGGCTGGAAAATGCTCTGGCACGTGATCCTGCCGCAGTTGAAACCGGCGACCTTCATCGCCTTTGTGGTGACGATCATTGGCGCGCTGCGGTCTTTCGACCTAATCTCGATCATGACCAATGGCGGGCCGTTTGGGTCAACCCGCGTGCTCAGTTTTTACATGTTCGAACGCGCGTTGAGCGAGTTTGGGTTCCGCATGGGCTATGGCTCGGCCATCGCGGTGGTGTTGTTCATGATCATGCTGGTCTTCATCGGGTACTTCCTCTGGTCGATGTACCAAGAAGAACGCGAAGCGCGGCGCTAAGGGAGGGCCTCAGATATGTTTCCGACACCGATCGAAAAACGCTCCCGCGCGGCGCAACTGACCTATCAATCGCTCTTGCCGCTGGCGCTTATCATGTGGCTCGCGCCACTGATCGCGGTGATGATCTTCTCGATCCGGCCCTTTGCCGATTTCACCAATGGCAACTATTGGGGGGTGCCGTCCTCTTTCGACCTGGTTGCGAATTATGGGCGGGTGTTCTTCGAATCCGACATGCCGCAATATCTGGTGAACTCGATCCTGATCACGGTGCCAACCGTGATCGGCGCTGTCGCGTTGAGCTGCATGACGGGTTTTGCGCTCGGGATTTACCGGTTCCGCGGCAACCTCTTGATCTTCTTCATGTTCATCGCGGGGAATTTCGTGCCGTTCCAGATTTTGATGGTGCCGGTGCGGGATCTGACGGTGGATATGGGGCTCTATGACACGAAGCTCGGCCTGGTCCTGTTCCATATCGCGTTCCAGACCGGGTTCTGTACGCTTTTCATGCGGAACTTCATCCGTGCGCTGCCCTATGAGTTGATCGAGGCGGCGCGGGTCGAAGGCGTCGCGGAATGGCGGATTTTCTGGTACGTTGTCTTGCCCTTGATGCGGCCCGCCATCGCAGCCTTGGCCGTCTTGATCTTCACCTTCATCTGGAACGATTATTTCTGGGCGATCGTGTTGACCCAAGGCCCCGATGCGCAGCCGGTGACCGCTGGGATAACGCAGTTCAACAGCCAGTTCGTGGCACAGTACCATCTGATGAGTGCAGGAAGCATCGTGGCGGCGATCCCGCCGGTGGCGATCTTCTTCCTGATGCAGAGACACTTCATCGCGGGTCTGACCCTCGGTGCGGTGAAATAACGAGCAACACATACGGATACCAACGATGACGAAGCTTGCCTTCATTGGCGCAGGGTCCACGATTTTCATGAAGAATATCGTGGGAGACATGTTGCATTTTCCTAGCCTGGCGAATGCGCAGATCTCGCTTATGGATATTGACCCGGTGCGGTTGGAGGAATCCGCCTTGGTCGCGCGGAAGATGATCCAGACCATGGGTGCCAGTGCCACGGTGGAGGCAACCACCGACCGCGCCCGCGCATTGGAGGGTGCCGATTTCGTGGTCACCGCGTTTCAAATCGGCGGCTATCGCCCCTCGACCGTCATCGATTTTGACATCCCGCGCAAATACGGGCTGCGGCAGACGATAGCGGATACATTGGGCGTCGGCGGGATCATGCGGGGGCTGCGCACCGTGCCGCATCTTTGGGCGGTGGCCGAGGATATGGCGCGGCTCTGCCCCAACGCGCTGCTCATGCAATACGTCAACCCGATGGCGATCAACACCTGGGCCCTGGCGGAGCGCTATCCGCATGTCAACCAAGCGGGCTTGTGTCATTCGGTGCAGAACACAGTTGAAGAGATGGCGCATGATCTCGACCTGCCGGTTGAGGATATCCGACACCGGGTGGCTGGCATCAATCATGTGGCCTTTTTCCTAAAACTCGAACATCAGGGCCGCGACCTCTATCCCGTCTTGCGAGAGGGGTATCGCGCGGGGCGTTTGCCGAAAGCGCCACTGATGAACCTGCGCTGCCCCAACAAGGTGCGTTATGAGGTGATGGAGCATCTGGGCTATTTCTGCACCGAGAGCTCCGAGCATTTTGCGGAATATGTGCCTTGGTTCATCAAGGATGGCCGGGCTGATCTGATCGAAGAATTTGGTATCCCGCTGGATGAATATCCCAAGCGCTGCGAAGAGCAGATGGCGGACTGGTCAGCGCAGGCCGAGAGCTATCGCGCTGCGGAGACGGTTGAGGTCAGCAAGAGCCATGAATTCGCCGCCGAGATCATGAATGCCATGGTCACGGACAGCCCGATCACGATCACGGCGAACCTGCCCAACCGGGGGCAGGTGCCGCAGCTTCCGAACGGTGCGGCGGTGGAGACCCCAACGCTGGTCGATGGCAACGGGCTGCAGCCGACGCTGATTGATGATATCCCGCCGCAGCTCACCGCGCTGATGCGGACCCAGATCAACGTGCAGGAACTGGTTGTGAAGGCGCTGACCGAAGAGAATCGAGAGCATATCTACCACGCAGCCTATATGGATCCGCACACCGCAGCCGAGTTGGATTTGCGACAAATCCGGAGCTTGGTTGATGACCTGATCGCCGCCCATGGCGCGATGTTACCCGATTGGTGCCGTGATCGGAGAGCCGCATGAGTGACCCGGTTTATCCCGACCTGAACGGCGCGTCGGTTTTCATCACTGGCGGCGGGTCGGGGATTGGGGCATTGCTGACCGAAGGCTTCTTGCGTCAGGGGGCGAAGGTCGCCTTCGTGCAGCGTTCGGATGCGTTTGATTTCGTGACGAGGATGGAGGCGGAAACCGGAAATCGTCCGCTGTTTTTGCCCTGTGACATCACCGATATCGCGCGGCTCAAGTCCTGCATCGCGGAAGCGTCGGAGGCACATGGGCCGGTGACCGTGTTGGTCAACAATGCCGCCAATGACAAACGCCACAAGACCGAAGAGGTCACAGAAGAGTTCTGGGACTGGTCGCAGGCGATTAACCTCAAAGCCTATTTCTTCGCCTGCCAAGCCGTGGTGCAAGGCATGCGCAACGCGGGCGGCGGCGCGATCGTGAATTTCTCCTCGGTGTCCTACATGATGGGCAATGCGGGCTACCCGTCTTACACCAGCGCCAATGGCGGCATTACGGCGATGACGCGCAGCTTGGCACGCGAATTTGGCCCCGACAAAATCCGCGCCAACGCATTGCTGCCGGGCTGGGTTTTGACCGATAAGCAGCTCGAGCTGTGGGCAAGCCCCGAGGACCTCGCCGCGCATATGGACAAGCAGTGTTTGAAAGAGCATCTGGCGCCCCGCGATATTGTCGGTGGGACGTTGTTTTTGGCCTCCGATGCGAGCCGGATGATGACGGGCCAAGTGATGGTCATTGATGGCGGCGTGGTGTTCTCCGGATGAGCGCCGGAGCTGCATATGCCGATTGGATCGCGGTCGATTGGGGGACGTCGCGGTTGCGCGTTTGGGCGATGGCGGCGGATGGAACGATCCGCGCCGAGGCGGCCTCCGATGACGGTATGGGCGGGTTGGCCCGCGATGGGTTTGAACCTGCGCTGTTGAAACTGGTGGCGCCCTGGCTGGGGTCTGTGCCGGTTCCGGTGGTGGCCTGCGGTATGGTTGGGTCCCGACAAGGCTGGGCCGAGGTGCCCTATCGCACCGTGCCGTGTGCCCCCGGCGCTCTGCAACCGGTGCCAGTGGCGACGCAGGATGGGCGCATCCGATTGTTCATCATGCCGGGGGTGAGCCAGGCGAAACCAGCCGATGTGATGCGCGGCGAAGAAACCCAGATCGCGGGATTTCTTGTAGAAGAACCGGGGTTTGATGGCATTCTGTGCCTGCCCGGGACCCACACCAAATGGGTCCATATCAGCGCCGGCGAAATTGTCAGTTTCCAGACCTTCATGACCGGTGAGCTGTTCCGCTTGATCTCAGAGGAAAGTGTGCTGCGGCATGGGATTGCCGCCGAGGGGTTTGATCAAGCGCGTTTTGAGAGCGCTGTTGCCGACGCCCTGTCGCGGCCTGAACGTCTGGCGCAGCGGCTCTTTGCCATTCGGGCCGAGGGCGTGTTGCAGGGGCTGACCCCTGAGGCGGCCCGGTCGCAGCTCTCCGGCGAGCTTATTGGTGCGGAGCTGGCCGCCGCGCGGCCCTATTGGTTGGGGCAGGAAGTGGTTGTCGCCGGTGCGCTGGCGCTGGCCGCGCTCTACGGCGACGCGCTGCAGGCGCAAGGCGTATCCGCGCAGGTTTTGGACGCGGGGCCCCTCACACGGATCGGCCTTGGCCGGGCCTATACCACCATTTCGGAGACAACTGCATGAGCCGAGCCCTAATCGCCATTTTGCGCGGCATTACCCCGGCGGAGGCCGCGCCGGTCGCAGCTGCGCTGATCGATGCGGGGATTGACCGGATCGAGGTGCCGCTGAATTCACCCGACCCGCTGGATAGCATCGCGGTGATGGTGCAGAGCTTCGGCCAGGACGCGTTGATCGGCGCGGGGACGGTTTTGACCCGCCAGGATGTGGCCCATGTTGCCGGTGTTGGCGGGCGGTTGATCGTGTCGCCGAATTTCGATGCCGAGGTGATTGCGGCGACGAAAGCGGCGCGGATGCAGAGCTTTCCCGGCGTGCTGACGCCTTCGGAGTGTTTTGCCGCATTGAAGGCAGGCGCCGACGGGCTAAAGATTTTCCCGAGCCATTTGATGGGGATCGACGGTCTGAAAGCGCTCCGGGCTGTGCTGCCGGTCGGCACGCAGGTCTATGTGGTCGGGGGCGTCGGCCCGAAGAACTTCGCCGACTGGATCGCGGCCAGCGCCGATGGGTTTGGCCTGGGCACTGGCATCTATACGCCCGGCCTGAGCGTCGCGGATGTGGCGGCGCGGGCCGCCGAGATCGTGGCAGCCTATGACGAGGCGGTGGCATGACGGCAGAGGTCTTTGACGACCGTCGAAATCTGCTTGGCGAGGGGCCGCTTTGGCATCCGCGCCTGGGGCAGCTCTTCTGGTTCGATATCTTGGGAAATCGGCTGTTCACCAAACCCGGCGAGCTTCGGCAGGAGTGGGTATTCGACCGCCATGTCTCGGCGGCCGGTTGGGTGGATGACACTGCGCTTTTGGTCGCGACCGAGACCGACCTGATCCGGTTCTATGTCACAAGCGGGGTATCAGAGCAGGTGATCCCGCTTGAGGCCGACAACCCGCTGACGCGGTCAAATGATGGTCGCGCAGACCCCTATGGCGGGTTCTGGATCGGGACGATGGGCAAGCAGGCGCAAACCGACGCGGGCGCGATTTACCGTTATTATCGGGGCGAGTTGCGGCGGCTCTTCGATAAGATCAGCATCCCCAACGCGATCTGCTTTGCGCCTGACGGCGCGCATGCCTATTTCGCCGATACGAAGCAGCGGATCATCTGGCGACAGAGGCTGGACGGGCAGGGCTGGCCGAAAGGCGAACCCGAGATTTTCATTGATCACGGCGAGACAGGGCGCGGGCCGGACGGCGCCGTGGTGACCCAAGATGGTCTGTTTGTCTGTGCTGAATGGGGATCATGGCGGGTCGCTGTTTATGACGCAGCCGGGGTCTTTCTCGAAGAGATCAAATTGCCGGTCGAACAGGCCTCGTGCCCCGCGCTTGGCCTGGGAAAGCTCTATGTCACGACCGCGCAGCAAGGCTTCACTCAGGAACAGCTTGCAGCGCAGCCGCAGGCCGGTATGACCTTTGTCACCGACACCCATCTGATTGGGCAAGATGAGCATCAGGTCATTCTGTGAAACGTACACTCGGCACGTGCTATTACCCTGAACATTGGCCCGAGGAGATCTGGGCCGAGGACGCGGCCCACATGGCCGATCTGGGCCTGACTTGGGTGCGGATTGGTGAATTTGCCTGGTCACGTTTGGAGCCAACCCCCGGCGAGTTGCAGTTTGATTGGCTGGACCGGGCGTTTGAGGTGCTGGGGCAGGCGGGGTTGCGCGTTGTTCTGGGCACACCGACCGCGACACCGCCGCGATGGATGCTCGACAGACACCCCGACATGCTGGCCATCGATGCAGAGGGCCGCGCGCGCGGATTCGGATCACGGCGGCATTACTGCTTTTCGCATGAAGGCTATCGCGCGGAGGCGGTGCGGATCACGACGCTTCTGGCGGAGCGCTATGGGCGGCATCCGGCGCTTGGGGCGTGGCAGACGGATAATGAATATGGCTGCCACGATACGGTGATCTCCTATTCCGATGCGGCGCGTCATGCGTTCCGCGACTGGCTGGCGCAGAAGTACCAATCGCCCGAGGCGTTGAACCGCGCCTGGGGCAATGTGTTCTGGTCGATGGAGTATCGCGATTTCGACGAGATCGACCTACCGAACCTGACGGTGACCGAGCCGAACCCGTCTCACGCGATGGATTTCCGGCGGTTCTCCTCGGATCAGGTGGTGCGGTTCAACGGGGCGCAGGTGGCCGCGATCCGGGCGCGGTCTGATGCGCCGATCAGTCATAACTACATGGGCCGGACCACAGAATTCGATCATTTTGTCACCGGCGATCAGATGGAGATCGCGACCTGGGACAGCTATCCACTGGGTTTCTTGGAAGACCGGTTGGAGGATTCCGCTGAACACAAGCGCCACTATGCGCATCAAGGCGACCCGGATTTCCAGGCGTTTCACCATGACCTCTATCGTAGCGTCGGCCAGGGCCGCTGGTGGATCATGGAGCAGCAGCCGGGGCCGGTGAATTGGGCGCCGCATAATCCCGCGCCTCTGCCCGGCATGGTTCGGTTCTGGACCTGGGAGGCCTTTGCCCATGGCGCCGAGGCGGTATGCTATTTCCGGTGGCGGCAGGCCCCCTTTGCCCAGGAACAGATGCATGCCGGGCTTTTGCGCCCCGATAGCGCCCAGGCGGCGGGCTATGCCGAGGCTGCAACGGTTGCGGCAGAATTGGCGGAGGCTCCGGAGGTCGAGACCGCTCAAGCCCCTGTGGCGGTGATTTTTGACTACCAGGCCGCATGGTCTTGGGATGTGCAGCCGCAGGGGCGGGGATGTGATTACTTCCGGTTGGTGTTCGAAACCTATCGCGGGTTGCGAAAGCTCGGCCTGTCGATCGACATCCTGCCGCCGGACACGCGGGATTTCGAGGGCTATGCAATGATCCTGGCCCCTGGGTTGGAGATGCCCCCGAACAGATTGATCGCGGCGCTGCGGGCCTCCAATGCTCAGGTGCTGCTCGGGCCGCGCTTTGGCACGAAGACCCAAGGCTTTGCGATCCCGGTGCCGTTGCCGCCCGCGATCCCCGATCTGGATATCCAG